>Ga0183099_1000523_pt1 | contig 27814 bp, 26 predicted proteins | sample Biomet1_FD_127788 | JGI IMG/M metagenome (GOLD analysis project Ga0183099, IMG submission 127788) | Microbial communities from bioreactor (seeded with anoxic lake sediment) at LBNL, California, USA - Biofuel metagenome 1 | ecosystem: Engineered > Bioreactor > Anaerobic > Unclassified ...
TATGGAAAAGTATTTTTTCCATATCAGCAATGCTCCGGCATCTATAGCAAAAGGAAATATGGTTACATTTGAGTTGGAACGTGATCTTAAAGGTATTAGTGCCGTAAAGATTAGTCTTTCCAAATAAGAATAACCAATAACAATAATCAGTAAAAAAAAGATGAACATTTATGTATCAAGTCTAAGCTACAACACTACAGGTGAAAGCTTACAAGAATTATTTGCAGAGTATGGAGAAGTAACTTCGGTTAATATTATCAAAGACAGAGAAACCGGCAGGTCTCGCGGTTTTGCCTTTGTTGAAATGCCTGATGACACAGAAGGTCAGAATGCCATCTCAAAATTAAATGAGACTGAATTTGAAGGTAAGACAATCAACGTAACCGTTGCTCGTCCAAAAACCGAAAGAAGCAACAGCGGTTATAATAATCGCGGTGAAAGCGGAGGCGGATACAATAGAAGACGATTCTAATCGAAACTATTTATATAAAGAACGGGAAGACAATTATGTTTTCCCGTTCTTTGTTTTTCTGTAAATGAATGGCGGCATTTAATTCATACTGAAAATCTGTGAGATTTATCTTTTAAGCAAAAATGTTGCATAGCCTAAATATTAAAAATTATATATCTCCCCCCCTTAACACAGCCCTAAAAGCTTTAATCTTTGCATTGAATAATTCTGCCGAAGCACTCGTAGCTCGATTCTCAAAATAGTTTATAATATTAGCATAGTGTGTTTGAATAGACCTTGCTAACCTTGTTAATGCCTCCTCTTTTCTGATGGCACTGATTATAATAAAGCCCTATAAAGTTTTTGTATCTGCGCTGATTGCTCTTGTATCATGAATAAACATTACCAAAAGATAAGTTTTATTCTTATCGTAATTTTTAGGAACAAATAAGTAATGCTTCTCACCGCTCGTCATAGTAATATATTTTATAATTTGACTGGCATTCCGCCCCATGATTTAAAGTGTCTATATTCAATATCGAAAGAATCAAGTATTTTACCAATCATTTGATTAGTAGAATCATAAATAGTTTTAGGTAAATTGTAGTAACTTATCATTGGTGGCATAATGATTACACCCATTTGCGATAACTCATACATGTTTCTTAAATGAATTGTACTTAAAGGTGTCTCACGGGTTACCAAAAGTAATTTCCTCCGTTCTTTCAACGTTACATCAGCAGCCCGGTGAATCAGATTGTCGCTATACCCATTATTAATAGCTGCCAATGTTTTCATGGAACAAGGAACAATGATCATTCCATTAGTTTTAAAAGTTCCGCTGGATATTTTTGCGCCCATATCATTAATTTCATGTACAAAATCAGCCATTTTCTCTACTTCGCTAACGGACAATTTAGTTTCATGTTCAATCGTTATTCGAGCGTTGCCAGAAATCACCAAATGTGTTTCAATCTGAGGATTCTCACTTAATGTCTGCAACAATGCAACAGCTAACGGAGCTCCACTAGCACCACTTATTCCTATTACTAATCTAATCTTATCACTCATAGTTATATTTATTCAAAATCGGGAAGGAACTTACAAAGAACTATTTATTTAATAACTGCTTATCTAAGAATTTAAAAACCAGGTCAATATTTGTAGGCTCTTCAAACTGTGCTCCTCCATGCTTAGCACCTTCCAACAGTTTTATTGAAACTTTATCTTGCCCTAATACGTTCACTAGTTTCTCGTAAAACTCTTTTGATTGCTGAGTTGGCACTGTACCATCTTTAGTTCCGTGTTCTATAAAAAACGAAGGATCATCATGTGTAATATAAGTCTCAGGATTTGCTGCCTTTACAATTTCGGGAATCTCAGAAAGTTTATTGCCAAGTACTTTACTCTCTGGTGAATCAGCATTGCTATGGTTGGGTGTACCATTTCCGGTTTCTCGGAATTGCTCATCCATTTTCAAAAAGTTTGTAGGTCCAAACCAGTCAACCACAGCCTGTACTCTACTCGAATAAGTTGGATTGCCAAGTGACAAATCTTCAAGTTCTTTTACATTGCCGCTTGTTCCCGCTAGTGAAGACAAATTACCACCGGCAGATCCGCCCCAAATAGCAATCTTATCAGAATCGAAATGATATTTTTTAGCATTCGCTCTTACCCAGCGAATAGCTGCTTTAACGTCATTAATGTTTGCCGGAAATCTTGCTTCACCACTCATTCGATAATTAACACTTACAACCGCATAACCTCTTTTAAGTCCTTCCAACATAGGTTTTACCTGTCCGTCACGCTTATCTCCCATCATGAAAGCACCACCATGCACAGACACTATTACAGGTAACTTACCTGTAACTTTTGAGGGCAAATAAACATCCAGCTTCTGAGCTTTTGAAAGTTTTGAATAAGAAATATCTAAATACTTGTTTTTAATACTAGATACATCTGTCAACGGCGGTTTAAAGCCTTTGAGCATTCCAGTTGGAGCCCCCATCTGTTGATTTCCAGATGCACCAAAGTCCTGAGCATTTAAAATACTGCAATTTAAAATGGCTAATCCTAATAGGATTTTTAAACAATTACGTTTCATGTTATTTTTTTTAAATGTGATAAATAAACATATTTAGTCAAAATCTGGAAGGAATTTTCGAGGATCAACTTCCAAGTATTCAGATCGTTTAAATTTTTCTTTTAAGTGATATGGTACAGTACAGTCAAACACTGTCTTACAACTAATTCCCTTATACTTGTTTTTCGGATTATACTCTGGCGATTGAGAAGGATCGAGTGGATGACACCGAACACCAGGGATAAAAATAGTATCCAAATCTCCCTGATAGCGGGTATTCATTGCCCACAAAACATCATTCATATCGAACGGATCCACATCTTCATCTACTAAAATAATATGCTTTAACTCGGGAAATGCGGTAAAAGCAATGATGGCAGCTTGCCGCTGCCGGCCTTCATCGCTCGGTTCACTTTTTTTAAACTGAATGATAGCCATATACTTTCCTCCACCTGATGACGTGAGATACACATTTTGCAGGCGACCCGGCATGGAGCGTTCAACCATATCGATAATACTCGCTTCAGTTGGGATTCCCGTCATGCTTACATGCTCCTCACTGGGACCAATGCAAGTCTGCATAATAGGATTCTTCCGGTGAGTAACAGCTTTTACTTTAATAACAGGGCAATCGATACATGCCTCACCCGTGTAACCTGGAAACTCGGGCATAGCATATCCAGTTTGTGAATTTTTATCTTCTCTGACAGTTACTCCCGGTAATATCTCACCTTCAATTACATATTCAGCATTGGCTATAGACCTTTCATTTATGCTCACACATTGCACTAATTCAACGGACTTATTTCTTAAAGCTCCCGCAATAGAAAGCTCATCAAATCCCAATGGCGTGGTTGGTGGTTCAAAACAGGTAGCAATTTCAATGGCCGGATCAACCCCAATACTGATGGAGATGGGCAACGGAATACCCAGTTCGCTAGCTCTTTTTGCCATGGCACCAATATGTCTGATTCCGGGTGTAAAAAAAATAGATAATTCATCTTTACTTTGAATACAAAGCCGGTGAATAGTAATGTCCGACTTTCCAGTATCCGGATGTGTTGCATAGCACATACCCAAGGTAATGTAAGGACCTGCATCTACAGGTGTATTAGTCGGAGCCGGAATAAGTTTATACAAATCAAAATCTTCGTCCGTTGCAAGGTGAACTACTTCCTGGCACAACGCTTTACTTTTGGAAATTTCTACTGGCGGAATTGGATTATTAACCGACTCTCTGAGCGCAAAGCCTAGTCTATCAGGCTTAATTCCCAACAGTTTACCTACTCTTTTGCGACTCGACAAAAGTCCTATAAGTATTTCTGTATCAGGATGCCCTTTGATATTTCTAAAAAGCATAGCCGGCCCTGTTCTTGTGGGTCTCATTACAGTACCACCTGCACCAATATAACGATATGCTCCAGCAAGTTCGGCATGTGGATCGACTTCCACTTCGGTTTCTAACAGTTCATTGGGTTGAGTTTTCAAAAATTTCAACGCGGAACGTAAATCATTAATTTCCATATAAATCACTATCTAATACCTATTATAAAATGTTGTTTAAGAATTCGAATACAAAATTCGTTGATTTTATGTTTGAAACAGGATATTTTTATGTATATTTCGGATACAAAACAAACATTTTGATTTAAAGTAGTATTCAATTACGAATATTAAACATCTAATTATAAGTATAAAAGTCCTATTTAATCAACTCAATACTATGCTACAAATCAATCATTTTGACCATTTATACGGTGAAAAGAAAGTTCAGCCCGATGCAAAATACATATTTTCAGAACTTTTGGAAACCAGGAGCAATAGTTTCGGCTGGAACATAAGTCCACATATCCACCCCAGATTATATCAGTTATTCTTTGTTGAAAAGGGTAGTTTTAGATTTTACGAGGCAAGTAAGGAAAAACAACTTGAAGGTCCTTGTTTAATTCTCATTCCTCCTACTTTCCTTCACGGTTTTATTTATGACTCCAACGCAGTGGGACGTATCCTCTCTCTATCGGATACAATAGTAGAATCGTTACTTAGCGAATCAAACATTCTAACTCCTATGCTGGGAAGTTTACAAATACTGAATATTTTTGAAGAATTCTGTTCACCGCAGAGAATAAAGACACTTATTGAAACGATTGACGAAGAATTATTTAGTCGGTATTCTGAAAAACAAATAATGTTGAATATCTGCCTGGAACAGTTGTTTCTGGTCATTTACCGTCTGTGGCAGAAAAACGAATCAGCAACAGCCGAATCGGACCACATATCTCTGACTTATTTTCGAAAATTCCAGCACAGAATCCGGCAGGTAGGGCAAACCAAGACCATCATCCAACTGGCCGAAGAACTATCCATTACTCCGGTACACCTGAATAGGATCTGCCGATCAATTGCAGACAAATCAGCCGGTCAGTTGGTGCAGGAATACCTGCTTGAGGAAGCCAGCAAATATTTGGCCTACACCTCATACTCCATTTCAGAAATTGCCTATCTTTTAAATTTCGAATACCCCAATTACTTTGCCCGCTTTTTCAAAAAACATACCGGCATGTCTCCCAAACAATTCCGTGAACAGAATGGTGGCATTTATGAATAAAGTATTGAATTTTATGATACTAAGAATGTTTCTTTCAATCAACTGTTTTAATGTAAGCAGAACCATCCAGACTTTTTGTATTGTTTCGATGCTTACCTAACCAAGGGAAAGAACTTCTCTCTTGAAATAAAAGTTTGCAAAACAAATAAGAACTTGCTTAGTGTATAGAAACTTCCGTTTAGCTGTGCATTCTAATATTTATTTTATCATTTCAAAATGCGAACAGTGGTCAACTGTTCCATTATCATAGATAAAGCTACTACAGACTTTCTTCATATTTCAGATCTGTTGTCTTATGTTTCTTATTTATATTACCAAATTTATAAGAAAAGCCCACATAAAAAGTCCTTGGCGTTTTTCTTCGCTCTACCCGTTGATAAAGAGTAGAAGTATTGATCACATTCACATTTTTGTAAGTATCAAACAAGTCGGAAACGGTTGCCATAAGTGACAAATTGTATTTAGGGATATCGTATCTTATCCCCATATTCGTGATAAATGTTGGCTCACGATTCCCTTGTGGAGTCAAAATAGATGAATTATACCGTGCATTCACTTGCAGCATCGCATTTCGAATAAGATTGAAATTTGCATTGAATGCAGCAAACCACGCCACTGCTCCTTTTTTCTTACTATATCCCAGGTCAGAAGCATCTATCTGATTATAGAAAATATTTGAGTTTATATTAAAAGTTGCAAAATGTTTCAAGGCCGAATTTGCAATTAATTCCAAGCCAGAGGCTTGACTGGAGGACATATTTACTTTCGTCGTTTTTATAATGTCACCATCCATAACCTGTGTTACCTCTGTCATTTTATTATAGGTATTTCTATAAAACAGGGTTGCAAGAAGCGTAGTAATCTCATTTTTCCACTGATAGCCAGCTTCTATGGAATGTATCTTCTCTGGCATTAAGTTAGGATTTCCCGCTCTTAAATTATAAGGATCTTGATATTCAGGAAATGGATTCAGATCATCACCTTCCGGGCGATTCACCCTTAAACTGTAATTTAGCTGTAATTCGTTCTGCTCATTTATTTTATAAAAGCTATGCAACGTAGGATACAGTAGAAAATAATTATTGGGAACAGTTTTATTTAGTGTTATTAGTTGAGATCTGATGTATGATTGTTCGCCACGAAGTCCCAACAGAAGGCCAAATTTATTAAATGACTGTTCGTAGGTTGCATAAAGAGAATGCACCCGCTCAGTAAAAACGAAGTCGTTACTTTTATCAGTATTCTTTATCCATGAATTATTGACTAAATCCTCTGCAAAATAGCGCATGTTACTCTTATCAGCCTCTAACTCATATCCCAATACAAGCTTATTATTGTTCTGAAAACTATTTTCATAGATAGCACGAATCAGATTCTGATAATTTGTTTGTTTAATAAGCGTATTGTCTTTTGAGTCTGACTGAATAGGAGTTTTGTAAAAGTTGGTATAGTTATTATTCTCTACTTCATCCTCCATTGCATAGGTATAATCAACGGTCAACGTATGATCTTTAGCAAATTCGTGAACATAAGCGGCAGAACCTTCAACCTGCTTTTGTTTCTCATCGTCATACCTATGGCGATTATATTCCTTTATGGTTTGAGCCTCTGTTCGCTGTAGCATCGAATTATCCTCTGTGCGTGGAAATGTCATATAGGTATAGTTGCTTCCTACTTCAAACCGATCCTTAGCATCTATATTCCATTGCAGCCCTAACCCGGCAACATGGGCAGTGGATGGCGCTTTACTGATCGTATTCTGAGTGACATAAGAGTTTATACCAGTTGCTGTATTTATCAATGTGCGATCATTATAGGTAAATCTATCCCTACGATCCAAACGAATGCCATAATTACCCGTAATATTCAGTTTTGAGGTATTGTATCCTAAAGAGAGTGCACTATTATACCTGTCTTCATTGCCAGCATTACCTATAAGTGTACCATTAAAACCAGCATTTCGTTCCTTCTTTAGTATTAAATTGATAATACCCGATGTTCCGTCCGGTTTGAATTGTGCTGATGGGTTTGTTATAACTTCCACGCGTTCAATGGAGTTAGCAGGAATCTGTTGCAGAACAGAGCCTCGATTAACACCTTTCATCATCACAGAAGGTTTTCCATTTATCAGCACTTGTACATTCTCATTCCCTCTTAGGCTGATATTTCCCTCTACATCTACCTGTACGGAGGGAATATTCTGCATTAAATCGCTAACTGAACCAGAACCACTCATCAGGTCTGAGCCGACATTAAATATTTTTTTGTCAATTGTTTGAACGTAAGTAGATCGTGCTCCTTGTACCACAACTTCTCCCAGTGTTGTTGAAGAGTCATTCAATTTCAGTATACCTAAATCAATACTTTGATTACTTTTACTAATAGAAAAAGTTGAAGTTTTCAGCGTTTTACACCCAATATAACTACACTCTATAGCATAATCTCCATAAGTAACTTTATCCAGCACAAATTGACCTAATGAATCTGTAGTTGTTCCAGTAATAAGTTGAGTGCTATTGGCTCTATGAAGTGCCACAGTAGCATACTCAATGGGAGATTTGGATGATTTACCTATTATAAATCCTGTAATTCTGCCTTTTTTTGTCTGTGCCGAAAGAGTTGCAACAGTAAAAAGTGCAATTATAATCAATAATAACTTTCTCATTTTACATCTTGTTTTTCGAGCAAAAGTATTTTTCAAATTTAAAGAGATTTTGAAGTTTGTGTTTTTTTAATAAAGAACATACTATCCAACCACAAAATATACCTAGCAATGCACCACCCAAAATATCGCTAGGATAATGCACACCTATATATACACGGCTATAGCTGACCAATGTTGCCCAAATATAAATACCAATTACAAAAAAGTGAATATTTGAATAACGGTGTGACAAAAATGTTGCTAGTGCAAAACTATTGGCAGCATGCCCAGAAACAAAACTATACGAACGTAAACAAGGTCCTAATAAATAAACATTATTAAGAACATTACAAGGACGTAACCGCATAAACACATTTTTAAATGCTAAAACAGAGACTCTATCGGCTAAGAAAAAGCAAAATCCAATCCCTATCAATATTATTAGCCAGGCTTTTGGTTCTTTTCGAAGAGTTAAGAATATATATGTTGCAACAAGGATAACAACCCAAGACCATTTTGCACTTAAAGCAACAAAAAGCCAATCGCCTAAATTAGTATGACAATGATTTATCAAATAAAAAATATCAATATCTATATTCATTAGTTTTTCAATCATCTCTGCTTTATTCATATAATTCTTACTCTTTTTAAGGGCAAAATTATGAGTAGAATTAGAAGACTTTTTGAATTAAAACATCTTCTATTTCATTTTCCTACAAAATTCATAATAAATACAAATGGGAATCAAGTGTACAACTTGATTACGATATAATTCACGGAAATCCAGTAGAAAACAGACTGTATCAAATAATCGGATTAAAATTGTATTTCACAAAAAACAATTATACAACATTCGAAGTTTGTGCTACACGGTTTTCCTGTTCTGAATAATTATTATGGAGTATCGGTTATACATTAAACAGAAGAAAAAAAACGATAAAATAGATCTAACCTATTTTTATAGAATGAAGAATAATCTTTCTATTTCATTATCATAACAAAACTGCCTGCAGCAATCAACAAACCACCGACAACGATCCGGAGTGTCAATGCTTCTTTCAGAAACAGACATGAAAGAATGATAACAAACACAACGGACAGTTTGTCGATAGGTGCCACACGTGATACATCACCCAATTGAATGGCTTTGAAATAGAATAGCCATGAAAGTCCTGTGGAAATACCGGATAATACAAGAAAGGCCCAAGTGTTACGTGACAAATCTTTGATTTCGGGCAAGTGACGACCACAAATCACAATGCCCCACGTAATGAACAGTATAACGGTGGTACGAATAGCAGTTGCCAAGTCTGAATTAATTCCTTTGATACCAATTTTGGCAAAGATAGCAGTTAAAGCGGCGAATACCGCAGATAAAATAGCATAAGTTTTCCACATAACTTGATTATTTAAATGATAAAATAAATATAGGCGTGGATTTAGAAGAACAATACGGTATCACAATCAAGGAAACTGTTTGTTTAGCATTTTTTATTGTGGTTGCAAGCTGCTCAAATCCATCCACATTATTTCGATGCGCAAAAGTAAAACATCTAATTGAAAAAAATGCAGCTCTTTCGATTTATTTTATTATTTATTGTGAGTGACATTAATATTTTGAAAATATATCTGATGAACATTGAAAGCCATTTCAATATTCATCAGAATTGAGTCCAGAAAGCCATAAAAAGCCCCAGGCATATTAATAATCATTAAACTATTAGAAGAGCCAGCTATGATTGAAAAGAGTAAATAATAGTTGTTTTCTACACAACAAAATTCCAATTCAGAGATCTCATTTATTGAGTACCAGTTCACCACTTTCCGATATGAAATATTTTTCGAAAGATTTCAACCGATAAAGGATCGAGCAGTTTCCCTATAATAGAAAACCACTCGATCCTTATATAAAACAATAACATCAATTTACTCTAAACCGCACTACCTTCAAATCCTTATCAGCAGAGCTACCGCCATAGTATAGTTTATATTCTCCCGGCAAACACCTCATCGTATTGGATTTTGTATCAAACCATTGCAAATCATCAGCTGTCAGCTTTATATTTACCTGTTGTTTTTCACCTACCTTTAAAGATATACGGCGGAATGCACGTAACGTTTTAGTCGGGCCATCAACATCACTCGGACGACTTAGGTAAACCTGTATTACCTCTTCACCGTCTCGTTTGCCGGTGTTGCTAACCGGAACAGTCAGTTCTATTGTATTACCTGCTTTTACGATAGATTTAGCCAATTTGGCATCTTCGCAAGCAAAGGTGGTGTAACTAAGTCCGTAACCAAACGGGAAGAGAGCTTCTCCTTTGAAGTAACGATAGGTACGTCCTTTCATATTATAATTTTCAAAGTCGGGAAGTTGTTCTACGTTCTTATAGAAGGTAATGGGCAGGCGTCCGGCGGGGTTGTAATCGCCAAACAAGACATCGGCAACGGCAGTGCCGGCGGCTTGTCCGGGATACCATGCTTGCAGGATGGCTTCGCAACTCTTTGTCTCGGGTACTAATCCCATAGCTGAACCGGAGCAGTTTACAAACACTACCTTTTTACCGGCATTAGATAATTGCTGAAGCAGTTCACGCTGAACAGCCGGCAACTCAATATTTGTACGATCACCACCTTTAAAGCCATCTGCTTTTACTGCCATCTCCTCTCCTTCCAGTTTAGGAGAAATGCCACCTACAAAAACAATCACATCGGCATCTTTCACATCGGCAATCGTCTTGGTAAAGTCAAGATTCACCTCTTTTCCAAAATCAAAGTTCAGGGTTCCGTCATAACGAACACTATAATCCAACCGTATGTCATACGATTTCCCAACTTCTGCTTTTAAAGTGAAAACATTTGTAGGCAAGCCAATGCTTCTGCCTTTTCCTTGCTGTACTCCGTCAATGAATAGTGTATAATATCCATTCAAATTCATATAAAAAGCAACCTCACCCGATTCTTTAGGTGTAAAAACTGAATGATAGCGGGCAGAGAAATTAGTCAATGGCACCCCGCGGGCAAACACTGTTCCGCCGGCAGCAGAGAAATTAAGCGGAGTGGTAAGCCAGTCATTGGCTATTGGTTCTCCGTTAAAATCGGTATTCCCCCAATAAGTGGATTCAAAACCAGACTTCCCATCTAATGCGCACTGATCAAACAGGCTGTTCAGCGCAACATTCTGTGTATAACCGCAGCCCTGAACGTAAGTTACCTTATCCGCTCCAATCTTATTTTTTATGCCTTCCAGAATAGTAGCAGTATGATATGGAAATCCGTTATAATTTGCCCACATGGTAACAGAGTCTGTTGCATTGGGTCCCATCACTGCCACCTTCAGGTTCTTTGATAATGGCAGCAGGTTACTTTTATTCTGCAGCAAAGTCATACTTTCCTGAGCCATTTTAAGTGCCAGTTGCTGATGTTCCGGACTGTTGATAACTTCATCTTTCAGTTGCATCCATGGCACCAAAGAAGGATCGTCCATTTCGCCCAACTCAAAACGGGCTTTCAACAAGCGAATAACTGACTCGTTGATTTTGCTTTCATCAAGAAGCCCACGCTGAACGGCATCTGTTAAGTTTCTGTAGACTGAGCCACATTCCACATCTGTGCCACTGGCAACAGCCTTTGAAGCTGCATGAACAGGATCGGCTTCTGCCCCATGTCCTTTAGGAACAGGCACATAGATATCATTAATTGCACCGCAATCACTCACTACCAGGTGTTTATATTTCCACTCGTCACGTAAGATTTGCATAAGTAAACGATCGGAGCCGCAGCATGGAGAGCCTTCAAAGCTATTGTAAGCACACATCACTTCTTTTACATCGGCCTTTTGCACGAGGTCTTTGAATGCAGGCAGATAAGTTTCCCACAAATCGCGCGGCGAGATATTCTCGGCATTGAATGTATGTCTGTTCCATTCCGGTCCGCTATGAACGGCAAAGTGCTTGGCGCAGGCATGAAGTTTGTCATAACCGGCCTTTGGAGTTCCCTGAAGTCCGTGAACAACGGCCTGTCCCATACGGCTAGTCAGGTAAGGATCTTCGCCGTAGGTTTCCTGTCCCCTGCCCCAACGTGGATCACGGAAGATGTTAATATTGGGAGTCCACACCGTGAGTCCCTGATAGCGGCCAAACTGTCCGGCACTGCTAAACTGGCGATACTTCACCCGAGCCTCATCACTTACCGCATCAAAAACCTGATAAAGAAGTGCATCATCAAACGAAGCAGCCATTCCTATTGTTTGCGGAAAAACGGTTGCTTTGCCGGCACGGGCAATGCCGTGAAGTGCTTCACTCCACCAGTCGTATGCTTTGATGCCTAATCGTGGAATAGGTTTTGAAGAGTTTTGCATAAGAGCTACTTTCTCCTCTAATGTAAGTCGCTGCAACAGATCTTTTGCCCTCTCAGCAGGTTTTAACTTCGGGTTCTTGTATGCCTCTTGTGCAGATATGCCTATCGACAAAGAGCAAAGGCAGACTATACCCAAATTTCGTTTAATTAAATGTGTTAGTTTCATCGTATTTTGTTAATAATTAAAATTCAGTTACCATCTCCTTACCGTCAAGCCAGGCAGCCATGTTCAGCACCAACAGATTCCAGTTTTGAAAGCCTTTATTGAGAACCGGTTCACCATTTTCGGGTAAGTAGTATTCATGTAAAGCTCCAAAACGTTCGTAATCACGTCCCAGCAAAAGGATGGTTTTCTCAGCCAGTTCACGTGCATCATCCTTAAAGCCGTAATTAATCAGTCCTTTGAATACCATGTAATTGGCATTAATCCAGATGGGGCCTGTCCAGGAAGAAGGATTTCCACTCGCTCTAAGATCATACATCTTTTCCAAAGGAGATAATGTTCTAACTCCACAAGGTGCATTAAACAAGGTGGTGTCGCGATATTGTTTCTCGACCATTTGCTTTGCCTGTTCCGGAGTAGCTATTCCAGCCCACATTGACAGAAAACCGCTCCAAACACTGAAACGCTGAATGAGGCAATCGTATGTGCGGGGATGCCCCGTATGCAGAAAGAAGTCGCCTTTCTGAAGTGTCTCGACCTGTGGTTTCTGTATGGGAAGCAGGTTCAAATCAACACTATAGTAGAACTTATCCCGCTGATCCCAGCAGTGTTCACGGATTGCATTGCACAACACATCAGCCTCTTGTTTGTACTTTCGACCAATCTCATTCATGTTTAAGCTCTTAGCCAGATACTCCATAGCCAGCAGTTCACGATACATCATGCTATTGAGAAAGATGGAACCGGAACTTTCATGAGGACGAAAGAAAGTACTCGGGTCATTATCTACTCCAATAGCTTCATCTGTTTCCCAGTAAAGTAATCCGGTGATTTTATCGCGATGATAATTCCAGTATTTATCAACAAAAGCCTGCAAAGTATAGAAGTTATCTCTGAGCCATTCAGCATCGCCATTCATATTTTTCACAATAAAGGCTGCGTGCTGTGCCAGGCATGGTTTATGCATATTACTTTTCCACGGATTGCGTTTGGAAAGCATATCCTGCCTTGAGGGTGCATCGCGTTCTATCCAGATAGGAATCCAGCCATCCATGCCCCCATAGCTCAATGAATTGAGTACACATCCCTGCTCATACTTTATAGCCTCATCTCTGTCAGCTTTGGTTCCTTTTTCGAGTAGTATCTGTCTCAGCGCCACATTACTGAGCCATGAATCCCAGTCCCACAACATGTCCAGGTATTGGCTGCTTCCGGGAGCCAGAAAAGGATATTTCAGTGCACCACCTGCATTGCGGTACATTCCTTTCAAGTCTTTATAGATGTGTTCACGGCAGATTTTTTTATACTTCTCCACATTCTGCGGAGTTCTTTCCGGCATCTGAGCCAAGGTAGAGATGGCATATAGAATAACTGTAATCAGAGACAACGATCGGATTCGATTCATGGTATTTAGATCTAAAAAGTTTCCTACAAAGATATATTTTAAGACAGAGATTGACTTAAAAGAAATGAGAAAAAATTTAAGAATTTAGATAATCAGGTCTCAACTCGTATAAATTATGCTTCCATTATTGGAAAAATAGCAATAAATAATCTATATTTATACCCGAAACAGAATAAATTAAGACTTATGGATTCGAAAGTTTCTTTTAGTTTCATTTATCATTTAGTATTCCTTAATGTAAAGGATAGAGACCACTTTATCCAGCCCCTTTAACGCCATTTTATTATTTAATTAGTTATCGGTTATCTCAACACTGAAAGATAACTGGTTTTGGTTGTTATTATCATTTTCAAAACACAAAAACACATTTATGGAATTACCATTTGCAGAATCATGGAAGATTAAAATGATTGAACCTATCAGAAAGAGTACCCGCGAAGAGCGCGAGCAATGGATGAAGGAGGCTCACTATAATGTTTTTCAACTTAACGCTGATCAGGTTTATATTGATTTGCTCACTGATTCCGGTACCGGAGCAATGAGTGACAGGCAATGGTCGGCAATGATGGTAGGCGATGAAAGTTATGCCGGAGCATCTTCTTTTTTCATAATGAAGAATACGATAACACGGATTACCGGATTTGAATATGTTTTGCCTACCCATCAGGGAAGAGCTGCCGAAAATGTGCTATTCTCCTGTTTGATAAAAGAGGGGGATATATGCCCGGGGAACTCGCACTTTGACACCACGAAGGGGCATATTGAGATGAGAAAGGCTTTTGCGGTGGACTGCACCATTGATGAAGCAAAAGATACTCAACTGGAATTGCCTTTTAAGGGGAACGTGGATTTAAACAAACTGGAAGCGGTTCTTAAAAAGGATGGTGACAAGGTGCCGTTTATCATTATGACTTGCACAAACAACACTTCGGGCGGACAGCCGGTTTCTATGCAAAATCTGCGCGAGACAAAGGCTCTTGCTGAGAAGTATGGCAAGAAAGTGATTATTGACTCGGCTCGCTTTGCTGAAAATGCTTATTTCATCAAAACACGTGAAGAGGGATATGCAGAGAAAACTATTAAGGAGATTTGTCTGGAAATGTTTTCTTATGCCGACTGTATGACAATGAGTGCAAAGAAGGATGCTATTGTGAACATGGGCGGCTTTATTGCAACGAATGTACAGGAGTGGTATGACGTTGCCAAGATCAAGAACATTATGTTTGAAGGATACATCACTTATGGTGGTATGAACGGACGGGATATGAATGCCCTGGCTGTGGGACTGGATGAAAATACCGAATTCGAAAATCTGGAGACTCGTATCAGGCAAGTGGAGTATCTGGGTAAAAAGCTGGATGAATATGGCATTCCTTATCAGCGTCCCGCAGGTGGACATGCTATTTTTGTTGATGCACCCAAAGTGCTGACTCATGTTCCAAAGGAACAATTTCCAGCTCAGACATTAGCAGTGGAACTTTATCTGGAAGCGGGTATTCGTGGTTGCGAGATTGGTTACATTCTGGCCGACAGAGATCCGGTAACCCATGAAAACCGATTCAACGGACTGGACTTGCTGCGGTTAGCTATCCCTCGTCGGGTCTATACCAACAATCACATGGATGTGATAGCGGTAGCTCTGAAAAATGTTTTTGACCGAAGGGAGTCAATTACCAAAGGGATGGAGATTGAATGGGAAGCTGAATTAATGAGGCATTTTACCGTAAAATTAAGAAGAGTGCAATAAAGAAACAGTAACCGGATATTATAAGAGTAGCCAGACGTAAATACATCTAGCTACTCTTATATCAAACAACTATTTAGTCTTAGACTAATCCTTAGTTGTAATCTTTACGTTATCCCAAACTATGTTATTTGCTCCTGCAATATTCATTGTACTATTTTTGGTCTTAATCTTAGTATTCTTTACTGTAAATCCATCAACATCAGATATTTCAAAAAGCGCTTTCGACGAAACATTGCAGTTTTCAATCACTACATTAGATATTTTCGTTTCCGGAATACCGATTGCACGAATAAACTTATCACAGTTTTCTATAATAACATCCTTTATAAAAATGTTTTTATAGGATGGTGTTAATGGAGTTATGCTGCGAACAGGCAAGCGATTGGCCAGTTCACCGACATACTCCTTTGAACCAAGCATATCCCATTTAATAGCTGGTCCCGGAATGTTAAGACGGATACGTTCATAGTAGAGATTCTCTCCTCCTCCACCGCGATTGCGTCGTGTTTTAAAAAGGATCCCATTCTTTGTTCCATCAAATACACAGTCGTGTACATACATATTTCTGATCATACCTGCTGTTTCACTGCCGCAAGTCACAGATCCGCCTCCCTGTTTTGCCAGACAGTAACGAATGATTATATTCTCGGATGGTTTATTTACACGCAAACCATCTTCACAACGACCGGATTTCAGTGTAAAACAATCGTCACCACAATCAAGAGTACAATACTCTATCAAGATGTTGCGTGAAGAGTCGATATCTATACCATCACTTCTGAAAATTCCTACACTATTTACTGTAATTCCGCGTATAATAACGTTCTCACAATACTGCGGCACTACATTCCAGAAAAGTGTTTTCTCGACAGTTACTCCTTCAACAAGAACATTCTTACAATTTATTGGAGCAAAAAACATCGGAAGAAAGACTGGTTTCCCGTTCTTTCCATCGAAAATTCGCTTCTCAACGGGGGTTGATATATAATTCTCTATTACAACGCCTTCCATCTGCTTCTTAAAGATTTCACAGTCTCGTGAAGGGCCTACTAATTTACCCTGACCGGTTAATGCTATATTTTTTGCCCCATCAGCATAAATAAATGCTCCGAGCGAATAGAGCTCTATTCCTTCATTTCGGGTAAACACTACCGGCAAACAATCCTTTATATCACCACTAAAATGGAGTTCTGCATTTTTTTCTAAATGCAGGTTTATATTGTTCTTTAATATTATACGTCCTGTCAGCCACTGACCAGCAGGAATAACGACTGTTCCGCCACCTTTGCTGCTCAACTTATTGATTGCTTTCTGAATAATTTTAGTGCAAAGCATATTTTGTTTGGCTCCCGCACTTTCTATATTGATAGTTTGCTTAGAGAAATCAGGTCGTATCAGATCAGACATTGCAAATGGAGCCACAATGGGAGCTATTGTATCTGGTAGTTTTAATGCCCCAACCTGACTGCTAGTAGGTACTTCCTGGCTAAACGCAGTTAACAAACTGGATATTAAAATCGCAAATACAAATATTTTCTTCATAACACTATATAATTAAATTAAACGTCTTCTCTGTTTTTAATGAATGGATCTATATTTCTTCTGCAAAAACAAAAGAGATAGCCATACTAATAATTTCAAGTGCAAAATTAGCTCATTAAAGCATTGACGAATGGGAATAATTATTCAAATACTGGGAAACGAGTGCAAAAGATAGAATATACTGGCACATTTACCTGTTATGTCTGGATAGAGCATTTTTCGATTACAACTTCAAAGGGAATATTTGTTATGAGTAGAAATAAAATTCTGACATTCATATATGACTCACCAAAAATGAGTACATTTGCTGTAATTGGTAATAATTTATTCTGAATTTGAAAGAGACTGATAAAATAAAGGGATTTATAGGTTCTGTCATTGAACTCAATGATGAAGAATGGTCCTTGATTGATAATTATATTGAGATCAGGCATTTTAATAAAAATGAGTTTTTCCTTAAAGAAGGAGAAATCTGTGATTCAATAGCTTTCATAAGCTATGGTTTATTTGTCTATTACAAAACACTGGATAATGCAGATGAAAAAACAACAGATTTTGCAATTGAAGAAGAATGGATGACCAATAACCACAGTCGATTGAATAATTCGCCTTCACATCTTTATATAAAAGCCATTGAGGATTCTGAAGTACTTATAATCAAAAGCAAAGACCTGGAAAATCTATATAAAAGGATACCTAAGCTTGAAAGGTTTGGAAGGATTCTGATGGAACAGGCATTCGTAAAATTGGTTCAGCTTAGCATTGACTTACAGATACTTCCGGCAAAAGAACGATATCAAAAACTACTAAAAAGCTATCCGGAGATTTTTCAAAGACTGCCTTTATATCATATAGCTAATTATCTGGGGATTGCTCCCAAATCACTCAGCCGCATAAGAAATGTTTTTTGAGTAACTGATGATTTGGTAACAAATGTGGAGCAACCGTTCTGCCATCTATTCTGATCTTTGCACCAGAAAATAAGATTACCAAATATCAGAATTATGAAGAAAATTACTTTATTACTGGCATGTTTATTAATTGTTGTTCCACAAATCTTTGCTCAAACTACTACAGAGCAACAGCCTGCCGAACAAAAACAGAAGAGCTATGATGTAAACCAGGCCTTGGAAGTTGAGAGTTTGTTCCCTATGTTTCTTACAGGAGGATTCCATGTTGGAGTTGGTTACCGCTATAAGAAATTTCGTGTGAGGGCGAGTGTTATAAACGGAGGAAGTTATAATGCTGAAACTGCGGGAGTAGATAACTCATCATCTGAATTTAAAAGATACTACAAGACTTCTCCGGGATTATTCTTAGGATACAATGTGTGGAAGAATCTAGAACTTTATACTTACGCTGAGCTGCATACTTTCGAGATTGAACAGAAGAGCTCGGGTATAAGAAAGGATCTTCACAGCACCGATTTAGGAGCAGGTATAGGATATCAGTTCTTTATCGGCCGCTATTTTTACGTGCAACCAGCTATGCATATTTACCTCAGAGGGGATAAGAGTCTTGATTTCAACGGAACAAAATACAATATATCCAATATTGACCTTTCCCCTGTAATTAGGATTGGAGCCAGACTTTGGAAGAAATAACAGATCTGTTCGTTCAACTATTATCACATAAATCTCCAAACATTCAGAGATACAACTACTAATGATGTTATTGCCAGTAAACAGGCTATCACATTTGCATTTCTACTTTCTTCCTTTTTAAATGCAATGATTGATAGCCCTACTGCAATTAAACTTATTATTACTACGATGTAATATTTAAAATAAAATCCCACAAACTGTGTTAGTCCCAACAAAAGTTGAGTTTTCCCATCTAAAGCTGAATATCGGATAGCAATATCATGATTAATCTCGATAGTAGAAATAAAAGATATAATGCTTAACAGGATTGATATATAAGAGATTATTCTCTTTCTAAGAAATGGCATTTTAAAGAAATATTGCATATTCAATTTATCATTCATTTAGTTATTTACAACGACCCCACCCAAATTAGACAGATACAGATGAGGAATTGTTTTTATAAAAACAACTATCAAGATGATCATTAACATAGCCAACAGCTTGCAAATGAGCATAACAAATTGTTGTTCCAAAGAATTTAAAACCTCTCTTTTTCATGTCTTTGCTTATAACATCAGATAGTTCTGTAGACGCAGGGACCTGATCTAATGTTTTCCAATGATTGACTATTATTTTACCACCGGACAAGAAAGATTTCAAATAGCTGCAGAAACTGCCAAACTCCTTTTGAACTTCAAGAAAACAACGGGCGTTAGATATAGTAGATGTTATTTTAAGCTTATTGCGGATAATTCCGGAGTTCAACATTAATCGTTCAACATCCTCACTTGTAAACTGAGCTACTTTCCAGGCGTCAAAGTCAGCAAATGCTTCCCGGTAATTCTCCCGTTTCTTCAGAATAGTACTCCAGCTTAACCCAGCCTGTGAGCTTTCCAGAACAAGAAACTCGAACATCATGTGGTCATCAGTCACTTCCCGGCCCCATTCTTCATCGTGATACTTTACATATAAAGGATCTGTTCCACACCAACCACATCTTTGCTTATCGATATTCTGTTCCATTATCTTGTGATTTTAATAATTAGCACAAATATATGAAAATATGAAATAGTCCGGCGATATAATTTTTAAAATAACGAATGAATGAATGCTTTAGTTATGATTATAAAGAAAATAGTTCTGCAATTCTCCGCATATGAGAATTATCTGTTCCACAGCACCCACCTACTATCTTCAAGGGAAAATCTTTGTGCAGAGCCATCATCCTTTCTCCCAGTTCAAATGAAGAAGAAGATTTCAGACAAACAGATTCGTTCAACTCCTCAGGACTCAAACAAGAAGTATTTGCTTGTATTCCTTTAAAACGAGTTCTCACCAACAGAGTATTATTTTGCGGATAGGATAATGCCTGACGCAACACATCAGGATGCACACAATTAACCATGTAACATAAAGGATGAGTTTTTGTATTAGAATCAATATTAGCTATTGCATCATTAATTGATGTTCCATCAAGTAACGCCCCGTTTTTACGTATCATAAAACTGATAATATAAGGAAGCCCTGTTGTTTCCATTGCCTCAGCCATGCCAATGCTCTCTGCCAATGCGGGCATTATACCTGCAAACAAGAAATCAACACCTGCATCCTTAAAAGACTGCAGTTGAGAAAGGTGGAATTTGAAAGAATCATTTATCGATAAAGACATTGCTGGATCATACGCATCTCCACGGCATCCCGTCAGCCCTCCAATGTAAACCGGAGTATTATAGCCTGATTTTAGCTGAGTTAAGAATGCTACATTATCAGCTATTATATCTTTATCTCTATAGATAGAACGACCAACCCGTTCACTATTAACTCTTCTTGTGGGAGTCATTAACATAATGGGTAACTGGAAAGATTCTGCAATATCCATATATTGTTTATAAATCTCAGCCAAAACACATCTGTATTTATCATTATATATTAATCCGGCATGGACAATATCATTATCTAAAGGTATGTGGTATTCATGCCGTAATCGTTCAACAATAGCGCCTTCGGTCAAAATAACCGGAGAATCTTGATACGCAGTCTTCAGAGAGAAAGATTTCATTTATATTTTATAGGTTATATTCTCTGCAAATGTAACAAATAAAACTATTTATCAGACAAATACAGAATATTCTAGTTTGTTTTGTTATCATAAATTCTTTAAAGAACCTATAGTTTGTCTTCTTGTTTGACTTAAAACTATACTAACAAAGCGTTCTAGGATATAGGATAATGGAATATTAATCGCAAAATCTCTGAGACACATGAAATGTCATAAGATGAAAAAGAAAAAAAATCATATCTCATTATTTAAGATTAATGCAAAAATTCATTTTCTTTACTTATTCTTATACCAATGTTTTAAAGATGCCTATCTTGTAGTACATACAAGAGTAGAATTCAGGAACATTTGTTTTACATGAGATTACAAACATATTACAGCGGTGTTACATCTGCATTTATTTTGAATATAAATAGTTAAATACTATTGCATTAATAATATGAAAGCTATATATTTGCACTCGAAATAATATAGATTACTGATGAAAATTAATACTTTATTGAGCATGTTTGCTCCAAAAGATGTTAAGTTTTTCCCTATGTTGGAAGAAACAGCTTCAATTCTCTCTCAGTCTGCAACCTATCTTCAAGAACTTTTCTCATGTGAAGATGAAGCGCATAGAATCGAATTGTGTAGACTTATTAAAGCCGAAGAGGTTAAGGGCGATAAGGTAACAGGAAGTATTATCCATGAGTTAAACAACACATTTATCACTCCATTTGACAGAGAAGATGTTCATGCTCTTGCAGATGTTATGGATGATGTAATTGATGTGATTAACCGTTGCGCTCAAAAAGTTCTTCTTTATCAGCCTCATAGCTTCCCAAGACACACTATCACATTAGTTGATATTATTAAAAAGGGTACCAATGAAATTCAAAGCGCGGCTGGCGAGCTTTCTAACATGAAGAAAACAGATCTTCGTCTTCGTGCACATTGCAAAGAGATTAAAAGACTGGAAGAAGAAGCTGACGGTGTATACGAAGAAGCTATTATGAGCCTTTTCAAGGAAGAGAAAAGTTCTGTGGAACTTATAAAGCTGAAAGAAATTATTCAGGAACTTGAAAAAGCAGCCAATAAGATCAACAGTACAGGTAAAGTTATCGTAACTATCCTTGTAAAATACGCCTGATAAAAAAGAAATCATATGACATTACTTATTATTGTAATTGCTTTAGGATTCATCTTCGATTTTATTAATGGCTTTCATGATGCAGCCAATTCTATTGCAACAGTTGTTACAACCCGTGTTTTAACTCCTTTTCAAGCTGTTTTATGGGCTGCGGCATTTAACTTTATCGCATTCTTTGTAGCTAAATATGTTTTTGGTGAGTTTGGTATTGCTAATACAGTTTCCAAGGTCGTATTGGAACAATACATTACTTTACCTATTATTTTTTCTGGCCTTGTTGCCGCTATTTCATGGAATCTTTTGACATGGAGACTAGGGATACCTTCTTCATCTTCTCATACCTTAATTGGAGGATTTGCCGGAGCAGCTATCTGCGGAGGTGGATTTCAGTCCATTCATACTGCCGTTATTGTAAAAATTGCTGCATTTATTGTTTTGGCACCTGTAATCGGTATGGTCATTTCTTCAATGATTACTATCGGAGTTCTATGGCTATTTAAAGGTATGAATGCCCGAACTGCAGAAAATTCGTTCAGGAAATTGCAATTAGTCTCTTCGGGATTGTTCAGCTTAGGCCACGGATTAAATGATTCGCAGAAAGTAATGGGTATTATTGCTACAGCGTTGATCTCATATGGTAGTATTGACTCTGTACAATCAATGCCCGATTGGGTTCCTCTATGTTGCTTTGCCGCTATTGGTTTAGGAACAATGAGTGGAGGATGGCGTATTGTGAAAACAATGGGTAGCAAAATTACAAAGGTTACTGCTTTAGAAGGTGTTTGTGCCGAGTCTGCTGGTGCAGTGACTCTGTTCATCACTGAGATTCTTAAAATTCCTGTAAGTACTACACACACCATCACTGGATCTATTATGGGAGTAGGAGCTGTTAAAAGACTATCTGCCGTACGTTGGGGTGTTACTATAAACCTTATGTGGGCATGGATTCTTACAATTCCTGTTAGCGCTGTGCTTGCTGGTCTTATTTACTTAGTGGTGAATTTTATTGGCATTAAATAATCAATTTCATATATGAGTATAGAACTAGGGAAATTTAACGTACTTGAGATTGTAAAAACAGTCGACTTCGGAGTTTATCTTGATGGTGAAGAAGAAGGAGAGATTTTACTTCCTACTCGCTACGTTCCTGAAGAATACAATATCGGTGATTTCCTTAACGTTTTTCTCTATCTGGATAACGAAGAACGGCTGATTGCTACAACCCTAACCCCTTTGGTACAGGTTGGAGAATTTGCTTGTCTGGAAGTAGCTTGGATAAATCAGTTCGGAGCATTCCTTAACTGGGGGCTAATGAAAGATCTGTTTGTACCTTTCCGGGAGCAGAAAATGACTATGCAGGTAGGTAAAAAATATGTTGTTCATGCACATATTGATGAAGAAAGCTATCGCATTGTGGCCTCGGCCAAAGTAGAACGCTACTTATCCAAAGAGATTCCTTCATATCAACCAAACGAAGAAGTATCCATTCTTATCTGGCAAAAGACAGATCTTGGTTTCAAGGCCATTGTTGAGAATCAATTCAGTGGATTACTGTATGAAGGAGAGATCTTTCAACAATTACAAACCGGAATGACTCTGAAAGCTTTTGTAAAGCAAGTTAGAGAGGATGGAAAAATTGACCTGATGCTTCAAAAGCCAGGATTTGAAAAGATAGATGATTTTGCAGAAACTTTATTATCATATATCAAAGAGAATGGTGGAAGCATTACATTGAATGATAAAAGTCCTGCAGAAGAAATATATGACACCTTTGAGGTGAGCAAGAAAACATTTAAAAAGGGTGTTGGAGACTTGTATAGAAAAAGACTGATCATTATTGAAGCTAACGGTATTCGTTTAGCTGAAGAAAATAAGAAATAGGGAAATCCCTAAATACATTTGGGGATTATCATTAGGGCGAGGAGTTTCCTCGCCCTATTTTTGTTGAATAAAAATAACCATTAAAACTGTTGAGTTATGAAAAAAATAATATTTACCTTGATTGCCATCAGTATGGTTTCCATGAGTACCATGAGTGTGGCTGCTATGAGCATAAATAAGGTTCGCAATGAGACTCGATTCCTCACAGATAAGATGGCTTATGAATTGAACCTTTCTACAGAACAATATAATGACTGTTATGAAATTAATTACGACTTCATTTATAATGTTCGCAATATAATGGATGATGTGATTTATGGTGAAGATTGGGCACTTGACAGATATTACAATTATCTTGATGTCCGTAATGACGACCTTCGCTGGGTATTGGAAGACTGGCAATATGAACGTTTCCTTGATACAGAATATTTCTACCGTCCAATCTATTCAGAAGGAGATTCCTGGGGCTTTAGAATCTATCTGACCTATACAAATCCTTATTTGTTCTATTTCGGAAAGTCTTATAACTATAGTTCTTATTCAGGTGGACACTACCGTACACACTTCAATAATGAAAGTTATTACGTAGACAGATATCACCATGATACATACAAAGGTAACTTCAGTACAAGACGAGAAAACGTTTATATTAATAACCGTCGTTCCGATTTCGGCGACCGTAGTTCCAGAAATAATTCATCTGGCGTTAACAACCGCAGATCTTCATCCAGAATATTTAATGATGACCTTTACAACACTGGCAGGAGTTCCGGTTCATCCAGAAGCAGAACGCAGGAAAATGTAACCCGTCCTTCAGACAATAGTGGCAGCAGGGCTATAGAAAGATCTTCTTCAGAAAAGGACAGAAATAATTCCGGTCAAGATGTGAATAGAAGCAGAGATACAAATCCTGGAAGAGACAGGAATACAGACAGAGACAAGACTAGGGATAGGACTCCAAGGAACGAGATTTACTATAACAATTCATCTGACAGCAGAACAATGAACAATACTAATTCTTCAACTGACAACAGCGGAAGAAGTTCATCAGGCAGCAATAGTTCTTCCTCCTATTCTCCTTCTAGAAGCAGCAATGTTTATAGAAACTCTGATAACGTAAGAAGTAACAATGTGAACCGTTCATCAAGTTCATCAGGCAGTTCTGAAAGAAGTTCATCATATAGCCGTCCTTCTTCAACTCCTGCAAGTTCAGGCAACAATGTTTCCAGAAGTTCTGACAACTCAAGAAGTAACACTGTAACCCGTTCATCAGGAAGCAGCGAAAGGAGTTCATCAAGCAACAGTTCTTCTTCCAGATCTTCAGACAGAGGTAGTTCTAATAGCAATGACAATAGCCGCTCATCGGATTCTTCCAGAGGCGGTGGCAGATCAAGATAATAGTTTCAATAGATAGTTTAACAAGTTTTTTTTTCATAAAAGGCAGTCACTGTGAAGCGACTGCCTTTATTGTTTATTCTTCATTTCCTTCCTGAGGAGTAGCGATAACTACTGTAACTGTATCCTTGGGTGAAGGAAAGTTTTGCACAGCCGGGCCGGTAACCTGAACAACAGGAAGTATATTTGCTGCTTCTTCCGCAGTAATAAGACCTTTTCTGCTCAGACGATTGGCAATGAGACGATAGTAGCTGCCCAACCATGGTTTAAGCTGCATGTTTGCATCAAAAGAACTCCGGAAATGTTTTGGTTTCGGGATGATTGATGCCAGGAATATTGCTTCTTCCGTTGTTAACTGTGACGGTGGTTTATTAAAGTAGAAGCGGGAAGCTTCAGAAGCACCATAAATCATTGGTCCCCACTCTGCTATATTCAGATAAACTTCGTACATTCTATGTTTGGATGTGATGCCTTGATTTTCTACAAGCCACACAATCATTGCCTCTTCAAGCTTACGGAGCAGGTTCTTGTTCCGGTTGAGGAATACGTTCTTCACCAGCTGCATGGATATTGTACTTCCTCCGCGGGCAAATTTCTTCACTTTCAGGTCATAGATCAGGGCTTTGGTCAGTGCATCAAGACGGAATCCTCTGTGAGAGAAAAAAGATCCATCTTCAGATTGCATCACAGCTTCCTTCAAAAGTGGCGATATGCTGTCCAGCGGACAGAAGTCAGAATTCTCGGGACCGACGATAAATGTACGAACCGGTCGCCCATTTTCATAGGCTGTATATAGAAAAGAGCCATTCATCTTTGACAGATTCTCACTGCCATATCCCAATATCTTAAAGTTCTGCTTCCTCAGATCGGATTCCAGCTTCAGCGCATTCAGATTATTGAAGTCTAAGTCGAGCAAGAAATGGTAAGAGAGATTTCCGCTTGTCCTCAATCCATCCAGACTACTAAACAATCCTTTGGGCAGAGAAGAGAAAAGCTCATCGGCAGGAAAGGAAGGTTTATCCACAGACGCGGTTATGTGCCACTTAGTTCCTTTCTGAGCCTTTATATAGGGGTGGAATTGCAATTTATTAAACTGGATAACTGTTGCACTGTCTAACTCCAGATAATCCTTGCCCACATTGACTGTGTAGTTAAAACGTCCCCGGTCGAGGTTTATCACATCAGGAGAGAGCCCCGGATGATAAAGCTGCAATCCGCAAACTTCCGCTTTGCCCGACAAGGCTATCTTGCCTCCTCCAATATCGCTTTTAGTCAGGCGGTAAGCAAGTGTGTCAAACGCCATCTGTGCACCGTAATATTTATTCAGATATGGGAGCACTACCTTTCCATTATATTTTGAATAAAGCTCAGCCTCAAGCGTTTTTTCTCCGTTGTGCAGGCGTCCCTTACTCATCCAATGGCTTACCACATTATCTTCTTTTACAATAATCTCGGTTATAAAACGGTCTTCCTGTATGTGAAGCATCGGAACTTGTATGGCCGTGTAATTATCATCGCGACGATAACTCATCAGGAAATCAGTTGTATTACCATTCTCGGGCAGGAATCCGAAGAACATATCCAATATATCGGAAATTTTCCCGGCATAATCCTTCTTATCCTCCTTCACCTCTTTCTTTTTATCCTTTTTAAAAAGAAAGTCATAGTTGGAAAGAGAGTCTTTCTTCACAAAACTGATGTGAAGTCCATCGGTATTTACCTGCCTTACTTCTACATCCATAGCAAGCATTTTCCAAAGGCTAAGATGAGCCTTTGCCGAACGCAGGTTAAGCAATGTGTCTCTTTCATTAGGAACCACCACAAACTGTTCGATATCCACCTCGCTGATTCCAGGCATGTGAAGGCGGGCGTAACTGATTTTCAGTCCGTATTCTTTTTCTAATTTGTCAAATTTTCCTTTTGCATAGTGATTCAACAGAGTATCTCTGCCTATGTATGCGGCAATAAGTGCAACAACAATGAGGCCAAGAGCAACCAGAATCCCTATTTTTATTTTTTTTCCCATACTGAATGTAAATCCGTTTGTATAGATTTGTTTTGCGATGCAAAAGTAGATATTTCTATCGGAACCTGTTCATTTATTTAAAAGAAATAGAGAGTCAGGTGGAGGATTAACCGGACCTAAGCCAAAAGATGCAGGGAGTTTAGTAAATGACAGGCGGAACTTTCTTAGAAACAGCTAGTCTTTATACATAAAAGGTCTACTCTTTTAATGTGTAAATAGTAGGCCTTAATCTATTTTAGTGTAGTTCTTTTAAAGAACATATAACGGGAGATTACCTTAACAGCGGCGGGCTATTGTATTAACAGTTTAGAGACTTGGGCTTTCTTCCCGTTGAACGCCCGAATAATATAGAATCCTTTCTGCAATGAAACGGTAGGAAGCATGAAATATTCTCCGGGAGTTGCGTTTGCAGACGAATAGATCAGCTGTCCATTCACGGCCAGCAGCTCTACCCTATCTATTTGTGCGGCACAAAGTGTTACGTATCCTTGAGACGGATCGCCGTAGACATGCAGTTTATCGGTTTTATCAGCCTCAGCATCCTTGATTCCTGTGCTATAAGTGCCCAGGTTAAGTCCGGTTACAATCGGGTCATGGTCGGAACAACGATAAGGATCGGCAGAATAATAGGTTGTATATTCATATCCAAAATAAGAAGGTTCGTCGGCATTGATGTGCCACGGACGGGCTCCGGTTACCTGCTGACTAAGATTGGCGGTTGCCAGTGAATGAT
>Ga0183099_1000524_pt1 | contig 27711 bp, 22 predicted proteins | sample Biomet1_FD_127788 | JGI IMG/M metagenome (GOLD analysis project Ga0183099, IMG submission 127788) | Microbial communities from bioreactor (seeded with anoxic lake sediment) at LBNL, California, USA - Biofuel metagenome 1 | ecosystem: Engineered > Bioreactor > Anaerobic > Unclassified ...
GCAAAGCATCATTAGGCGCTCCAATAGGAAGATCATGGATGCCTGATGCTTATCTTTAGCACTATCTTCTCCTGACTCTAAACTCCAAACTTCCTTTGCCAGATTAAATACAGACCATCCTTTTGGCCAGCCTGTATAGAATGCGACATGGGTGATGATTGCAGCGATTTCCTTCTGTGTTACCCCATTCTTCTTTGCATTCTCCAAATGATACTTCAGAGAAGAATCTGTTATACCAGAAGACATAAGAGCCACAACGGTAATAATACATCTTGTTTTTATATCAATATCCTCGTTGTTCCAATTCTCTCCAAATAAAACATCGTCATTGTAATGCGCAAACTCCGGAGCGAATTCTCCAAGAGCGTTTCTTCCTGCTGTCTGTACTATCTTTTCCATTTTTCTTACCCCTTATTTTTCATTGATTAAATACTGATCAAAGAAACTCTGAATCTTATCAAAAGGAATCACATCCAGATTGTCATAGAGATCTGTATGGACTGCTTCAGGAATAATCATCAGTTCTTTATTGTCTGCATATGCACTGTCTTTAGTCATATTTTCAAAAGCATCTTTACTAAAATAGCATGAGTGTGCCTTCTCACCATGAATTACAAGGCAAGCGCTTCTGATTTCATCAGAGTACTGAAGAATCGGCTGATTCATAAATGACATACAACCTATGATATTCCAGCCTTCATTAGAATTAAGGGATCTTTCATGATATGCACGATCTTTATAATATTCGCTATAGTCCTTCACAAAGAAAGGAACATCTTCAGGCACTGGAAGAGGCAGACATCCACCACTATGACTATATTCACCTTTCTTATACTCTTCAGTTCTTGTAGCGTTGAGCACCTTTTTCTTATCATATCTTGCATCAGCACTATTCTCTGCGTCAAAATATCCATTAGCATTTACACGTGTCATATCGTACATGGTTGATGCAACCGTTGCCCTAATTCTTGTATCAAGGGCAGCTGTGTTAAGAGCCATTCCTCCCCAACCACAAATACCAATAATTCCAATTCGCTCTGAATCCACATTATCTTGAGCAGAAAGAAAGTCAACTGCAGCCTGGAAATCTTCAGTGTTGATATCTGGAGATGCCATATATCTTGGTCGACCACCACTTTCCCCCGTGAAAGAAGGATCAAAAGCGATTGTTAAAAAACCTCTCTCTGCCATAGTCTGTGCATAGAGTCCTGAACACTGTTCCTTTACTGCACCAAATGGTCCACTAACTGCTATTGCAGCAAGCTTTCCTTCTGCGCTCTTTGGTGTATACATATCGGCTGCAAGAGCAATTCCATAGCGATTATGAAATGTTACCTTCTTATGTTCTATCTTCTCACTCTTTGCAAATGTTTTGTCCCAATCAGAGACTAAATGTAATTTTTCCATCTTGAAACCTCCATATTTTATTTGATTTTACTGACTATTTTTGATAACATATTTATCGTAATACCTAAACCTAACTTTAGGTCAAGCACAATTTATTTTTTTAAGGAGATTTGTATGTATACTATCGGACAAGTATCTGAAATGTTTGGATTACCTATATCTACATTACGCTATTATGACAAAGAAGGGCTCTTCCCATATATTGAAAGAACATCGGGTATTCGTAAATTCAGCGATGTTGAAATCGAAGCAATCCGTATTATTGAATGTCTCAAAAAATCAGGTATGGAAATAAAAGATATTAAGAAATTTATGCAGTGGTGCACGGAAGGCAGTTCCACATACCTTATGCGAAAAGAGCTATTTGAAAAACGTCAAAAGGCTGTCGAAGAAGAAATCGCCCAAATGCAGAAAACTCTTGATATGCTCCGGTTTAAATGTTGGTATTATGAGCAAGCAATCAAAGATGGAAATGAAGATCATTTGAATGAAATGCTTCCTAATCATCTTCCGTCCGATATCCAAAAACTCTATAACCATGCACATGAATAATAAATGAGCCGGTGGCATCTGTCATCGATTCTAATGCATTGAGAGAAAAATATAATTGTTTAAATAAATGGATAGCACCAAGGTAAAAATATATCTTGAATGGTATTTCGATCAGATGCGAATTCTGTTAATACAAATCATGAAACGAGGTGTGCTATGCCAGAAATTTATCTTGCGGGCGGTTGTTTTTGGGGAACCGAGAAATATCTTTCGTCGATTCGGGGTGTTTTGTCGACACAGGTCGGCTATGCAAACGGGAAGACGGAATCCCCCTCTTATGCGGAGGTGTGCCACCAGAATACGGGGTATGCTGAAGCCGCACGCGTCGTCTATGATTCCGAGGTAATTCCTCTGGCATTTTTGCTGGAACTATTTTATGAATCGATTGATCCAGTTTCCGTCAACCGGCAGGGCGGTGATCACGGTACGCAGTATCGGACCGGCATCTACTATATTGATGGCAAGGATCTGCAGGTGATTCAGCGCTCCATTGCACAACTGCAAAATCAATACTGCAAACCTATTGCGATTGAGGTAGAGCCGCTACGCAATTTCTGTCCTGCGGAGGAATATCATCAAAGATATCTGGATAAACATCCCGACGGCTATTGTCATATTTCAAAGGCCAAGTTCGAAAAGGTGGCAAAGTCAATTGTTAATCCTGCAGCTTACAGAGCGTCGGACGCTGATGCGTTGCGCAGAACACTGACTGCAGTGCAGTATGAGGTGACACAGAAAAGTGCCACCGAGCCTCCCTTTCATAATGAATTCTGGAACACCTTTCAATCCGGATTTATGTGGATATCACAACCGGTGAGCCACTTTTTACCACAAGTGACAAATTTGAATCCGGCTGCGGTTGGCCCAGCTTTTCAAAACCGATTGATCCGGATGTGATTCACGAAAAACAGGATATTTCTCATGGAATGCACAGGACAGAGGTTCGAAGCCGTACGGGAAACGCCCATTTAGGCCATGTGTTTAGCGACGGTCCCAAGAAAACTGGCGGCTTGCGGTACTGCATTAACAGCGCATCTCTGCGTTTTATCCCGAAAGACGAGATGGAGCAGGAAGGGTATGGGTATCTTTTGGATCTGATTAAATGAGAATTTCTTTAGATTATATTAGTATGTTATCTCATATATCCGACACTTTATTTATTATAAATTTGTTAAATTTTATGTCTCCTCATCTTTTGCCGATTTAATCAACTAGTTAATATCTTGAAGTTGCTTATCGGTCATATTTCTAATTATGCTTTTGCCTGACAATATGTTTATCTTAAATTACATTTCATGTCTCCATAGAATTTGCTAATACAGCAAGTTTGCTTAGTGTTTTCCAATTACGCACTGTTGTAGTTACATTCAATTTGTATAGATTAGCAGCAAGTTTTGAATCTCGAATGCTATGATGGAATAATAGATATGCATCCCTCCCCACAATTTTACACTTATCACTTTCGCTTCTGTAAACGTCAATGCACTCAACATTTTCTTTTAAAGGGTTATGTTTCAACAGTGCAACATAGAGACTTTCTACTTGTGAAAGTGTCTCTGCCTCTGTTATTTCATCTTGCGGGAATGGGCAATTCAAAATAGTCTGCGCTAACTCTGTAGAAGCCCTCAAAATAACTTTTACAGGAATCCCAAAAACTACCTCAATCTCTTGTTCAATCTTTTGGTACAGAGATTCCTCTGCTTCGTTTGATTTGAATAAAACATTTCCACTTTGAATATATGTCTTTACTTCACAAAGTCCTATTGATTCAAATAATCGTTTCAAATCTGCCATCTTAATCATGTTTTTTCCGCCTACGTTAATGCCTCTTAACAATGCTATATAAACTGTCATTTAGTAAACTCTCCTTAATATGATTTGTATGTTATATCTAATTTTTACAGGTAGTAGTCTTTTTAGTACTTCCGCTTTAATAATCATCAAAATTAATGAATATTCATCTGCCAGATCCGCAGCCTGGTATAGACAAAATTACTAGTTCATTTTTTAAAGAAAAAGGTGAAACTTATTACGCATCACCCTGTAATCGTTTCATTGATTCCAATCAATTACATAATAATCCTTAAATCCAGATATTTCGACAGATTATGTAAAAGTTTAATAATAAATCTAAAGCATAATGGCAACAACTTTTAACAGTTGTTGCCATTTGCATCTATGATTTACTTCATATTATTTTGTACAACTTCAAATTGTTTTGTACAACTTCAAATTATTTTGTACGTATACAAACTAAAAACTGCTGTTTTCTTTTGCTTTATCTGATTGGGCAAACTCCGGCTTCGCAGCCTTCGTTTCCGATATCGTATTCCACTTCCTCTTTCTCATATTTGGTGATCAGAGATGGTACAAAAGGACTCATCGCATCTGCTCTCTTCAGGTACTCTTCTTCTGAGATTTCTTCAAACGGAAGCAATTCATAGAAGTTGTCCTCGAAAGATAGGAAGGAAAGGGCTACCGTATCTTCCCAGTTGTTCCATACCCATTCTTCGACCGCATCCCATTCGTCGTCCTTGACATGTACCGTAATGGAGCAGTTATGATCAACGTAATGCTTCATAAACATCTTGTAGATTTCAAGCTGTTCAATAGCACTGACATCTGCTTTGAATTTTCCTTCCGGTGCCTTGACAGGGAATTCCACGACCTTGGTCGTGCAGGTTTCATTGTCCTGTCCGACCTCAGGATAAACGGGATATCCCAATTCCTCACAGACCTTGGTAAGCGGATCATCGCTGCTGATCCTGATCCTTCTGATATAGTAAGGCGCATGGGAGAAGTGTACGCCGCTTGAAACAACAGGCAGCAGGCTCAGAGTTCCCTCAGGCTTGATGGTAGTGACAAGCAGTGGTTCCTGCTGGCCGAGTTCTTTCGCAAATTCAACTGCCGTATCTTTTGCCACTTTTCTCAATTCTTCAAGTAGGATCTCCTGACCCTCCTGATTCAAATGAAGTGCGTTCACCATATCCTGCCAGCCGGTCAGGGAGCAGCCAAGCAGCTTATCTCTTTGCTGAACGGCATTCCATTCTGGAATTTCAAGCTCAGTACAGGTCATTCGATATCCTGCTCTTGCGGAAAGCTTCTGCGCTTCCATCAGTCCTGCATGATCCAGAATTCCGTCTTTCACAAAGGCCATTACATTTAAGGTCGTTAAATTGCATAAGCCCTTCGAGTCAAGTAGGATTTCAGCACACGGATTGACTCCCTTGAAATTCGGTCTGCGCTTTGCTCCTGCCGCTTCATTGACCCAGCCCGGTTCTCCGGAATACCGCATCTGCTGCAAATGCCAATGCAGCTCCGGTCTTGTCGGTTTTCTAGTATAATAAATCGAATTATTGCTCATCTGTCTGTGGGCAATTTCCGTATCAATGACCCATTTCTCGTCAATTTTCTTATAAAGCTCGCTCTTAGCCTGGATGCACTCCTTGTCATCCTGATCGATCAAAACGATCTCTGCCGTTCTTCTTACTCCGCCTACTACGACGTTCTCTCCGATGATATTTGCGATATCAAGGCAGTCGATCGGCTTCAGCTTCACTTTATTTGTGGTAGATCTGCATCCGGCCTTTTCTATGGCTTTAAAAATTTTGATAAACATGTTTTTCATGCTGGAATGGCCGCTGGCGGTTCCGCCGAAGGTCTTGAGCTTTTCTCCCTTGGATCGGACATGGTCGTAATTCAGTATGATCGTCTTGATTTTTCTGTATTCCGTGCTATATAAGGCTTTCAGGAAATAATCCATAGACTGGACCCAGCCCTCCTTGCTGTCGCCGATCGTGATTTTAATCGTATCGTTATGGGTAAATTCCACGGAAGTGCTGTCCTGACGCAGAGACTTGAGCATCGGCGTATAGGATTCATGAATGACCTCCACATCCGTTCTGACAACCGGCAGTTTTTCTACGTCAGATTTTAAAACTCTGACACCGACACCGGAACCTACCATCAGCAAATAAAAGATGTCCCGAAATGCGGTGAAATTGTCAACTACCTGGAAGGAGCAGTTATAGTTTGACATCGGATAAAATTTGGAAACGTCAGTGCTTCCTACCCAAAAGGTCCTTCCTGACAAGAACTGTTTCAGTTCAAAAACATTACGGTACAGCTTCTCGGCCTCTTCCTTGGAAGTCGGAACGAGACTGCAGTTGTACTCAACGGAACGTCTTACCGTCTCCCACCAGTACTCCCTTCTCATTTCTTCCTGCATCCATCTTGAGTAAGTTCTATAGTAAACAAAGCTGCCAAGCTGATTCATAGGAGAAGGAGTATGCTTGTACTTGCTGACATATTCCTCCGAAATAATTCTCCCGTCCCGTCTCTTTCTTGCATCTCTGGTTTTATCACGTTCATATCTATAGATAATAAATTTTTTAGCTGCATCCTTTCTGTCGCTTGCCATTAAATAATCTTCAACTAGATCCTGAAGGTCTTCCACGTTAACTGTTCTTTCAGACTTCTCAACTTGCTTTTCAATTGCTGCTGCAATATCTCCAGCCAGTTTCGAGTCTATGCCGATTCTTGTCTCAAGCATTGCATTTTCAATAGCTACCTTGATTTTCTCGCTATTGAAGTTAACCAGTGTGCCATCTCGTTTAACAACCGTTTTCATTTTTACCTCCTACATATTGTAACTTGTGCTGCGTGTGACAACATTATATAGTATTTTTCTAGACTTTTCAATGAATTATCCAAACAATTGCCTATTATCATAATTATTACTACTCTTTCTTGGTTTTAACGAAAATATCACTTATTTATGTTCTGACTTATTTATTTTTTCATAGCATTTCCTTTTTTCTATGTAATAGCTGCTATGGAATCATCATCATTTAACCTGTAAAACACTGCAGCGCCCTTGACTTCAGTTATACAAAATCGTATAATTGTATACAGTTATACGATTTGTTTTTTATTTAGCATTAACATAGAAAAAGGAGAATAGAATTATGGGCAAGACACTGGCTTATAAAATCCTGGAATCCCATCTGGTGGATGGGACGATTGTTCCGGGCAATGAAATCACGATCAGGATAGATCAGACTCTGACGCAGGATTCCACCGGAACCATGGTTTACCTGCAACTTGAGGCGATGGATGTAGAAAAGATCAAAACAGAGCTTTCCGTTGCTTATATCGATCATAACACCCTTCAAACAGGCTTCGAAAACGCCGATGACCATGAGTTTATCAAGAGCGTCGCAAAAAGACATGGCGTTTTGTTTTCCAAACCCGGAAATGGCATCTGCCATCAGCTGCATCTTGAAAACTATGGAATTCCAGGCAAAACACTCTTGGGATCAGATAGTCATACTCCTACCGGAGGCGGGCTCGGAATGATCGCCATTGGTGCAGGCGGACTTGATGTTGCCGTTGCCATGGCAAACGGTACCTACAGTCTTTCCGTTCCAAAAGTGATCAAAGTCGAATTGACAGGCTGCCTGAAGCCTTGGGTCTCTGCAAAAGACGTCATCCTGTATGTGCTCCAGCAGCTCACTGTCAAAGGTGGTGTAGGCAAGATCGTCGAATATAGCGGTGAAGGCGTGAAAACCCTTTCCGTTACCGACCGTGCAACCATTACCAACATGGGCGCGGAGCTTGGCGCAACAACTTCTGTTTTTCCAAGTGATGAAAATACGAGGGCATATCTTGCTTCCCAGGGAAGAGAAAAAGACTATGTTCCCCTTTCCGCAGACGCAGATGCGGTTTATGACGAGGTTCTGAAGGTGGATCTTTGCAGCCTGACCCCTCTTGCTGCAAAGCCTCATAGTCCTGATAATGTGGATTCAGTAAAGAATATCGGCAAGATCAAGGTAAATCAGGTCGCCATCGGAAGCTGCACCAATTCCTCTTATTCCGATCTGATGAAAGTTGCAGAAATATTGAAGGGCAGACAGGTCCATCCTGATGTAAGCCTGGTGATCTCACCGGGATCCAGCAAGATCCTCAGCAAGATGGCTGAAAACGGAGCCCTTGCATCCATGATCAATGCAGGTGCCAGAATCATAGAAAATGCCTGCGGTCCTTGTATCGGTATGGGACAATCACCAAAATCCGGTGCTGTTTCCCTGAGAACCTTCAACAGAAACTTTAAGGGCAGAAGCGGAACTCTGGATGCCGATGTCTATCTCGTCAGCCCTGAAACCGCGGCGGTTTCGGCGATCACCGGCTTATTGACGGACGCTACCGAATCCGGATTTGATTATCCGGACATCAAGGATGAGACATTCCCTGTGAATGACCATTTCATCGTTTACCCTAAGAAGACAAATAAATCGAATACCGTTGTGGAAATGGGGCCAAACATCAAACCGTTCCCACAAAATACAACACTGAAGGATACCTTGTCCGGAACCGTGGTTCTGCATGCAGGAAACAATATCACGACAGACGATATCATGCCGTCCGATTCCAGATTGCTGCCATATCGTTCCAATGTTCCTCACCTGGCAAACTACTGCTTCGAAAAGATCGACAACGACTTCTCTGCAAGATGCAAGGAAGCAAAGGAAGGCGTCATTATCGGAGGAGAAAACTATGGTCAGGGCTCCAGCCGTGAGCATGCTGCTCTGGCACCGCTTTATCTTGGAATCAAGTTCGTATTGGCCAAATCCTTTGCCAGAATCCATCGTTCCAACCTGATCAACAGCGGAATCCTTCCTTTGGTTTTCGAAAATCCTGCTGATTACGAAAGCTTTTCCATCGGCCAGAAGCTGATGATTGAAAACGTCAGAGAACAGGTTAAGAATCCGGTCATTACGATCAAAAACATTGAGACCGACAAAAAATACAAGGCAAAGACCAACTTCACCGGGTTGGAGATTGAAATGATCCTTGCCGGCGGAAAAATCAATCAAATCAAGGAAAATGAGGGCAAATAAAATGGAATATATGAAAGCATTTGAAAATATCATTGCACAGCAGCTTGCCAGAGTGGAAAAGATGAAATCGGATACAGATTTCATCAACTACCAGGCGCTTGACAAAATCATTATCGGTATCATCGGCGGTGACGGGATCGGTCCCGCAATCACAGCACAGGCGCAAAGAGTACTGGAACAGCTTCTCGCCGATGAAGTTAAAGCAGGAAAAGTCGAATTCAAGGTGATCAGAGGCTGTACCATTGAAAACAGAGCATCAGCCGGCAAAGCGATCCCGGATGACGTTCTGACGGAAATCAAAAAATGCAACGTCCTTTTAAAAGGGCCTACCACGACTCCCAGAAAAGGCGACAAGTGGGCAAATGTTGAGAGTGCTAACGTTGCAATGAGAAAAGAACTGGACCTCTTTGCCAATGTCAGACCGGTCAAGGTTCCGATGCTTGGCATCGACTGGACCTTCTTCAGAGAGAATACGGAATGTCTCTATGCACTGGGCAGCCAGGGTGTCAATATAAACGATGATCTGGCCTTTGATTTCCGAGTGATCACAAATCCGGGTACAGAACGTATTGCAAGACTTGCCTTTGAATATGCAAGAAACAACAATAAGAAAAGAGTTACCATCGTTACCAAGGCTAATATTGTTAAGACAACGGACGGAAAATTCCTTGATATCTGCAAGAAGGTTGCAAAAGAATATCCGGAAATAGAAGTGGACGACTGGTATATCGATATCATGACAGCGAAACTGATCGATGAAAAGAGACGCGGACAGTTTGAGGTGCTGATTCTTCCAAATCTGTACGGAGATATCCTGACGGACGAAGCGGCAGAATTCCAGGGCGGCGTAGGAACTGCAGGCAGTGCCAATCTTGGAAAGCATTATTCCATGTTTGAAGCCATTCATGGTTCCGCTCCGCGTATGGTGGAAGAAGGCCGTGATATTTACGCAGACCCTTGCAGTGTGATCCGTGCAGGAGCAATGCTTTTATCCCATATCGGATATCAGGAAAAGGCAGACAAACTTTTTGCAGCTTTGGAGGAATGCACCATCACAGAAAAGAAACTGACGATCACCGGAAGGCCAGACGGAGCCACAGGGGCTCAGTTTGCAGATTATATTCTATCAAAGATATGAGGTAAGCTATGGCACTTTCAACCGACCTGTATTCGAATCTAAGAAAAGATATATTGAAAGGCAATTTGCATCAGGGGGAAAAACTTACGGAGCAGCAGATCTGCGATCAGTATCGCGTGAGCCGTACTCCCGTCAGAGAGGCATTCAAGCAGCTGGAGTTGGAGGGTTTTATAGAAAACTTCCCGAATCGCGGCGCCTTTGTGGTAGGTCTGTCTTCCCAAGATATTGAAGACATGTATGAGCTTCGTAAAGCTTATGAGATACTGGCTGTCAGATGGGCGATCGAGCGGATCACAAAAGATGAATTAGAGAAGCTGGAGGAAGCTTTTGAATTCATGGAATTCTATACCCAAAAGCAGGATGTGGAAAAAATGCTGAACATCAACATGAAATTCCATGAGATGATATACTCCGCATCCCACAACCGGATGCTGAAGAATGTCTTGTCTTCCTATCAATTTTATATTAAGCAAAGCCGTAAAAATCAGAATCAGGTAGCCGTTTATCTGGATGAAGTACTGGCAGAACATAAAGCAATCTACGAATCCTTTATAAACAGGGATATCGAATCCGGTATTGCCGCGGTCGCAAAGCATCTGGATAATGCGAAGCTCCGCTCTAAAGCATAATAAGAATAGAATTCCTATATATTCAGTGATTTCCTCAGTTCCAATAGAATTCTTTGCCAATAATAAATTGAGTTTTTAGATAAAAAAGCAGCTTTCCCTTAACAGGAATCGCTGCTTTTTTTATTGTATTTTGATAGCCTCATCCAAATGAAACAGATATAAATAAGATTCTTCGACCTTCACTTTCCGGATCACCTCCAGGGCTTCTTTATAAAGATCAAGCTGCAGCCGGTAGTTGTCTGTGATCCTTTCGATTTCCCCTTCCCGGTCGCCGTCTCTCATGGCATTTGATTTATAATCCAGCAGGATGGTTCGGCCATTTTCTTCAAAATAGCAGTCGATAGTTCCCTGAACGATGACCGGTTCACCGAAAACCTCTTTCTTCAGGTTAAACGATACTTCTTTAAAAAGCTTTTCCGCCTTGCATGCCCTTCTTCCAATGGGTGAATCAAAGAATTTTTGGACTTTGGAAAGGTCTACAGCATCCAGTTCTTCCTGAGTCATGAGCTCTCTGCGGACCATCTCTCCGGTGCACTTTTGGATCAGCTCCATTTCTTCGCTTTGTCCACGATTCTGACCGGTGGATTCCGACATACTTCTGAAATCTAAATGCTCCATGATTTTATGCAGGATCGTTCCCTTTTCCGCAGCGGTAAATTGACTTCCCTCTCTGTTGAATTCGGGAACAGGCAGAGGACCAATCATTTTCTGGTTCGGAGACTGACCTTTTGCCAATCTGTTCAGATCGGTTACCGTAAATTTCGACTTTAACTCCAGCGCTTCCTGATATGGATACCGGAAGCCAAGACGTCTGTCTATTTCAGATCTTAACATTTTATTGATTGATTGCCTTTTCCCCCTAATCAATTCGAAGATTACATTCTTCTGCTGCTCTGTCTCTTCTTTTTTTATGCTGATATCCCCTCTGTTGTGCCAGCAACAGATAATGTCTGATTTTTTAACGGATGGAATCAGGAAATCAAAATAAGATCTTGCACCGGTGAAATCCTCGCTGTCCTTAAAAGAATAGGCTTTAAGGGATTCTTCAATATCTGTGAGCGTTCCGAGAAGCACCAGCCTGTCCATTGCTCTTGTAAATGCTACATACAGGATCCTAAGCTCTTCTGCCATGCTTTCCCTGCTTTTTTTCTGCTCAATCGCTGTCTGAATCAATGTTTTTTTATACAGGGAATGTTCCTTATCTACATATCGTAATCCTAGGCCAATGTCCTTATGGAGGCTCAGCCGGTGGGATTCACTGTCCCTGTTGAATCTCTTGTTCAGCCCCCCAACGATGACCATCGGAAATTCAAGTCCCTTACTCTTATGGATCGTCATAATACGTACTACGTCGTCGTTTTCTCCTATCAGCTTGACCTGACCCATGGCAACCTTTCGTTTTTTCATCGCTTCTATGTATTGGATAAAGCTGAATAATCCTTTCATTTGGCTGCTCTGGAACTGGACCGCTTTGTCGATAAGCGCTCTCAGGTTCGCCTGCCGCTGCACTCCGGCCGGTATGGCCCCGATGTATTCGTAGTAGCCGGTCTCTCTGATCAGTTTCCATAAAAAATCCTCCAGAGTCATCATGGATTCTTCTTTTTTCCAGGATGAAATCTGGCATATTATGTGTTCACATTTCTCTCTTAAAGGTGCATTACCGCCATTTCGTGCATATTCAAGAAATGCCTTATAAAAAGCTCCATCCTGATTCTCCATTCGAATCCGAATCAGCTCCTCAACGGAGCAGCCAAAAATCGGAGAACGCAGGACACTCAGCAGCGGGATGTCCTGTTTTTTATTATCGATGATTTTGAGTAAGTTCAGGAAGACTTCGATCTCCATGGTGTCAAAGTATCCATCGCTGGTATCGACAAAAGCCGGAATACCCTCCTTCATTAGTGCTTCATAATAGACCTCGGCATAGCCTTTGGCACTACGAAGCAAAATGACGATATCCTTATTGGAGAGTTTGTATATCATTCCCCTTTTCGAGTCAAAGATCTCACTTCCTTTTGCAGCCTTAATGATCTGTACTGCGGTATAAGCCTCGATTTCGGCTTTTTTCATTTCTTTTATTTCATCATCGACCACCAGATCTTCGATCTGCATATCATCTGCGATATGAAGCTCTACAGGATAATTCAGATCTCCTTCATAGGGAGCTCCTTCATAAAGCGCTGCCGCATCGTCGTATTCCAGACCGGAAAGGTCTTTGTTCATGATCTGTCGGAAGATATCGTTAACCGCATCGATAATGCTTTTTTTGCTTCGGAAATTTTTGTTCAGATCAAGCTTATGGTCTGATTCCCGGTTATTCATTTTAAAATCTTCATATTTTCCAATGAAAATTTCCGGTTCGGCCAGCCTGAATTTATAGATGCTCTGCTTGACGTCCCCTACCATAAAGAGATTGTTATCCCTCTTGATCCTGCTGATCAGAGTTTCCTGAACAATGTTACTGTCCTGGTACTCATCGATGAATATGTATTGAAATTTATTTCTATACTCTGCTGCAGCCTCCTCATGAGAAAGAATCATGAGAGCGTAATGTTCGATGTCGTTAAAATCGATCAGCCTTTTCCGTTTCTTTTTTTCTTTGTAGAGACTGTCGAAGCTTTCCACCAGAAAGCATAGGGTAAGCGCTTCCGGATAGGTTTGATTGATATCTGCCAGGTATTCCTCCAGAGAAATATTTAGATATTGGGTGCATACTTTTTTTATGATTGCTTTTCCTTTATCTCGGTACTGGCTTACGATGTCCTTAATCTCAGCATAGATTTCCTTTTCTTCCTTGGATGCCATATAGGTCTGGAACTTGATATCCTGAGCCATTGCGGCAAACTCGGAAAAAGAAAGCTGGCCAAAGCTTTCAAGCAAGCCTTCCACCATGTCTATTTCAAGATCACACTTTGGTACCAGACTTGAGATACCCTGTATTTCCAGTACTTCCCTTGCCTTGAGAAAACAGCTGCGGGCAAAAGTCAGACTTCTGTCCACCTCGTTCCGTATCTCGTGATAAGCAGCACCAGCCACAAACTCCTCCATGGATCCATTCAACTCTTCAATTTTTTCTCTCAGCCAGAGAAAAGAATCCGGAATACTTTGAATGAAATTATGAGCTTCGTAAATCATTTCCTTCACGGCATTTTCATTTTTCGTAACGGAATATTGATTCAAAAACGCAAGAAAATCCTGATTTCCAGATTCGAATAAATCAGTAAATAGCTGTTCCATCGCTTCCGCCTGCAGGATCGTCTTTTGTGCCTCGTCACATATTTTAACATTAGGTTCGATATCGATCAGATAAAAATAACGCCGAATCACCTCCATGGAAAACGCATGGAAGGTGCTGATATTTGCCCTATGGATCTGATTAAGCTGTTCCCTTAAAAAAGAAGCCTTGGAAGAGCAGGAATTGCTCTCTCCCATTGCTTCCATTTCCTTCGATATCGCATCAACGATTTTTTCCCGCATCTCAGACGCGGCAGCATTGCTGAAGGTAACCACCAGCATTTGATTCAGCGGGATCTGATCTTTCAGAATAAGCTGTTTGATCCTCTCTACAAGGACAGCCGTTTTGCCTGAGCCCGCTGCCGCAGAAACAAGGATATTCTTATCTCTTAATTCGATCGCTTCCTGTTGCTCCTTCGTCCATTTCATAAGGTCATACCTGCTGTTCCTTCAATATTTTTGAATTGTATTATCTTGCATTTATATTAATTTCAGCTTTCTTAAAAGTCCCGCCAGTTTTTGTCCTTTTGGCAGCAATTCGATTTCATTCTTTTCGATCGCCTTAGTCTTCAAAAGCATGATTCCGTAAACAGCTGCTCCAATGCAAACTGAAAAAGCCGCTGCCAGACTATTTCCGATGATTCCGCTTGTGCCATAATAGGCTGCGAGAACAAAGATGCACATCACGATTCCCGATATAAATGGCTTTATCACGGAGAGATTCATGTTGAATGTAGTTCCGGTCAACTTTTTTACGCAAATGAAGTTGGCGATACCGATCACTGCATAACCGATCGTGCTTCCGATTGCCGCACCCTTCACGTTCAGTTCAGGAATACCTGATAAAATGTAAGTCGCCGCTACTTTGGCGATGACGCCAAGCACGAGGGAAAACACCGCGACCGATGGTCTTCCCAAGCCCTGCAGGATGCCAGCCATGGTCTGCGCTACTGCCAGGAAAATGATCCCAATCGAAAGAATGAATAGACAAGGTGCCGCACTAGATGCGCTCTCTGACTGAAGTGGATAGATCATCAGCATAATCGGTTCGGCAAGAGACATCAGTCCAAAAGTACAAGGAATGCCGATGATCATTGCGGTTCGCAGTCCCAGCCTGATATTCGTATCTAAAAAGGCAGTGTCATTCACACTTTTTGCTGCGGCAATTGCCGGAACCATGCTCAATGCGATGCTGAGAGCCAGCGCCATCGGAATATTGATGACAGGTCCGGCCATACCGGTCAGCTGTCCGTAAAGTGCATTGGCTTCATTCAGACTGAAGCCCACATTTTGAAGCCTTCGCATGACAATGGTGACATCGACGATATTCATGATCGGAAGAATGGATACGCCTATCGTAATTGGAATTGCGATCGCTGCCAGTGTTCCGATAATTTTTCCGGCGCTTTCCTTCACTTCCTGCGTTCCGTTTTTGATTTCCTTAAAAAGCTTGTCCCTTTTAAAATAATAGATGATCATCAGAACAATAACACCGGCGATCGGGCCGATACTCGTACCGATGGTCGCACCTGCCGCCGCAAAGGTAATCCCCTTCGGGACAAGATAGATTGCCAGGCTCAGTCCGACTGATACCCTGACAGCCTGTTCCACAAGCTGGGAAAATGCCGTTGGTTCCATCTGCTGAAGTCCCTGAAAATAACCTCGGAAAACCGCCATGATCGGCACGAACAAAAGTGCCGGCGCTATCGAAATCATTGCGTAGTAAGCACCCGGATTTTTCAGTAGATCGACGATTGTTTCCGCGCCGAAAAAGAAAATAGAGGATGCGACAATTCCGAGTATAAACATCAGAACAAAAGATAGTTTAAAGACTCTGTGAGCCTCGGAATACTGACCTAGGGCAACTCTTTCCGAAGTCATCTTGGAAATCGCTGCCGGCGCTCCATTTGTCGAAAATACTAAAAGAAAAACGTAAATCGGATATGCGGTCTGATAATAACCCATACCTTCATCACCGATAATATTACCGAGAGGTATACGGAAAACTGCTCCCATGACCTGAACGAGCAGGCCTGCAATACCTAATATTGCTGCTCCCCTTAAAAAAGTCTTTTTGCTCATAATCCCTCCAAATCTTGCCTTCCTAATTTTTAATCAACACTATTATACCAAAATTTGCGGCAGTTCTATATATTTTATTTGTGAATTTTGTTATAATAATTTTATATTTGCAAAAGGATACAGTTCAAAGGAGCTATTATTATGAAATTACAATCAAGACCAACCTTATTGATGATACTGGATGGATATGGGATCAGTCAAAATTCCCCGGGAAATGCCATCGCCAATGCAGATAAAAAGAATATCGACCGGCTGTTCAGCGAATTTCCCAATACTACCATCGGTGCAAGTGGAATGGATGTCGGACTGCCTGATGGACAGATGGGGAACTCCGAAGTCGGACATCTTAATATAGGTGCAGGACGGGTCGTGTACCAGGAACTGACCAAAATTACGAAAGAAATCAAAGAGGGTACCTTTTTTGAGAATACTGCCCTCAATGCCGCCATGGATCATGCATTAAAAAATGATTCCGCACTTCACCTTTTGGGTTTGCTCTCCGACGGCGGCGTCCACAGCCACATCACTCATATCTATGCGCTGATCGATCTCGCTAAGCAAAAAGGACTGAAAAAAGTATATGTCCATGCATTGCTTGACGGAAGAGATGTGCCTCCGCAAAGTGCCGGTATTTATTTCGAACAACTGGAAAGCTACATGGAACAGGCTGGCGGCGGTAAGATAGCTATGATCTCAGGAAGATATTACGGTATGGACAGAGATAACCGCTGGGAAAGAGTGCAAAAGTTTTATGATGCCATGACTCAGGGAATCGGTGAAATTGCCGATAGTGCAAAGGAAGCACTGGAAGCTTCTTACCAGATCGGAAGCAATGACGAATTTGTGCTGCCGTCTCCGATCAGGCAGGCAGACGGTAATCTTATTACAGTAAGCAATAACGATTCGATCATTATGTTTAACTTCAGGCCGGATAGAGCAAGAGAAATCACCAGATGCTTTGTTGACACCAGCTTTAACGGATTTCAACGTAGCAAGTTCGCTCAGAATATCAAATATGCCTGTATGACGCAGTACGATGCGGAAATGCCGAATGTAACGGTAGCATTCCCACCGCAATCTCTTAAAAACACAATGGGAGAATACCTGTCCCAGTTGGGGCTGCGTCAGCTCAGGATCGCTGAAACAGAAAAATACGCTCATGTCACTTTCTTTTTCAACGGCGGTATTGAAACGCCGAACAATGGAGAGGATCGAATCCTGATTCCGTCGCCAAAGGTAGCGACCTACGATCTGCAGCCTGAGATGAGCGCATTCCTCGTTACGGAAAGAATAATCCGGGAAATCAAAGAAGATAAGTATGATGTAATTATTCTGAACTATGCAAATCCGGATATGGTCGGCCATACCGGAAGCATACCGGCCGCAATCAAAGCAATCGAAGCATTGGATCAATGTGTTCCGAAGGTAATAGAAGCTGTACGTTCTATGGGCGGGCAGACGATCATAACGGCAGATCACGGAAATGCCGACAGCATGCTGGACAGTGAGGGTAAAATCATGACTGCTCATTCCCTGAATCCGGTTCCGTTTCTCGTCATTGCAAATAAATCTGTTTCCCTGACGGAAGGCGGCGTTCTGGCCGACGTGGCACCTACGATGCTGGATTTGATGGGGATCGAACAGCCGGAGGAAATGACCGGACACAGCCTCTTGAAATAAACATAAATAATATAAGCACCTGTTAAGTATATCCCTTAGGAAACCGCTCGCTACGCTCGGACGATTTCTGCAGGGATATACTAACACGGTGCGTTTTTATTATTTTCAGATTTATTCCCCTTTGCTTTTCTTTCTGATTTAGGCTTCGGAATCAACAGTAGTATGTTAACCCGTACAGTCTTTTTCTCCGATCCGCCAAAATATGTAATTTAACATCTTTCATAAGCATTGATAATATAATAATGACAGGTTAGATATGAAAATGGAAAATATGATTCTATTTTAAGGAGGAGCATTAATGTTTTATGATAAAAATCAAAATCCAATACCGCCACCTTCCAATCAAAATGAGCCACAAGTCATTGATTTATTGCAGGACTATTTAAATTCAAATAACAAAACGGGATACCTTGTATTTCAAGTTCATCAGGATTCCCCAATATACGGCAGACTCCCGATTGCCAACGCCAAAATTACATTATGTAAATTATTGGGTAATGGATTTTATGTCTGTAAAGTTATTATGACAGATGTTGACGGGAAAACAGAACCAGTACCCGTACCAACAGTCAGTGCGGAGTTTTCCCGATCCCCGGAAAATGTTATAACAAATGCTGCATACGATGTCAGTGTGGAAGCTCCGGGTTTTGTCAAATCCGAAGTATTGAATATTCCGGTTTTTGAAGGCATAACCTCAATCCAGAATGTAATCTTAACGCCTGTCGTTCAGCAAGTTAGGCGGGAGAACTTCAATGGTAACGGAAACTGAGGTGAAAAAGATGGTAATCATTAGTCGGCCCACCGAGCCATTTATACCGGAAATGATAACAGTTCATCTGGGAGAACCAGGTCAGCCTGCTGGAAATGTGACGATACCATTCCCTTCTTATATAAAAAATGTTGCATCCAGTGTAATTTATCCCACCTGGCCGGAAAGTGCAATCAGAGCAAACATTTATGCAATCGTTACATTTGCTTTAAATAGAGTATTTACAGAATGGTATCGGAGCCGCGGATATGACTTTGATATTACAAATTCGGAGTTTGATCAATCATATACTCCCGGAAAGGATATTTACGAAAACATATCTAAAATTGTCGATGAAATCTTTAATAGCTATGTTGCGAAGAGCGGTAAAATCGAACCTCTTCTTACAGAATTTTGTGATGGAAAAATTACAAAGTGCACAGGTTTACAGCAATGGGATGCAGTAAGTCTTGCTTCCAAAGGATACACCCCCCTTCAGATTTTGCAGAATTTTTATGGTAATGATATCAGCATTATAAAAAATGTTTCCGTTGGTACCAATATTGAATCCTACCCATTATATCCACTACAATTAGGCAGTTTTGGGCGTGATGTCAGCATAATCCAGCATGAATTAAACAGGATCAGCGAAAATTATCCGTCGATTCCCAAAATAACGCAGGACAGCGACGGCATCTTCGGTGCTCAAACAGATACTGCAGTAAAACAATTTCAAAAAATATTTAATCTGACTCCGAATGGAATTATCGATAGTGCCACATGGTATCGGATAAAATACATTTACAGTTCCGTAAAAGGGTTGGGTGGGTTTTTTTCAGAAGGTCTTGCCCCTGAGGAGATTGAAAGTACCTTTGCGGTATTCTGGCAGGAAGGCAATTCCGGCATCTGGGTAAAAATAATTCAATACTACTTACATGTAATCGCATGCTATTATACTGATCTTCCGCAAATCGAAATTACCGGTAATTTTGGATCTGAAACAAAAGAAGCTGTAATGGCAATTGAAAGAAAGTTCAATCTCATCGTTGATGGAGTAGTCGGGATACAAACATGGGCTTTGCTTGATCAGCTGTATAAATCCATTATGGATCATATTCCGGAAGGATGCTTGCCAAACAAGACGATTTATCCGGGATATATCTTGTCATTTGGAATGGGAGATAAAAATGTTACATTGATGCAGACATATTTAGCGGAATTATCCAAATATTATCCTTACATACCAAAGGTCGACGTAACGGGTATATATGATGAGCAAACGGGAGCGGCCGTTTCGGCAATACAGCAAAAATATTTAGGTGAGTTAGGGGAAACACCAAGAGCGCTCATCGGGCCAATTACCTGGAGCAAGATAGCAGAACTTTATGAAAACCTACCAAAGACCACACCATAAAAGGAAAGCCCCGTTGTCAACGGGGCCTTTCATATTATTAATCTCCGATTGGATCTTGTATTAATGTTGCAAATCTAAATTCGTGTCGATGACCATCATTTTCAGTTGTTTTTGATTCAAGGAAGTGAACGTGACGATCCCCTACAGGAATTGCCGTGCAAGTTCTCCCACGAAATTCATGGAAATGATCTTCATAAAAATCTGTACGGAAGCATACTTCGTGGATATGATCATTTGGATTTGGTCCCGTGCGTATTACTTCACCTGATACGGTTGCAAAGCGATGGTTATGGGGATCTTCTCTCTCCTCAGCAATCATGACGCTTCCCTGAATTTCATGAACATGAGTTTGTTCCTCTGGACATGGATGGCAACAGTACCTATCCTCATAATTATTCATTAAATTCACCCTTAATTATTATTTGCTTAAATATTAAGCCATTATTTATTGTATGCAATTTAATAATTAAGGTGCTCCTAAACAGTCATCATGTCTATTTTGACAGGAATTTTTGCCATTTTGGTAAATCACGCTGTCCTTGTTCATAACCCTGCCGATAACTTTCGGACAATTTACGATAATTGACCTCACGACTGGATACGGGCATCGTATCCGGGTAGACAAGAAAAGCTTTACCCTCACTCTCCAGCTCTTCCAGCTCTTCTAGTGTTTGATTGTATACGATGTGACGATTCAGCAAGGCTTCGGCAACAACGGGATATTTGCGGTAATATGTTTTTAAAATTCCTTGATATTTAACCGGCTTTTTCCTGTATCCCTTTACACGGCTGAGTACAACAAAGAATTTCTTCAATCCATCTTTTTTGGCGATATCGAGGGCAATTCCTCCTCCCAGACCGCCGTCAACATAATAATGATCGTTATAACAGGTCGGAGGCATGAAGATTGGCATGGAAGACGAGGAACGAACTATTTTCGCTACATCATTCACGTCATGGATATCATCTTTTGAGTAGTACATTAATTCTCCGCTTTCGCGATCGAAGGCGCCGATACGGAGCCGGGCCGGATTTTCCATAAATGTATCAATATCAAAAGGCAGAGAGGCATCTGGAAAAGGAGTTTCTTCATAAATATAATGTGCTCTGAAATATCCTTCCCCTTTGAAAAATGATTTCCATCCGCCAAAATTGGGATCCAGAACCAAATCTACAAAAGACCGCCTTGAGCGCTGAATATCTCTGGAAAGATAGTTGACACTGTGACTGGAGCCTGCTGAAATACCCGCAACATATTCAAAGTAAATTTCATTTTCAAGCAGATTATTTAAAAAACCTGCTGTATAGCTGGCCCGCATTCCGCCCCCTTCAAAAATTAAAGCGGTATCATGGATGTTATTTGTAATTGCCATCGGTTTTTATCTCCTGTTTATCTTGTTTTCGTTTTACTGCAACTTTTAGAGTTCATAATATTATCATACTATGCTTCCGTATTAAAATCACCAATAAATATAGGTTTATCGGAGATTATCTAATTCAAATAGCTTTGTACCGTAAAAGCGTACGTAATGTTGAATTGTTCCGACTGATATGCAAAGTATTAATTCTATTGATGGTATTTTCATATACTGTTTATAAATAAGTATATCCGGAAACTTTAATAACAGGTAGATGATACAAAATGGCTATAAGACCGCCTATTTTGCGTGCAGGAGACACCGTAGGAATCGTTACCCTTGGAAGTCCACGGGATGCGGCCACCATTGATTCAAGGATACAGACTCTTGAAAACATGGGGTTTAACGTAGTTGTGGGCAAATATGTGTATTCATCAATCGGTTTTGTGGCTGCCACACCACAGCAGCGGGCTTCCGATCTAATGAGTATGTTTGAGAATCCAATCGTAAAAGCAATTATTCCTACAAGAGGCGGTTCGGGTGTCGTCGACATCATTCCATATCTTGATTACCCCATAATTAATCGCAACCCTAAAATTATTACCGGATACAGTGATATCACAGTTTTATTGAATGTCTTGTACATATGGGCAGATTTAATCACTTTCCACAGCCTTCTTCTGATAGATTTCAGGGAAACTACTCCTGCATACAATTTTGATCAATTTTTTGCAGCTACTTCAGTAATATCACCAAGACAACTTGAAAATCCTCCCGGTATCCCCCTGGTAAGCAGGGTTCCGGGAAACGTAACAGGTACGATCGTTGGAGGCAACCTTACATCATTTGTTGATACTTTGGGCACTCCATTTGAAGTTGATACAAGCGGAAGGATTCTTTTTATTGAGGAAACTCACGAACCGATTAGTCACGTATACAGACTAATAAGCCATCTGATAAACGCAGGAAAATTCCGGGACTGCGAAGGGATCATCATGGGAGAATGTACGAATTGTGAACTTTCATACGGCAAAACTTATGAGGATTTGATTAACGAAGTAGTTGTCCCATTGGGCAAACCCCTTATGACAAACTTAGCTTCTGGACATGGCATTTATAAGATGGCTGTTCCCTTAGGTGCAACTACAAACCTTAATACTTACGATAATATACTGATAATCACTGAGCCTACTGTAAGCCTATAAATCGATTCCATCTATTATCTGCCCCTTTTTTATTGATATTTTAGTCATTATACCCATATCCTGTCTTTTAGTTCTAGAATCTTATGTTCGATCGTCTTTGCTATCTTAATAAACTCTTCGTCGCTTTTTCCTGTTGGATCTTCCAGCCCCCAATCCTCCCGGTATTTACAAGGCAGATAGGGACACTCCACGTTACAACCCATAGTGACTACGATATCAACTGTTGGAATTTCAGAGATCAACTTTGAAAACTGCTTTTTCTCCATATCAATATTATAAAGCTGCTTAATAATCCTAACTGCATCTTGATTAATCTGAGGCTTTGTTTCTGTTCCTGCAGAGTATGCCGTAAAAGCATCTGCGGCAAGAAACTTTGATATCGCTTCTGCCATTTGAGAGCGGCAGGAATTGTGAACGCATACAAAAGCGACCTTCGGCTTTCTTTTCTTTGATCTCGATTGTTGTATTGGTCATTCTGTTTTCCTCACTGTTATAATCAACATTCAGTTACAACATCCCCCGCTATTACCCGAACAGTCACAGCTTGGTTCCGTACCTCTCAGTATTCCATTAATTACCGCAGCAGCGCAACCCACCCCAGTCTTCACTTCTATAGCTGCTAATAGGCAATTATTTACACAAGCCCCACATTCCATACAGGAATCCAGATCGACTATATGGGCTTTTTCCATATCTATTAAAAAAACTCCATGAGGGCATACATTGACGCACATACCGCATCCAACACATTTTTCCTCTTCAAGCTTTAGTGTAACAACATTTTTCAAATATTTATTACTCATTTAAAATTCTCCTTCAAAACAATACTGACAGAAGGTTGCCAGCAATTAGCAGGATAATTCCCAAACCAATTGTAACAGCCATGATAGGTATTGATATTTTCATTTCCTTTATAACACCTGAAAATGAAGTATAGGTTGAACAGCCGGTAAAGTTCATAGCACAATATGCTGAAACAGTTGGCAGGATTAACAAGTAAGCGATACTGGTAAGAATACCATAGTCAATACTTTTGAAACATCCATTAATAGTAATAACACTAGCCGCCCAAAGGAAACCTAATAACCATCCTTTAAACGAAAAGGCTCTTCCCGGAATCCATGGAAGCAGCATTGGCACCAATACACAACCGACCAGTAATGCACCTAAATAATAATAAACATCTGTGCCAGTAAATCTGGAAAATCCAACTAGGTTTAATAAGAACATAATTCCAAATATCATAAGTGAAGGTTTTATCACTCCAACTATTTCAACTGGAGTTAAAATGGTTCTGTCAACAAAATTAAACCGTACAGTTCGCATCTCCTTATCGGCTTTCATCCCGCTATTTAGAAATATCGGTATGTCTTCTGCTCTGACAGGGCCGTAAACTACTTTAAAACCAGATCTTTTCTGCACTTTATGAGCTGATACACCTACGGCTCCTAATTGGGGCAAAATAATAGTCCTGTGCTCTACAACCTTTGAAAGCTCAGTCTTTTCAATCCTTTTAATTAACTCTTCCGTTCCGAAAGTCCCTTTTCCGGCAGCACACCATACATTGACACCTTTCGTATCAAGCACGATAATCCATGCGGAAATGTCTGTAAGTTCTTTTCTCAGCACATCAAAGCTCATTTTGTAGTTAGCAGTGACCAAGACAGGTGAATTTATATCAGGTTGACCTACACAATACAGCCCGGGATCAACCTTATAATTCATCCTGTTGATTCCCCATCGTACTTTCCACGAACCCATAATATCACTAAATGAAAGCTTTGTGGATACCTTTACAGCCTTTACTGTGTTTCCACAGCCGCATGACTTATTTTTTTCAGAGCAACAATTTTCCATAATTCTCCTCATTTCATACTTTACCATTCATAATCTCTCATCTCATAATCTCTCATCAAGTGTTTCATCTGATATGGCTTTGGATATTGAATTATTCGCTATGATTTATTCAAAAATTACTCTAATTATATTCATATGTATCGATGATATTGAATATTATCGATATGATAATTATAGTTATTATATCGATAGTTGTCAATATTATTATTTATATTATTCCTACGCATACACGTCCCAGAACAACGGCTTCTTATTCAGCCATTCCCTGAACGTCTGTATGATATCCGGCGTTTCATCGATAAAATATGGTCTTGCCACATTACCGTTGGAATCCCAGTCGCAACCGTCCCACCAGACCGCTACTTTGATATTTTCCGTATTCTGCTATCTTGGAAAACATATTTTTGATCCATTGATTTTTATCTCCGCCTACGCTGCTGGAAGCGAATTCCGTAATCATCATTGGCATCTTATAGAGCGTGTTATATTTCGCATAGAGAGAATCGTATAAAACATTAAATTCCGTCCAGTTCTCCCCCGGATAATAGGTCCCTGTATTATAGGCTGTCAGACCGATCACATCCACATATTCATCTCCCGGATAATACATCACTGCGTCATTCCAGTCAAAGTCAGGGAAAGACTTTCCGTTTGGGTTCCAGATCCAGATCACATTATCGGCATTTGCCTCTTCAAATATTTTATAGACATAACGGTAGAATTCCTTATATATCATCGTGTCCTTGGAAGTATTGTAGCTTGAATAAGGGCACCAGTCTCCGTTCATTTCATTTCCAAGCCTGAACAGAACAGGATGATCGAATTCACTGACGACACGGGCATAATCCTTTAAAAATGCGTCATATTCACCATTTAAAACATCATAGACCATGTTTCCTTCTCCTGCATTGGTCCATGAGGTCTGCAATGTCAGTTCCAGAGTCTTATTGTTTTGATAGGCATTGTCCAGACGGTTTTTCAGATTCGGATGCTGATACTTGTTTTCAAAATTCGTATAATTCAGCAGGATCGGAAACTGATATTCCATAGAGCTTTCCAAATAATTCAGCTGGGTGAAGTTATCAGGCGCGTCAGGCTCGAAAATACCCCATGTCAATGCGCTGTCCGCGCCAAAATAGTTTTGATAAAAATCTTGTGTTTCCTGATTCCATCCTCTGTCTTCCGCAGATACAGCCTTAGCCACTCTCATGTAAGGCGATTGGGTCGGTGTAAATGTTGTGAAATTATCGATTAGATACTGGTATCCTCCGGTGGTATAAAACGGAACGGTGGATTTTACCAATATCGTATATATTTCGCTGGTTCCGGAAGATATTTCGATGGATGCATAATAATTCTTGTCGTTTGCGACGCAACTGAGCTTCTGCCTTGACCATTGAAGAATATGTACCGTATGACCCTTATGCTTTGTCGTTGCCTCGTATTCCTTGACATGGTCCGCCGTATTGGAAAGAAACTTATTGGAATAGTTGATATATGCAGTCTGGCCAACGCTTCCCGAAAGATTCTGCTGATAGATCTCAATCCTTTTGCTTTGGTTTTCCAGGACTGTGCATACACCGGAATAGCTCATATCGACCGCAAGATTCTGATCAACTGTCAGACTGTAGCCATCGACATAATTGGTAAACCGGTCGTAATTTCCGATATTTTCCAAACAATACAGGTCCTTTTGATTGTTGTCGGCATTATCCGCTCCAAAGGCTGTTACAGGTGACATTCCTAAAATCAGTCCAAAGATCAGCCCGAATAAAAATGTTCTCGAAATAATTCTCTTCCTCACGAGTAAGTCCTTTCTAGTTTTCTATCCCAACTCTTGAATCAATTCCTGCATTGTAATAATGCTTGATCTCTTTCATTTCCGTTACCAGATCCGCGCGATCCATGATCTCCTGCGGAGCATAGCGGCCTGTCAAAATCACTTCGGTTCGCTCCGGCTTCAGATCAAGAGCTGCCAGTACTTCTTCAACAGACACCAGATGAAAGAACAGAGAAGTATTGATCTCATCGAATACGACCATGTCATATTCCCCGGAAGCAAGAACTGTTCTCATTTTATCGAGACCCTTATGTGCATCCTCAATGTCCTGATCCGTCGGTTTTCCGTTGATAAAGCAAACTCCGCCGAATTGCTCCATGGTCAGTCCGGGAAGCAATTGACAGGCCTTCAGTTCACTGTAGTCCTGACCTTTCATAAACTGTCCAAAAAATACCTTGTTGCCGGCGCAGATCGTTCTTAACGTGATTCCTAGTGCTGCAGTTGTCTTTCCTTTTCCGTTTCCGGTATAAACCTGGATGTAACCTTTCTCCAACATATCGTTCTCCTTTTCTTTTATAGATTAAATAAATAACAAACTATATTTAAGATTTTATAAAATCTTGATTGCTGATTCCTTTATTTGACTTTATATTTCCGGGCAATTTCCTCAGCGATCCTGATACCGTCGACCGCAGCGGACATAATTCCTCCTGCATAGCCCGCACCTTCTCCGGCCGGATAGATTCCTTCGATGTTACTCATGAAGTTTTCTCCCCGAGGGACCCTGACTGGGGAGGAGCTTCTCGTCTCGACTCCCGTCATCATCGCTTCGTCCATATCGAAGCCTTTCAGTTTCCATCCAAACTTTGGTATGGCTTCTCTCATCGCATCTACAGCAAAGTCCGGCAGACATCTGGACAGCTCTGTCCAGGTAATTCCTGGCTGGTAGGTTGGCCTGACCGCAGTGTTGGCTTGCTTATTAGAAGAGTTGATTGAAGTATTGAAAGAATCACTTGAATCGCCGGACTGATTCATGAAATCCCCTAATTTTTGAGCTGGCGCGTTATAATTGCAGCCCCCCGCTTCAAAAGTAAGTTTTTCGTATTTCTCCTGAAATTCAATCCCAGCAAGTGCATTTTCATTGTGGAAATCCTCTGTTCTTACATCGACAAGCAGTGCGCTGTTTGCATTTTCGGAACCTCTGTTATGATAGCTCATTCCGTTTGTCACCACGCCGCCCTTCTGAGAGGCTGCTGCGATCACATGACCGCCGGGGCACATACAGAAGGTATAAACTCCCCTCCCGTTCTCACAATGATGGGAGAGCTTGTAGTCTGCAGCACCGAGCTGCGTATTCAGCCAATCCTTCCCATATTGGGCTTCATTGATCAGCGACTGGGGATGCTCGATTCGGACACCAATGGAAAAAGGTTTCTGAACCATGGTGATCCCCTGCGAATGCAGGGTACGGAAGGTATCCCGAGCACTGTGCCCGATTGCCAAAACTAAATTCCCGGTTTCCAATTTCTCTATATCATTAATCATAACACCTGCAAGTCTTTTTATTTTTTTTGCATGTCATTATCATTCGATTGGCTGTCGTTATAAAAATCTATTCCTGTAAGCTTGGATTCAAATCGGATCTCTCCACCAAGTGATATGATCTTTTTTCGTATAGCTAGCACAATGGTACGCAGCACATCGGTACCGATATGAGGCTTCTGCTTA
>Ga0183099_1000525_pt1 | contig 27697 bp, 19 predicted proteins | sample Biomet1_FD_127788 | JGI IMG/M metagenome (GOLD analysis project Ga0183099, IMG submission 127788) | Microbial communities from bioreactor (seeded with anoxic lake sediment) at LBNL, California, USA - Biofuel metagenome 1 | ecosystem: Engineered > Bioreactor > Anaerobic > Unclassified ...
GTTCTTTGACAATTAAAAAGCAGATTTAATACTAGCTAGGCTTCGTATACCCATTTTTAAGTAGAAATGAAGCAAAGTTCTGTTTTTTAGTTGTTACTGATTAAAGTTATACACAGATATGGTGTTTTTAAACCGCCATGAATAATTCAGGTTTAATTATGTTGATTTTATTATTTTTGTTACATCTTTGTTTAAAAAGAAGTGTAGTTTTTCATGAATAGTATTTATTTGAAGCGTTGAAAATAAATGGATTGAAAATTTATGGTGAATGTTTATAAGGAGGAGTTATTGGTGAACGATCATATTATCGTTTCTGAGGGGAACGACAAGTTCGCAAAATATATCCAAAAAAAATTTATAGAATTTAATATGACGCAGGTTCCTCTCGCTGGAACAATAGCTCCGGAACCAATAAATATAGTTATACAGGATGATGACTCGAGATTGATAGGCGGGATAAATGCTACGCTAATCCGATATTGGAAGAGATGTCATGTTGATACTTTTTGGATTGACGAAAGATATCGGGGGACAGGGTATGGAAAAAAACTTCTGGAGTTGATAGAAAAAATTGCCTTGGATAAAGGGTGTACACTACTTGAACTGGAAACATATAGTTTTCAAGCTCCGAAATTTTATTTAAAACATGGTTATCAAATTATTGGTATTGTTGAGAACCATCCAGAAAAATACGCACAATACTTTTTCAAAAAAGAAATCTCAGTGTAGGCGATGAGCGGTAGGGATTTTTAATGGAAAATTGATAAAAGAAAAAACTATAGTCTCCCTGTATACATAAAAGATGAATAGTAGCTTGCCTTAAAGCGATAAAATCGGGGTAAATCAAAAATCCGCAATAGAGGCGTTGCAGATTTTTTAAATCGTATCAAGAGTATAAAAAACGGGCGATTGAGATAACTGTCTATCAAGAGCATCCTTTAACAGAAACTGAGTTTATAGAGCTTGAAGATCATTTTCGAGTCAATGTTTTTCAAAAACAGGAAATGCGCTCCTATGCCAATATTTAGCATGAATTAAAATGGGGAATTATGAGATTATTGCTGAAGATGAGGTATTGTTTGACAGAATCAAGTAAAATTAAAGGTGATCAATTGCAAAGCAATAAAAATGGACCATTCTATTTTCGTCTGCAAGAACTTAATTAAAATACATAGGAGAAAATTATGAGAAAATCAGACAGATATATAGGATGTTTGATCGGTGGTGCAATCGGAGATGCTTTTGGCGCTCCTATAGAATTCGCATCAATCGATGACATTAAAGAACAATACGGAGAAGATGGTCTTAGAAGTATGGTTCTTAACGGAGATGGTGTCGCTGAATTCACGGACGACACGCAGATGACATTATTTACGGCCGAAGGGTTATTAAGAGCAAATTGTAGATGGATCGTGGTGGAGTATGCCATCTTCCAACTATTGTATACCGAGCTTATTTAAGATGGTTTGAAACACAATATGGCCCTGGCGCAGTAAATCCAGATTTTCTTAATGGGTGGTTATTCAATATTAAAGAATTACATGCATTGCGTGAACCTGGACGAACGTGTTTGGATGCGCTGCGAAGCGGTGCTATGGGTACAATAAAGGAACCGATAAGCAATAGCAAGGGCTGTGGCGGTGTCATGAGAGTGGCTCCGGTTGGCTTATCGGTATTTAAAGATAAATTCCGTATAGGTTGTGAATGCGCGGCAATAACGCATGGTCATCCAAGTGGGTATATTCCAGCAGGAATGCTTGCACATATTATAGATTGTTTAATAAAAGGCAGCGATCTAATCACGAGCATTACGGATGCACTTTTATTAGCAGAGGAATATTCCGGATATGAAGAAACGGCAGATGCGGTAACAAAGGCAATAGATTTAGCAAATGGCGACATGCTTCCCCAAAGAGCCATTGCATCGCTTGGTGAAGGCTGGGTAGGTGAAGAAGCTTTGGCCATTGCAATTTACTGCAGCCTCAAGTTTCAAAATGATTTTGAACAGGCAATTATTGTTGCCGTTAATCATAGTGGAGACAGTGATAGCACCGGTGCTATTACCGGGAATATTTTAGGTGCATATTTAGGCGTAGATGCCATTCCTCCATCATGGAGCAGTCCATTGGAGCTAAGGTCTGTTATTGAAAAAATAGCGGATGATTTGTTTCATGAGTATGACAGGTCGTTAGAATGGCACGAAAGATATCCTGGAGATTAAGCATGCTATAGATTAAAATATTATCTTATGTAAAGCCAGATTGCTTTGGGAATTTTATAAAATTCGAACAGACTTTCCCGCTAGACAAAAAACTTTGCGATTTTTTGTCCGTCGATTCCTGGTTGTAGACAACGTCAAGGTCTTCAGGGACATTCTTTTGACATGAATCCAGCGTCTTTGGCAGCGTATTTTTCATACCCAAGAAAGGCAGCCAATTCGTTTTGAAGCAGGCCACTCAGGGCAATTTCGAGGTGCTGACGGAAAAAGAAAAATTCTTCAAAGGGTTCATTTTTGAGCAGCATGGTCATAATTTATACATTGTTGAAAATAAATTAGAGACTTAGTAGGGCAACATGCTTCGCCTTTTTTTATTTAGAACGTTAGGGATTTTATACCAATATAGTTGCGAAAGAAACTATATTGGTATAAACTACAAGAGTTCATAAACTTAAAAGAGGAAGTGTCTTATGCAAACTATAATCAGAAAAATATCTGGGTTTATGTCTCTTATGACCATATTGTTTTTTATGTCGGGTATCAGCTATGCGGCGGCATCAAAGATGAATATTTCTGCTGATCAGGCAATTTTAAATATAAAATCTTATGGTTTTGTAGATCTTGAAGGGGCAAAACTTGCTGATATTATCGTAGAATACAATCAAGGGATTGATGCAGCAAGTTTACAGAAGGATACATTTAAAATTGAGGACTATGTTATAAGGCAGGAATCCGAAAATGGTTTTGATGCTGCGATTGAACGTGATGGAGATTGTATTCCGGGGAATGAAGGTCAAATTGTAAAGGTTTATGTGAATGATAAACCGGCTGCTTCAAAAACAGGCGGAACAGCATTCGGGCGATATGTTGTTATTGAAGTTAATACGGATTACATGCTTAAAGGTCAGAATTTGCCGTATACGACATCTATGATGGCCTCCGTTATTCAAGCGAAAGATGTTATCGGTGAAAAGAATCTGATTACAGCCAGTGCGCAGCCATTTAAAAATTATAAGACCAGTCAGCAGATGGGGCATCAAGGAAAAATGCAGACGGTAATTGAAACGGATAAAGATCAGATTATTTTGCCGGAATTTTCTCAGCAAACTGGGTGGAAAATCCATTATATGGGACAGGATGCATTTAAGGCAACGCATTGCTATAGTGAATATACAGGAAAATACGAAGACTTTGATTTGCCATATTCGATTTATGTCCCGAATGAAACAACGCTGGAATCGCATAAGGGGAATATTTCCTTAGTTGTTCATATGGAACATGCGGGTGGAAACGATACAGACCCGATGGCAGCAATTACCTCATCCAAAGCAGCGGTGAAACTTTCGAGTGCTGAGGTACAAACAAAAAATCCAGCAATTATTGTTGTCCCTCAGATCGAAAACAGCCGACGTTCAACGAATGATGTTGTAGCTTCGAGTGAAGCGAATACGGCAATATGGGAATTGATTGATCATGTTTTAGAAAAATATAAAGGTTATATTGATACAAATCGGATTTATGGCACCGGGCAATCTATGGGTGGTATGACACTTCTTAATATGGCAGCACAAAGAGATAATTTTTTTGCGGGACTGGCTTTAATTGGTGCGCAGTGGTCCAATAGTTATGATAAGCCATTTCAAAACAATGGTTCACCGGCTCGTTCGCCGGAAAATGATACCATTAGCTTCAATGGTTTTGGTCTTGATAAAGAAAATTATCAAAACTGGTACTATATGATTTCTGATGATAATGTTTTGGTAGCTACTTGCAAGGCTGATCCTATGGGGATGGGATCTTGGCAAGCTTTTGCTGATTATTATGCAGCAGCCGGGGTGAAAATTGCGCATGCATCCTGGGATCCGTATTTAAATATAGAAGAACAGAATAAGAAAGAAAAGAACATGACGCAGCATGAAAATAACATGCCGGGAGCAGGAATTAACTGGGTGGTATTTACCCGAGGAAACCATATGTCAACCTGGAAATATGGGTATCAATTAGACTATCCATTTACATGGTTATTTAAACAGAACCGAAAAACAGAGTTAAAGAGAGGGAAGATTGAGCAACTTAAAAATACTTGGCTGGGCCGCGATACTGACGGGGAAATTAAGGCTGGTTCAGGTACCGCAAATATGAACTCTGCACAGTTTACGCCAGATGGTGCAAGTGATATATATGTGGAGGGCTGGACGCAGGAAAGCGTAAATGCAAAAGCAAAGGATGAAAAAATCAAAATGAAAAGTTGAAGAAATGCTTATGACCTTTACTATTTTGCCGATAGGTTATCCGATAATGAAAAAGCAGCAACAAGATCGGTTTGATGCAACAAGAATTCATTATGTTGAATAGCTTTTGCTGGCAGGGATATCTTGGGCGGTAATTGTGAAAATTATATAATGATATTTTGGTAATTTTATTGATAGATAAGAAGGCTTCGCGATGACGGAGCCTTCTTATTTTTTCATTTAAAAATTTTCATTCTGGGGAAAAGTCATGGTTGAGCGATAGGTTATTGGCGGATAACCGGTCCAGCGTTTAAATTGGCGGCTGAAGCTGGAGATGTTTTGATAGCCTAAGGAGAAAGCAACGTCACTCATAGAAAACTGAGGGTTCAGCATCATTTGTTGAGCCTTTTTTAGTTTTAGGCGAGATAAGTACTGCCGAGGAGAGAGACCGTATATCTTTTTAAAAATCCGAAACCCATAACCGGTGCTGATGCCGATATCTTGCATTGTTTTTGTTATATTGAATTCATCATTTGTCGTATAGTTCTTAGTCTTGAGATAACTTGAAACATTGCTTGATAGATTGTTTTTTAACATTTCGGCAATAAGCCTTGCGTAATATAGCTGGTTCGTATCAGGACATTTTTTATCAAATTGAGTTTGCTGATCTAAAACTATTAAAATTTCCGATAAAATGATTTGCAGTTGCATCTTTGTTGTAAATGAAGTCGCATTACTGTGGATGAGTTGGATGAATTTTTTGAAATAAGGTGTCAGCTTTTGCGCCTCGACAGAAGTGGCTTCGTAATGTATAGAAGCGTTTTGAATCAACTGCAATTCAAATACAGGCTCATCTATTCCAAAATGAAAACAAAAGTAATTTAGTTTGTCGAGGGCTTTTATCGTATGTTTAAATCCTGGGGGAATCAAAGCAAAGTCTCCAGCGTTCAAGATAAAATGATTGTTTTTAAAGGAAAGCTGTTCAATGCCTTCTATGATATGTATGAATTCAAAAGCTTGATGCTGTTCCTCGGGAACTTGCCAGTCGTTGCTGACACTTTGGATATGTGCACCAAAAAAATTCAGGTTCCAATCGATGCCTGGCAGCCGTTTTGCATTTTTTAAAAAATCCATAGTAACTCCTTAAAATACGATTTGGTCAAGTATAGAGTGGAAATAGCAATATACTATATAAAAAAAATACTATAGACTTATCAATAAAGCAACATGAATTGATATTATTTTTCAATAATTTAGTAGATTTCAACATCACGGATTATTTAATGAATTTGATTTTGGGGGTATAAAAATGGAGAAAATTTTATATGGAGCAGCTTATTATTATGAATATCTGCCGTATGATCGTCTTGATGAGGATATAAAAATGATGACGGAGGCCAATATAAATCTTGTTCGGATTGGTGAGAGCACTTGGAGCCGATATGAACCACAGGAAGGCGTATTTGATTTTGCATCGGTTCAAAAAGTTTTAGATGCAATGTATGCTGCTGGAATTTCTGTTATTGTTGGGACGCCCACGTATGCAATTCCGTCTTGGTTGGCTAAAAAATATCCGGAGGTCATGGTAACGGATAAAACGGGAAAACGAGAATATGGTGCTCGGCAGATCTTTGATATCACGCATCCGACATATCGTTATTTTGCTGAAAGGGTCATTCGGAGTATGTTAAAAGAAACAGCAAAACATCCTGCTGTAATTGGATTCCAGGTAGATAACGAAACGAAACACTATGATACAAGCAGTCAAAATGTTTATATTGGGTTCCAAAAATACTTAAAAGAAAAATTCAATAAGAATATAGAAAAGCTAAATGATGCATATGGGCTTGATTATTGGAGCAATCGAATTAACTCGTGGGAGGACTTTCCTCCGATAAATACAACCATAAATGGAAGTTTTGGTGCAGCTTTTGAAGAGTATAAGCGCAAGCTTGTTACGGAATTTTTGCAATGGCAGGTTGATATTGTAAAAGAATATAAGCAAAAGGATCAGTTTGTGACAAATAATTTTGATTTTGAATGGCGAGGGCAGTCCTATGGGATACAACCATCTGTAAATCATTTTGAAACTGCAAAGGTTTTTGATGTAACGGCAATCGATGTATACCATCCAAGCCAGGATGATTTGACCGGTATAGAGATTGCTTTTTGCGGTGATATTGCACGATCGACAAAGGATCAAAATTATATTGTTATGGAAACCGAAGCACAGGCTTTCAAACATTGGACGCCGTATCCGGGACAATTGAGATTACAAGCGTACAGCCATATTGCGTCCGGGGCTTGTGCAATCGAGTACTGGCATTGGCACTCTATTCATAATAGCTTTGAGACGTATTGGAAAGGACTGCTAAGCCATGATTTTAAACCAAATCCTGTATACAATGAAGCGAAACAGATAGGAAAAGAACTGCATGAACACAGTGAGCTTTTCGTTGGCAGCAAGAAGAGAAATAAAGTGGCCTTTTTGGTAAGTAATAACAGCTTGACGGCAATGGATTTTTTCCCTTATAAAGGTTCTCTGTTTGAGGAGAAATCAGGCAATCATCAATATAATGATGTCTTTCGAGCATACTACGATGCGCTATATAGATTGAATGTGGAAGTGGATATTTTAGATGTTGAGGATGAAAGGATCGATCAATATCGTTTGTTGATTGTGCCGTCTTTGTATGCTGTTGCAGAAAAAACATTGGAAAAGTTAAATCGATTTATAAGAAATGGTGGAAATGTTTTATATGCGTTTCGGTCGGGTTTTTCTAATGAAGATGTAAAGGTTTATACGCAAACACAGCCGGCGATTATTTCTGAAGCTTGTGGGGTTGAATATCAATTGTTTGTTGAACCTAAAAATGTGACGATTTCAGGAACGGAACAATTGCCATCTATCCAGCAAGAAAAGGTGTTTTACTGGATGGAGCTCTTAAATCCAACTACGGCTAAAGTCTTGGCGAAATACGATCATCCTTACTGGGGAGCGTATGCTGCAATAACGGAAAATTCATACGGAAAGGGCCATGCTTATTATGTTGGGGCATATATTAATGAAGCAACGATATGCTCGCTGTATAAGTATATTCTGCAGGCTTTAAAATTGGAGTCATGCCGTCAAAAAAATAAATTCCCAGTTATAAATAAAACGCTTTTAAGTAAAAACGGCAAGTTGCTGGATTTTTATATGAATTATTCAAATGAAAGTAATAAGGTTGAGTTTTCCTCAGCGAAAGGGGTTTCTGTATTTACTGAGAAGAAAGCATTGCGAGGTGAAACCTTTGATTTGAAGCCATGGGATTTACAAATATTTATTGTAGAAAATGAGACCAATGATCCTGTATGAAAAATATTTACTTAGGAGAGGGTTTTGAACATGGAAATCATTAAAAATATAAAAACAGAGAGTAAGAATTTTTGGGGCTTTGCGTTTTTGAACTTAACGTATTTTTCAATTTGGTGTATTGTTGCTTGGTACTTAACACTTTGGATGAGCGAAGTAGCTAATTTGGACAGCGGATTTTCTGGAATCGTTTTTTCTACAATGGCAGCAGCTTCCTTGGTTTTACAACCGTTTTTGGGAATGCTTTCTGATAAATTATTGTTTCGAAAAACCTTGATTTTAACGATTGCTGTTTCGGCTATTTTTATTGGCCCTTATTTTCAATGGGTATTCATTCCGCTGTTAAGTATAAATAAATTTTTGGTTACCATATTTACGGGGATTTTCTTAGGTTTTATTTTAAATGGTGGATCTTCTGTTGTCGAACAATACGTACAACGCTCTGCCCTGGCTAATACATTTGAATATGGGCATGCAAGAATGGGCGGATCAGTTGCGGCGATGCTTTCAACGTTGATTGCTGGGCGGCTATTTATATGGAATCCATACGCCATTTTTTGGGCAGGCTCTTTTTGCGGGTTTATCATGACGCTTATTTTGATTTTTAGTACAAAAGTCAATTTGAAAAATGCAGCATTAGTAGGAGACACCTCCAACTCATTGGACATGAAACAAATTTTACAGGTGTTCAAGTTGAAGAATTTCTGGGCGTTATCTCTCTTTTTTATGGGGAGTGCAGCTATTTATGATGTAGTTGATCAGCAGTTTATCGTGTTTTTTAGGACATTTTTTGATACGCCGGAAGAAGCTACTTTAGTTTATAGCTATGTGGGCTCATTCAATAGCATTCTGGAGTTTATATTAATGATTCCTATGCCATATATCATTAATAAAATTGGTGCGAAGAATGGCTTGATTCTTGCCGGGTTTGTCGCAGTCGCCCGGACCATCGGCAGTGCTTTTGCTCCGAACTGGTGGATGGTCATTTTATTCAGGTTGCTAGCCGGTCTTGAAATGCCGTTGATTTTGGTTTCAATTACGAAATATATTGCTGGAACTTTTGATATGCGTTTATATGCAACAATCTATGCGCTTGCAGCAAATTTTGCCAAGCAACTCGCCGTGTTTATTTTATCAGCACTTGCGGGCAATTTGTACGCAGTAATTGGTTTTCAGCGAGCTTACTTGTTTATGGGTATGGCTATATTAGTGATTACGGTAATCACGATATTTATTTTACCATCGGAGAAGAAGGTTATGACCGATAAAGTTGTAGTAGAAAATTCATAGGGAGTTATCCTTAAAAAGAAGGTATCCATACAAAGATGCCTTCTTTTTGTTTATATGGAGATGTTTTTAGGTGAGAAAATAAAATACGCAAGGAAATCTATTGTAATGCTATAATGAAAATAGCAAGAAGTCAGTTGTACAGGGATTGCTGTTACAACTGAAAAACAGCAGTTATCTTATTGTGGAGATTGTTATTGATTTGGGAGGAAAACAATGATATCGAGAACTTGGCATGGAATCGTTCCTATAGAAAAAAGAGAATCATTCAAAGCGTATCTAGATAATACCGGGGTCAAAGATACGGAAGCAATATCTGGAAATCATGGTGCATTTGTAAAAATTGTGGATCAGGGAAGGTATACACATTTTTTCTTATGTACTTTATGGGATAGTATGGAAAGTGTCATTTTGTATGCTGGCGAGAATCCGACTGTTGCGGTGACGTATCCAGAAGATGAAAAATATGGTCTGATATCAGACCCGATCGTCATACATCAAGAAGTGGTGTTAGAGGGAAATCCCTTTGTGGAAAGTTGAGTTTGAAATTAATTCTAACAAGAAAAATGTATTTGGTATAATGACGTTAATAGATTAAGGAGGTATGCAGATGTTTTTCAAACCACTATATGAAAATGATGTTCCAGCATTGCTTTGCGCGTAAGCGGGAGCAGCAGTGCACCGTCTTAAAGCGCATACTGTGTTATGTAAAAAATAGACGGAGGAATCAGATATGATAGATAATGAAGAATTGATAAAAAATGAAATTAAAGAAGAGCTTTGTTCTTTTGTGAAGCGTTATGAGGACAGGGCAGAAATCACATCGCATTGGGGGCAGCCTTTGGTTGGTTTTGCCGATGCAAAACATCCTTTTGTTTTAAACTTAAAAAACATAGTAGGCGAAAATCATGAACTTCCTAGTGGTGTGCTTTCTGACGCGTCGATTGTCATTGCTTACTATGTGCCTTTTACCAAAGATTTGGCAAAAACAAATGCAGTCGAGCCAAGGCTGGCTTCACCTTCATGGGCGTTGACGTATGAAGAGACCAATGCCATGTTCAGTGAGTTAAATGCATATTTGATTTCCTATTTGACCGCAAAGGGGTATAGAGCGGCGGTTTCACGGGAAGCTTCGACTTTTAGCAGTGAAAAACTCATCAGCAATTGGTCTCACCGCCATTTTGCCTACGCGGCAGGACTTGGCACGTTTGGCATAAATAATATGCTGATTACTGCAAGGGGGTGCTGTGGACGGTTTTCTACCATTGTGACCAATCTTCCCATCCAGGCGGATGCCCCAAGGCAAGAGGAAATGTGCCTCTATAAAAAGAATGGAAAATGCAAAGTCTGCATCAAGCATTGTCCAGTTGGGGCACTTACCGAAACGAGCTATGATCGGAAAAAGTGCTATGCGATGTTAAAGGAAAATGCTGAAATCTATACGGACTTTGGCAGTTCCTATGTCGACGAAGGCCTCGAAGAAGCAAATAGTGTGGGCAGCGAGGTCTGTGGTAAATGCATTACAGGTTCACCTTGTGCGTTTTTTGATACGGGAAAATAAGTAGATGACCTTGAACGTGAAGATGGAATAAGAGAAAGCCGGAAATCATAGAAATAAAACTATGATTTCCGGTTTTTTGTGTGTTGTTTGTGTGTTGAATGAAATCAAAAAAACGCATCGATTCCGGCACGTCGCAGGCTTTCTTGAAATTCAAGCAAGTCTTCTTGGCGAAGGGGCGGGGTTTTGTCGTAGGCGTATTTTTTGCCGAGTAGCTTGTATTTGTTTTCGCCGAATTGATGGAAAGGCAGCAGCTGGGCCCGGGCAGCGCCGACTTTGCGGAGCGCAGCAGCAAAGCCGGCGGCATCTTCAAGGCTGTCGTTGAACCCTGGAATCACAGGGATGCGGGGAAGTACTTCTTTGCCGGTGGCAATCGCAGCTTTCATGTTGCTTAGCGGCAGTTCATTTGAAACGCCGGTCCCTTTTTTATGCGCAATGGGGTCCCCGTGCTTTAGGTCAAAGAGCAGCAAGTCTGCATATTCCGTGACTTTATTGAACGTATCTGGGGCGGCAAAGCCCGAGGTTTCAATTGCCGTATGAAGTTTATTTTCTTTGAAGGCTTTGAGCAAGGCTGCTGCAAATTCGGGGGAACTGAGGACTTCGCCGCCGGATAAGGTTACGCCTCCGCCGCTTTCTTCATAAAAATCTAAATCCTGGAGGCAGTAATGAAGAACTTCATCGATGGTTTTCGTTTCGCCTTCTTGCGAGAGGGCTTTTTCGGGGCATTCTTTGACACATTTGCCGCAGCCATTGCATTTTTCCGGCAGGCGTTGAAAGGTGTGGTTATCTATAAAAATTGCCTTTTGCGGACAAACATCAACGCAGTGAAGGCATTGATGGCATTTCGTTTTATCACGTAAGATCTCGATGCGAGGCAACTGACTTTCGGGATTGGCGCACCAGAGACAGTGGAGTGGACAGCCTTTGAGGAAGACGACGGTACGAATCCCGGGACCGTCGTGGAGGCTGAATTTTTGCATATTGAAGACGATGCCTGTCGGTGATTTTGTGCTTTGCATGAAAGGTCCTCCTAATGAAGTTTCGTTTTTTACATTTAAAGGAGCTGAATATAGGCTATTTTCTTATTATAGGCTTATTATAACATAAAAGCAGCAATTATTCTCTAAAATACTTACGAATGAAAACAAAAAATACTTTTTACGAAATTTATAATTGACGGGCTGACAGGCTCGTGCTATTATGAATTTACAAATGAAATATAAAACAATTTTGAAAGAATAAAAGCGAGCGCAAAAGGAGCGAATTTTCATGGAATTACTGATTGATGATGCAAACGTAGAAGCGATTAAAAAGATTTATGAATATTATCCGATCGATGGGGTGACGACGAATCCATCGATTCTTGCAAAAGCTGGACGTCCACCGTTTGAGGTGCTCAAGGAAATACGCAGCATCATTGGCGCGGATGCGCAGCTTCATGCACAGGTCATAGCCAAAGATGCGGCTGGCATGGTTGCCGATGGCAGACGTATTCTTCAGGAACTTCCGGGCAACACCTTCGTGAAGATTCCTGCAGTTCCAGAAGGTTTCAAGGCAATTCGCTTGCTTAAGCAAGAAGGCATTCATACGACTGCGACCGCTATTTATACAGCGATGCAGGGTTTTCTTGCGGCAAAAGCAGGAGCTTCTTATGCTGCACCATATATCAATCGCATCGATAATATGGGGTATGATGGTTTGGCAGTGGGGCGCAGCATGCATGATATTTTCCAAAAGAATGGACTTACGACGAAACTTCTTGGTGCTAGTTTCAAAAATTCACAACAGGTCCTGGAACTTTGCAAATACGGGGTCGGTGCAGTTACGGTTGCGCCGGATGTCATTGAAGGTTTTGTGAAGAATGTGGCAATTGATGCAGCAATCGATGTATTTATAGCAGATTTTCAAAAATTGACAGGTGAAGGAAAAACGATGAGCACATTGTGATTTTCTATGTTGTATTGTCAGTGTAGAATAAAATGGAGGCGTAAATATGGATAATGAGAAACATTTTGGCGCTTTAACGGAGCGCATGCAGGCGTTTCGGGAAGAAGTCCTCGATGAAAAACCGTATATCGATGCAGAGCGAGCCGTTTTGGTGACCGAGGCATATGCGCAGCATCAAAATCAACCGAATGTGATGAAGCGGGCTTTGATGCTCAAGCATATTTGTGAGAATATGACCATTTATATCGAAGATAAAACCTTGCTGGCAGGCAACCAGGGAACGAAAAATCGAAATGCGCCGGTTTTTCCCGAATATACAATGGGCTTTATCATAGATGAGCTCGACAAGTTTGAAAAACGCGATGGCGATGTATTTTATATTACGGAAGAAACCAAAGAACAGCTTCGTTCCATTGCGCCGTTTTGGCAAAATAATAATCTCAGAGCCAGGGGCGAGGCGCTCCTGCCAGAGGAAGTCAGTGTCTTTATGGAGACGGGTGTATTTGGCATGGAAGGTAAGCTCAATGCCGGAGATGCACATCTGTCGGTCAACTACGAAAAACTTCTGGCAGAAGGTCTGGCCGGCTATGAAAAAAGGACCAAGGCGCTCAAAGCGGCGCTCGATCTTACGGCGCCTGAAAGCATCGACAAGTATGTATTTTATAATGCGGTTTTGCTTGTCATCGATTCGATTCGCACTTTTTCGCTTCGATATGCCGCACTGGCAAAGGATCTTGCGGCAAAAGAGAGCGACGTGAAGCGCCGGGCGGAGCTTTTGGAAATGGCGAGAATTTGCGCTAAGGTTCCTTATGAACCTGCCGGTTCTTTTAAGGAAGCTGTCCAGTCCGTTTGGTTCATCCAATTGGTTTTGCAAATTGAGTCGAATGGACATTCGCTTTCTTATGGGCGATTCGATCAGTACATGTATCCGTATTTCATGAAAGACATGCAAGAAGGAAAGATTACGCAAGAAGAGGTTTTGGAAGTATTGACTTGTCTTTGGATCAAAACCTTGACTGTCAATAAAGTTCGCTCACAAGCACATACGCTTAGTTCGGCAGGCAGTCCGATGTATCAGAATGTGACGATTGCCGGGCAGACGCCGGATAAAAAGGATGCGGTCAATGCGCTTTCTTTTATCGTTTTACAATCGGTCGCGCAGACCAAATTGACACAGCCCAATCTGACGGTGCGTTATCATAAAAATATGAATAAGCAATTTTTTGACGAATGCATTGAAGTCATGAAGCTCGGCTTTGGCATGCCAGCCTTGAATAATGATGAAATCATCATACCGTCTTTCATCAAATGGGGCGTGAAAGAAGAGGATGCTTATAATTACAGCGCGATTGGCTGCGTAGAGACTGCTGTTCCTGGTAAATGGGGCTATCGCTGCACGGGAATGTCCTATATCAATTTTCCTCGAGTTCTTCTCTGTGCGATGAACGATGGTGTCGATATGACATCAGGTAAACGCTTCACCAAAGGCTATGGCTATTTTGCCGAGATGACTTCCTATGAGCAGCTTTTAAGTGCTTGGGATAAGACGGTCAGAGAAATGACTCGTTATAGCGTCATTGTGGAAAATGCCATCGATAAAGCTTCAGAGCGCGATGTGCCGGATATCTTGTGCTCGGCACTGACGGATGACTGCATTGGTCGTGGTAAAACAATCAAAGAAGGCGGCGCGGTCTACGACTTTATTTCCGGGTTGCAGGTTGGCATAGCCAATATGGCAGATTCCTTGGCGGCAATCAAGAAACTTGTTTTCGATGAAAAGAAAATCACGGCAAAGCAGCTTTGGGATGCGATTGTCGATGACTTTACTTCGCCAGAGAGCCAGCGTATCCAGGATATGCTCATAAATGATGTGCCGAAGTACGGAAATGATGAGGACTATGTCGATGATTTGGTAGTCGAAGCGTACGATTCTTATCTGGATGAAATCCAGAAGTACCCGAGCACACGGTATCAGCGTGGCCCAATCGGCGGCATTCGCTATGGCGGAACATCGTCTATTTCGGCCAATGTCGGACAGGGGATGGGGACTATGGCAAGCCCTGATGGTAGAAAGGCGCATGAGCCTTTGGCGGAGGGCTGTTCTCCGGCACATAATGCCGATAAAAATGGGCCGACCGCGGTCTTTAAATCGGTGGCGAAGCTACCAACGGAAAAAATCACCGGCGGGGTCCTGCTCAACCAAAAGATGGTGCCGAGTATGCTGGCCAGTGAGGAAAATAAACAGAAGCTGGAGATGCTCATTGCGACGTTCTTCAACCGTTTGCATGGCTATCATGTTCAGTACAATATTGTATCCAAAGAAACCTTGCTTGAAGCCCAGGCATATCCGGAAAAGCATAAGGATCTCATTGTCCGGGTCGCTGGTTACAGTGCGTTTTTCAATGTATTATCAAAAGCCACGCAGGACGATATTATCGGCAGGACCGAGCAGGCGTTGTAAATTAGGAAAAGATCGATGGATTTTTTGTTTTATTTCATGAAAATGAATTGCATATTGCAAAAGACGCCTGTTATGCTAAAGTTATATGTATAACAGGCGTTTTTCTTGTGGGTTCATTTGAGCGAAGGAATCATGATGAACGCAGGGTATTTTTTTGAAGTGGGGCGGCAAGATGGCAGTAAATTTCATGGCAGAGCAAACGACAGAAAAAGTTTTTGTCAGTGGCACGGTTGAGCGAGTGACGTATCATAATGGGGAAAATGGCTTTTGTGTATTGCGGGTAAAAGCTAAGGGATTTCGTGATTTGGTGACCGTTGTGGGGCAGATTTCCATCATTAATAGTGGGGAGTTCATTGAAGCTATCGGCAGCTGGAAGAATGATTTGCAATATGGTTTGCAGCTGTCGGCGGTTTCACTTAAATCCATGGCTCCGACAAGTATAGAGGGGATTCAAAAATACTTATCTTCCGGTTTGATCAAGGGCATTGGACCGGTTTATGGCGAACGATTGGTGCAGGCTTTTGGGGCAGAGGTGTTTGCTATCATAGAAGACAGTCCATTGCGGCTTTTGGAAGTCAGCGGAATTGGCAAGGTGCGCAAAGATAAGATTGTAAAAGGCTGGGACACACAAAAGAAAATAAAAGAAATCATGCTGTTTTTATATGCGCATGGTGTGGGAACATCGAAAGCCGTTCGCATATATAAGACCTATGGCGATCAAGCGATTTCCATGATTCGGGAAAATCCCTATCGGTTGGCAAAGGATATCTATGGCATCGGTTTTTTGACTGCGGATACGATTGCACAAAAAATTGGCATCGAAAAGACCTCTTTGCTTCGGGCAAAAGCAGGTGTCAGCCACGCTTTATTTGAAGAGGTCGGCAATGGACATTGTGCATATCCTAAAACGATGATTTTGCCACAAGCTGCGGAGCTTTTAGATATTCCTCTTACGATTATTGAGACCGCTGTAGAGGAAGAAGTTCGAGATGAAAATCTTATTGTAGATTCAATCAACGGTGAGGCTTGTTTATTTTTGCCAGGGCTTCACTATTATGAACGAAATATAGCCGAAAAAATAAAAAACTTGGCAACTGGTGAGCCTGTCTGGGGTGAAATCGAGGCGGAGAAGGCAATTGCATGGGTAGAGTCGAAATTAAACATGCAATTAGCCCAAAATCAGAAACTGGCAGTTGCAGCGGCGATTGCCGCTAAATTCATGGTGATAACAGGTGGACCCGGAGTCGGGAAAACCACTATCGTCAATTCCATTCTCAAAATCTTGGCGGCGAAAAAGCTTCGGATATTGCTTGCAGCGCCAACGGGGCGAGCTGCAAAGCGTCTTTTTGAATCAACGCAGATTGAAGCAAAGACCATTCATCGATTGCTCGAGTATGATCCGGCGGAGCATCGTTTTACGCGGGATGAGAACAAGCTTCTTGAAGCTGATTTATTGGTAATCGATGAAACTTCGATGGTCGATGCACAGTTGATGTATTCGCTCTTGAAAGCTGTTCCGGCAGAGTGTTCGGTCATATTGGTCGGTGATGTGAATCAGCTTCCTTCGGTTGGGGCAGGCCAGGTTTTGTCAGATATCATTGAATCCGGCACGGTGAAGGTCGTGACCCTCAATGAGATTTTTCGTCAAGCGAAAACGAGCAAAATCATTACAAATGCGCATACGATCAATAATGGGAATATGCCGGATGTATCCAATCAGATTAATGGTGACTTCTTTTTTGTTTCATCAGAAACCCCCGAAGATGCAGTTCATAAAGTCGTTGAAATCGTGAAGAAGCGGATTCCTGCCAGATGGCATTATGACCCTATTCATGATATTCAGGTGCTCTGTCCGGCAAATATTGGCGGCATAGGGGCGAAGTCTCTGAATATAGAATTGCAAAAAGCACTAAATCCAGGTGGAACGGAAAAAGTCGAACGGTTTGGCATAACTTTTGCTGTCGACGACAAAGTAATGCAAGTGCAAAATAATTATGATAAAGATGTTTTTAATGGAGATATTGGTTTTATCACTGAAATAAATACAGAGGAAAAAGAGCTTATTGTTCGTATCGATGAGCTTGATATCGTTTATGATTTTGATGAATTAGATGAACTGGTGCTGGCATATGCCTGCACGATACATAAAAGTCAGGGATCGGAATATCCTGTAGTCGTAATTCCTGTGATGATACAGCACTTTATGATGCTGCAAAGAAACTTGATTTATACGGGCATAACGCGTGGGAAAAAACTAGTGATCCTGGTCGGGCAAAAAAAGGCTTTGAATATCGCTATTAAAGGAAAAAGAAGCAATCGCTGCCGGTATTCAAAGCTAAAGGAATGGCTTGGGCTTAAAGTGCAGCATTGAGGGTTTTTTCTTAAGAACGGAGGTGGGGGTGGCAACTACCATCCGTTTTTTGATCAAGCGGAATTTTCTAAACATTTGACAAACTTTAAAATATGTATTATAATACAGAAAAAAGTAGGATAGTGACATTGAGTTGGCTAAACCTTCGAAAAGAAAATTTTTGAAGGGGGAATGCGACATGAGAATAGTTTAAATGGAAACGAAGAGACAATGAAAATTTGTTCTTTTTCGTTTTTTTTATTTCCCAAAAATCGAGGCTAAAATAATCAAAGTTGAAGGAGCGGCAAAATATGCTCATCAAAAAAATATTGAATAATAATGTTGTCCTTACCGAGACAGATCAGCATCAAGAAGTTGTTGCCATGGGCAGTGGAATTGCTTATAAAAAATCTTGTGGCGACAATATTCCAGAGGATAAGATTGATAAAATCTACACGCTGTCTCAGAAAGATACTTGGGAAAAGTTCAAGACTTTATTGACGGATATTTCTATGGAATACATGGAAGTGTCTACAGCTATTATTGAGATGGCTGAGAAGAGACTCAAGAAAAAGTTAAATGAAAGCATTTATATTTCACTTACTGATCATATCCATATGGCAGTTTCACGTTTTCGCGAAGGTTGTTCTATCCGAAATATGATGATTTGGGAAATCCAACGGTTTTATCCGGAAGAATATGCCGTCAGTGAAGAAGCCCGGAATATGATCAATACAAAATTTTCGTTAGAACTTCCGATAGATGAAGCTGGTTTTATTGCATTACATATTATTGATGCACAGATGGAAAATGATTTGCCGCTGGCAAACCATATTACACAATTGATTCAGGAAATTACCAATATTGTTCGTTATACATGCTCCATAGAATATGATATAGAGTCTTTGCAATATTATCGTTTTATTACGCATTTGAAATTTTTTGCTAAGAGAATGTTTATCGGCGAAAAGACAAGTTGTGATATAGATGAGGAAATGACAGCGATTGTCCAAAATAAATATGGACTGGCACATCGTTGTGCAGAGAAAATAGCAGAATTTCTTCAACAAAAATATCAGTACGAATTAAATCGAGACGAAAAATTCTACTTGATGATCCATATAGCTAAAGTAAGCAAAACATCGTAAGGCAGATTTCCAGGCTGGGCCATTGGCCCAACTTGTTTTCTAATTTTGTTGAGGAGGGTAGAGAGCAGTACACGTTTTATTTGGATGGTGACATTAAGTTGGCCAAACCTTCGAAATTCAATTAAATTTTGGAGGAATTATTCATGAGAAAATATGAAGAATTAGCAAAAACCATCGTTGACAACGTTGGCGGAAAAGACAATGTTATATCGTTAGCACACTGCTATACGAGACTTCGCTTTAAATTGCGTGACGAAAAGAAAGCAGCTACTGAAGTATTGAAAAATACCGATGGCGTTGTTACGGTCGTGCAAAGTGGAGGTCAGTATCAGGTCGTTATTGGCAATGAAGTAGGTGATGTTTATGATGAAGTCATAAAATCCCAAGGAATTGCCGGATCGAGCAGTGAAGTGCTGGAAGAAGATCCGGATAAAAATATGAGCTTACTCGATAAGTTTGTAGATATTGTATCCGGTATTTTTACGCCTATTTTGGGGGTGCTTGCCGCTAGTGGGATGATCAAAGGGTTTACGGCTTTGTTTGTCGCACTCGCATGGATTGATGGAAAAGGCGGAACCTATCAGGTTTTGCAAACGATTGGCGATGGTTTATTTTACTTTTTTCCTATATTTTTAGGCCTGACCGCAGCAAGGAAATTCAAAATGTCAGAGTTTACAGCAATGGCGATTGGTGCGGCAATGGTCTATCCAACATTAAGTGCCATTTTAAAAGGTGAACCGCTTTACCAGATGTTTGCAGGAAGCATGTTTGCTTCGCCGGTTCATATTGAATTTTTAGGTGTTCCGGTATTATTGATGAATTATGCATCAAGCGTTATTCCAATCATTGTTGCAATTTATTTTGGTGCAAAAGTAGAACGCGCTTTAGGCAAAATGATTCCTTCGATGGTTAAAGGGTTTATGGTGCCCTTTTTTACACTTTTGATTGTTATTCCATTGACATTCCTTATCATTGGGCCGATTTCAACTTGGGCAGGCCAGATTGTCGGCGCTGTTGCAACTGGGATTTTCAATTTTAGCCCGGTAGCGGCAGGTTTATTCATCGGTGCTTTTTGGCAGGTATTTGTCATTTTTGGTCTTCATTGGGGGCTTGTTCCCGTTATGATAAATAATATAGCCATCTCCGGGGCTGATCCGATTGTAGCCATGAGCTTTGCTGCATCTTTTGCGCAAACCGGGGTGGTTTTATCGGTGCTCGTGAAAACAAAGAATAAAAAATTAAAAGCACTCAGTATTCCGGCATTTATTTCTGGGATTTTTGGTGTAACAGAACCGGCTATCTACGGGATTACACTGCCTAGAAAGAAGATGTTTGTGATCAGCTGTATTGTTGCAGCTATTGGTGGCGGGATGTTGGGCTTTTTTAACGCACAGTATTATATGTTTGGCGGCCTTGGGGTCTTTGCGTATCCTAGCTTCGTAAATCCATTGACAAATGATATGTCAGGGATGAAGAGTGCGATGGTAATATCGGTGATTTCACTTTTATTAGGATTTTTGGTAGGTTATCCGTTCTATCATGATGAAAAAGAAAATGAAAAAACCGTAGCAAGCAAAAAAAATGAGAACAAATCCGCAGAAAAAGAAATTCTCGTAAGCCCGCTGCAAGGCGAAGTGAAAGCTTTGGCAGATGTTCCGGATGAAGCATTTTCATCGGGCGTTTTGGGCAAGGGAATCGCTGTTTTGCCAAGTGAAGGAAAGGTCGTAGCTCCGGCGGATGGGACGATCATGACGATATTTCCGACGGGTCATGCCATTGGGATGATTACAGAAAATGGAGCCGAAATCCTCATTCACATTGGCATTGATACGGTTAAATTAGACGGGAAATATTTCCACTCAAAGGTCAAACAGGGCGACCCGGTAAAGTGCGGGCAGGTCTTGGTTGAATTTGATTTGGATAAAATAAAAGAAGCAGGCTATTCCATGATAACGCCTGTGTTGATTACAAATTTCCAGCAATATTTGGATATTATTGTAACGGAAAAAGAAAAGGTCGATTATAAAGAAAGGCTTATTACGGTTATCGCATAGCAGCATATATTTTACCTGTAAAACGTTGTCCTAAAAAATATATAAATGTAAGAAACGAAATATATTTATTTGAACAGTACTATTAAGTGATGCTTGATAGATACAATTTTGGAGGAATAATAATGAAAAAAGCACTAGCCGTAATCGGTCTTTCTACAGCAATTCTTTGTGGGGGCGTGCATGCAGAAGCAGCCCCAGGGATGTTTGAAAATGTTCCCTTGAGTGATTGGTCTTATGAGGCCATCAATGGACTTATTTCTACAGGCCATGTAACAGATTATGCTGAGCCAATACCGCAGGGGCGCATCATGAGCCGTATGGAAATGTCCATGGTTGTCGATGATGCGATGCAGAATTTGAAGGCATTTACGCCAGCGGAGCAAGACACGATCCAAAAGCTCAATAAAGAATATTATTATGATATAAAAAAAGTACGGATGCTTTCAAAGCTTGATAATGCAGATTTAGATAAACCTCTCAGCGATCCAGATAGTGCAACTTTGAGTGCAGAAGAAAAGGCCGGGATAAAAAAAGTCGCCGCTTTTGCGGATAAATTCTCTATCGATGGCTATGCCCGTCTCCGTAATGACCATTTTTTAAAGGATACAACGAAGACCACCCGCGCCAATATGGTGCACGTTCAAGTCAATACGACCTATAAAGTAAATGATGATTGGCAAGTTCATACGGATCTTGGTTACCGAAATTCCTTTAGTGGATTTGATGAAACAAAATCGCTTTCTCCGGGAGAAAATGCAACAGGGACGACAATGGATACGTATGTGACTGGCAAAATGCTGGATAAAGCGCTTGACCTTAAAATTGGTAAATGGAATGAATGGAACATCTATGGCTGGGGTATGGATATTGACTGTGATTTCTCCGGTGTTCAGCTTAAATATGGTAAAAAAGACTTTAAGACATTCTTTACCACTGGGAAAATGGATCTTTGGGATAATGGTATGGGCGGTACCCGTGAAGATGAAGAAGTCACCAGCTTGAGATTTTTCTATCCGTTTGATAAGAAAAATGATATCAATTTTGGCACTTCCTGGAGTTCTGCTATGGCTAGCCGTTATCAAGCTACAGATCAAGGTCGTGTGTTCTATTATTATACGCATGCACATCATAAATTTGATAATAACTGGGATCTTCGTGCCGGTATTATCAGCAGTGATGCAAAAAGAGCGGATACAGCACTTGCGGCTACAAAAACAAAACAACCTGGCCGTTGGTTGCAAGTACAATACAAAGGGCCGGATCTCCAATCTCCGGGAACTTATGGGATTACGGCAGATTATCGTTATGAACCGGCACTTAGCTGGCCGACTGTCACGGATTGGTGCGGCCTCAACGAACGATTTGTTCGTCTTGGCGTAAGCTGGGTACCAGCCAAAAATATCATGCTCGATACCTTCTATACTTGGGCCAGAGAAATTGATACGGGAGCAAAAGATGATTTGTATCGTTTCCAGGCGCAGTTCTTCTTCTGATAAAGCGTATAAAATGTAAAACTAAAACAGGGAGATGCTTTTGGTGAAACTGAAAAATCTTACGAAAGCAGTATTGGCAACGCTAGCCTTGAGCACAATGGCATTTTGTTCGTTCAGTACGGCAAGCGCGGCAGTAAATGATACGGTACGGCCAAGAACCATTGTGATGACCGATGGTGAAGTGGACGATATGAACTCGTTCTTACGCTTTTTGCTCTATGCAAATGATTTGGATGTCAGAGGAATCGTTTACACGAGTTCCATGTGGCACTATAAGGGTGATGGAAAAGGGACGCAGTTTTCTACTCATATGGATATTGTCAAATTATATCATCCGGGCTTGCATACAGATCTTCGTTGGTGCGGAACGGATTGGATCAAGGAGTATATTGACAAATACCGTACCGTTTATCCAAATCTTTTGCAGCACGATAAAAATTATCCATCGCCGGATAAACTGCAAAGTCTCGTACGCGTGGGCAACATTGATTTTGAAGGAGAGATGGATCACAATACGGAGGGCTCAGATTTTATAAAATCTGAGCTGCTCTCAAACGATGAAACTCCGATTTACTTTGAAACTTGGGGCGGGGCGAATACGTTTGCCCGGGCGCTCAAAACGATTGAAGATGAGTATAAAGGGACGGAGAATTGGCAGGATATCTATCAAAAGATCAGTAAAAAAGCCATTTTGTACAATATCATGGATCAGGATGATACGTACAAAACCTATATTTCCGTTCATTGGCCGGATATCAAGATTTATTACAATAGCTGGCAGTTTGGCAGCTTGGCTTATATTTGGCCGCAAACAGTTCCGGCTCTCCAGCAGCAATACTTCCGTGGGGATTGGATGAAGAAAAATATTTTGACGGGTCCTCTTACCAGCGGCTATATGACGTATGGCGATGGGCATAAGCTTGCTGGGGACCCGGAAGACAGATTTGGATCCATGGAAGAAGCAGTGAAAACTGGTTATGGAAAATATGATTTGATATCGGAAGGCGATTCACCGTCGTTCCTCTATCTCATCGACAATGGCCTGCGTTCGACGGAAAGTCCGGCGTATGGTGGCTGGAGCGGAAGATTATCACCATCGTCTTCGACGAAGAATCTTTGGGAAGACAATGTCGGCTCTTTTGACTATAATCCGTATACGAAAAAGCTGGATAAATACTACTCTCAGACGCGTTGGATCGATGCGATTCAAAATGATTTTGCAGCCCGCGTGAAATGGACGACAAATGATTATCAGCATGCGAACCATGCTCCACAAGATATCAAAATTCAAGAAGGTCTGGATCTCAAAGTAAAACCGGGACAAAAAATCACCTTGCATGCTTCGGCGACGGACCCGGATGGCAACGCGTTAACGTTTAAATGGTACCAATATAAAGAGGCGGGGACATATCTTGCGCCGGTTGAAGTCAATGGTAAAGGCAAGGAAGCAAGCTTGACCGTTCCGGCCAATGCAGTCAAAGCTGAGACCATTCATGTTGTTTTGGAAGTAACAGATAATGGGCAGCCACCGCTTACTCGTTATGCCCGGGTAATTATGACAGTTGAATAGGAGATGCAGATATGCAAAAATCAATGCGGTATACACTGGCTTTAAGCATTGCTATTGCAGTAAGCAGTACACAGGGATTTGCAATGCCAAAGGCCAGTCAGGATTATACGGAAACGAAGACGGCGGATGGATATCTATTGGTTGAAAACAAAAATGGAGCCGAACTGGGTTTGGCTCCGGATTCCGGGGTCAAGCTGCTGATTGTCGATGGGAAAGCTTTCAAGGATATGGACCGCAATGGAAAGCTGGAACCTTATGAAGATTGGCGCCTTACACCGGAGAAGCGGGCGGAGGATCTAGCCAAAAGGTTGAGTACGGAAGATGTTGCCGGGCTAATGCTCTATAGCATGCACCAACGGGACTTGAAGCCACAGCTTACCGCGGAACAACAAAAAATGCTGCGAGACGATCATGTGCGAACCGTCCTCAATGCGGACAGTACCGCCACGACTGAAGTGACGGCAAAATGGAATAATGCTTTGCAGGCGTATGCCGAAAGTCTTCCATTTGCGATTCCAGCCAACACCAGCTCAGATCCACGCAGTGATGCCCGAGGAAATGGTGTGTATTTGAAGGATGTCAGCGGCGGGGTATCCCGTTGGCCGAGTAACTTGGGCTTAGCAGCTACCTTTGATCCGTCGATAGCAAAACAGTTTGGGCGGATTTCGGCTAAGGAATATCGGCTCTTGGGTATAGGTACAGGCTTGTCGCCGCAGATCGATCTGGCGACGGATCCTCGCTGGACGCGTTACTATGGAACTTTTGGCGAAGATCCTGCCTTGGCAAGGGATATGGCTCGTGCCACGATTGACGGTGCACAGTCAACGGTAAATGATAAAGGCGTCGATCAAGGCTGGGGCCGTTACAGCATCAATGCGATGATGAAACATTGGCCGGGTGACGGTGTTGGCGAAGGCGGACGGGAAGCCCATTCAAAATATGGGAAATATGCAGTTTATCCGGGTGGCGCCTTTCAAACGCAATTGATTCCTTTCGTCGATGGCGGATTGAAGATCGATGGTAAGACGAAAATGCCGAGTGCAGTCATGGCATCTTATTCGATTGCCTGGAGCAACGATGGTTCATTAGGGGAAAAAGTGGGCAGTGCCTATAGTGATTTTAAAATAGGTCTGCTGCGAAATAAATATCATTATGATGGGGTCATCTGCACGGACTGGTGTGTGACGAGAACTCCGTCGGATGCAGCGGGCCCAGCGGGCTTGTCTACCGCCTGGGGACTGGAAAGCGGCTATACTGAGGCGCAGCGTCATTATAAAGCGCTTATGGCGGGAGTAGATCAGTTTGGCGGCAATAGTGATAAAAAGCCGGTACTGGATGCCTATGCAATCGGCGTAAAAGAACATGGCAAGAAGTTCATGGATGCACGTTTCCAAACTTCTGCCGTACGATTGCTTCGCAATATATTCCAATTGGGTTTGTTTGAAAATCCTTATCTTGATGTATCAAAAAGTGTAAGGGAAGTCGGAAATCCGGCGGATAAGGAAGCTGGCTATCAAGCCCAGCTGAAGTCGGTTGTCATGCTAAAAAATAAGGGTCAGGTTATCCATAAATCTGTTGCTGAAATGCGCAAACCAATCGTCTATATTCCTATGATTTATCGTCCGGTCATTGTCAACAAACGGTTTGGATCCTACCAGCCAGCACAATGGAGCTTGCCAATAGATCTCAAGGTGGCCTCCAAGTATTTTGAGGTACTGACGGATAAGGTGGGGACATTGTCTGCGAGCGATAAAGATGGCAATCCGATGGCAGCACCAGAAGATATAGAGCGTCTTTCAGCAGCTGAGGCAGCCAAGGCGGATATGGTTCTGGCGGTTATTGATAATCCAACAAATCAAGGCAATCAATTTGATGGACTGGGGCATGATGATGTCCAGGGCTATATTCCATTATCCTTGCAGTATGGTGATTACGTTGCGGATTCTGCAGCTGTAAGGCGCCAGTCGATTGCTGGCGATGCGGGGGAAAACAGATCCTATTACGGGAAAAAAGCTCGGATCGTTAATGCGACAGATCTTGATAGTGTGCGTTATGGGCGCGAATGCGCGCAGCAGGCAGGTAAATCCTTGCCGGTAGTTACGATGGTACATGCGCTCAAACCTATGATTTTTAGTGAGGTCGAACCTTTGTCAGATGCGATTCTGGTTGGTTATGGCGTCAGTGATGCTGCGTATTTTGATATTTTAACGGGGAAAGCAGATCCGCAGGGATTGTTACCGATGCAGCAACCGAGGAACATGGAAACGGTAGAAAAGCAGCTGGAAGACGTTCCGCGGGATATGGATTCTTATGTAGATGGTGAAGGGCATCGCTATGATTTTGCCTATGGACTTGACTGGCAGGGCGTCATTCGCGATGCGCGTACCGCTAAATATGATGTGCCAGTCATTCAAGGGAACAAATAAAGGAGCCGATCAAAAATGAAGAGCAAAAACATCAAAAAAATGATTCAACTGGGAATTTGTGGTATCATGGCAGTGGCTCTGCTTACTGCCACCAGTCCAAGTGGTGTAGAAGCCGCAGTCAAAGAGCAGGCTTCGTATCGTACCGTCACAGAAGTCTATGATTGGGGTGCAGCTGTGTCTAAAGTCATCGTTGATCTTGGTGATAATGTAACGGCGAATGCTGTAGATAATGAAACCTTCAAAGTCTATGCCAAGCGTGTGCTTGCTGAAGGTGCAACAACGCCTAAACAGGCTATGCAAGTGAAAAACAAGATTTCTTTAGGCTCGGAAGCACAGAAGGACACTGATTTGGAAGGTTACCGTGAAGTGACGAAGACGTATGTCTCTGATGCGACGGGGAAAGCGGTCAATAAAGGCCGTTATGTGACAATTGAACTCAAAGTGGGGCCGGATATTGCGATTGGCTCGGCGCTCAATTTTGATGTAAACAGCTTTTTTAACAATTGGGTAAAGCCGGAATATACAATCACGCAGACGAAAGCTGCTGGTGAGGTAAAAGGCTTGATCGTTGACAACAATAAAGGCAATGTTCGTCCGGTTGTAGATAAATTCAATTATGCGCATAAGATATTTGGCCGCTTGTCCTATGGCTATGCAAGCTACGAGCCCAAAGATGCAGAAAAGCATCCACTCATTATCTGGCTTCATGGAATGGGTGAAGGCGGAACGGACAGCCCGTCGATTCCTATTTCGGCAAATAAGGCTGATATGTTTGCCGATGACTCCCTGCAATCGCATTTTGGCGGCGCCTACGTACTTGTACCGCAGGCAAGAACATATTGGATGCACGGCTTTAAAGATTTTGGCGATGGGACGTCTATTTATGAAGACAGCCTCAAGCAGCTTATAGATGCCTATGCGGCAGAACATCCAAATGTCGATAAGAGCCGCATTTATATTGGTGGCGACTCAAATGGCGGTTATATGACGATGCTTATGATTCGTGATTATCCGGAATATTTCGCGGCGGCATTCCCGACTTGCGAAGGCTTGGCTGATAAGCTGATCAGTGATGCAGATATTGAGTCCTTTAAAAAGACACCAATCTGGTTTACGGCGGCGAAGACCGATACCACACTTCCGCCAAAAGATTATGTGGTTCCTACATTCAATCGTTTGCAAACCGCTGGTGCGGAAAATGTTCATTTTAGCTTTTTTGACAATGTCGTTGATCAGACCGGCTTGTATAAAAAAGCAGATGGTTCTGCGTATGAATATCCTGGGCACTGGTCCTGGATCTATGTCTACAATGACAAATGTGTCGATACTATTGATGGAAAGACTGTGAAGCTTATGGACTGGCTTGCAGCACAAAAAAGATAATAACTACTACAAAGGGGTCTGTATACAATGAAATTTCCAAAAGAATTTTTATGGGGCGGTGCGGTAGCGGCCAACCAATGCGAAGGTGCTTATAATGAAGATGGCAAAGGACTCAGTATTCAGGATGTTATGCCGCATGGCATAAAGACGCCGCATACGGATTTGCCGACAGAAGATAATATGAAATTGGTCGGCATTGATTTTTATCATCGTTAT
>Ga0183099_1000526_pt1 | contig 27696 bp, 23 predicted proteins | sample Biomet1_FD_127788 | JGI IMG/M metagenome (GOLD analysis project Ga0183099, IMG submission 127788) | Microbial communities from bioreactor (seeded with anoxic lake sediment) at LBNL, California, USA - Biofuel metagenome 1 | ecosystem: Engineered > Bioreactor > Anaerobic > Unclassified ...
GGGAATATGCAGCACAAGAATATTGGTAGTGCCCAATGCCCGATTGCGCGTAGTCTGGCACAAGTGGGCGAGTGGTGGAGTCTGTTGATCATCCGCGATGCGATGCACGGGCTTTGCCGGTTTGATGAATTTCAGAAAAGTCTGGATATTGCGCCGAACATGTTAACCCGGCGCTTAAATGCTTTGGTGGAAGCGGAGCTGCTGGATAAACAACCCTATTCCACCCGGCCGTTACGCTATGAATATAAACTCACCGCCAAAGGGCGGGAGTTAAGCCCAGTGCTATTAACATTACTGACCTGGGGTAATAAACATGCTGCGCCGGAAGGGGAATGCATTCAATTAGCTGATGCCCGTACGGGCGTCATTGCCCAACCGGTGCTGGTGGATAGAGTCAGTGGTCGCGAGATCATCGAGCAAGATTTCATGTTGATAGCGGGGCCGGCGGCTTCCGACACGATGCGGCAGCGTTTGCAGGATTATCAACATCAAAAAATTAAACATGAGCTGTTCGCTGCGAATACTGCGACAGCGGAGGAGAACAAAAAATGAGTATACGTCGGATTGTTGTTACCGGAATGGGCGCCGTAACGCCACTGGGCTGCGGTGTTGAAACCGTATGGCAGCGTTTATTGGCTGGCCGTTCTGGCTTGCGCCGTTTACCCGACGACGTAGTCGCTGATCTGCAAGCTAAAGTCGGCGGTGTCGTGCCTTCATATCTGGAAGATACAGAAGGCGGGTTTAATCCGGATCTGACAGTGCCGGTGAAAGAGCAGAAAAAGATGGATCGGTTTATTCTGTTTGCACTGGCCGCGGCGAAAGAAGCGCTGGCGCAAGCCGGTTGGGTGGCTGAGACACCAGAAGCCCAAGAACGTACCGCCACGATCATTGCCTCCGGCATTGGTGGGTTTCCGGCCATCGCCGAAGCGGTGCGGATCACCGACACCAAAGGGCCACGCCGTCTATCCCCGTTCACCATTCCTTCTTTTCTGGTCAATATGGCTGCAGGGCATATCTCTATTAATCATGGTTTTAAAGGCCCATTGGGTGCTCCTGTCACCGCGTGTGCTGCTGGCGTGCAAGCGATTGGTGATGCGGCTCGCATGATCCGCGCTGGAGAAGCCGATATCGCTGTGTGTGGTGGCGCAGAAGCCTGTATCGATCGCGTCAGTCTGGCTGGTTTTGCTGCGGCCCGTGCGCTGTCGTCGGCATATACCGACAACCCGGAACAGGCGTCCCGCCCATTTGATAGTGGTCGTGATGGTTTTGTGATGGGTGAAGGCGCCGGTATTCTGGTCATTGAAGAGCTGGAACATGCACTGGCTCGTGGTGCCACACCGATTGTAGAACTGGTTGGTTATGGCACCACTGCAGATGCTTATCACATGACTGCGGGCCCAGAAGATGGCGATGGCGCAAAACGCGCTATGCAGGCAGCGATCCGTCAGGCAGGTATCAATGCCAGCGAGATCCAGCATCTGAATGCCCATGCTACCTCAACGCCGGTGGGCGATAAAGGCGAACTGGCCGCAATTAAAGCGGTATTTGGCACTGAAAATCGCATTGCAGTGACGTCAACCAAATCGGCAACGGGTCATCTGCTGGGGGCTGCCGGTGGTATCGAAGCTATATTTACTGCCTTGGCACTCCGCGACCAAATCGCACCCGCAACCCGCAATTTCGAACAACCCGATCCATTTGCTGAAGGTGTTGATGTCGTGCATGGCGCTGCGCGCCCTATGCCAATTGAATATGCTATTTCCAACGGCTTTGGTTTTGGTGGCGTGAATGCCAGCGTTTTGTTTAAGCGTTGGCAGGCTTAATTACCTTAAGTGAGCCAGACTACTTCCCTTTGGCTCACTTCTCTTGTTTCTCTCCAAAAAGCATTTCTCCTTGCCGTGATCTGTATCATCTATTACCCTGTGTGCACTGAATGCAGGATAGCCACGACATCAAAAAAGAAGGATTCTTTTTCTTATTTTTAGTATCGCCTACATTTGAACGTTGTTTCAAACCTGCACTCTATAAAAGTTAATATAAATCAATATTATAAAGTTTAGATCGCTCTGTGGTAGCTGTAAGCCACTTGCGGTAGCTATATCTGACAGTTTCAAATATATCTCTGTGATATGCTCAGGTTCAGCTCTATCGTATTATCTGAGCAGCCATCATTCCTCTATACTAAAACAGCAAAGTTATGCGGGAAATATGAATAAAAAATTAATCCTTTCTATCGTTGCCGTTAGCCTTTTTTTAAGCGGCTGTGCTATTCCGGGCTCTCATCTGTCTGCCAGCGGTAAAAATCAGATTGTTGACCCTGACGAATCAACCACCGATATTGATAAATTGGTTGATGTCTACCCGATGACACCACGCCTAATCGAGAAGTTACGTCCTGATTTGCCGCAAGCCAAAATAAATTCGGAACTGGAAACCGCAGTACAACATTATGAATATCGGGTGGGGGTGGGTGATGTTCTTAATATCACCGTGTGGGATCATCCAGAGTTAACCATTCCCGCAGGCTCTTACCGTAGTGCCAGCGATGCTGGTAACTGGGTACACAGTGATGGCAAAATTTTCTATCCCTATATCGGGCGGATTAAAGTAACGGGTAAAACTGTCACCGAAATTCGCGATGATATCGCTGTGCAGCTGGCTCAATATATAGAAACCCCACAAGTTGATGTCAGCGTTGCGGCTTTCCGTTCACAAAAAATCTATGTCACCGGTGAGGTCGATAAACAAGGCGAACTGGCAATCACCAATGTGCCACTCACATTACTTGACGCCATAAATAAGGCTGGTGGGCTCTCAGCTGACGCTGATTGGCGTAATGTTGTGTTGACTCGTAATGGCAAAGAAAAAGCGTTGTCGCTGCAAAATCTCATGCAATATGGCGATCTCAGTCAAAACAGCTTATTAGCTCCGGGCGACATCATTCACGTGCCGCGTAACGATGCATTGAAAGTGTTTGTCATGGGTGAAGTAACCAAACAAAGCACATTAAAAATGGATCGTACCGGTATGACACTGACCGAAGCATTAGGTCAGGCAGAAGGCATGAACCAGCTGACATCTGATGCAACCGGGGTTTTCGTTATCCGCGCTAATCATGATAAAACCGCAGGCAATAAAAAATTAGCCAGCATTTATCAGTTGAATGTAAAAGATGCGACTGCGCTGGTGTTAGGCACGGAATTTCAGCTCAAACCATATGATGTGGTTTACGTCACGACAGCACCAATCGTGCGTTGGAACCGGGTTATCTCACAATTAGTACCAACTATCAGTGGCTTCAATGAGTTAACAGAAGGCACTTTACGAGTAAGAAACTGGCCTTAATCATTATGCGTTTTAATTCAATTCTTGTTGTCTGTATCGGCAATATCTGCCGCTCACCGACTGCCGAACGCCTGCTTATGCAGGCGTTACCACATAAAACAATCTCATCAGCCGGTATCTCAGCTATGGTGGGGCAAAGTGCCGACGCATCAGCAGAAGCGATTGCTTTACAACATGGTTTATCACTGGAAGGGCATATTGCCCGGCAATTAACACGCGAGTTATGTCAGCAACATGATCTGATTCTGGTGATGGAACAAAAGCACATTGATGCCGTCGCGCGCATCGCACCGGAAGTGCGGGGTAAAACCATGCTCTATGGTCACTGGCTGAAACGAGACATTCCCGACCCTTACCGTCAAAGTCGTGAAGCGTTTGAATTTACTTTTGATCTCATAGCCGAAGCCACACAGGCATGGGCTCAACGTTTGAATAAATAACAGGTAACAGAATGGCAACCACCACTCCCTCTCCTCAGCAGCAAAATCGTAATAATGCAGAAGTCATCGACTTGGGGCGGCTTCTGGGGCTGATGCTTGACAATAAATGGCTGATCACCGGCATTACCGGTTTTTTTGCTATCGCCGGCGTTATCTATGCCCTTTGTGCTACCCCCGTTTATCAGGCCGATGCGTTAGTTCAGGTGGAACAAAAATCGGGCGGCATCCCTGGTTTATCAGATGTCAGCGATATGCTGGGCAGTGGTAGTGGTTCAGAAGCAGCAACTGAAATTGAATTGATCAAATCGCGCATGATCATTGGGCAGACAGTAGATGAACTAAATCTCGATATAAAACTTGCGCCGGAATATCCATATGGTGCGAACAAGGGGCTGGCTAAACGTTTAGGCTGGAAATCAGGTTTATTATCCGTTTCCCGTTTCCACGTGCCAGAAGCCTATCTGGGGTTGCCATTTGAGCTGGAATTGCTGGCGGATGATCTATATCAGTTAAGTCTTGATGGCACTATTGTGCTGAAAGGCAAGGTGGGCGAATCAGCCGAAAATGCGGAAGGGGTTAGCCTGCAAGTTTCAGGTTTTCAAGGCGATATCGGTCAGCAATTTACCCTAACCAAATTACCTGTGCTGCAAGTGATTAATGAGTTGCAGCAAAATCTGGCGGTCAGCGAAAAAGGTAAAAAAACCGGCATGCTATCGCTAAGCCTGCAGGGCGATGATCGCGAAGCGATCCGTAAAACGGTTGAAAACATTGCCCGCACTTACGTGATGAAAAATATCGAACGTAATGCGGCAGAAGCAGAAAAAAGTCTGCAGTTTTTACAATCTCACTTGCCTGATGTTCGTGCTTCCCTCGAAGAATCAGAACAAAAATTAAATAACTATCGCCAGAAAAATGAATCGGTTGATTTAAATCTCGAAGCTAAAGCCGCTCTCGACACGATGGTTGCGCTCGAAACACAGTTAAATCAACTGACCTTCAAAGAGTCGGATATTTCACAGCAATTTACCAAGTCGCACCCTGCATATATTTCTTTGATGGAAAAGCGTAATACGCTGTTAAAACAAAAAGAGCATATTAATCAGCAAGTGCAAAAACTGCCGAAAGTACAGCAGGAAGTGTTACGTCTCACGCGCGATGTAGAAGTTGGGCAGCAAATTTATCTGCAACTGCTCAATAAAGTGCAAGAGCTCAACATTCTTAAAGCAGGCACCGTGGGTAATGTGCGCATTATTGATGACGCAGCTGTGCAAATTGACCCGGTAAAACCGAAAAAAGCACTTGTCGCTGTTATTGCAACATTACTGGGCGGCATGTTATCGGTGGCTTTAGTGCTGGTTCGTGCTGCGTTTAACCGTGGCATTGAAGGGCCTGATGAATTAGAAAAACTGGGCATGAATGTTTATGCGTCAGTGCCACTATCAGACTGGCAAGACGCACAAAGCAAAAAACAAGTCGGTAAACACAATATTAAAGATACCTTGCTGGCTCAGCATAACCCGGCTGATCTGTCTATCGAAGCGCTGCGCAGCCTGCGCACCAGTTTGCACTTTGCCATGATGGAAGCACGTAATAATGTGTTGATGATTACCGGCCCAAGCCCTGGCATCGGTAAATCATTTATTACTGGTAATCTGGCCTCAGTCATTGCGCACGGTGAACAAAAAGTCTTATTGATCGATGCCGACATGCGAAAAGGCCATCTGCATGACTATTTTGCTCGGGCAGATAAAAAGCATGGCTTATCTGATTATTTATCAGGCCAGCGTGAGCTTGATAGCGTCATCGTTCATTCAGAACAAACGCATTTAGATTTTATTGCTCGTGGTCAGGTGCCACCCAACCCGAGTGAACTGTTAATGCACCCGCGTTTTGCCTCGTTATTGGAATGGGCCAGCCAGCATTATGATCTGGTGTTGGTTGATACACCGCCGCTATTAGCCGTAACCGATGCGGCCATTGTGGGGCGTCTGGTAGGCACAACGTTACTGGTTGCCCGTTTTGCTATTACCGCAGCTAAAGAAGCTGAAATTACCCAGCACCGATTAGAGCAAAATGGCATTGAAGTTAAAGGCGTGATCCTCAATGCGATGGAAAAGCGAGCTGCCAGCTATTACGGTGGCAATTACGGTTATTATCAATATAACTACCAGAGTTCAAAAAACTAACTATAAATAACTCTGAAAAAACGGAGATAAAACAAAATGAGCGATGAAATGGAAACCATCGTTTCCTCATTTCTATTCACATTTTTGGCAATTAAAGCTCTGAAACCAATAGCGGCTAAGGTTGGGTTGCTTGATACGCCAAATTATCGAAAACATCATCAGGGGGCTGTTCCCCTGATTGGAGGTGTAGCCATTTTTATTGGGGTTGCTATTACCTCATTAATATTTATGACGTTAAGTTATCAGCAAAAAGTATTACTTGGCTCATCACTCATCATTGTGTTATTAGGTGTGTTTGATGATCTTCGCGATATTTCTGTGCGTTTTCGGCTATTTGTTCAGGCGAGTTGCACTATTTTTATGTGTTTATCACTGAATGTGACATTGTCATATCTAGGCAATATGTTCGGCTTTTCAGATCTTAACATTGGTGTAATCGGCTATCTGGTAGCTGTTATAGCCGTGATAGGCGGTATCAATGCCTACAATATGATGGATGGCATCGATGGGCTTGCCGGCTCAATGGCATTAATATCACTAATTGCCTTGATCATTCTTTTTGCCAGCAAAGGTGCTATTGAATATATGCACTGGGCAATGGTTTTCGCTGTGGCAATCATACCTTATCTGTTCGCTAACCTTAAACTAGGCTGGTTCAAACAGAAAATATTTATGGGTGATGCGGGCTCTATGCTGTTAGGGTTTGTGATTGTCTGGTTGCTTATTTTAGGCACACAACAACAAACGAAATATTTTCGAACAGTGACTGCATTATGGATCATTGCTATTCCGTTAATGGATATGGCCGCGATTATGATCCGCCGTGTTCGTAAAGGGAATAGCCCATTTAAACCTGATCGTAATCATCTGCATCATATCTTCATGCGTACGGGATTAAATTCACGTCAGACATTATGTCTTATTGTCAGCACATCGATAGTTTTAGCAATGATTGGATTGGTTTGTGAATATCTTAAAGTCAATGAAAATATAATGTTAATCGGATTTATTTTTTTATTTGGTCTGTATTACTACTCATTACATAAAATATGGAAAATTATCAAATTCATAAGAGTTAGACAAAGTGCTAAATAAAAATTATATATTTTTAGTAAGGTTATTTATAATGTATTGGCATTTTATTATAAATTGATTGTGACTAATTTATTTATAAGGTAAGTGTGGTGCGCGGGGAATTTCATAACTGTCTCAAAATGATGGTTTTCTGTCTCATTCCTGCAGCGATAACTCGTCATAAAAATTGAAAAATTCAATCTTTGCTTTTAGGCTTTATTAAAAATATTGCATATATAAGCAAGTTTGCTCGGGATTGAGCTAAATTAAATGGTATTAATAATGAAAAAAAAGAAAATTTTAACTGTATTTGGTACACGTCCTGAAGCCATTAAAATGGCCCCATTAGTTCATGCATTGAAAAATGATGATCGATTTGACTCAAAGGTTTGCGTGACAGCACAACACCGGCAAATGTTAGACCAAGTTCTTGAGTTATTTGAAATTGTGCCTGATTATGATCTAAATCTAATGAAATCAGGACAAACATTAAACGATATTACAGCTAAAATTTTAATAGAAATAAAGCCAGTATTACAAGAATTCAAGCCTGATGTAGTATTAGTTCACGGGGATACAGCAACTACATTTGCAGCAAGTTTGGCCGCATACTATGAACAGATTGACGTTGGACATGTTGAAGCTGGTCTAAGAACAGGAAATCTGTATTCTCCGTGGCCTGAAGAGGCAAATAGAAAGTTAACAGGTTCGTTGGCTCGTTATCATTTTGCTCCGACTGAAAATTCAAAACAAAATCTTATAAATGAAAATCATGCGCCGAGTAATATTTTTGTAACAGGCAATACAGTTATTGATGCTTTATTGATGGTAAAAGAAAAAATTGATAATAATCTTGAGTTAAATATCAATCTTGAGAAAAAATTTCCATTCCTAAGCGCATCGAAAAAATTAATCTTGGTTACTGGTCATCGGAGAGAGAGTTTCGGTGATGGTTTTGAGAGAATATGTTTAGCTTTAGCTAAAATAGCAGCACAATTTGATGATGTACAAATATTATATCCAATGCACTTAAATCCTAATGTACGTGAACCAGTGAATAGAATATTAGGTAACATTGATAATGTCATATTAATTGAGCCACAACAGTATCTCCCATTTATATATCTTATGAATAAGGCAGATATTATTCTGACCGATTCCGGAGGAATACAGGAAGAAGCTCCATCACTTGGAAAGCCGGTATTAGTCATGAGAGACACGACAGAACGCCCTGAAGCAGTACAAGCAGGTACAGTGAAATTAGTGGGAACAAAGACTGAGTCGTTAGTAGAAAACATCACTACATTGCTTACAGATAAAAATGAATATGAAAATATGAGTTTTGCCCATAATCCTTATGGCGATGGGAAGGCATGCCAAAGAATTATTGATTCTTTAATTAAATAATTTTTTCACAAGAGTTTCTTATGCTATGGAAGGTCCTTTGCTAGGGATGGTGGGAATAAGTCCCTAGAGTGAGATGATATAACCATCCTGTTGGCCATCGGATTGGTTAAATCATGGAACATCAGGGAAAGCTCATAAAAAAGAATTATTCGATATTTTTCTTCTGACCATCTGCGCTGTTATTGCCGGTGCAGATGGTTAGGAAGACATTGAAGAGTTTGGAAAAGAATGACTGGATTGGCTTAAACAATATGGTGATTTCGAAAATAGCATCAGAGGAAAAGCATGAAAGTTGGCATGGAATAAGGCTTTGATGGGAGATTAATTTTTCAATTCTGACACTATTTTTACTGATCCGGCTCAGCAATTTGGGATACACGGTTAAGCTAGTTTTTGCTGTTTAAATTCTTCCGGACTTTGGTAATTCAGATAGCTATGCACACGTTGACGATTGTAATCAACCTCAATGTATTCGAATACCGTTTATCGCATCTGTGCACGGGTTTTAAACTTTTCACCATGGATAGCTTCTACTTTCAGTGAGTGGAAAAAGCTCTCCGAGCAGGTATTATTTCGCACTCATGCTGTATATTAATTGGTTATCACGTAATAACGTTTGGTAGTCGTGAGCACAAGACTGACTTCTTCGGTCGCTATGTATTATCAAATGTTTAGGCCGTTTTCCCCGGAATAACGCCATCTGTAATACATCACAAACCAATGTTGTTGTCATGCGTTCTGACATTGATCAACCACTCACTTTGCGTGAATAGAGGTCAATGATAACCGCCAGATAGAGCCAGCCCTCACTGGTCCACAAATATGTGATGTCACCCGCCGATTTCTGGTTAGGTTGCTCTGCGTGAAAGTCCTGTTTCAACAAGTTTTCTCCAACGGGTAAATTGTGTTTACTGTAGGTCGTTGCTTTGAATTTTCGAGCAGCCTTTGCACGCAAGCCTTGTCGTTTCAGGCTTGCAGCCACTGTTTTACGGTTATAACCGTGGCCTTGTTTTGCCAATCTGTGTACAAGACGGCGAGCACCACTGAGCCCCTTTTCTACCTGAAATGCATCGGCGACATGTTTATCCAAACGTTGTTGTTCCTGCTGCCGAGAATTGACTTTTTCGCTTTGCTTGAGCCAATAATAGAACCCGCTGCGGGAAACATTCAGGGCAGAACACATCACTGAAAGATGAAATTCACTTTTGTGTGCGAGCATAAAGGCGTACTTCACTTCAGGCTCTTGGCAAAGTACGCGGCGGCCTTTTTTACGATAGCTAACTCCTCTGCTTGTTCAGCTAATAAACGCTTCAACCGGGCGTTCTCATCCGCTAGGAGTTGCTCACGTTCACTGGAAGTTTGTTGCTGATGGCGTTTGTTTTTCCAGTAATAAAGTTGGGACTCCTGGATCCCGAGTTGAGCGGCCGCTTTAGCAAACCCAATTCGTTCAGCTAAAGCCAACGCATCATCTTTGTAACTTTGAGAATATTGAGTTCTGGTCTTTTTCTGTTCAGTTGAATTTTTGGTCATGATCCACCTCTATGAGCTATTTTACTCGTTTAATGAGGTGTTCAGTAATGCAGGGCCAGAACAATTCGTTTAATATTAATTAGAGTATTTTTATGTCTGCAGTAAAAACAGGGGTCATATATACAATTGGTGATGTTTTTGTAAAGATAATCCCATTTATACTACTGCCTTATATGACTAGAAGAATGGGAATTGATGAATATGGTGAATTATCCTATATTCAATTTTATATATCACTTTTTTCTATATTATTTAGTCTAACGCAAGGAGGAACCATCACCAGATATTATTATTTTTATGGAAAACGTTCGATTGGGTTGATTTTGTCAAATTCATACTTATATACATTTTTTATATCATTGATTTCATTGTTGTTAATGGTTGGAATAAGTAACCAATTTTTTATGTTAGCTGTAATTGCAGCATTGACAACTGAGTTGATATCATCTCAGCTAATGCTTAGAATATGCCAAAATAAAACAATGGAATATTTTTTTATTAATGTTGGAGTGGGGTTTTTATCATTGGGAATGACATTTTTTCTATTTGAGTGTTATGAGCCAAGCGTTGACAATAGATTGATATCTATAATAATTCCAAATATTATTTTTTTCGGATTTTCATTTTTTTCTCTATTTAAAAAAGAAAACCTATGCTTTAAATTCAATCTGTCACATAGGATTGTAGGATGTAAATATTTAATTGCAACAGCTTTGCCTTTATCAATGTTGCAAGTCTCCGCACTACTTAAGGGGCAAATGGACCGGTTGTTTATTTATGAAAAATATTCTACTACTCAACTGGGTGTTTATTCTGCTGCATTTCAATTGGCTGCACCGCTGACTATAATAATTATGGCATTCAATAAAGCACTAATTCCTGGGTATTATCATCGAATTAAATCTGATTTATTTGGTGTTAGTGATTTAAAACGTTTGGTATTTATATTGTTGTTTTGTTTGCCACTGATACTGTTGATTGGTTTTTTTGTGCCTGATTCATTATTTATTTGGGTTTTAGGTAAAGATATTTCAGATGTAAAGTATTTTTTTATAATGTTTTTAGCTGGTAACGCAACTCTAGCTCCATATCTTATTTTAACTAATTATTATGTTTTTTGGGGTAAAATGCTTTTCGTAACAGTTACATCAACAGTTGGGTTGGTTATTTACTTTTGTTATTTGTTGGTTGCTGCTGATATCAGTATTCGTTATCTCCCTTTCGGTATTGCGATTTCTAATATTACAACAATAATTTTATTATTTTCATTTTTAAATAGAGTACAGCCAGCTCTTCAGAAAAAACATGGATGATATTAACTCTGTTTTTAATTTTTTGAATTGTAATCTCAGCCAATTTCAGCAACCGTGCGGGCATCGCTGGCGTTTTAATGCAATCGGTTAATAATTGCGTCTGCATCCCTGCTATGTCATATCGACGATTGAATTTGTAGCAAAATTCGCCGAGATATCGTGGTAAATGCTGTGCATAGCATTTTTAATGTTACTTATCATTGTGTTAACCCAAATAAAACAAGGCAATTCCATGCTGGCAGCGCCCCGTCGGTCACTATTTTCAAATGGTGACTATCTGCTGATTCAATCATGTTAAAACAGGATAATCCATCCGAGATAACCAACGATGCAGACTCAAGATGTAAAGTCCAATCCTTGATTTCGCCTTTACGGAAACCTGTCACCATGCTGAATCGCATCTTCATTCATGACGACAGTAGCAACAAAAGGGCTTTTATTACGGGTAACTCTGCCTCGTTTTCCTTTTTTGACGCCGCCCAATAAGCGTCATCTAGTTGAATAAAGCCAGATAAAGGAAGTTCATCATCGCGCTCCTTCATGGCCTGCATAACTTTCTGCTTTAACCACCAAGTTGAGTTATAATAAATGCCCAATTGACGGGACAATTCAAGCGCAGCGATGCAATTTTTCTCTTGCGTGATCAAATAGATAGCAAGAAATTAGGTAATCAAGGGTAATTTTGTGCCAGCAAAGAGCGTACCGGCAATCAGGGATGGCTGTTGATGACAGAGATTGCATTGATCAAGTACTCTGGATTTTAGCTGGTAATATTGGCCATGATCGCAATAAGGTAGTGAAAACCGTTTGGGCAGCGTAATGAAAACAGATGTGTTCTGCATTGTTCCTCTGTTCCTCTGTTCCTCTGTTCCTCTGTTCCTCTGTTCCTCTGTTCCTCTGTTCCTCTGTTCCTCTGTTCCTCTGTTCCTCTGTTCATCTGTTCCAAATCTGGCGATAAACGAATGAATACTGATGCTTTTTTTGAAACTGGACTTTGTTTTTCGATATTGCGAATTCCCTCAATCAGCCTGATTTAATTAAGTATAGTTCTCAGGCTGACTGTTGGTGGTAATCAAATAATGGAATGACATATTGAAAAATACATATAGATGTACCGCTATTAAAAATATTATCGTAATTTTAGCGTGCGCCATCAGGCTATTAACTTCCAATGGTTTTTAAAATGAAAATAAAAAGATAAACAGTTTGCTGTAGACTTTATTTATTATACTGGTTCAGTTTTATTTCAGTTTGGTTATTTATAATAAAATTATTTTTTCATGAGGTGTTATTTATATGTTTGATTTTATCATTATTTATGATAGGGTTTTTAATTATGGTGGAGATGATATTACAATTGGTGGGATTCAAACATATTTAGTTGAGTTGGCAAGACTAATTAAAGAAAATGGATATACTGTTTCAATTTTTCAAAGATCCTATAAATCATTTGAAAATTCATATAGGGATATACCATTTAAAGGTATAAATTCGACTAAAAATAAATTGGTTAGTTTCACTCGGTTAGCCTTTGAAGCTAAGAAGAATTTACATAAAAATGGGGTTGTTATATGGGGGAATGATCAAACCTCGGTGAAGCTGAAGGATATTAAAACGATTTCCATCCAGCATGGAATTACGTTTGATATCGAGGGTATAGAAAGTAAAATAAAGAGACAGCTAATCGGTACACCATTATATTCTATATATCGATTCTGTCAGCGGTTAAATGCTTTGAGAAAATTCGAGCGAGCTGATTATCATGTATGCGTTGATTACAATTTTTTAAATTGGTACAGAACGTATAAACGAGTTTCTTATCCTAATAATATAAAGGTTATACCTAATTTTTCTGATATACCATTGAATTATTTAGATATAGAAAAACCTAAAAGACCGTCGATTGTATTTGCTAGACGTTTTGTTGAACGACGTGGATGCCTCATATTTTGTGAAGCAATAAAAAGATTAAAAGCAGATGGTTTACAATTCGATGTTTTTTTAGCTGGTGACGGTCCATTTAAAAATCATTTAATTAATGAGTTATCTCATTTCGATGGAATTTATTTTACTAAATTTGAAGCTGAAAATTCGGTTATTTTTCATCAAGACAAAACTATTGCAGTTGTCTGTTCATTAGGTTCAGAGGGTACATCCCTATCGTTATTAGAAGCTATGGCAGCAAGATGTGCAGTTATAAGTACTAATATAGGTGGATTAACAAATATAGTTATTGATGGGCACAATGGTTTGATATGTGATCCTGATGTACACTCTCTTTATGAAGCACTTAAAAGATTAATTATAAATAAAGAATTGTGTAATAAACTATCAAGAAATGGGTACGAAACGATTAATGATTCCTTTTCATTAATCCGTTGGCGGAAGTCATGGGCGGATTTATTGTTTTCAGTAACTAATGATAATAAATCTTAAATGAATATTGTGTTGCTTTAGTCTATTTAAAGCAGTTATGATAAATTTTTCTATATGATATTATTGTCGTCACTATTATCAATGATATTGATCATGTTATTAATATAGTCAAATGATTGTATTTAATTATGTTTGATGACCTTATTTTTATCAAATTAAACTTAATTTATTCGTAAAGGTTATCTGCTGAGGTTAATCTAATTGAGAATATGTTATATCGTTCCACTTGAACTTAATAAATTATCTGGCGTGTTAAAAAAAATTAGATGTCAAGTGATGGAGTGGATTAAGTCTGGCCATGATGTACAGGTTTTTTATATATCTATAACTACCCCAACGGTTGAAGTTTTTGCATGGGAAAAAGTTTATAGTGCAAATAAAGATCGCTCAAATGAATTTACAAGAATGTATTGGAGATCTTTTTTTTGTTATAAAATCAGAGATGTTTTAAAAAAAAATAAGCCTGATGTATTGTATTTTAGGTATGTATTTTGGTTTCCAAGTATTACAAGGTTGCTTTTAGAGAATAAATCATTTGTTGAACTCAACTCTCATGATTTGAATGAGTTCTCTAATAAAAATGTTGTATTAGGATATTTTTACAAAAAAATAAGAAAAATAATATTTAGATCTGCATATGGTGTTATAGGGGTAAGTGAAGATATATGCACTTCATTATGTGGTTATGCATCAAAAATTTATCTTTTAGCTAATGGCTATAATTTCAATTTATCAGTGAAGCGTTCTGAGAATATATGTCGTGGCAATAATATTGTTTTTGTTTCATCGCCAAATCAATATTGGCAAGGTCTTGATATAATAGTTTCATTAATGCATAAGCTACCACTCTACAGACTGCATATTATTGGTTGGTCTGAAATTAATTTCAAGGCTATGTATAAAGACATCATTATTCCTCAAAATGTGTTGTTTCTTGGTTATAAATCAGAGTCAGATGTTGATTCTATTTTGAATGATATGCATTATGCTTTTAATGCAATGGCTATGTATCGTAAAGGTATGAATTATAATTCGGCATTAAAAACAGCTCAATATCTAAATGCTAACTTACCAATTATATCTGGATATATTGAAACTGGTATTGTTAATGATGCAATACTATATCTTGATCCAAAAAATATTGCTGTTAATGTTGATCGCTTAATGAATTTTATTCGTTATTGGGCGAACAAGAGTGTTGATATTATTGATGTTCATTCGCAATTGGGATGTGAAAAAATTGAACAGGAACGTTTAAAAATATTTATGGATTAAAATTATGAATTTTATTTTAGAGGCTTTGATTCGAAATTTATTTTATTTGTCAATAACCATTCCATTTTTTAATTCAGCAATGCAAGCCATGTTTGGTTTTGATTTGAATTTTATTTATATTTTGTTTTTGGCTTTTTGTTTTATTTATTGTTTTATTAATGGATTTTCTTTTTATAAGACAGGAATGAAATGGTTTTATTTTTTTCTTTTTATATTTGTGATTCAAACGTTGCAAAGTGTAATTTTGACTCAAGAGGTAAATCCGATTGATACTTTATATATTCAAGTTATTTCAGTTGTCCTTGGTTTTTGTTTTTCTTTCTTTTGTTTGACAGTTCAAATTTCTAATATTCTTTTTGATTGGACAAGTTGGATATGTTTGCTTTTGTTTTCTCTTGTTGGAATATTGTTTTCATTGGGGAGTTTTGATTTGATATCTCTAGGTGTTGAAACACAATCAAGAGGTATATATAACTCTAGTCCAATAAGTATATCAATCTTGTGTTGTTTTTCGATAATATGCTTGTTTGTCACGAATATGAATATTGTTATTAAGTTTTTACTTTCTATTCCATTTTTTATTTTACTGTGGTTTCTTGGCTCTCGAGGTCCTGTTATCTCTTTGTTGGGAGTTGTTTTTTTTGCCTTAGTTATGATTAGAAATCGAAATTCGAAAATGCTACTATTTTCTTGTTTTTTTGTCTTTATTCCATTTTTGGTAAGTCAGGTATTATCTATAAGGGATACAGTATCAGAGAGTGATTCCGAACGGTTAATGATTGTTGATTCTGCGTTTAATTTAATATCTTCAAATCCACTATTTAGTTATTGGGGGCGGTTTGTAACACAAACTGGATTTGTATATGCTCATAATTTTTTCATGGAAATGATTGTTGATGCTGGATTGTTTTATACCATTTCTTTAATAAGCATTATTTTGTTTATTTTAATTCGTTTTTTTAATGTTAAACATTTGTTTGATAGGTGTGAATTGCTAGTTTTTTTTATTCTTGTTTACGTTTTTTGTGTTTTGCAATTTTCTCTACCATCGATTGAAATACAGAAAATATTTTTGCCATTAATGTTTTCTTCTATTAGCCTGATAATAAAAAAATCAAGCAATTTAGACGGATATCGCAGCGTTGTGTTGACGTGAGTTCATATAATAATCCGGTGATCAGATTACAATATTGAGATTCAGTGATCATAGTTCAGTTTAGAAAATCATGATTAAGATGATTGAAAGTTTCTATAATAGCCAAACATTAACATGCCCAATGGTATATCAAAAATAAAGCATCTTCCATAATATGATTGAAAATCAATATTGGGAGAAAACTTAAAAAATTTAGAAATGAAGTAAACGTGATTTTTAAGAATCATACAAGGATATTGAATGCGTATCATAAATAATTGAAGTATTTATTTGTTATGATTTTTCTCGGCTTGTTATGTCTGTTTGTCAATTAATTATTACTGCATGGTCATTTAATGAAAAAGAAAATCTTACATATTCAATTGCTTCCATTGTTAAGTGGGGTTCAGCGGGTTTCTTTACAGGAGTTTGAACGGATTAAATTAGACTATGAAATATATTTAATTTGTAAAGAGCCCGGGCCGTTATCTCATGAGGCGGAAAAGTTAGGTGTCAAAGTTATTCATGTTGAAAGCTTATGTAGGAAAATATCTATACTAGACGATTTTAAATCGTTGATGGCTATATATCGTGTTATACGGGATTTAAAATTTGATATAGTTCATACACACTCTTCCAAAACAGGATTATTAGGTCGCGTGGCATCAAAGTTGACAAAAGTTCCGTTAATTATTCATACTGTTCATGGTTTTCCATTCGATAGCGCGAAAAATAGGTTTTCTAGATTCATCTACAAAGCAATGGAAATTATTGGAGGTCTATGTTCCGATAAAATAATTTGTCTGCATGAGCAAGATAAAAATATCTGTATAAATGACTTATTTATTCATTCTGATAAAATCATAGTTATTCCAAATGGTGTGAATGTTGATAGGTTTTATCCTATAAGCGCCGAATCAAAATCTCAATTAAGACAACATTATGGCATTCCGCAAAGTGCTACAGTGTATATAATGGTCGGTCGTCTCTGGAAACAAAAAAATCCTCGATGCTTTATTGATGCAGCAATTGAGTCATTAGAAACAATGAGAAACTATGATAATTATTTTTTGGTTGTTGGTGATGGTGAATTAAGAAGTGAACTCGAAGCTCTGTGTGAAAAAAATCCATTGTATACCCAAAGAATAAAATTTTTGGGGTGGAGTGATAATGTTTCAGGTTTATTAGGTGTGAGCGATGTTTTTGTTCTGCCTTCATTATGGGAAGGTATGCCATTAGCTATTCTTGAGGCGCAGGCTTGTGGATTGCCATGTTTAGTTTCTAATATTCCTGGAAATAGAGATTTGGTTCTTGATGGGGTTGATGGATATCTTTTTAATCCATCAAAAAGCAGTGAACTAGCTAATCTGATGAAGATTACAGAAAATAAAGTTTTGATTAAAGAGTTGTCGTTGAATGCAAGAGAAAAAATAACTAAACATTTTGATGTAAATGTTCGCATTGATCTTATTTTAAATATTTACTCATCTAAGTTTAATTAATTTATATGGATTGACGTTTGATTATTCATTTAATGTTAAATCTTCGATTTTGTGGTTTATTGTGATTATCTTAACTCAATATCTTTCTAAATAATAATTATCGAGATATTACTGATGAGAAAGTATTTCGGCACCGATGGTGTCCGCGGAAAAGTTGGTGTTTACCCAATTACTCCTGATTTTGCGTTAAAACTTGGGTATGCTGCGGGCAAGGTGCTAGCCCGTACTGGGACAAGAAAAGTCATTATTGGTAAAGATACCCGAATCTCTGGTTATATGTTTGAGTCTGCGCTTGAAGCCGGTTTTGCTGCTGCGGGTATTAATTCAGTGTTAACCGGGCCGTTACCAACCCCGGCAATTGCCTATCTGACTCGCACTTTCCGCGCAGAAGCGGGAGTGGTGATCAGTGCGTCACACAACCCTTATGATGATAACGGTATCAAGTTCTTTTCTCATACTGGTGAAAAATTACCAGATGAAGTGGAGCTTGAAATTGAAGCTGAACTTGAAAAAGATATCGAATGTGTGTCCTCGGAGAAATTAGGCAAAGCTTCCCGAATGAATGATGCGGTGGGGCGTTATGTCGAGTTTTGTAAGAGCACCTTCCCAAATCATCTGTCTCTGGATGGTTTAAAAATCGTTGTTGATTGCGCAAATGGTGCTGCTTATCAAATCGCACCCTCAGTTTTTCGTGAATTAGGTGCTGAGGTGATTGTGATTGGTAATCAACCTGATGGCATCAATATCAACAAAGAATGTGGTGCAACAGCGCCAGAACTTTTGTCTAACACGGTATTGTCAGAAGCCGCGGATGTAGGTCTTGCTTTGGATGGTGATGCTGATCGGACCATCATGGTCGATCATACCGGCCAAGTGGTCGATGGCGATGAATTACTGTATGTATTAGCCAAACAGAAGCAAAAAGATGGCACTTTGTTGGGTGGTGTTGTTGGCACATTGATGAGTAACTTAGGGCTTGAACAGGCACTCGGTGTTCTTGGTATTCCGTTTATAAGGGCTAAAGTAGGCGACCGATATGTGATGGAGCAACTACTCCAGAATAATTGGAATTTAGGTGGCGAGAGCTCAGGCCTTATTATTTGTCGAGATAAAGTCACAACCGGTGATGGTATCGTTGCTGCATTGCAGGTGCTTGCGGTGATGGTGAACGAAAATATGGAATTAAGCTATCTCTGCAATGGAATGCAAATGCTGCCACAGACGTTGATCAATGTTCGTTGCTTGCATAAATTCGATCCAACCAGCCTTCAGGGTTACAGGCCGTGATTCATTCAAACGGTCGAACACTATCTAATGGGGCGTGGGCGGGTTTTATTACGCGCATCCGGCACAGAACCTGTCATTCGTGTGATGGTAGAAAGTGACTGTGCCAAAACAAATCAGCAGGTTGCCGATCTTATTGTCGCAGCTGTGCAGAATGCGGCAAACTTACTTCAACAATGACCTGAATTTCAGTTTATACATCCACTAGCTCTTTGATAGTTTATGTTGTTATGACTGGTTGTCTTGATTCAGTGAAAGCAAAGATCTAATAAGAAGGAATTGGTTCCCATGAAAATTGCAGTTGCCGGAACAGGTTATGTCGGTTTATCCAATGCCATTTTAATGGCTCAGCACCATGAAGTCGTGGCACTAGATGTGGTGCCAGAAAAGGTGCGCCAGTTAAACGATCGCGTGTCGCCGATTGTTGATACTGAAATTGAAGATTATCTGAAACATAAAAAACTGAATCTGCGTGCCACGCTTGATAAACACGATGCCTATCAGGGTGCACAGTTTGTCATTATTGCTACGCCGACCGATTACGACCCTGAAACTAATTACTTTAATACCTCATCAGTTGAGTCGGTGATCCGTGATGTGCTGGCCATTAATCCGCAGGCGGTGATGGTAGTCAAATCTACCGTGCCAGTTGGTTTCACGGCGCGGGTTAAACAGCAGTTCGGTTGCGACAATATCTTGTTTTCACCAGAATTTTTACGTGAAGGCCGAGCGCTGTACGATAACCTGCATCCTTCCCGCATTATTGTCGGGGAACGCTCTGAGCGCGCCGAAACCTTTGCCAAGCTGCTGCTTGAAGGGGCGATTAAACTCGATATCCCGGTCTTATTTACTGATTCGACAGAAGCAGAAGCGATTAAGTTATTTGCCAATACCTATCTGGCGATGCGTGTGGCTTACTTTAATGAGTTAGATACCTACGCGCAAAGTTTGGGTTTAGATAGCAAACAGATCATTGAAGGGGTAGGGCTCGATCCTCGCATTGGCACTCACTACAACAACCCCTCTTTTGGTTATGGTGGCTATTGCTTACCAAAAGACACGAAACAATTGCTGGCAAATTACAATCAGGTGCCGAATACCTTGATTCGGGCGATTGTCGATTCGAATACCACGCGCAAAGACTTTATTGCCGATGCCATTATCAAACGTAAACCGAAAGTGGTGGGTGTTTATCGTCTGATCATGAAAGCAGGCTCAGATAATTTCCGTGCTTCTGCTATTCAAGGTGTGATGAAGCGTATCAAAGCGAAAGGGATCGAAGTGGTTGTCTATGAACCCGTGCTCAAAGAAAGCGAATTTTTCAAATCACGCGTCATTCGTGATCTAAACGAGTTCAAGGCCATATCTGATGTGATTATTTCAAATCGTATGCTGCCAGAACTCAGTGATGTCGCAGATAAGGTCTTTACCCGCGATTTATTCGGTAAAGACTAAACATGAGACGCGCTGTTCATCATAAAATAGGGTGACAAATAGCCCCTATCATCATTTAATAACATCGTTAACACTTTGTTATACGCTGAGGTCGAGACATGGCTACTGGAAAAATAGCAGCGGTGTTTCAATCTGTTGTACTTTTAAATCATTAGAGGGAATCTTAATGAAAAAACAAGCAATCGTTTTAGCAGCAGCAATGGCGCTGTCTGCGAATGTATTCGCAGCTGAAGAAGCGGGTGGTGCGGCTGCTGGTACTGGTGGCGCAGCAGGTGCTGGTGCAACTGGTCTGGCTGTTGGTACTAGCACTATCGTTGGCGTCGGTATCGCTACTGCAGTTGCAGCCGCAGCTATCTCTGCAGCAAGCAGCGATAACGGCACACCAACTACGGTCACTGCTACTGCAGGCTAATGTTATGCTCAAAGGCCACCTTGCGGTGGCCTTTTTTATTTCTCACTCACCGGCATTTTAAGAGACTTATTCTGATGAATAACAAGCCATGGCTATGTCTGTGTCTGTTAACTGTTTTTTTTCTTTCTGGCTGCGGACAACAGAGTGCATCAATTATTGAAACAGCCAAGCTGGCCGTAGTAGGGCAGCCTGATGCAACAATGTCGGCGCAACAAATCGCGAAAATTCCTTATGCATCGGCTTATCTTAAAGTCGGTGATGCGCCACGTGCATTTGTCGTTTTAGGGGTTGCTGATACAACGAGCCTGAAATGGTTTACGGCAGATCGGAATATGATTGTTACCCGCAATGGCCGGGTCATCAAAACACTGGGCTTTGATCATGATCTGCGCTTTAGTGATTCGGCGAATGCTGACCCGCTGTCTGACGGTAAGATGCTAATAAAAAATAGTGCGGCATTAACCTGGCAGCATCGTGAGTTATGGTCTGCAAAATATCAAAGTGGATATACCCTAACGTCGACATTCAGTAATCAGGGCATTGAAAAGGTCATGATTTCCGATACACCACGTCAACTGGTTCGTATCAATGAGCAGGTCAAGGTTCCGGCGTTAAATACTTGCTATACCAACTCTTTCTGGCTTGATCCTGATTCAGGCGTTGTGGTGCAAAGTCATCAATATATCGGGCCAGATATGCCACAAATTCAGTTCACCATCCTCAAGCCATATGCATCATGAGGAACATCATGACTCGTAACTCTGTTGGTTTTATTTTATTGCTATGTTTGAGCGCCGTGTCTGTGTCGGCGGCAGAGCTCACATTAAACTATGCTGGGAAAATGCAGTCAGTCTCAGTGCCTGATCGTAGTCGTTTATCCGAGGCATATACTGGCTTTAAATTCCCGGAAGATGCCGATTGGTCATCGGCGCTGATAACTAAAAACGATTCAAGCGATTCATTGAAATCAGATCAGGCTAATTTGCTGCAAAATTTGCAGAATCTGGCTGAGCAATGGCATGACAACCCGGCTTTGGTGAAATCAGTGCAGCAAATTATGGCCCTGGTTGAAAAAACGCCGGTTGCGCTAAGAATTCAGACAAAACTTGATCCTGACTGGGTGCAGCTGCGCGAAGAGCTCAATCCACGCTTAGAAGGTAAATACACGCTCTATCTGGCGCCTTATACATTTAATCTGCAACTTGTCGGGCTGGCGGGTAATCAGACTTTACCGATTCAGGAAGGCAATCAACTAGCCGATTATCTTGCTGATGCGCCATATCAGGAAGGTGCCGATAGAGATGTTGTCTATCTGATTGCACCGGAAGGGCAATGGCACAAAATGCCAGTGGCCTTATGGAATCGGGTTGATTCAGAGCCCGCGCCTGGTTCAGTGATTTTTGTGGGTTTTGATGCCACCTTATTACCTGACAATATGCCTGATCTGAATGAAAAAATTGCCTCTTATCTTGCTAACCGGATCCCACAATGATGAGTCTCAAATCAGCTAATTGGTTATATAGCCTGAGTCTGGTGAGCAGTGCCCTCTTTGCGGCCAATGTCAGTCAGACAAATCCATCCTCTATTTCCCAAAGCGATTTTGGTGGGGTGGGTTTATTACAAATGCCAACAGCTCGTATGGCTGATGTTGGCGAATTTAGTGCCAACTACCGGGATAATGATCAATATCGTCGTTGGTCGGTGTCTGTTCAGCCTTTTGAATGGTTAGAAACGACCTTGCGTTATACCGATACCCGCACTCGCTTATATAGCGCAGATCCTGATTTTAGCGGTGATCAGAGTCAGAAAGATAAAGGGATCGATATTAAAGCGCGTTTGTGGCAAGAGTCTCGCTGGGTTCCTCAAATCTCGGCCGGTGTGCGCGATTTTACCGGCACTGGTTTATTCGACAGTGAATATTTTGCTGCCAGTAAACGTATTGGCCCACTTGATTTCACATTAGGTATGGGTTGGGGAAATATGGCTGAAAGTGGCAATATTTCCAATCCATTTTGTGAATTGAAAGATTCCTGGTGTCAACGAAGCAACGACTTTTCAGGTAATGGCGGAAAGTTTGAAGTTAACAAGATGTTCCACGGTGCTGCCGCACTTTTTGGTGGTGTTGAATATCAGACGCCATGGCAGCCGCTGCGTTTCAAGCTGGAATATGATGGTAATGACTACAGCCATGAATTTGCGGGCGAAATTCCACAAGACTCGCCGTTTAATGTCGGAGCCATCTATAAAATCGCTGATCCGCTTGAAATGCATCTAAGCTACGAGCGCGGTAATACCTTGATGTGGGGTTTTACACTCCGGACAAACTTCAATCAATGGCGGCCGATCCATTATGCTGATCCTGCACCAGAGCCGGTAATGGCTGACAGTGGCAAAACAAATGCGGCGGAATGGTCGGCGGTTGCTGCAAAACTGGAAAATAATGCGGGCTATCGTCATGTTCAAATCAAGCAACAGTCCGAGACGCTTACCTTAATGGGTGAACAACAGAAATATCGGGATGAACAGCAGGCAACTGATCGTGCCGCCGCTATTCTGGCCAATAATGCTGATTCGAGTGTGAAATCATTGCACATTCAGCAACAACGTCAAAATATGCCTGTTGAGGCGTATCAAATCGATCTGGATGCCTTCCGGAAGGCTAAAAATGGCGTCATCTTAGGTGACAAAACGCCAGTTTATTCTGAAGTAGTCAAACCGGAATTAACCGCTGGCAATACGCTCTATCAGGCGCCATCATCGCCATTAGATTTCTCATTATCGCCAAGTCTGACGCAATCGATAGGCGGGCCTGAGTCATTCTATATGTATCAGATTGGTCTGAATGCAAATACCGACTGGCATTGGAATGAGCATTTCTCAACTGACAGCACGGTATACGTGAATGCAGTTGATAATTATGATCGTTTTAACTTTACTGCACCACCAAACGACTCAGGGGCAATACCGCGAGTTCGCACTCATATCCGCGAATATGTTTCCTCTTCAGATGTATTGTTAAATAATTTACAGCTGACGGAAATGCGTAATTTAACGCCAGATTGGTATGCTCAGGCTTATACTGGCTATCTTGAAATGATGTATGCCGGTGCAGGTAGCGAAGTGTTGTATCGACCTTTTGGCCGCAGTTGGGCATTAGGTCTAGATGCCAACTATGTTCGTCAGCGCGATTGGAATAATACGCTGAAGCTTGAAGAATATACGACAGCGACAGGTCATTTGACGGGTTACTGGCGTTTGCCGCTGCAAAGCGATGTATTGGCTAAGGTCAGTGTTGGCCGTTATCTGGCAAAAGATTATGGTGCAACGATAGATCTATCTCGTCGCTTTGATAGCGGCGTTATCGTCGGCGCATTCGCGACGGTGACGGATGTATCTGCTGATGAGTACGGTGAAGGCAGCTTCACTAAAGGCGTTTACGTTTCAATTCCGTTAGATCTGATGTTGGCTAAACCAACGGTGCGGTCGGCAACGATCAGCTGGATCCCACTAACGCGGGATGGCGGCCAAATGCTCAATCGTCGCTATCATCTTTATGATATAACAGACGCTCAATAACAAAACCCTGCTTCGGCGTAATGCCGTTCACTTAAGGTGAGCGGCATTTCTTTTTCTGATTCCTGCTGAACAGCCGAAGTCATTTGAGATCCGAGTCTGCGCATTCAAAAGCAACATGAAAAAAACCCAGTGACCTCAGGCCACTGGGTTTTGATCCAATGTTACCGTCAATGCCAAACAAATCGGCATGACACAACAATGGGCTTTTATTGGGTATAGTAATAAATATTGGCTAAATTACTCTTTCACCAACACCGCATCACCCAGCAAATCTTCATCATCGTCACTTGATTCAGTCAGCTCACCTTCCAGTTTCGCTACCACAGAAGAAGCAATCGCGTTACCCATGACGTTAGTAGCAGAACGTGCCATATCTAAGAAGTGATCTACACCTAAGAGCAGCAATAAACCTGCTTCCGGAATATTAAATTGTGCCATGGCGGCAGCGATCACAACTAATGACGCGCGAGGTACACCAGCCATACCTTTCGACGTCACCATCAACAACAACAGCATGGTAATCTGTTGCGCGATAGTAATTTCAATACCGTAAGCCTGTGCGATAAACATAGTGGCAAAAGTACAGTACATCATGGAACCATCCAGGTTAAATGAATAACCCACTGGTAACACAAAGCTGGAAATCTTTTCTGAACAGCCAAAACGTTTCAAACCCTGCAACGTTTTTGGATAGGCAGCTTCTGAACTGGCAGTAGAAAAAGCCAGCAGAATAGGTTCACGAATGAATTTTGGCAGGCTCAACACTCGACGGCCTAAGAATAAGCTGCCCATCAATAACAATATCACCCACAAGATCAGAATTGAGCCGTAAACCTCACCGACAAACGTGCCATATGTCAGCAGAATGCCCAGACCTTGTTTTGCAATCAGAGCCGTAATCGCACCGAATACAGCAAATGGCGCGAAATTCATTACATAGCCAGTCACTTTCAGCATGATGTTAGCAATGCTTTCCATGACATCGACGACAGGTTTCGATTTTTCACCCAAACCGGCTGCTGCAACCCCGAAAAATAAAGAGAAGATGACTAATTGCAGGATCTCATTAGTCGCCATCGCTTCAACAACGCTTTTCGGAATAGCATGCGTGATAAAGTCTTTCAGCGTAATAGCCGTTGCACTAATACCTGACTTGGCAGCAACATCCGGTAATGGCAAATTCAGACCAACACCTGGTTGCAGCAAGTTCACCATCACCAAACCTAATGCCAGTGAAACCAGGGATGCAGTCATGAACCAAGCCATGGCTTTGATACCAACACGGCCTACGGTTTGGCTATCACCCATCTTGGCAATCCCCACGACCAGCGTAGAAAATACCAATGGTGCGATAATCATTTTGATTAGACGCAGGAAAATGTCAGTCAGAATTGAGATGTTAGATGCAAAAGCAGCAATCGCTGCTGGATCAGTCACATTTGAACGGTACAGATGACCAGTGAGAATACCCACCAACATACTGACCAGAATCATGGCTGTCAGTTTATTCATTTTCATTATGGTTTTATTCCTAAGTAGATAGAGCTAATAGACATCCCGTCAATAACGTTCTTCCATGTGTCACATCAGCGATGCGTAAATATCCGGGCAGATAAAAGCCACCTCATAGACAGAAAACGTCGAAGGCAAAAGGTGCTATATTCGGATATTTGAGCGAATTTACTACAAAAAGCCGCCTTTTTGCAGATTAAGTGTTCTTTAAATCTAACAAAAGGCGAGAGTAGAGCAGAAAAGAAGGATGCGGTGACTAAAAAATAATCTAAATATTGTTGAGGATGACATATAAATTAAGCTTACACCGGCATTACACCGGTGTAGTTACAGGAACGTCAGATGCCGCAAGCTCAATACGGTTACGGCCATGTTCTTTACCGTGACGTAATGCCATATCCGCCCGGATCAAACATTGATTAAAATCCTCGCCGGGCAACAATTCAGCGACACCAAATGTCATTGAGATAGAAATTGTTTTGCCATTTTTATGCAAAGGCAAACTACGTAATTTACTTTGCACCCGTTCCGCTATTTGTTCGGCAGATTTCAATGGCCCACCTGGTAATAGAAGCAGAAACTCACCACCGCCCCAACGAGACGCCCGATCATTATGGCGAATGGAATCATGTAAAATTTGAGCCACATAAACTAAGGCTGCATCACCAATGTTGCGACCATACTGTTCATTAATCATTTTGAAATAATCAATGTCGGCAATGATCAACGACATATGTTGTCTGGTGAGTGAAGATGAAGAAAATATCTCATCAATTTTTGACAGTATCGCCTCACGATTATGTAACCCGGTTAATTTATCAGTATCAGCTTTCTCCGCAGAATGATGTCCGCGCTCTTGCCAATAACTAGCATAAAAATGGAGTTGATAACTCAAACCGGCAAAACAGACGATCGCATTCATATAGCGAATCAACATGGCATAAAGAGGTGACAATTCAACCATGGCTGTCTGGTCGTATAAGTGGTAATCCAATAGTAGATAAAGCACGACAATGACTTCGACCAGAAAAATGCATCTGGCTTGTGGTTTGATGTCATAAAGAAACGTAATTGGGATGAGTAGCAATAAATACAAATGGAATCCGCTTTGCCAACCCAGCACCTCACTGGATATCAATGCATGTCCAAACAAATCGATCCAGATTAATGCAGCAATAGGTTTAAAGGCAGATGAACGACTAAACCGAACAGCAAGTATATAGAGAACGATACTGGCTACATGAGCCATAATCAGCATTGGAATATTGAGCATAACAAAAAGCATAAGAAAGAGCGTATGAACAGATAAGGCTAAAATCAGAGCCTGACGCACAAAGAGTTGAAAGCGAGACGATTCCATTGTCAGTTGTTTCATAAATCCATACCCCATGAAAAACAACATGAATGTACCAATAAGAATGGCACAAAATATTTAAATCAACATATGACTTACCTGTAATCCAGAGAATTAATGATGTTCAATTGATGACTCCTTTTTCTATTGAACGGTTAAAAGCCAACTCTGGCTTCTTTTACGTACATAATGATTAAAAAAAGTGCAGTCAGAAACAATCTTTAAAAAAGCACTTGATCAAAAAAGATCACTCCCTATAATGCGGCCCCACTGAGACGGCAGACGCCAACACAGAGCGAGTTAAGCAGTTGTGACGAACAACGCTTGACAAGCAAACGGGATGGCGTATGATTCGCGTCCCTGGCCTTAGCGCCACGCTCTTTAACAATATATCAAGCAATCTGTGTGGGCACTTGCGTAGATTGATTAGATTGAAAAAATTTAATCAATGATGCGAGTG
>Ga0183099_1000527_pt1 | contig 27567 bp, 24 predicted proteins | sample Biomet1_FD_127788 | JGI IMG/M metagenome (GOLD analysis project Ga0183099, IMG submission 127788) | Microbial communities from bioreactor (seeded with anoxic lake sediment) at LBNL, California, USA - Biofuel metagenome 1 | ecosystem: Engineered > Bioreactor > Anaerobic > Unclassified ...
CGCTCGCAGCGGATTGTTGCTCTGCCGAGGCCGCAATGGCTTGTACCTGCCCTGAGGCCGCCTCAACGAGTGTCACAATCTCAGCGAGAGCCCGACCGGACTCACCAGCCATATCCGTCGCGTCAGAAATTGAGCGCACAGCCTCGTCCACCCGTAAAATATTCGTTTTTGTCGCTGCTTGGACTGATTGAATGGCGTCGCCGACCTGTTTTGTCGCTGCCATGGTTTTTTCGGCGAGTTTCCGCACTTCGTCGGCCACCACAGCAAAACCGCGGCCGGCGTCTCCCGCCCGGGCCGCTTCTATGGCCGCGTTGAGCGCGAGGAGATTGGTCTGATCGGCAATATCGCTGATTACGTTGAGGATTTGACCAATCCCGTCTGACTGAACTCCAAGTTCGGTCATTTGTGCCTTCAGATCAACGGCGATGCTCCGCACTTCTCCAATACCTTTTATAACGTGCTCAACCACAGTCGCTCCATTTTGAGCTTTGGAATGGGCGCGTGTCGATGTTGCGGCAGTTTGGGAAGCATTGTGGGCGACTTCAAGCACGGATGCGTTCATCTCCTCCATTGCGGTCGCCACTGCGGACGCCTTGCCGGCTTGGGCCTGCGCACCTTTGTTTGCTTGTTCTATTTGAGACGCCAGTTGCTCTGATGCCGCTCCCATCACCTCAACGACCTTTTCCAGCTTTGTGGCTGCTTGAAACATGCCTTGCTGCTTTGCTCGTTCGGCCTGTGTCATGGCTTGCTCGGCCTTTGTCGACGCGATATGCGCATTGTGCGCCTCGCCCTGGGCCAGGCGTTCCGATTCTGTGGCCCTGGCGATGCTTGTCTGAATTTTCGAGACAGTGTCTGAGAGAATTGCGGCGAGATTTCCGATCTCGCTGCTGTTCTTGATGTCGCATTGGCACTCATAATCGCCCGCAGAAACGCGTTTGGCATAGGTGGTCAAACTGGACATGGGTTTCATGATGGAACGGATGGAAAGGAATGTGAGCGTGAGAACCAGAATATTGATCGCCAATGCATAGCCGAACAGGGTCGTGATGCTTCCAGACAGTGTTTTGTCTGCGGTCGTCTCAACGGCGAGAACTTCTTTGTTTGCCAACTCGACGGTTTTATCGACGGCTGTGCGATGTTTTTGATATGCGCTTTTCAGAGGTCCTTCGAGGATTTTCTGCGCGGCATCAAGATCATTGCGCTGAATAGCGGGAATGAACTGAGTCTTGAGAGTTGTTAGAAACTCTTGAGCCGGTGCCGATGCGTCTTCGAGCATGGTTTTGCGTAACTCCGGAAGCTTCAGCTCTGTTTTCCAAAAGGTGTTTCGCTCTTGGTATTCTTTATCGAGCCTGACCAGCCTTTTCAGTAGCTCATCCTGCTCTGGCCCTTTGGCTTTGGTGAGCTCAAAGCAGGTCAGATAGCTTTCGATGAGATACGCCGGAGGGGGGAGGATGTCCGCGAGAAGGTCTTTGTAGGAGACGATATCCTGGTACAATGGGCTTCGGATCTTCACTTCGTCGATTGTCCGTATGGAAGCGATAAGCAACGCCACGGAGCCGAAGAGCGCAAGCAAGGCTGTAAGCCATAATCTTGCGGAGAGAGAAAACGCACGTGGGGGCATGGTTCCTCCTGCAAAAATGTTAATTTTTAATCTGAATACTTATGCGAATTGCACGCAAAGTTTAAAAATGTCAAATATTGCGATATGCGAGTGAGTGCATACAAATATCGGACGCAAAAAAAGGCCCGACTTTCGCCGGGCCCTGAAAAGGTACTGTGGAATGTGTTTTCTTGTTTGCTTACCCCGGTCGCTAGAACTTGTAGCCGAGGGAGAAGCCAGCCATGTAGGCGCGACTCTGGGTCACGTGGGTTGCGCCGAGGATGTTCGAATTCGCGTTGATGCTTCGGTCGTTGTTGATGACGCAAGCGAGGGAGAAGTCGTAGGTATACTTTCCGTCGATGATGCCAAAGCCGGTGCTGACGATCTTGCGGTCGTTGGTCGGCAGCATGTAGTCCTCATAGCCTTTGCGGATCGGATCCTGGTCCCAGACGAGACCGGCGCGCAGCGCCAGCCACTTGGTCGCCATGTATTCGGTGCCGAGCTGGAAGCGCCAGACGTTGCGCCAATACTTGGGCTTGATGGTCGTGCCGTTATCCTCAAAGGAATAGCGCATGTCCTTGTAGTCCTGCCACTGTGTGAAGATCGCGTCCGCTTCGATTTTCCAATCCGCATTGGGCTTGTAGGCCACGCCAAGATTGTATGAAGCAGGCAAGTCCAGAGTGATGGTCAGGTTCTGGTTGTGCGACACACCGGTGTAGTGCACGCCGCCTTTGTCCGAGGCGCGCTGGGAGGTGTGATACACAAAACCGGCGCTCCATTCGTCATTGAAGATATAGTGCAGCGCGGCCTGGCCGCCAAAGCTCACGCCGTCCACAAACATGCGCACGTCCGAGTTGGGGAAAGTCGTCTTTTGGCGCAGGTCGGCGGAGCTGTAAAGAATCTCCGGGCCAACCGCCACGGAGAGCTTGTCCGTGAGCTTGAGGGCGATGTTCGGCGCAAAGGAATAGGAGCTGAGCTCCGAGCGGTACAGCTTGTTGGCCCCAGCCCAGTCGACGCTGTACTGCGTGCCGACGCCGAAGCGGGTGTACACGCCGACGCCGAGCCAGGCCGTGTCGTTGATCTGGTGCACGACGTAGGCGTGGGGCGGAGTGTAGATGTTCGCCTGGGTCGTGGTTTTAGCGCCGGAGCCGGTCTGCACGTCGGCTGTGGGGGAGATGGCGGTCATGCCGAACATCATGCTGTCGCCAAGAATTTGGGTGATGCCCGCCGGGTTGTAAGCCACGGCCGAGGCGTCGTCGGCTATGGCGATCATGGCGCCGCCCATGCCGTTGGCGCGGGCGCTGTATTCGTTGAGGGCGAAGCCGCCCGCATGGCAGACTGTGGGAAGGAGCATGAGCAGGGCAAAGGCCCGCAGACTGGCGATGACATGGCCGACACTTCGATTGGAACGCATCCGGTCTCCTCTTGGCAAATTGATTGACACGGCATCTATTGATGGTTGCAACAAGCTGCTTTGAAACAGCAAATTACGAATGATGGAATCAATTACCAGCTTGAGGAAAGAATGTAAACGGGCAAAGTTGTGTGTTTGAAGCAGGGCGCAAAAAAGAAGGGCGCATTGCTGCGCCCTTCTTCGAGGGAAACCGGACACCCGGGTTCGGACCGCTACCGCTGCTCCCTTTCGGGCCTGACGGGATTCACGGCGAACTCGCCGTCCGGCTTCCCCGGGGTGAAAAATGGCGGAGAGGAGAGGATTCGAACCTCCGGTACCCTTTCGGGTACACACACTTTCCAGGCGTGCTCCTTAAACCGAGCTCGGACACCTCTCCGCGAGGACGAACCAATTAATACGAATCATCTTGGCTGGCAAGCGAAATCTGCGCGATAAGCCATTTTCCTGCGTTTTCCTCATCCGAGCTTGAGGCTGCCGCGCAATTCGCTCAATTCCTCGCACCTGGCCTTGATCATGACCCGTTGCAGGTCATCGACAATGCGGAAGGCCTGGTCCGGGCGGAGGAAGTTCGCCGTGCCCACCTCAACGGCGGCAGCGCCCACGAGGATGAACTCCAGCGCGTCTTCCGCGCTCACAATGCCGCCAATGCCGATAACCGGGATGCTGACAGCCTTGCAGGCCTGGTGGACGCAGCGCAGGGCCACGGGCTTGATTGCCGGGCCGGAAAGCCCGCCAACGACATTGGCCAGGCGCGGCTTGCGCGTGCGGATGTCCACGGCCATGCCGAGCAGGGTGTTGATGAGCGACACGGCGTCCGCGCCGCCATCCTGGGCCGCGCGCGCGCAAAGGCCTATGTCCGTGACGTTGGGCGAAAGTTTGACGATGACGGGCTTGCCCGCGGCGCGTTTCTTGACCTCTTCCGTCACCTTGCGGATCTGCGTGGGGTCTTGGCCAAAGGCCGCGCCGCCCGTCTGCACATTGGGGCAGCTCACGTTCACTTCCAGGGCGGCGACGCCTTCCTCCCCGGCCAGAACGCCGGTCAACTCGCCGAACTCCTGCACGGTGCAGGCATACAGGTTGGCGATGATGGCGGTTTCACGCCAGGGCAAAAGCGGCAGTTTGTCGCGCACAAAGGCCTCAACGCCGGGATTCTGAATGCCGATGGCGTTCAGCATGCCGCAGGGCGTTTCCACGATGCGCGGCATGGGGTTGCCCTCGCGCGGCTTCAGGGAAAGTCCCTTGACCACGATGCCGCCCAGGCGCTTCAGGTCGCCGAAATTCATGAACTCAAGCCCGAAGCCGAAGGTGCCGGAAGCGGTGATGATCGGGTTCTTCAGCACCAGGCCGGCGAATTCAACGCGCAGATCCATGCCCCCTCCTTACCTTATAGATGCACGTCTTCGGCCTTGAAGACCGGGCCGCGGGCGCAAACCTGCACGTGCTTGTCCTGGCCGTCCTTGCACACGCAGCCCAGGCACGCGCCCACGCCGCAGGCCATGGAGCGCTCAAGGGAGAGCTCCGCGCGCACCTGGTGCACTCTGGCGGCCTCCTGGATGGTCTTGAGGAAGGGCAGGGGGCCGCAGGCCAGCACGATGCCGCCAGCCGCGCCGGCCACTTCCGCCTCGAGCCGCTCGATGATCATGGGCAGGTCTTCCGCGCTCTTTTCCTGAATGGCCTCGGCCCGGACCTTGTCGGACATGATGGCGAAGGGGTAGCTGTCCAGGCTCGGCCTGTGGGCGAAGACCAGGCGCAGAAATTCCGGCGTGGGGTGTTTTTCGATGTAGCCCCGGAAGGGCGCGATGCCCATGCCGCCAGCCAGCAGCAGCGTGGGGGTCTCCTCCGGCGCGCTGAAGCCGTTGCCGAGCGGTCCCCAGATGATGACGTCGTCTCCGGGCTGGAGGCGGGCCAGGCGCGCGGTGCCGCGTCCCACAACCTGGAAAAAGAAGGTCACGGAGTCGGCGTCGGCGCGGGAAATGGAAAAGGGCCGCCCCCACGAAAGTTCGAGCCCCCATTGCTTGGGGCGCAGCATGGCGAACTGGCCGGGGCGATAGCCCGCCCATTCGGGGTTCTCCAGCGTGAGCTCCACGAAGTCGCTGGGAACATCCCAGGCTCCAAGGAAGCGCACCTCGCGCACCTTGACTTCACGGCAATTTCTGACCACGATCCCCCCATCCTTTGTCCTGCCCGCTAGCGGCAGGGCGCACTCTCACCCAAAGGCGTTTTTCCCGAATGGACAAATTTGCACCTGAAATATTGGCCCCGGCGGGCGACCGCCCGAGCTTCCTGGCTGGCGTTGCCGCTGGCGCGGACGCCATCTACCTGGGACTGAAGCACTTTTCCGCCCGCATGCAGGCCAAGAACTTCGGCCTGGGCGAGCTGGCGACTCTCACGGAATATGCCCACGAGCGCGGCGTGCGCGTGCATGTGACCATGAACGTGCTGCTCAAGCCGGACGATGCCCGCGCCGCTGGCGGGCTTATGGAACGCCTGGCGCGCATGGTCAAGCCCGACGCCCTCATCGTGCAGGACCTTGGCGTGCTCGCTCTGGCCCGGCAAGTTGGCTACGAGGGCGATCTGCACATCTCCACCCTGGCCAACGCCACCCACCCGGCGGCTCTTGCCGTGGCCCGGCAACTGGGCGCAAACCGCGTCGTTCTGCCCCGCGAGCTGGACCTGGACGAGGTGAAGCTCATGGCCGGGGCATGCCCGGAAGGCCTGGGCCTTGAAATCTTCGTCCACGGCGCGCTGTGCCACTGCGTCTCCGGCCGGTGCTGGTGGAGCAGCTTCTTTGGCGGCAAAAGCGGTCTGCGAGGCCGTTGCGTGCAGCCCTGCCGCCGCTTGTACAGGCAAGGCGGCCTCAAAGGCAAGCCCGAGGGGCTGTTCTCCTGCCAGGACTTGAGCCTGGACGTGCTCACAAAAACCTTGCTGGACGTGCCCCAGGTGACGTCTTGGAAAATTGAGGGCCGCAAAAAAGGGCCGCACTACGTCTATTACGTCGTCACGGCCTACCGCATGCTGCGCGACGACCCGAACAACGCGGAAACGCGCAAAGCCGCGTTCTCGCTTTTGGAGCAGGCCCTGGGCCGCCCGGCCACGCATGGCGTGTTCCTGCCCCAGCGCCCCTATCCGCCGGTCAAGCCGGGCACCAGCACGGCATCCGGCCTGATGGCCGGGCTGGTGAAGCGCGAACCCGACGGCAAGGCCTATGTGCAGACCTGGCAGGACCTGCTCCCCGGCGATTTGCTGCGCCTGGGCTGCGAGGACGACCCCTGGCACCAGACCATTCCCCTGCGCCGCCGCATTCCCAAGGGCGGCAGGCTCGATATCCGGCCCGTGCCCGGCTCCAAGGGCGGACCGCCGTCCAAGGCCCCGGCGTTTCTCATCGACCGCCGCGAGCCGGAGCTGATGCAGCTTTTGGCCGGCATGGAAAAAGAGCTGGCCATGCGGCCGGAGCCGCCGGAGAAAGAGGCCTCCAGCTTCCACCCCAAGACCTACAGCGCCCCCCGCTTGGAGCGGCGCACGGAGCTGAGCGTGTTCCGCAGCCTGCCGCGCGGGCAATCGCGCGGGGGCAAAGCCGCGGAGACCGGCATCTGGTTGGAACGCTCGGCCCTGCTCGACACGCCGCGTCCGGTCACCGGGCGCATCTGGTGGTGGCTGCCGCCGGTCATTTGGCCCAATGAGGAAGACCGCTACAAGCGGCTGGTGGGCGAGGCACTGGAGCGCGGAGCGCGCATCTTTGTGCTGAACGCGCCCTGGCAGGTGGGGTTCTTTGCCGAGCGAAACGACATCCGGCTCATTGGCGGGCCTTTCTGCAATCTGGCCAGCGCGCACACCGCCGCGCAATACGCGTCCCTCGGCATGGAGAGCGTGTTCGTCAGCCCGGAGCTTTCCGGCGAGGAGCTGCTTTCTCTGCCCCGGCACAGCCCCGTGCCGCTCGGTATCGTCGTGGGCGGCTTCTGGCCGCTGGGAATCACGCGCATCCTGGCTGCGGAGGTGCGCCTGGAAGAGCCCATTCTGAGCCCGCGCGGCGAGGTGGCCTTTGTGCGCAAGGTCGCCAACAACCATTGGATCTTCCCCGGCTGGGAGCTGGATCTTTCCGCCCACCGCCGCGAGCTGGAACAGGCCGGGTACGCCGTCTATGCCACGTTGCGCGAGCCCTGGCCGAAGTTCCTGGAAACCGCGCCGCGCACCAGCGTGTTCAACTGGGACCAGGGGCTTCTCTAACCTAGGGGGTTTCGTGGACGATCTGCCGCGCGTGGGCGTAAGCCGCTGTTTGCTGGGCGAGGCCGTGCGCTATGACGGCGGCCATAAGCTGGACCGCTTTCTGACGGATGTGCTGGCCCCCTTTGTGGCGTTTGTTCCCGTGTGCCCGGAGGTGGAATGCGGGCTTTCCGTCCCGCGCGAGGCCATGCGGCTTGTGGGAGACCCGGCGGCCCCGCGCTTGCTGACGGTCAAAAACAAGCTGGACCTTACGGAGCGCATGGACCGCTGGGCCGAAGCCAAGGTTGCGGAACTGGCCGGGGCGGACCTGTGCGGCTTTGTGTTCAAATACGGCTCGCCCTCAAGCGGCATGAGCCGGGTCAAGGTCTACCCGGAAAATGGCGGCGCGCCCGCGCTCAAGGGCAGGGGGCTTTTCGCCGCCAGGCTCATGGACGCCCTGCCGCTGCTGCCCGTCGAGGACGAAGGCAGGCTCAACGACCCGGTCCTGCGCGAGAACTTCATCGAGCGGGTGTTCGTCATGCACCGCTGGCGGCGGCTTGTGGGCGATAAAGGCTTCAGCCTTGGCGCGTTGGTGGACTTCCACACCCGACACAAGCTGCTCGTCATGGCGCACAGCGTGGTGCACTACCGCAGCCTGGGGCGGCTGGTGGCCCACGGTGCGGATTTGCCCCCGGCCGAGCTTCAAAGCGCATACCTGAGCGGGCTCATGGAAGCCTTGCGCCTTCCGGCCACCATCAAGAAAAACGTCAATGTCCTTGAGCATGTCATGGGCTACTTCAAGCGTTCCTTGAGCCCGGACGAGAAGCAGGAGTTGCTTGAAATTCTTGCTGCCTATGCCCAGGAATTGTTGCCGCTCATAGTTCCTGTGACTTTGCTGAACCATTACGTGAGGAAATTCGGCGAGAGCTATCTGGCCGGGCAATGGTACCTGCGCCCGCACCCGGCGGAGCTCAAGCTCCGCAATCATGTTTAAAATCCGCCAGCCATCTTGCCGCGAATACAGTTCATTGGTATGCTTCCACAAAAGGAGTGTGCCATGGTCGCTTACGTCCATCAGATAGATCCCCGGGAAGCGGGAAAGTTCCTCGACGAGGTGCGCCTCGGCTCACGGACGCTGCTCGATGTGCGCCAGGACTTCGAATATGCGGAGGGGCATTTGCCCGGTTCGCGGCATATTCCCCTGCCGGAGCTGTCCGAGCGCCTGGGCGAGCTGGACAAAAATCTGCCGATCCTTGTGTATTGCCATGGCGGCATGCGCAGCCTGGCCGCTGCAAACATGCTGGCAGGGCAGGGTTTTCGGGAGATCATGAGCCTCAAGGGCGGCATAATGGCCTGGGAGGGCGCGCAGGCCCAAGGCCCTGCCGATCTCGGCATGGCTTCCCTCGCCGCGGCGGAGACGCCTGCCGCGCTTCTGGAGCACGCCTGGGGCATGGAGCTGGCGCTTGAGAAGTTCTATGGCGCCTTGGCTGGACGCGCCACGGATCCGCAACTGGCGGCCTTGTTCCGGCGTCTGGCCGGGTTCGAGGAAAAGCACCGCCGCGTCCTCGTGGAGATTTGGTCACGCCTGGAAGGCGGCGAAACCAGGGCCTTCGAGGTCAGGGCCAAGGCCACCATCGTCACCGGTGTTTTGGAAGGAGGCGTGACGGCCAAGGATTACCTCGGGCTCATGAGCGATCCGTCCGATTCCGCTGAAGCTTTGGAACTGGCCATGGCCGTGGAGGCTCAGGCTTTGGACCTGTACCTGCGGCGCACGGTCTCCGTCACCGACGCCGACCTGCGGCGCACGCTGGTGCTGCTGGCCGAAGAGGAGCGCGCCCACCTCAAGGTGCTGGGCACCTTTGTGGACGAGCGGGCCAAGCTTTAGGCGCGGCGTTTTTGCAGCAGGTTTCCGGCCAGGATGAGCGCCAGCCCGGCATAGGTCGTGGCATGGATGGTCTCGCCCAGGATGAAGTGGATGAGCACCAGCGACAGGAAGGGCGAGAGGAAGATCAGATTGCCGATGCGCGCCGTTGATGTGGTGAGCCGCATGGCCTTGAGCCACAACACGAAGCTGACGCCCATTTCGAACACACCCACATAGCAGGCCGCGGGCAAGCCGGGGTTGTCCCACGCGGGCAGCCCCGTTGTCGCCAGCGCGGTGCAGAGAATCAGCGGCAGCGCCGCGGCGAAGTTGAGCAAAAGCGCCAGCACCGGGTCCGTGGCGTTTTTGGTGTTGACTATCCAGTACAGCGCCCAGATGAGCGTGCTGCACAGGGCCAAGCCAATGCCGAGGGGGTTGCCGAAACCCGTCCCGGTGAGGTTGCCCTGGGTGGAGAGCGCCACAACGCCCAGGTAGCTGACGCAGATGGCGGCGAGGTCGCGCCTAGTGAGCTTTTGCCCCAAAAAGGGCACGGCCAGAAGCGAGAGCGTGATGGCCCAGGTGTAGTTGAGGGGCTGGGCCACCTGGGCGGGCAGCAGGGAATAGGCCTTGAACAGCACCAGGTAGTAGAGAAAGGGGTTCAGCGCGCCCATGAGGCAGTTGCGCAGGATGTCGCGGCCGCTCAGCTTGCGCAGCAGGCCAAGGCGGCCCTGCGCGGTCAGGATGACGAGGAGCGTGAGCACGGACACGGCATCGGCCACGAGCAGCAGCTGCACGTGGTCCATGTGCCCAAGGGCGATTTTGAAGGCCGAGGCCACGGTGCTCCAGATGAGCACCGTGCCCAGACCATAAATGTAGGCCAGACGCTGCCTTGCGGAGGCGTCGTGCACCAGTGCCGCCTAAATCACCACGTGGCGGCGGATGTGGGCCACGGCTTCCTCGCTGGAGTCGGTCACCAGGAACAGGTCGAGGTCCTTGGCGTTGCAGTAGCCGTCGGCCACCAGGCGGTCGCGGAACCAATCCACCAGGCCGCCCCAGTAGTCCTTGCCGAGCAGCACGATGGGAAAGGCCTTGATGCGCTTGGTCTGGATGAGCACCAGCGCCTCGGAAAGCTCGTCCAGGGTGCCGTAGCCGCCGGGCAGGGCGATGTAGGCCATGGCGTATTTGATGAACATGAGCTTGCGCACGAAGAAATAGCGGAAGTCGCAGCGCACGTTCAGGAACTGGTTGTTTTTCTGCTCCAGCGGCAGGTGGATGTGCAGGCCAACTGACTTTCCGCCGGCGTCGAAGGCGCCCTTGTTGCCGGCCTCCATGAGGCCCGGGCCGCCGCCGGTGATGACGGCGAAGCCCGCCTCGGTGAGCTGGCGCGCAAGGTCGATGGTCTTTTCATACAGCGGGTCGCCAGCCTTGACGCGGGCGGAGCCGAAGACGGAAACAGCCGGGCCGAGGTCGTTCAGGGTCTCGAATCCGTCCACGATCTCAGAGAGTATCTTGAACAGCCGCCAAGACTCCTGCATGGACAGGTCGTCGATGAGGTACTGCTTGGAATTGGGCATGGGCTTTTCAACGGCTCCAGGAATAGTGGTTGCGGCCCGGCAAGGTCTTTGGCTAACATGCGCGGGTCAGGGACCAGCCTTGTACACGGATTCCGAAGCAAGCGGAAGAGGGACGCCCCCCTCCCGGCCTTGCGGCGGCTTGTTCCATAAACGGTTCAACGCGGGGTAACCATGAAGATAAATTTTTTGGGCGCGGCCCAGGGCGTCACCGGCTCCTGCTACATTCTGGAGACCGGCGGGCATCGCTTCGCCGTGGATTGCGGCATGCATCAGGGCAACGCGGAGATTGAAAAGCGCAACCTGAACATGGACGCCTACCGGCCGGGCACGCTGGAATTCATCCTTGTCACCCATGCGCATATCGACCACATAGGGCTTTTGCCCCGCGTGGTGGCCAATGGCTACAAGAAACCCATCTACGCCACGCCGCCCACCCGCGATCTGATGCAGATTTTGCTGCTCGACAGCGCCCATATTCAGGAGATGGAGGCCGAGCAACAGAACCGCCGCCGCCAGCGCCACGGCAACAAACAGGTGGAGCCGCTGTACACCACGGCCGACGCCACGGCCACTTTCCCGCTCATCCAGACCATAGAATACAACAAGCCCTTCGAGCCCGTGCCGGGCATCCGCGTCACCTATCGCGACGCCGGGCATATCCTCGGCTCGGCCTTCATCGAGGTGGAGTACACGGAGGAGGGCAAGCACACCAAGATTATCTTCTCCGGCGACCTTGGCCGTCCCGGCCAGCTCATCCTGCCCGACCCCAGCAAGGGCAACGGCGGCCACACGGACTACCTGTTCATGGAGTCCACCTACGGCGACCGCGACCACAAGAGCGTGGAGAACAGCCGCGAGGAGCTGGCCACGGCCATCGCCTACAGCTACAAGAACCATGAGAAGGTCATCATCCCGGCCTTTGCCGTGGAGCGCACCCAGCAGATTCTGTACACGCTGTTTCTGCTCGACCAAGAAGGCAAGCTGCCGAAAGACATGCCGATTTATCTGGATAGCCCCCTGGCAATCCGCGCCACGGAAATCTTCAGAAATCATCCAGAGTATTTCGACGACAAGACCAAGGCCCTTTTGAGCGCTGGCAAGGACCCGCTGTCCCTGCCGAACCTGCGCTTCAGCCAGACGGCGGAAGAATCGCGGGCGCTGAACACCATGACCGGCTCGGCCATCATCATTTCGGCCAGCGGCATGGCCAACGCCGGGCGCATCCGTCACCATCTGCGGCACAACCTCTGGCGCAAGGGCGCGAGCATCGTGTTCTGCGGCTACCAGGGGGAGGGCACGCCGGGCCGCAAGATCGTGGACGGCGCCAAGCAGATAACGATCTTCGGCGAGGACGTAGCCGTGGCGGCCAAGGTGTTCACCATCGGCGGGTTCTCGGCTCACGCGGGCCAGTCGGAGATCCTCCAGTGGCTCAAGAGCTTTGACGGCAAGGACACCAAGGTTATCCTCATCCACGGCGAAGTGAAGGCCCTTAAGACGCTGTCCGGCATCGTGCACGACCAACTGGGCATGGAGGTGCACATCCCCTCGTACCTGGAGGAGCTGACCCTGCAGCCCGGCAAGGGCATGGTGCCCGTTGTGGACGAGGCCAAGGCCGCGCCCAGCATCGACTGGGATTTCCTCCTGTCCGACTCGCAGAACCTCTTTGACGAGTTCCAAAAGCGCATGGCACTGGCCAAGGCCAAGCCCTGGGTGGCCCAGACGGAAATCCGCGACCGCTTCCTCGATTTGAACCGCAGGATGGTGGAGCTCATCAGCGAGCTGTAATATGCGTGTTATAGCAGGCGAATATGGCGGAAGAAGCATCCGCACAGTGGAGGGGCCGGGGCTACCGGCCCGCCACCAGCAAAGTGCGTCAGGCTGTGTTCTCCATGCTGGAGGCGCGCGGGATCGCCTGGGAGGACTGCCGCGTGCTCGATCTTTTCGCTGGCAGCGGGTCCCTGGCCATTGAGGCCCTGAGCCGCGGCGCGGCCGAGGCCTGGTTCATGGACAAGAACCCGCACGCCGTCGCGGCCATCAAAGGCAACCTGGCGGAATTCAAGGTGGCGCCGCGCCGCTGCCGCGTGCTCCTGGGCGATCTGCTCAAGACCTTGGCCAAGCCCGCCGCGGTCCCTTTCGACCTCGTTTTTGTGGACCCGCCCTATGGGCTTGACCTTTTGCCACCGGCCATGGAAAAGGCCGTGCGCGGCGGCTGGATAGCCGAGGGCGGGCTTGTGCTCGCCGAAGTGGAGGCGCATTGCGATTTCGCCGGCCGCGTTCCGGCCCAACTCATCCCGCAGACCGACAGGCTCTACGGGCAGACGAGGATACTGCTGTGGCAGAATACAACCCCAGGCTCGCAGTCTACCCCGGAACCTTCGACCCCCTGACGCGCGGCCACATGAGCCTCATCTACCGGGGGCTCAAGGTCTTTGAGAACGTGGTGCTGGCCGTGGCCAACAGCACGCCCAAGAAGACCTGCTTCACCCTGGACGAGCGCGTGCAGATGGCGCGCGACACCTTTGCGGGCGAGCCGCGCATCATCGTGGAGCCCTTTGACGGGCTGCTTATCGACTATGTGCAGGGCCGGGGCGCCGGGGCCATTTTGCGCGGGCTGCGGGCCGTGTCCGACTTCGAGTACGAGTTCCAGATGGCGCTGATGAACCGCAGGCTCTCCCGCGAGGTGCAGACCGTGTTCCTCATGACCGACTACAACTGGATGTACTTGAGCTCCACCATCGTGAAGGAGGTCGCCCTGCACGGCGGCAACGTCAAGGGGCTGGTGTCCGAGCCGGTGCTGGCCAAGCTGACGGAGAAGCACCTGGCCCTGAAGTCGGAGTGCGGCGAGGCATGACCTCCCTGCGCGCCGTCTGCATTCTGGGGCCAACGGGCTCCGGCAAGACCGAGGCCGCGCTGGTGCTCGCCCGCGCCATGCCGGTGACGGTCATCAACTACGACTCGCGCCAGATCTACGCCGATTTTCCCATCGTCACCGCCCAGCCGGAACCGCACGAGCGCGCCGAGTGCCCGCACGTGCTCTACGGAATACTGCCCACGGCGCAGGCCATGACCGCGGCGCGCTTTGCGGACCTGGCCCGGGGCGAGATCGCCGCGGCGCAAGAGGTCGGGCGCACGGCCGTGCTCGTGGGCGGCACAGGGCTATACGTGCGCGCCCTGGAGCAGGGCCTGGCGGATATTCCGGCCATCGCGCCGGAGGTGCGCCAGTGGGTGCTGGACCGCATGGCCAACGAGGGCAACGCCGTGCTGCACGCGGACCTCGCCAAGGCCGATCCGGAGAGCGCCGCGCGCCTGCACCCGCACGACACGCAGCGCATCGCCCGGGCGCTGGAGGTTTTTCTCGGCACCGGGCGCACGCTGACGGACTGGTTTGCGGAGCAGAAGCGCGGGGACACAGGGGTGACGCTGTGCAAGGTCGGCGTCTCCACCACCTTGGGCGAGCTTGAGCCCAGGCTGTGGAAGCGCATTGAAGCCATGCTGGCGCGCGGCGCCGTGGAGGAAGTGCGCCAAGCTTACGAGCGCACCCCGGACCGCGAAGCGCCGGGCTTCACCGGCATTGGCTGCACGGAGCTTTTGGCCCATATTCTGGGCGAGATGGACTTGCCGGAAGCCTGCGAGCTGTGGCGGCGCAACACGCGCGCCTATGCCAAGCGCCAGCTGACGTGGTTCGCCAAGGAGCAGGGCACGCGCTGGATCCGGGCCGAGGGCTTCGACCGCCTGCCCGGCCTTGTGCGGGACTGGGACGCGGACGCCCGATAACGCCCGCGCCCAGCCGCAAAAGCTTTTCGAACTCAGACTACCGCTCGAACACTCCCTCGAAAATGACGCGCACGTCGTCCTCGGTCATGGCCACCGGGGTGTTCACGAAATTGCGGGCGTCCTTGAGTTGCATGGCCGAGGCCACATAGGCGGGCACATCCGCCGCGTCGAGCCCCAACTCCTCCGGCCGCAGCCCGGCCAGGTCCGTGGCCTCCAGCAGCGCCTCCAAACCTTCCAGGAAGGGATGCATGTCCCCGTCCTCGTCCGCACCGAAGCCCATGGCCACGGCCAGATTGAGCAGCCGGTCGCGGGTGTCCTCGTGCGTCTCCGCCAGTTCGATGAGCCGGGCGAAGTAGGACCTGGAGAGCATGACCAGCCCGGCGCCGTGGTGCGAGCTGACCTTGGAGCCGCTGAAGGAGTATTCCAGCGCATGCTGGGAAATGGGCGAGGACAGGGCCAGGGACATGCCCGCGGCCGTGCTGGCCCAGGCCATGGCTGTGCGCGCGTTGATGTCGTCGCCGTGCTCCACGGCCTGGGGCAGGAAGCGCGTCACCAGATGCGCGGCGTCCAGGCAGAGCATGTCGCTCATGGGCTGGTGCGCAACGGAAAGGAAACACTCCACGGCGTGGAAGAACGCGTCCATGCCGGTGAAGGCGGTGAGGCGCGGCGGCATGGAGCGCATGAGCTCCGGGTCCACAAGGGACAGGGCCGGGAAAAAGGCGGGGTGGATGAAGCCGCGCTTGCCCGGCGCGCCGCAGAGCATGGACACGCCGTTGCCTTCCGTGCCGGTGCCCGCCGTGGTGGGAATGGCCACCAGCGGCAGCCCCTTGGCGTCGCCATAGGCCTTGGCGGCCATGGCCTCCCAGAAGGGCTCCTCACGCGTGGCCGCAAGGGAGGCGGCCTTGGCGGAGTCGATGACGCTACCGCCGCCGATGGCCACGAGCAGATCCGCGCCCATGCTGCGGGCCTGGGCCGCGGCCGCGTCCACGTCCTCGGTGCGCGGGTTGGCGCGCACACCGTCAAACACGGCGGACTTGATGCCGCGTGCGGCGAGCAGCCCCTGCACGCGTCCCAGGTGCCCCTGGCGCAGAATATTGCCGCTTTGCCCGATGAAGATGAGGGCCTTCTTCCCCTGGGGCAGCAGCGTTGTGGTCTCCAGCTCCGCCAGGCGGCCAGGGCCAAAGAGAAGCGTCGTGGGCATGCGGAAGTCGAAAGAAAGCATTGGGCCTCCTTTAGGGGCGCGTGGCGTGTTTCAGGGCGTCCTCAAACTGCGTCGGCGTGAAGAGGTCGCGCAGCACCAGAGGGCTGTCCGGGTTGTCCTTGGAGAAAATGGCCAGCGCCGGAATGCTCTGGCTGCCCAGGGCACGCAGCAGGGCTTCGGCCTCGGGGTTCCTTTCCGACAAGTCGGCCTTCATGAGCTTCAGGCCATATTTCGCCTTCATGTCCCCAAGGCGCGCGGGCGTCAAGGTCGTCTGCTCCAGCACCTTGCAGGAGGGGCACCAGTCGGCGGTGAAGTCGACCACCACAGTCTCCGTGCCCAGCATGCCCTTGAGCGCGCCCTCGGAATAGGGATCGATGTGGGACACGAGGCTCGCGGGACGCAGGGCCGCGAACACAGCCAAAACGAGCACGCCTGCGGCAAGCGCCTTCAAGAGCTTTGCGCGGCCGGTGTCGAAGCCGGGCCCGGCTGCGCCCCAGATCCAGGCGCTGACGGCCGTGAGCCAGAGCACGATAAGGGCCTGCACGAGGCGCGTGTCGGGCAGGATGCTCAACAGGTAGATGCAGGTGGCCATGAGCAGCAGGGCGACGGTTTTCTCCAGATGGCCTGTCCAGGGGCCGGGTTTGGGGAACAGGCGCACCAGGCCGGGAAAGAGCACCATGATGAGATAGGGCAGGGCCATGCCCGTGCCCACGGCCGCCAGCACGGAGCTGATGACCCAGGGCGGCTGCAAAAGCGTCCAGCCCAGCACGCCGCCCAGAAAAGGCCCGCTGCACGGCGTTGCCAGCAAGGTGGCGAGCAAGCCCGTGAACAAGGCCTGCAGCTTGGGATGCGTTGTCATCTGGTCGATCTTCAAATCAACAATGGGCAGGCTGAACACGCCGAAAAGGCTCAAGGCCAGGGCGAAGATCAATGCGGCCAGACCGAGCACCACGTTGGGCTTTTGGAATATTTGCCCCCAGGCCAGGCCCGTGGCCCCCAATATGGCGCCGAGGATGAAGAAATAGGCAAGGATGCCCAGGGCGAAATATATGTTGTGCTCGCGGAATTTGGCCCGGCGCGCCTTGGCGTCGGCGAGGGCGCTGCCCGCCATGAGGGCGGAAAGCTTGATGCTGATGACCGGCAGCACGCAGGGCATGAAATTCAGGATGAAGCCGGCCAGCAAACCAAGGAGGATGGCCTTGAACAAACCGCGCACCTCAAGTTCTGGCTGATGGTAGCGGGGCTTCAAGTTCGCCCAGCCCTCGGCCGTGGCGGGCGCGAGGGCGTCGCTGGTGGCAGCCGTGGGCGTCAGCTCCACCTGGGCCTGGGGCACGGGCTTGGATGCGCCGAGGAGCTTCGGCCACCAGTCCTGGTCGCGGGCCTCCGGCGCTTTGCCCTTGGGCGGTTCATAGGTCAGGTCAAGGCTGGCGGGCAGGCATTTGTCCTTGGCGCAGAGCAGCATCTCTAGGGTCGCCGTTAGCCGCGCGCCCTTGAGGGGCTTGTCCGGCAGGGGCACAAAGAGGGGCGTGTGCCCCGGGTAGGCGTTCACCAGGGCGCTGGGGTCCAGCGGGTCCGTGGTCGGGGTGCCAGCGGGGTAGAGCACGGGCAGGGCGGTCGCGCCAAGCTTCGCCGTGAGGGTGGTCGGCTTGCCGAAGCCGCCGGGATTGTGGGCATAGGTGTGCCAGCCCTCGTCCGGGTCCAAAAACAGCACGGCCAGGCGCTTTGCGGCGAGTCCGGACTCGGTCCTGGCCTGGTCGCTCAGGGTGAATACAGCCCAAGTGGTGGAAACAGGCAGGTCGTCGTGGCGGTCTTTTGCCTGAGAAACGCTTAGAGTACCAAGGCTTAACAGGGTAACGCAAAGGCATGACCAGAAAAATTTCTGCAACATTTTTTTGTCCAATGTAATTTTTCGTGTTGACAAAGAGTGCCCCCCCGCGTAGACCCCTTTTCGCGATGACGACGCGGACGCGACGCAGCGCAAACGTGGGTCACTAGCTCAATTGGTAGAGCAGCGGACTCTTAATCCGGAGGTTCAAGGTTCGATTCCTTGGTGACCCACCACGTTACAAATGAAAGCCGATACCGAAAGGTATCGGCTTTTTCTTGTTTTGCGGATTGAGCCGATGAAAAGCCGAAGCACAACACAGGAACAACACCAAATGGAAGGGGCATGGTTATGAACATGCTTCTTTCTGCGCATTTCGTTTCCAGGTGTCAAGGCGGATGACCAGCGGCACAGAAGCTCTGATTTGTCTTGGCAGACGGCTTACGGGCGGATATAGTTCCGCGGCTGGGGCAAGGCGCCCTTGAAAATCCCGCAAACGCAAGCAGACATCGCACAAGGAGAACCAATGGGCTTCAGCTTCTTCCCAAAGGAAGTCCAGTTTTTCGACCTGTTTCAGGAACAGTTCGAGAAGCTGAACGAGGCCGTCATCGCCCTGAGCAGCATCTTTCAGGAGTTTGAAGACGTTGAGAACAAATGCAAAGCCATCAACCTCGTTGAGGAAACCGGCAACGGGGTGGCCCGGCGCATTTCGCAGCAACTCTCCACGACCTTCATCACTCCCATCGACCGCGAAGACATCCACAACATCAACGTCGCCCAAGAAGACCTGCTGAACCTCATCAAAGCCATCTCCACCCGCATCGGGCTCTATGATTTCCACGTCATCAAGTTTCCCGCCAAAAAGCTGGTCAAGAACCTCGCCATCATGGTCGAGGAAGTGGGCCGCATGATGGACCGCCTGCGCCAGCGCAAGACCGTTGAAGAAAACGCCAAGAAGATCAAGTCGCTCAAGTACGAGTGTGAGATGCTGCTTTTGGTGGCCCTGGGCGAGGTCTATGACATCAAGCTCACCGGCTTTGACGCGGTCATGGACATCGTCAAATGGACGCACATTTACGACCGCATCGAGCAGGCTGTGAATCAGGCCGACCGCTTGGCCGACATCATCGAAGGCGTGGTGCTCAAAAATGCCTGATGTCCCCATGATGCTGGTCGCCATTGTGGCTCTGGCCTTATTCTTCGACTACACCAATGGCGCGCACGACAGCGCCAACGCCATCGCCACCATCGTTTCCACCAAGGTCCTTTCGCCCAAAATGGCCGTGGTCATGGCCGCTTCGCTGAACCTCCTCGGCGCGTTCATGGGCGAACAGGTGGCTAAGACCATCGGCAGCGGCATCGTCAACGCCGAAATGGTCGCCGGGTGCCAAACCATAGTGCTTGCCGCGCTGTTCGGCGCCATCTTCTGGAATCTCGTCACCTGGTACCTCGGCCTGCCCTCGTCCTCGTCCCACGCGCTCATCGGCGGGCTCATGGGCGCGGCCGTGGCCTACAGCGGCATGGACGCCCTCAATTTCATGTCCATCCTGCACAAGGTCATCATTCCGCTGGTGGTTTCGCCGCTTGCCGGTTTCCTCGGCGGCTATGTCATCATGGTGGCGCTTTCCTGGCTGTTCCACAAATCCAAGCCGCGCAAGGTGAACAACCTTTTCCGCAAGCTGCAGATCGTCTCCTCGGCCTTTATGGCCACAAGCCACGGTCAGAACGACGCTCAGAAGACCATGGGCATCATCACCCTGGCCTTGTTCCTTTCCCACGAAATTCCCGCCATCCACGTTCCCTTCTGGGTCAAGATCTCCTGCGCCATGGCCATGGGCCTGGGCACCGCCACGGGCGGCTGGAAGATCGTCAAGACCATGGGGCACAAGATCTTCAAGCTCGAGCCCATCCACGGTTGCGCCGCGGAAACCGCCGCGGCCATGGTCATCACCGGCGCCAGCCATTTCGGCGCGCCCATCAGCACCACGCATGTCATCTCCACGTCCGTGCTCGGCGTCGGCGCCAGCAAGCGGCTTTCGGCCGTGCGCTGGGGCGTGGCCGGCAATATGGTCGTGGCCTGGATCATCACCATTCCCGCCTCCGGTCTTGTCGCGGCCTTGGTGTTCTACGCGCTGCAGGCCCTGGGCGTTCACCAGTAGGTCGGACGCTTCCGCCGCCGACTTCGCCCTTTTCCGCCGCCTGCGGCACGCCGTTGCCACGCGTCATGGCGCATGGTAATTGCTCCAGCAAAAGATGGAGGCGCTCATGAAGCCTGATCTTGCCCAGCCCTCACCCGCTGCAATCGACCAAGCCTTGTGTGAACGCTTCCGCGCCGTGGCGCACAGTCCCGAAGGGCTGTTCAGCTATCCCACTGGCCTGGCCGGGCTGCGCGCCCTCGACTATCCGGCCGAGGCCCTGGCCGCGTTGCCGGAGGATGTGCTGGCCTGCTATTGCGGCGTGGGCAATCCCTTTGCCGCAGGGTTCCCCGATCCTGGCGAGACCGTGCTCGACGTTGGCTGCGGTGCCGGGGTGGACACCCTTGTGGCCGCGCACTACGTCGGCGCGTCCGGGCTTGTCGCGGGCCTTGAATTTTCACCGGAGATGGTTCTGCGCGGGCAGAAAAATATCCGCGCCTGCGGGATTGCCGCCGTGGGATTTGCGCAGGGCAGGGCGGAGCGTTTGCCTTTTGCCGACGCAGCCTTTGACCGCGTGATCTCGAACGGCGTGTTCAACTTGGTGCAGGACAAGACGGAGGCCCTGTCCGAGGCGCACCGGGTGCTCAAGCCCGGCGGTCTTGTGCAGGTGGCGGACCAGATTCTGGAATCAGACGAGGCCCCGGCCTGCCAGTTGTTGCCCGCAGGACCTGGGGCCGGCCCGGAGGCCAGGGCGCAGCAATGGGCTAGGTGACAGGACGGTGCCGTGCCGGGAAGGGTCTTCCTGGATATGCTTGCATCCGCCGGGTTCATTGAGGCCCGGCTGCTTTTCCGCACTTCCTTCAAGAGTTCGCCGCTGACCACCGGCGCGGTGTTTTGCTGCCGCAAGCCCCTCTCGCCATTCTCGAAGCCCCTCTCCGCCTTGACTTGCGTTCGTCCATAACGCAGTGTGCATTAATGATCCCTGTTGTCGGGGATCGGCTTTGCGGCTTCAAATTCTCACCTGGACCAGTGTCATAATGGCGGAAGCAGACAAACACGGCAGCATTCTCGTTGTGGACGATGAACCGCTGAACATAGCGGTGCTCAAGGGCGTGCTCGGCCGCGTGGGCTATGCCGTGACGAGCGCGTCCAACGGCCTTGACGGTCTGGCAAAGGCCCAGGCCGAGCGGCCGGACATGGTCCTGCTCGACGTCATGATGCCCGGAGAGTCCGGCTTCGAAACCTGCCGCAAGCTCAAGAACGACCCGGCCACCGCGCACATCCCGGTCATCTTCGTCACCTGTCTTGGCGAGCTTTCGAACAAGCTGGCCGGACTCGATCTCGGCGCCGTTGACTACATCACCAAGCCCTTCATGGCCGAGGAAGTCGTCGCCCGCGTGCGTTCGCACATGAACTTCAAGCGCCATCAGGGCGCCATCATCGATGCCCAGGCCAACCGGCTTGGGCAGGTGCACGCCGCCCAACTCTCTTTGCTCACCACACCGGAGTCCGTTCCGGAAGCGCGCTTCGCCGTACATTTTTTGCCCGTGCTTGAGGCCGGCGGGGACTTTTATGACGTGATCGCCTTTGATCAGGACCGCGCGGCATATCTTGTGGCCGATGTGAGCGGCCATGATCTGGGCGCGTCCTTCATCACCTCGTCACTCAAGGCCCTGTTCCGCCAGCATGCCGCTGCGGACAGAAGCCCGGCCGCGATTCTGGCCGCCATGAACCGCATCCTGTGCGCCATCACCCCGGAGGAAGTCTATCTCACCGCCGTCTGCCTCATGCTCGACCGCAAGACCGGCGCGTACCGCCTCAGCTCGGCCGGGCATCCGCCCGTGCTGGCCAGCCTTGCAGGCACGGCGCGGTGTCTGGACATCTCCGGCCTGCCCCTGGGCATGTTCGAGGACGCTGAATACACAGTGCTTGAAGGTCCTGCGGCCCCAGGCGACCGTTTCTACCTCTACACCGACGGCCTGGCGGAAAACGCCGGGCATTACGTCACCGGCGAGGGCTTCCGCGCCAGCCTGCTGCGGTCCTGTGAGCACAACGCCGTCATGCCCCTGGACAATGCGGTGGTGAACATGATGCGCGACATGACCGGAGAGCAGTCTCCTGTGGACGACATCGTTCTGCTGGGGGTGGATGTATGATGCAGGCCCCGGCAGCGCCGGGTGGTGAGGGGCAGGGCCTGAGCCAAAGCTTTTCCGCCACGACTGAAAATGTGGAAGGCTTCATTGCAGGCATCCACGGTTTTTTGGGCGAGCACAACCTCTGCGGCCTCTCCTTCGACATGGAGCTGCTTGCGCGGGAGGCGCTGGTCAATGCCGTGCAGCACGGCTCCGGCTCCGATCCGGCGAAAACCGTCCACGCCGCACTTCGCTTTGAGGACGGAGCGTTGGTGCTCACGGTGCGTGACGAAGGCCCTGGCTGGAACTGGCGCCATATGCCTTACGCGCCGCCTGCCCCCGCACGGGAATCCGGGCGCGGGCTGTTCATCATCCGCAAGTATGCGGACGACTTTTCCTACAACGACAAGGGCAACGCGCTCACCATCATCAAGCGCGCCCCAGCGGAGGTATCGGACATGAACGACCCCACGACGATCCACATGACGCTTGAAGCCCGCGTCGCCGCGCAGGACGTGCCCGCCCTGCGCGATGTGCTGCGCGCGCGCATTCAGGAAGGAGCCCGGCAAATCCATCTTGACTTCTGCAAAGTGGAAAGCCTGGACTCCATGGGCATTGGCCTGCTGGTGGCCACCCACAATACGCTGCACAAAATGGGCGGGGCGCTGCATTTATCCGGCGTCCGCAAAGAGATTCTTCAGCTTTTGACCCTCATGCGCCTGGACAAGCACTTCTCCATCAGTTCCGGCGGCCCGGGCAAAGGGGCCTGAGCCATGACCGACGAAGCGAACGACCTCATCCACAGCTTTGTTGAGGACTGCCGGGAGCATCTGGACAGCATCGAGGCCGCGCTCATGGACATTGAGGCCGCGGGCGAGGACCAGAACCCCGAGCTGGTGAACAACGTGTTCCGCCTGGCGCATTCCATCAAGGGCGGCGCGGGCATGCTCGGCCTGGACAACATCAAGACCCTGGCCCACAAGCTGGAGAACGTGCTGCATATGGTGCGCAGCGGCGAGCTTGTGCCGACCCATGCCGTTGTCGAGGTCCTGCTCAAAGGCTTCGACAGGCTCACCGCCCTGGTGGACAACATCGCGGACAGCGAGAACATGCCCATCGCCTCCTGGGTGGACAAGCTGCTCGCCATCTCCTCTCCACAAGAGGGCGATGCGCCGAAGGACCTTGCGCCGACCCGTTTTGAAGTCGGCGCGGGCATCTTTGCCGTCGATGCCGTGAGCCTTGCGCAGGCCAAAAGCGGAGGCAACGATCTCTATCTGCTGGAGTTCGACCTGATCCACGACATACACGGCAAGGGGCGCATGCCCTTTGAGGTGCTCAAAATGCTCACCGACACCGGGCGCATAGTGGATTGCAAGGTGGACTTCGCCGCCGTGGGCGATCTGGACGCCTTCGGCAACAGCATTCCCTTTCATGTGCTCTTCGCCACCATTCTGGAGCCCAAGTACGTGAGCGGATTGGTGAAGCTGCCGGACGACCGCGTGCGCCGCATCGACGAGGTGCCCAATGCGGTGACGGTCGCGCCGCCCAACGAGCAGGAGGAGCCCTTCGGCATTCTTGTGCTGCGCATGGAAAAAGATGCGGGAGCGCTTGCCTTGCCGGAGGAGATAACCCTGCCGGTGCTGGACGACTTGCGCAGGGCCTTGCTGGCCGGATTGGAGCGCTGCGCGGGCCTTGTCCTCGACTGGAGCAAGGTCAGTCGCGCGGACGTGTTCTTTTTCCAAATGCTGCTGGCGGCCAAGCGCAGCTACGCCGGACGGGGCAAAAGCCTCCAAGCCTCCGGCCCCCTGCCGGAGGACCTGCGCACGACCTGCCTGCTGCAAGGACTTGGCAGTGCGGACGCGCCCGGCTGCCTGCTGCCGGTGGTCTAGCTCAACCCGTCGCGTCCGATCCGGAGCATCCGATTTGTCGCATCCGATTTGTCGCATCCGAGTTGGTGCATCCAAGCTGGTGCATCCAAGCTGTAGCGTCTGATCTGGTGCATCTTCACTGGCGCATCCGAATCGACGTCTTTGCTTTGACGATTCAGCTCCGGCACGCATAAGCCGGAAAATCGACCGGGAGCAGGCGCTTGGCCGGTGCGCCACACCCGGCAACCACACCCGGCAACCACTCCCCGCGGCCACAGTCGGCAGCCATGACAGGCAACCACGACAGGCAGCCACGGGGGGCAGGGCCTAGGTCAGCTCCGGACAATGCCGTGCTTGCGGGTCTTTTCGTAAAGGGTGGCCCGCGATATTCCGAGCGCCTTGGCCGTTCTGGCCATGTTCCACGTGTTCTCCCGCAGGGCGGCCAGAATGAGCCGCTGCTCGTTGTTCGACTGCACGTCGGCCAGCAGAGGCTTGTGGTGCAGCGGCTGCGAGGACTGGCTGCGGGCCACTCCGGCCACAATCTCCGGCGGCAGGTCGGACAATTCGATGCATTTGCCCATGCACAGGCTCGCCGCGCGGCTGATCATGCCGGCCAGCTCGCGCACGTTGCCCGGCCAGTGTAGCGCATCAGGGCGTCCATGGCCGCATCGGCGCAGCCGGAAACCTGCGTGTTCATGCAGCTGAGCTGGTGCGCCACAAGCATGGGGATGTCCTCCGTGCGCTCGCGCAGGGGCGGAATGCGAATGCTCAACCCAGCCATGCGGTAATAGAGCTCCTCGCGGAACAATCCGTCGCGCATCATGCTCTGCAGATCGCGATTGGTGGCCGCCACCAAGCGGAAGTCCACGCGTGTGGGCGAATTTGCGCCCAGGCGGTGCACCAGCTTGTCTTCCAGCACCCGCAGCAGCTTCACCTGCGCCGTCAGCGGCAGGTCGCCTATCTCGTCCAGAAACAGGGTGCCCTTGTGCGCCAGCTCTATTTTGCCAATGCGTCCCTCGCGTTGGGCACCGGTGAAGGCCCCTGGCAGATACCCGAAGAGTTCGGACTCGAAGAGGTCGTTGGGGATGGCCGCGCAGTTAATGCCCACAAAAGGACCGGAGGCGCGCGCGCTGGCGTGGTGCAGCGCGTTGGCGAAAAGCTCCTTGCCCGTGCCCGTGGCCCCGAGAAGCAGCACAGGAGCCTCGGTGCGGGCGTAGCGCAGCAGATGCTGCTTGGCTCCGCGCAAGGCCGCGCTCTGGCCCAGAATGCTCTCCATGTTATAGCGCGCGGCCAGGGCCGTGTTCATGCGCGTTTTGTACAGCGAGACCTTTTGATCCAGCCGCTCTATTTTTTCAGACAGGCACTTGAGTTCTTCCGGATTGCCGAAGATGGACTGGGAAAGCATGCCCACCACAGCGCCGTCCGCAGCGCGCACGGGGATGCGGTTGACAATGAGGGTGCGTCTGGCCCTGCCCTGGCCTATGCTGCACTGTTCGCCCATCTCGGCCACGCCGTTCTGCATCACGACCGCCGCGCGCGAATCCGGAATCAGCTCGGTGATGTGTCGGCCCAGAGCCTGGTTTTTGACGATCCCCAGATAGCGGGCATAGGTTTCGTTGACGAAGCGGATGATGCAGTCGCGGTCGCAGAAGATGACACCCATGGGCATGGTGTCGAGAATGCTCTCGGCGAGGTTGTCCAGATAAAAAGCAGTGGCGTTCATCATGGCAATCCCCAGACGTTTACGCGTGCTGCAGGGTGCATGAGCCTGTCCGACAATTTCTACATGTCAGGAATGCCGGCACGCATCAAGGGAAAAGTAAGGACTTTTTGCGATGTTTATCCTTTCAGATTAGCACATTGAAAAGTTGCGGACACATGACACTGTTCATGCCGCGTTTGCGGCGCACCGCACCATATGCCGCGTGTGCCTGTGTCCAGAGACCCGGACAGAAGCGGTGCGTCATCGCCCCGCAAGGGCCATGCCGGCCAGCCCGGCCACGATCAGCGCCGAACCCAGGGCCCGCGCCGGGCTGATGCGCTCGCGCAGGAGCAGCAAGCCCGCCAGGGTGCTGAACAGAATGCCGACGTTGCGGGCCGCGGTGACTTGGATGACATTTCCCTGCCGCAGGGCCAGCACGATGAGGAAATAGGACAAGGGCGTGAATACGGACACCAGCAGCACGTCGCGCCTGCCGTTGGGCTTGCGCCTTTGTTCTGCCACGCTTGGGACCGTATCGAGCCAGGCCGAGGCCAGCCCGCGCCAATTGGGCCTTTTCCGCCAAGCCCACAGGCTGACGAACAGGCTCATGAACAGGTGCATGAGGAATAGATAGTCCAGCGGGTCCGGCGCGGCGCCCAGGCTCATGGCCTTGCGGTCGGTCAGATGATACCCCGCGATGGCGCAGCCCGTAAACACGGCCAGCGCCAGCCCCCGGCGCGAGAGCGGCAACCCGCTCCAGGTCGAGAGCCCCACAAGAAGCGTCCCCGCCACCACCACGACCACCAGGAGCGCTTGAACCGGGGGGCACCGTATCGCCCACAAGAACGCCCGCAAAGAGCAGGGTGCCACCGGGGCCGTGCCGCGGCTCAGGGGATAGACGGCGGAAAGATCGGCCGCCACATAGGCCCCGAACAGGCAGGCGACGTAGACGGTTTCGAGCAGGCCGGAAAGCGCGGCCCAAAGCCACACCTCCGGATTGAACAGGGTGGCGTGGCCGTGCGCGAGGATGCCGTGCCAGAGCAGCAGCGGCGGCACAAGGACCAGGCTGCCGCCGAGGGTGGTGAGCCAGGCGAAGGAGAGCTTGTCGTCGCACTGCTTGACCAGCGTATTCCAGAACACATGCAGCGCGGCCGAGACGAGAACAAGGCTGAGGGCCGCCGCATCCATCGCCTCCTCCTCCTGCGCCGGCTACAACGTCAGCTGCGAGGCGTCGATAATCTCCTGGCGCAGGCGCAGAAACTCCATGTCCGTGAACTCGCGCGGGCGCGGCAGGGGCACGTCCTTGACCGTCTGCACGCGGCCGGGCAGCTTGCCTTCCATGCACACGATGCGGTCGCCCAGGTACAGGGCCTCGTCGATGTTGTTGGTGACGAAGATCACCGTGCGCTGCTCGGCCTGCCATATGCGCGCCGTCTCCTGCTCCATGAAGATGCGCGTCTGGGCGTCCAGCTGGCCAAAGGGCTCGTCCAAAAGCATCACCTGCGGGCTGTTGGCGTATACGCGGGCAATGCCCACGCGCTGCTTCATGCCGCCGGAGAGCTGGTGCGGGTAGTGGTCCTCGAACCCCGTGAGGCCCACAAGCTCTATGTATCGCTTGGCGATCTCGCGGCATTCCTTTCCCGGCAGGCCGCGGAGCTTCGGGCCCATTTCCACGTTGCCGAGCACGGTCTTCCACGGAAAGAGCATGTAGCCTTGGAACACCAGGCCGCGGTCCGAGCCGGGGCCTTCCACCCCATGCGCCACGCCGTCCGCTCCGGCCAGGGTTACAGTGCCAGTTGTGGGCGTTTCCAGCCCGGCGATGATGCGCAGCAGGGTGCTCTTGCCGCACTGGCCAGGGCCAAGGATCACCAGAAACTCGTTTTCGCGCACAGCGAGGCTCACATCGCTGAGCACGGGCACTTCCTGCTTGCCCTTCTGGATGAAGGTCTTGCTGACGTTCGTGCAGGCGATCTTGATGCCGGGAGTGGGGGTGAGAGTTGCCACGACAGCCTTCCTTCGCTTGGCTTCTTGCGTCTTTCGGAATCGGTGCGCCCTTTACCGCTTGCGTGCCGGGCCTTACAACCCGGCGATCTTGCGCTTCCAGGGACAGAGGTAGCGTTCCAGCCCGGTGACCAGGAGGGTGGTGCACCAGGCCACCACGGCGATGACCGCCATGCCACCCATGACCATGGCCGGGTCGGAGAGGTTCATGCCCTGGACGATGATGTAGCCCAGGCCGGAACGCGCGCTGACCAGCTCGGCCGCCGCGCCCGCGGGCCAG
>Ga0183099_1000528_pt1 | contig 27485 bp, 22 predicted proteins | sample Biomet1_FD_127788 | JGI IMG/M metagenome (GOLD analysis project Ga0183099, IMG submission 127788) | Microbial communities from bioreactor (seeded with anoxic lake sediment) at LBNL, California, USA - Biofuel metagenome 1 | ecosystem: Engineered > Bioreactor > Anaerobic > Unclassified ...
TTGCTGGACACTTACCTTTTTCGGAGTTTCGATGGCTTTTCCTTTTTTACTTTTGCGAACTTAATTGTACTCTATCTGGTATTGCAAAATATTATAATTCTAAATATAATATAAATAACGATTTATATAAGCAGTATTTTATATTATGAAAGATACTGCGGTGGAACTCATTCTTCTAATCATTTTCTGGGATTCATATACAAACTAAACTATGCAAAGGAGGTTATGATATCGATAGCATCGCTCGGGTTCTCAAAATACTAAGTGATTATAATAAGCTTAAAATTATTTTTTCTCTGGAAAAAGAACCTTTGTCCGTTTCTAAAATCATTGAAATTACTGGTTTATCTCAACCATTAGTCTCATTTCATCTTAAAACTCTGCGTGAAGCTGGGTTAGTAAAAACACATCGAAAAGCAACTTTTGTTTTCAATGAATTATGCGATACAGAACTTCCTAACTTGATACGGCAATTTGAAAAATACGGTACAGATAGTCCCACGAGAAATTCATCATGTCCATTCCCCTGTCCTCTCGGAACACATAACTAACTATTTAAAAATTTCTTTTTAAAAATAAGGAGGCCCATTATATGAAAAACAATTGTTGTTCAGGTGATGAATCACCAAATTCCGGTTGCATTCCCGAGGGTATGGAGGAAACCGCTAACCCTATGATGGATATGTGCAAAAGCATGATGGATTCGATAAACAATACTGCAAAGATGGCTGGATTTGCAACTTCTGAAGTTCGAGCTCTTTTTGAAGATTGGGCAAACGAAGTAGAAAATGAAGTGCTATCTCATATCAAAAGCAAAGGTCAAGTCGATCCCAATGACATTGCTAATGAACTAAAAATCAGCGAAAACAGTATTCTCTATTTCATTAGCAAGCTCATTCGTGAAAGAAAAATAAAAGTAGTAACCGTTCAGGTGATTGAAAATTCAAACGCACCTGAAGAAAGGAGTTCCCTATGAGTAATTCATGTTCTGCCTGCTCAACATCAAGAATCTGCCCTGAGGGTATGGCTTATACTAAGGAGGCCCTTTCAAAAACCCCTAAAAAAGCTATTATATGTTGTGAAGGTGCTTGCATTAAAGGAGAAGTAGCAAGAATAGCTGCCAACATCCTTGCCTATCGCTTGCAACGTAACTCGGCAGTAAGGATTTGCCTAGGAGATGCAACTACGGGAAATTCAGGAATGCTTGATTTAATACACCGCGCACCAGAAGTCATTTCAATTGAAGGTTGTCCTTTACACTGTGGAATAAACATATTACAAACCAGAGTTCCTGACTTGCACGCAACAATCATAGATACTAGTAAGCTCTATGATTTTGACCGCAGTAAATATTTCGAAATTTTTGATTTACCGAGAGAGCAACTTGAAGAGTACGGTCTCGCTGTTGCCACACATATTGAAAGTAACTACTTTAGTAAGTAATAACTATTAAACTTGATTTTGGGAGGTATTGTAATGTCTTCTGATTGCCAAATGCAAAATAATAAAACAACAGTGGTATATGCTTGCGCCGGTTGCGCAGATGTTGGCGGCATAGCCGACCAGATAGGTCGAAAACTTAGACATGATGGATTCGCAACTCCAAAAGCTAGTTGTCTTGCAGGAATTGGTGCTGGTATTCAATCGTTTATTGATGCAGCCAAAGGTGCAGACAGGGTCATTACTATCGATGGTTGCGATGTAGAATGTGCTAAGAAAACCCTTGAAAATATAGGAATTCAATCACAACCAGTTATATTAACACGAATGGGGCTAGAAAAAGGCAACGCATCTCCTACACCTGAATTAGTTAATGATCTTTGTCAGACTATCGTAAGTCAGTTTAAATAGCATGAGTTTTTTAACTAAAAACTCATAGGAATGCATCGGATTGTACCCGTACGGATTTTAGGGATTTTCCTATTTCCTCCATATACAAAAAAGTCCCCTATAGAAGTAGACTCTTTTCCATTGTCTACTCTATAGGGGACTTTTTTCCTGTTTCAGCTTTTCTTTACGGCATTTTGCAGATGTCGATTGTGTCGGCTTCCCGGGCAGCCTTGGCCTCAAGTTTTTGCTGTTGCTTTTTGGCCTTATAATTCTCATAGCGGCGCTTGCCTTCGCAAAAAGCGAGTTTCGTTTCTTCGGTATCAAGTACCAAAGGCGGTACAGATTTCGGTTTAGCATTGCGGTCAAGAGCCACCATCGTGAAGTAGGCCGACAGCGCACGCTGCGGTTTGCCCTCATGTTCTAAATCTTCGACCTCTACATTAACTGCCACTTCCATCGAACTATGACCAACAAAAACGATGGCTGCGGTGCAGACAACGAGATCACCGATCAAAATCGGCAGATGAAACTCCAATTCATCAACGCGAGCCGTGACCACATTAGACCGGGCGTAACGGCGGGCTGCGGCATAAGCTGCTGAATCCATCATCTTCATAATTTCTCCACCATGCACATTGCCAGCTACATTGGTCTGGCTCGGCATCATCACTTCACTGATAATGATCCGATTTTCGGCTGCATTGCAACTCATAGGATAACCCCCTCAACAAAACGTTTTTTGTTGTCTTTATTGTAACATGTTTTCAAAACGGGCAACAGCGATTTGTTTTTTATCGAGCAGGAGGTCCTCCACTAACGCTCATAACAGCACTTGCCTTTTTAAAAGCGAAAACAGTGACCCCCCAAAACAAGAAACGTCTCCACATTCTCTCATTTTCTAAAATTTCATTTATTCTACAAATTCATTAACGAAGCCACAACGAACCATTCCTGTGCTTCACCGGCAAGATTTATTCCCATCTAATATTTTAGTAAAAGCTTCTTTGAAAGAGCTAATATCTTCTTCCTTTGTAGCCCATGATGTACAAAAACGAATACAAGTATTATCGTTGTCCGGTTTACTCCATATAGATGTGGTATATTTTAAAGATATCTTTTCTACCAGCCAATTGGGGAGTATCGGGAAAAGCTGATTAGAATGGGCTTCGGCAATAAAACTAAAACCGGCATTCTCAAAAACACGTTTCAGTAAACAGGCCATGTTATTTGCGTGTACTCCCAATTTACTGTATAAATCATCTTTGAACAGCTCTTCAAATTGCATGCCCAGAAGCCAGCCCTTTGCTATCCTTGCGCCGCGTTGCTTCATATTAAACCGAAAATCTCTTTTCAAAAGATCATTGATAATAACTAAAGCCTCTCCGAACAAAGCTCCAACTTTTGTCCCGCCGATATAAAATGCATCAACAAGTTTTGGCAAATCACTAATTGCAATGTCATTTCCTTGAGCGGTCAGACTCATTGCTAATCTGGCACCATCCAAATAAAGTAATAGATCATTTTCCTTACAATATCGAGAAAGCACTTCGAGCTCAGACTTATAATATATTGTACCAATCTCTGTTGGATTGGAAATAAAAACCATCTTAGGTTGTACCCAATGTTCATCTTGATGTTGGTCAAGAACGGGTTGAATTAGCTTCGGCGTCAATTTGCCATCCGGAGTCACAACATCAAGAATTTTGTGTCCACTAGCTTCCACGGCTCCTGTTTCATGAATATTAATATGACCGACATCCGCTGAAATAACCGCCTGATAGGGTCGCAACGAATGGGAAATAAACGTTACATTCGTAATCGTCCCCCCGGGAAGAAAATGAATATCCGCATTTTCATATTGAATTGCCCTTTTAATCAATGTGGCAGCATTCTCACAATGAGAATCCATACCATAACCATCGTTTTGCTCCAAGCCTGCATCCATAATAGCTTTCAAGATATTGGGATGAAGACTTTCACTGTAATCATTTTTAAAACTATACATTTCGCATTCCCCTTTTTATTTATACTTTAAAACAAGTTCAGCCTGCCAACCGTTATATCACGGTATCACCATAACCGCCTTTTCTTAATACACTTATTCAGCTATACATTATCTTGTAGCTGAACTCAGTTTTTATTGAAATATTATCAACGCAGGCATATCATTATAATAAGCCCAGCACACGTATAACAGTCAACATCAATGTATAACACCAATACAACTGGAGGAAAAAAGTTGCATATATCTATTGACCGACATTCAAAAACCTCTATTCAAGAACAAATCAAGCTAGAAATTGCCCAACGCATCCGTTCCGGTTTACTAGAAGAAAATTATGTTCTTCCATCGGTTCGAGAGCTCTCACACAGTTTAAATATAAGTTTAGTTACCGCGCACAGGGTATATCAATCACTAAAAAAAGATGGGCTCGTTAAAACAATTCGCGGAAAAGGAACTTTTGTAAAATGTTTTCGCACTTTACAAAATAACGCTCCACATGATCGTAGCAAAACCTGTCTTGACCCATACAATTGGCAATTATCCATTCCGGATTATCTTCCCCGTGCAAGCTTCTGGAGTCAAAGCAGCGTAAGGCTTCCTCCCCAATTTCTTGATATGGCCACAGCTTCCATCCATCACTCATTATTTCCATTAAACTTATTGCAGACCTCCGTACAACAAACCTTACAACAATATCCCCAAGCCTTTGGAAGTCGGTCTCCATACCAAGGCGATCCTGACCTCCTAAAACAAATTTGTAATTATTTAGCAAAGCAAGGAATCTCAGCTCGGCCGCATCAGCTAATCATCACCAATGGAACTCAACAGGGAATAAATTTATTTGCCAGGACATTTTTAGGCCCTAAAGATGTGATTGCTATGGAAACCCCTTGTTTTTCCGGAGCTATTGATGCCTTCCGCTTCACCCACACGGTAATTCAACCAATCCCCCTTGATGAGGAAGGAATTCGCCTTGACATATTAGAAGAACTTGCTATGCGAACAAAAATTAAAGCTATATACACTGTACCGACTTACCAAAATCCAACAGGTACAATTATGTCTCTCAGACGTCGCAAAGACTTACTTGAATTTGCGGAAAATAATAATATTCTGATCCTTGAAGATGACCCGCATCGAGAATTATCTTTCTCCAACAACAATTCCGCAATGAAACCACCGCCAACACTTAAATCATTAGATCCATCCGGAAGAGTAATCTATCTCAAAGGGTTTAGCAAATTTCTTTTCCCCGGACTCAGATTAGGAATTATGTTTGCCAATGGGACTGTATACAATCGATTGCTAGCAGCAAAGTCGATTTCTGATCTAGGTTCACCATTATGGCTGCAAAAAGCTCTTGTTCCTCTATTTTCCAACCCCCAACTTATTACCTTTATAAAAACTTTGAATCAAAAATTAACAGCTCGCAGTCATTTGGTTATGAAAAACCTTGCCGATCATCTTCATCCAGAATTTAAGTTTCAAAAAATTGGTGGCGGAATGCATTTATGGCTTACATTACCCCCTGAAATATCTGCCGATGACTTGCTCAGCATTGCGCACAGCCAAGGTATTCACTACTTACCAGGATCTATATTTTATCCTGGGGAACCAGAACTCAATCATTTACGCATTTGCTGGACAAATCTCTCCGACAAAGACTTACCAAAAGCATTAGCTATACTTTGCAACATCCTCAACAACGCCATAACGCATCCATAATTCATATTTTTGTGTAAACGAAAATATGCTCCGCCTCGTGGCAGACAGTTTTAGTAGTTCAACTGTCTGCCACAAGGGGAGCATAGCACCGCGAAGCCTGTTTTTTCTATTTTTCCTGTGGCCGTGCCTGGAAAGTGAGTTCACCATCGGCAATGCCGATTTCTACCATATCGCCTTCCTTAATCAGGCCCTTAATAATTTCCTTGCTCAGCGATGTTTCCACCGTATGTGACAGCAACCGTTTGAGCGGGCGTGCACCGTAGCTGGGGTCAAAGCCCTGCTCCGACAGCATCGCCAGAACTTCATCCGACCATTTCAGGCCGATTTTAACCTGGCGCTGCAGCCTTTTATTGAGACTCTGCAGCAAAAGAGCTGCGATTTTCTTGACTTCTGCCTTATCCAAACCGCGAAAGACGATGATATCATCAACACGATTCAAAAATTCCGGGCGGAAATAGTTCCGCAGGATTTCCCGCACAGCCGCTTCGGCTTCGGCAAAATCAGCCTTGTTCAATATTTCCTGCGAACCGAGATTGGACGTCATGATGATGACGGTATTCTTAAAATTGACCACCCGGCCCTTGCCATCGGTCAGGCGGCCATCATCGAGGATCTGCAGGAGCACATTGAATACATCCGGATGAGCTTTTTCCACTTCATCCAATAGGATTACGCTGTATGGGCGGCGGCGCACGGCTTCGGTCAGCTGTCCGCCTTCATCGTAGCCAACATAACCCGGAGGTGCACCGATCAGACGGGCTACGGAATGCTTCTCCATGTATTCGCTCATGTCAAGCCGGATGATATTCCGCTCGTCGTCAAACAGGCATTCCGCCAAAGTCTTGGCGAGCTCTGTTTTGCCGACGCCGGTTGGCCCGAGAAAAATAAAGGAGCCAATCGGGCGGTTCGGATCCTTGATACCGGCTCTGGCCCGGATGATCGCTTCGCTGACCACGCGAACCGCCTCGTCCTGACCCACGACGCGCTCATGCAGAACATCTTCGAGATGCACAAGCTTTTCGCGCTCACCAGTGAGCATCTTGGTCACCGGAATGCCCGTCCAGCGGCTTACAACCTTGGCAATATCTTCTTCGCCGACCTCTTCTTTTAAAAGCTGCGATTCATTGGCCTGCGCCGCCAGCATTTTTTCCTGCTCCTGCAGCTGCTTTTGCAGTTCTGGCAGCTTGCCGTATTTTAGTTCGGAAAGCTTGTTGAGATCATAGGCTCTCTCGGCCGCTTCCATTTCGCCGTTTACGGCATCCAGTTCTTTTTTAATGCCGCGCACGCGCAAAATGGACTGTTTTTCCCCTTCCCATTTCGTCTGCAGTTCACTGTCCTTTTGCTTGAGGCTTTCCTGTTCCTGCATGATCTGTGCGAGCTTAGCCTGTGAGGCTTCGTCGGTTTCTTTTTTCAATGCCTGCTCTTCTATCTGCAGCTGCATGATCTTGCGGCGGACTTCATCGAGTGGCGCCGGCATCGATTCAATTTCTGTACGAAGCTTGGCGGCCGCTTCATCGACCAGATCGATGGCCTTATCCGGCAGAAAACGATCGGATATATAGCGATCGGACAATACCGCCGCCGAGACAAGTGCATTGTCGCGAATCCGTACACCATGATGCACTTCATAGCGATCTTTCAGTCCGCGCAGAATCGAAATCGTATCCTCGACCGTCGGCTGGCCGACCATGACCGGCTGGAACCTTCTTTCGAGCGCCGCATCCTTTTCGATATACTTGCGGTACTCATTCAGCGTCGTCGCGCCAATGCAGCGCAGTTCGCCACGGGCCAGCATCGGCTTTAAGAGATTTCCGGCATCCATGGCTCCTTCAGCCGCTCCGGCACCGACAACCGTATGAACTTCATCGATAAAGAGCAAAATCTGCCCTTCGGATTTGACGATTTCGTTCAGCACCGCTTTGAGCCGTTCTTCAAATTCGCCGCGAAACTTAGCACCGGCTACCATCGACCCCATATCCAATGAATAGAGTATTTTATTTTTCAAAGACTCCGGCACGTCACCGGCGACAATGCGGCGGGCCAGGCCTTCTACGATAGCTGTTTTGCCGACACCCGGTTCCCCGATCAGCACCGGATTGTTTTTCGTCCGCCGGGATAAAATCTCCACCGTCCGGCGGATCTCTTCATCCCGGCCAATAACCGGATCGAGCTTGCCGCGACGAGCCGCATCCGTAAGATCCCTGCCATATTTTTCCAAAGATTTATAACCGCTCTCCGGATTGTCACTCGTAACATTCTGCTTGCGGTTTTCCTTGATTACCGCTTGGATTTTGCTGGAATTCAAATTAAATTCGCGGCAAATCGCCGTCGTTTCACTGTCGCCGGCTTCGACGATCGCCAGCAGCATATGCTCTGTGCTGATATAGTCATCTTTCATCTTACCAGCTATTTCTTCCGCTTTGCCGAGCACGCGCACCATAGCCGTTCCCATTCCCAGGCGATCCTGCCCTTTAACACTTGGTATCTTCCGCAACACCTGTTCAAGCCGTGCTTTGAGCATGGCCAGATCCGTCTTGCACTCCTGGAAAACCGTATACAATAACCCTTCCGGTTCTTTCGCGAGTGCCATCAAAAAATGAGCGGTCGTTATCTCCTGATGATAGTGCAGCGCTGCTGTCTGCTGCGCTGTCTGCAGCGCTTCCATAACCTTCTGTGTATATTTTTCCTGTCCCATAAGCAATTCCCTCCTAGCTTTTTCGCTAATTTTCTTCTATAACAGGGGATTTTATCCCTTCTGATTTTTATTATAGCGCAAAAAGTCAAAAAATCAAACTATTTTTTTGACTTTTTGACCTATAAATATTTTCTGCTGTTTTTGCGGGACGCAGTCCGTTTTTTCCAACAAAAAAGCACTCCATACGTGAGTGCTTTTTTGCTCTATTTTATTTCTTTTTTACCGGGAAGTAGATGTGTGTGATGAGCTCCGCCTCTGTTTTTACGAAGGCTGGACTGTTCAAGTACTCCTCAAACGGTGCGGCCGCGATCTCATAACCATTTTCCTGTATCCATTCGACCAGTTTTGCATATACCGACGGCAAATTTGCATAAGCCCCCTGGCATACCGCTGTCGCGCAGAGTCCGCCCGCGAGGATTCGCGTGTACGCATCCTCCACTCGCACGGGAAAAGCCAGCTCCGTATCATTGTTTTCCGGATTGAATTCCTTGTCATGATAGATCGCCATAGGCGCTCCGGTAAACTGCATATTTTTTTCGCGGGCCAACAGCATCAATTTGTCCATGTGCTGACAAAAATCGGCCAAACTCATATGCTGGCGACTCGATAAAATATACCTGGCTTCCTTTTCTACCAACTTTACTTCAACATGATCAATAAATGACATAATATCTACCCCTTTTTCTAAGTTTAAAAGATCCATTTCCATTTGCCGTGCCGCACTTTTATATTCCTCGATCCGGCTTTTGATTTCCGTTGCCTTCGCCCTTATCTGCTGGATCATGTACAAGCGATTATTGGTCGACAACAGCACTGCGATCTCGCTTAACGAAAAATTGTAATTTTTCAAGCGGTTGATCAAAAGCAGCTGCCGGATTTGCGCGACATCATAAAAGCGATAGCCGTTTTCCTCATGGATCGTATTCGGCTTGAGCAAATTAATCGCATCATAATGACGCAAAGTCCGGGTGGTAACGCTGCATATTTTTGAGAATTCCCCTATTGAAAGCATGCCTGTCTCCTTTAGTATTTGATAGCTATCTTGCTTTTCAGTATACGATCTTACGTTACGTCAAAGTCAACTCTTTTTTAAAAATAAAACCAGATCACAAGGATCTGGTTTTAGCAACTGCATCTGCAGCCATTCTTCTTTTGAATTTTCCTTACGGCTGATATGCCTTTTCCCCACCGAACTCCTTGGCTGCTGCCGCTTCTTCCAGTACCGGCTTTTTTATCGGTTCGGAATCAAGCAACGCAATCACAAGAAATGTTCCCAAGCAAAGCACCCACTCAAAATAAATCGGATGGGAAAAGATCTGCAGTGCCGGAACAAACTGCCATACGATGAGTCCGGCCAAGCCGACGACCGTCGTATAGAAAGCCGAGCTCTTGCGACAAAGCTGCGGCGCAAAAATCGTGAACAGAAAGACCACCGTAAATGCCGTCGTCAGACTCAGTCCCGCCAGCATGGTCTTCAAAATCCCCACGGCATTGAACGCCAGGCACAAGGTTCCAACCCCCACCAAAAGAATGACGCGGTGATTGATCTTGACAAACTGCGCATCTGAAACGCCCGGATTCATAAAGCGCTTATAAATATCTTGAGAAATCAGCGTTCCCGCACCGAGCAAAATGGTACAAGCCGTCGATACGTCAGCTGCCCAAAGTGCCGCCAGCGTAATGCCCGAGGCAACCGGATCCAGACTCATGATAATCTGCGGTAACGCCATCGTCGGACTGACATCGGGAAACTGGACCATCGCGGCCAGGCCTAAAATCGCCGACAAAAATCCAATGGGGAAGATCAATACCCCGCCCCAGATAAAACCGTTGCGAGCTGTTTTGGCATCTTTAGCCGAACAGGCAATCTGCACCGGCCCCTGCGCCGAAATCGCCTGCGTCACCATGACGATAACCCAGCCGATAATTACCGACAGGCCAAGGCCGCCGATAGGGCCCATCCAGTCAAATGAGGCCGCTGGCAGCTGCGAGGTAATCCCCCCCAGACCTCCGCTGCGATAGAGCACACTCCCCGTCGCATACAAAATTCCAAAATAAATCAGGGAAACGCTGAGCACATTGGATAAACCAGAAGACCAGAGCCCGCCAATCAAGGTGATGCCGATAAAGACAACCGCGCTTACCAGCATGCCGCCCTGCATCGAGAAAATATCCGGCATCAGCGCCGACAAGATCGCCCCGCCAGCCACATACTGCAGTGAAGTGATGACGATCAGGATGATCGCGAGGCCGATCGCGCTGACCAGCCGGCCCCGCCGATCATAATAGCGCTCAAACAGTTCGGGAATCGTCGAGCACTTGAGTGCCCGGTACTTTCCCGCTGCGACAATGCCCATGACAACGGCACCGATAGCCCAGGCGCCGTTATACCAACCAGCAGCGAGGCCGACACTGGCGGCATTTTCAGCAACGCCGACCGTGGAAGCAGCGCCAACCGCCAGCCCGGTCACGTTAAACGCAATCATGCCCGTCGTGAGCTTGCGCCCCGCAAAAAGATATTCCGCCGAATCCTGATTCGCCCGGCGCTTTACATAAAAACTTATGCCAAATAATAGTGCGATATACAAACAAACAATAACAAACTGAATAGACATACTTGTCCCTACCCTTCTACCCTGCTACAAAAATACAATACAGCTTACAAACAACAGCCTCTACCATACTACAATCCTGCACCACCATTCTTCTGTGGCTGTTTCCTTTACCATTGTATAAAAAAACATACAAAAATACAATACGGCGCTGAACAAAGTGTGTTCAGCGCCGCTAAATTATTTTACCGCCTCAATTCGACGGTAAAAGTCGTCCCCTCGCCAAGCTTGCTCTCAACCGATATTTTCCCGCGATGCAGCGTGGCGATTTCCTGGGCAATTGCCAATCCCAGCCCATTGCCACCCGACTCTCGCGAACGGGCCTTGTCCACCCGGTAAAAGCGGTCAAAGATACGCTCTTGATCTTCCGGAGCAATGCCAATCCCCGTATCCTGCACGCGAACCCGCAGCTTGTTTTTATCGGCCTTACCGTCCAAATCAATGGTCACTTGGCCGCCCGGCGGCGTATACTTCACCGCATTGTCGATCAAAATCAGCATCAGCTGCTTGATCTTCTGCTCATCGGCACGAATATCCGTCGGCTTCATCTCGCCGCAAATGACCTGTATCTGTTTTTTTTCGGCCAATGGCTGCATGCGCCGCACAATCTGCCGCAAAAGCTCTGCCAGATCAAACTGTTCTTTGGCCAGAGTAATTTTTTGATTGTCACTGCGCGCTATAGTCAGCAAATCACCGACCAGCTTGGTCATCTTCTTCACCTCATCGCGAACATCACCGATAACCTGTTTCAAAAACGGGGAAGTAATCGATGGATCATTCTCCAGCACATCGGCCGAAGCCATGACCACACTGAGCGGCGTCCGTAGCTCATGCGATGCATCGGCGGCAAACTGCCGCTGCTTTTCGTATGCTTCCTTTAACGGCACGATGGCTTTGCCTGACATGATATGACCGACGACCGCAGCAATCAGCAAGGCCAGCAACGAAAACACGCCCAAAACGACCATGGATTTCTGCAAACCATTATAAACCGCTGTGACGTCCTTGCCCACATAGACCATGCCGACGCGCTCCCCATCCAGGACAATCGGCTGGGCACTCATCATCAGTTTGTATTTGAAATTGATCTTGCCCTCTTTCGTAAAAATAGCTACTTCGCGATCGGGAACCGCCCAGGAATTTATCGCATCCAGAACAAACGGCTCCGTAGTAAACGGTGCCCGGGAAAAATTCAGCAAATGACCATCATCATCAAACACGTAAAAGAACATTCGATCCTGGCCATCCTTGTATTTCTCCGTATCATCAAAAAGCAATTCCCGGTGCTGAATCAAAAAGGCTTGCGCATAGGCAACATTATTCGCTGTGTCCAGGATTTCCCGGGCTTGTTCCGAAGCAATCGACCACTCCATACTCTTATAGACGCCGCAAATCATCGCCACCAGAAAAAAGGCCATCATCAGCGAATAAAACAGCGTCAGTCGCTGCCGGATCCGGCGAAACATGTTCGTTGCCATCATTCAGCCTCCAGCTTATAACCGACGCCGCGAATGGTATGGATCATCGTCTGCCCGTCTGCCAGATCGAGTTTTTTGCGCAGCAGCTTCACATAGGAATCGATATTATTCGAGCTCACTTCCGATTCGAGCCCCCAGATGCGATCCAAAATGATGTCCCGCGGCACAACAATGCCGACATTTTGCACGAGCAGGTCAAAAATCTGGAACTCCCGCGGCGACAGCTGAATGACCTGTGTGCCTTTATGCAAAACCTTCGCCGTTCGATTCAGGGTGAACTCACCGATCTGAATGACCTCCTGCTGAATTTTTTGATTGGTACGGCGCCCCAGTGCCCGGAGCCGCGCCAGCAGTTCCGCAAATTCAAACGGCTTAACCAGATAATCGTCCGCCCCTGCATCGAGACCAGCAACCCGATCCTCGACCGCATCGCGCGCCGTCAAGATCAGCACCGCCTTCTCATAGCTGTTTTCCCGCAGCTTTTTGCAAACAGAAACTCCGCTTTGGACCGGCATCATCCAGTCCAGAATCAAAATATCATAATCATCATACATTGCATATTCATAAGCCATATCACCGGCTGTAACCCACTCCACAGCGATGTTATTCTGCTCGAGCATGTATTTCGTCAAATTCCCCAATTTCTTATCATCTTCCGCCAGCAATACCCGCATACTCATCCATCCTTCCGGCACGATCTACGTCCTATTATACTGCATTTTCCGGGACTGCACCCGTAAAATTTAAGCTTTCGCCTGAGTATACAGGTTTTTATTGAAAACTCACTGGAAGCCGCTGCACATTTTATTGCTGATTTTTTTGTTGTATAATAGAAGCAACGCTTTATTTTTAAACCACTGGAAATGAGGACTTGTTATGACAACACATGAAAAACTTTTGCAAATGCTAGATGAAAATCATATTGACTACAGGCTCTGTGAACACATCGCCGAAGGGCACAGCGAGGAAATCGCCAAAATTCGCGGCAACGACCCGCACCAAGCCATGAAAGCCATCGTCCTTCTGGCGAAAAACACGAAAAAGGATTTTCACTATCATCTGGCCATTCTCCCCGCGGATAAAATGATTGATCTCGATGCTCTGAAAGAATATTTGGCGGTCAAGAAAGTGATTTTCGCCCCGCTTGACAAGGCCCGCGAAGTCACCGGCTGTGAAATCGGCGCCATCCCGCCGTTTGTCTTTCATCCTGATATGACGCTGATCGTCGATCCCGGCGTAAAAGACAACGAAGAAATCGTCTTCAATGCCGGCCTCCTGACAAAATCGATTTTCATGAAACTGGAAGACTACCTGCAGATCGTTCAGGTGAACTGGGCAGCGATCGCGAAGGATGCCAGCAATGTCTAAATGCATTGGTCTGCCGCCTTCCATAAAGCCCGACTGCCGCCTCCTCATCTTAGGCTCGATGCCAGGCATAGCATCCCTGCAAGAACAGCAATACTATGCCTACCCCCAGAACCGCTTCTGGCCGCTCATGGCTACTCTGCTCGGCGAAAATGCTGTTCCAGACAGCTATGGCGATCGTCTCACGATGCTGCTGCGCCACCACATCGCCCTTTGGGATTCCATCGGCAGCTGTGAGCGCACAGGCAGTCTGGATTCGGCCATAAAAAATGAACAAGCCAACGACCTTCCCGGCTTATTGGCAGCGTATCCCGCAATCCAGAAAATATGCTTCAACGGCGGCAAATCCTTTCAGGCTTTTAAAAAGCACCACAAAGCCCTGCTGCTACAGCCGCAAATCGCATTTAAATGTTTGCCCTCTACCAGCCCTGCCAACGCGCGCTGGCAACTGCCACAGCTTTTATCGGCCTGGCGGGAAGCACTTGAAAACTAAAAACAGAAATGCCGCCTTAAGCGCAAAATCTTAAGGCGGCATTTCTGTTTTTTAGTTCCCTGCAGAATCGTCTACTTGCATCTGCCCACAGGTTCTTTATATATTTATCGCTTATTCGCCAAAGAACAGCTTGATATCATCTTCCACCGTGCCGATTCCCGCAATGCCGAAGTTCTTGACGAGAACATCGACGACAGCTGGTGACAGGAATGCCGGCAGTGTCGGACCGACATGGATATTTTTTACGCCCAAGTACAAGAGCGCCAAGAGGACGATGACCGCTTTCTGTTCATACCAGGCAATGTTGAAGACCAGCGGCAGATCGTTGATGTCCTCGAGACCAAAGACCTCTTTAAGTTTCAAGGCGATCAGCGCCAGTGAATAGCTGTCATTGCACTGTCCGGCATCAAGTACACGGGGAATTCCACCAATGGTGCCAAGATCCAGCTTATTATAACGGTATTTCGCACAGCCGGCCGTCATAATCACCGTATCCTTCGGCAGTGCCTTGGCAAATTCCGTATAGTACTCACGTGACTTCATGCGCCCGTCGCAGCCGGCCATGACAACAAATTTCTTGATTGCGCCGGATTTTACGGCAGCAACTACTTTATCCGCCAATGCTATAACCTGATCATAGGCAAAGCCGCCGATAATCGATCCCGTTTCGAGCTGCGTCGGTGCCGGACACTTTTTCGCATGCTCGATCAAAGCGGAAAAATCCTTGTCATCGCCGATCGGAGCATCAATGTGCTTGCAGCCCGGGAAGCTCACCGCACCGCTCGTATAAACGCGATCTTTATAGCTGTCTTTCGGCGGCACCAGGCAGTTTGTCGTCAGAAGGATTGGTCCGTTGAAGCTCTCAAACTCTTCCTTTTGTTTCCACCAGGCATTGCCGTAATTGCCGACAAAATGTTTATATTTTTTGAAAGCCGGATAATAATGCGCTGGCAGCATTTCCGAATGCGTGTAAACATCTACGCCCGTGCCTTCCGTCTGCTGCAGAAGCATTTCCAAATCGCGCAGATCATGACCCGAAATCAGGATAGCCGGATTTTCCCGGACATCCAGATCAACGGAAGTCATTTCCGGTTTGCCGTACGTAGAAGTATTGGCCTCATTGAGCAGTGCCATGCCGGCTACCCCGAATTCGCCCGTTTCCAGCGTCAAAGCAATCAAGTCGTTCACGCTCAAGCTATCATCAATGGTCTTAGCCAAAGCTTCCTGCAGAAAAACATCGATTTCTACCTTCTCATAGCCGAGAACATTGGCATGATGCAGATATGCAGCCAAGCCCTTTATTCCATAGATGATCAATTCCCTAAGGCTTCTGACATCTTCATTTTTCGTTGCCAAAACGCCGACATGCTTGGCTTTTTCTGCCATTGCTGCCCGGTCGTCACTTTCCCAGACCGCAGCATCCGAAAGACCTGTTTCATTGGCGAGCTGCTTTGCCAAAACCTTCTTGCTTTGCTGTGTCAATAAAATACGATCCGCGATAAAGTCCTCATCGAAATTTGCATTCGTAATCGTCGTAAACAAGTTCACCGTGACGATATGATTGACTTCCTGGCTGACCGCCTTGCCTTCTGCACGCAGACGCGTTGCAACTTCTGATAAGCCGATCGTCACATAACGCAATAAATCCTGCAAATTCGCTACCCCCGGCTGCTTACCACAAACCCCGACCTGTGTGCAGCCCGAGCACTGCGCCGTTTCCTGACACTGATAGCAAAACATTTTGTTTTCCATTTTTAGTCCTCCATTTTTTAAGAAATTTTATTTTGAATACCTGTGGTTGATTCACTTTATGTTTCCTATTGTAATGGAATTCACCGGAAAAATCCGTTGCAATTGCAACACCATGAAAAGATATCGCATTACCTTGGCTTTGCCATTATTAAGGGCTGCGTACTTCATTTCATTATAATGGATATGCGCTTATTTTACAACAATTCTGTCTTTTTGTTTTGAAAAAGAGGGGCGCCGCAGCGCCCCTCTTCCTAGTCATTCTCGGGAAAATTTGTCTTTTAAAATAACATCATGCGAACCGCCTTCGACAATGCTCGTCGACGATACCAAGGTCAGCTTGGCATTTTTTTGGAATTCTTTGATATCCAAGGACCCGCAGTTGCACATGGTCGAACGCACCTTGCTCAGCGTAATCTGAACATTGTCCTTCAGAGGACCGGCATACGGCACATAGGAATCGACGCCTTCTTCAAAGGAAAGTTTGCCGTCGCCGCCGAGATCATAGCGCTGCCAGTTTCTTGCGCGGTTTGAGCCTTCACCCCAGTATTCCTTGAGGAAGGTTCCGTTGATCTTCACTTTGTCCGTCGGGCTCTCATCAAAGCGGGAGAAATAGCGGCCGAGCATCATGAAATCGGCACCCATGGCCAGTGCCAAGGTCATATGGTAATCATGAACGATGCCGCCATCGGAACAAATTGGAATGTAGATACCGGTTTCCTTATAGTACTCATTGCGGGCTGCTGCAACCTCAATAATAGCAGTCGCCTGGCCACGGCCAATTCCCTTCGTTTCACGAGTAATACAGATAGAGCCGCCACCGATACCGACTTTGATAAAGTCGGCCCCAGCTTCAGCGAGGAAACGGAAGCCTTCACGATCGACAACATTGCCGGCACCGACCTTGACGTCTTTGCCGAAATGTTCATGAATGTATTGCAACGTAATGCGCTGCCATTCAGAAAAGCCCTCCGAAGAATCGATGCACAAAACATCCGCACCGGCTTTTAAAAGTTCTGGTACGCGTTCTGCGTAATCGCGCGTATTGATGCCGGCCCCGACAATATAACGCTTGCTGGCATCGATCAGTTCATGTTCATTTTCTTTGTTGTCCGTATAATCTTTTCTGAATACCATGTAACGCAGACGTTGGTTCTTGTCAATCAGCGGCAACATGTTGAGCTTGTGCTGCCAGATCAGATCATTGGCGGCCGGTAAAGTTGTATCCGCATCGGCATAAATGAGTTTGCTGAACGGCGTCATGAATTCTTCGGCTTTCGCATCGGATCCCATGCGGGTCACGCGGTAATCACGGCTGGTAACGATGCCGAGGAGCTTGCCCGTCGGCGTGCCGTCTTCGGTGACTGCCATCGTCGAATGCCCCGTCTGCGCTTTGAGTTTAAGGATTTCCGCAAGGGTCGTTGTCGGCTTGATATTCGAATCGCTGTTTACAAAACCCGATTTATAATTTTTTACGCGGGCCACCATTTCCGCTTCATCAGCAACGGATTGCGAACCAAAAATAAAACCTACGCCGCCTTCTTTAGCCAAGGCAATTGCCATATTATCATCGGTTACCGCCTGCATGATCGCTGACGTCATCGGAATGTTCATTTTTATTTTCGGCGTTTCACCTTTTTTAAATTTCACCAACGGCGTCGCCAATGAAACATTTTTCGGTATGCACTTTTCCGAAGAATAGCCCGGAACCAGTAAATACTCTCCAAATGTGTGTGATGCCCCTTCATAATAAAATGCCAACTTAACCCCTTCTTTTCTTTAAAATTTAAAAAATCCCTATTAAAATCCGCTTCACGAGCCAAAATGGATTTCACAAGATATTGTTATATATAATAGTACGGATTTCAGGGTTTTGTCAACAACTTAGTTTAAAAAAGCAGGGCCGCCATGCTGGCGGCCCTGCTTTTTTTATTCTACGGTTACGGATTTCGCAAGATTGCGCGGTTTATCGACATCACAGCCTCTGGTGATGGCTGCATAATAGGCCAAAAGCTGGAGTGGTACAACGGCGAGAATCGGAATCAGAAGTTCATCCGTCTGCGGTACCTTGATGACGTGATCCACATATTTTTCAAGTTCCATGTCATCCGCTGCGGCAATGCCGATGACGATGGCATCACGAGCCTTAACTTCCTTGATATTGCTCAGGGTCTTCTCGTAGACGCTTTTCTGCGTAGCCAGAGCGATAACCGGTATGCCTTCGATGATCAGAGCCAAGGTACCGTGCTTGAGTTCCCCAGCCGCATAAGCTTCGGCATGAATATAGGAAATTTCCTTTAATTTCAAAGAACCTTCCAATGCCACATCGTAGTCAAGCGAACGGCCGATAAAGAAGACATCTTCACTGAAACCATATTCTTTGGCAAATGTCTTGATCGGGTCGACATCTTCGAGCGTTTCGCTGATCTGCGCCGGGATTTCCCGCAGTTTCGTCAGCAGTTCTTTCGTGCGCTGTGGCGTAATGGTTTCCTTGATTTCAGCCATGTACATTGCCAGCATGAACATCGTGATGAGCTGCGTCGTGTAGGCTTTCGTCGAAGCCACGGCAATTTCCGGGCCAGCCCAGGTATAAATAACCTGATCTGCTTCCCGCGCGATGGAAGAGCCAACGACATTGGTGATGGCCAGGGTCTTGGCGCCGAGTCTTTTAGCTTCCTTAAGAGCTGCCAGCGTATCACTGGTTTCGCCGGACTGGCTGACTACGATCATCAGCGTGCGGTCATCGATAATCGGTTCACGATAGCGGAATTCCGAAGCGATGTCGACTTCAACCGGAATGCGCACGAGCTTTTCAATATAGTATTTACCGACAAGTCCGGCATGATAGGCCGTACCGCAGGCAACGATAAAGATCTTCTGGAACGAGTCCAGATATTCTTTGTTCCACTTGAGTTCATCGATAACGATGGCACTGTTGTCTTTGGCGACTCTGGCCGACATCGTTTCGCGGACAGCTTTCGGCTGTTCATGGATTTCCTTCAGCATGAAATGTTCATAGCCGCCTTTTTCAGCCGCTTCCGCATTCCAGTTGACTTCAAATACTTTCTTGGTGACCGGCTGGCCTTCGCGGTTCGTGATCCAGACCGAGTCTTTTTTGACGATGGCCACTTCGCCGTCATTGATAATATAGGTGCGACGTGTCCGCGCGATGATCGCCGGAATATCGGAAGCGATAAAGTTTTCGCCGTCGCCAAGGCCGATGACCAGCGGATTGTCTTTTTTCGTGCAAATCAGGCAATCCGGATCATTTTTGGACATGAAGACCAACGAATATGAGCCTTCAATCTTCCGAAGAACTTCGCGTACAGCGGCTTCGAAGTCACCTTTGTAGAGTTCTTCCAGCAGATGGGCAATGACTTCCGTATCCGTTTCCGATTTGAAATCATGGCCTTTTTTGATCAGAGCTTCCTTTAAGGACATGTAATTTTCAATGATGCCGTTATGAACAACAACGAAATCGCCGGAACAGTCCGTATGCGGATGGGAATTGCGGTCAGACGGACGGCCATGCGTCGCCCAGCGGGTATGACCGATACCAATCAGTCCCTGCGGTACTTTTTCTTCGATTTTATCTTTCAAGGCGGCTAAGCGGCCTACCGTTTTTTCGACATTAATCTTTTCACCGTCGAATACAGCAATCCCCGCAGAATCATAGCCGCGATATTCCAATTTTGTCAGACCTTCAATAAGAAATGGTGCTGCCTGTTTTGCACCTACATAACCAACGATACCACACATAATCGTGCCTCCATTTTGCTTATAGCTTGTTTTATTAAAATGAGACGCAAGCGTCTGCCGTTTTTATCCTGTTTTTTTGATCTTATCCGCTGTATTGTCCTGCTGATCGCTCGGCAGTTTTGCCAGCTTCTATCGACCCGATCCGGCCGAGAGGCATCCGCTGATTCTTCGACGACCTCTTCCTCGTCCTCTCACCTTGCTGGCAAGAGCTAGCGCTAAAGTATGTATACTTTTTCCGTAAAATTCACGATCCTCCTCATTCCCCAACAAACAACAGGATGCATTCCTTTGGGGACTAATAAACAACACAACACAACGGAGCACTAAGGTGTGCTCCGTTGTACGTTGTAATTCTAATATATTCAGGAATAATAGTCAAGTATTAGCCCTGTTCTTTTTTTACGAAATCCGCAATCCGATGACAAATCACATCAAGCTGTGCCTGATCCGGGCCTTCCGCCATAACGCGAATCAAGGGTTCCGTTCCCGAAGCGCGGACTAAGATCCGGCCGGTTTCGCCAAGTTCTGCATCGCCATCAGCAATCGCCTGTTTTATGACGGCATTTTCTTCCCAACCATCCTTACTGGCAACGCGGACATTGACCAACAGCTGCGGATAACTCGTCATCACGCCGGAAAGCGCGGATGCTTTTTGGCCGCTGCGCTTTACCGAGCTCAATACCTGCAGCCCTGTAATCAGGCCGTCACCGGTCGTGCAGAAATCACTGAAGATGATATGGCCGGACTGTTCGCCGCCGAGCGTATAACCGTGTTCCAGCATGTTTTCCAGCACATAGCGGTCGCCGACACCGGTCACTTCGACGCGGCCGCCGGCAGCTTTAATGGCCTGATGAAAACCGATATTCGCCATAACCGTAGAAACTACGGTATTATCCTTCAAGGTTCCCCGGGCCATCATTTCCATGGCGCACATGACAAGGATGCGGTCCCCGTCAATGATCTGGCCTTTTTCATCGACACAGAGGCAGCGATCAGCATCACCATCATGGGCTATGCCGAGATCGGCTTTGTGTTCAAGCACAGCCTGCTGCAATACTTCCAGATGCGTTGAACCACAGGAGGCATTGATATTTACACCGTTTGGCTTAACGTGAATGGCAACAACTTCGGCGCCCAGCCGGCGCAGTATCGTCGGCATAGCTTCATAAGCAGCCCCGTTGGCGCAGTCAAGTACGACCTTCATGCCTTCAAACCGCTGATCGGTCGTCGCGCTGACAAAATCAATATACTCTTTTACCAAACCATGGCGGTATTCAACTTTGCCCACTTCCTGCCCGCTGGCACGATACAATACATCATCAACCTCTATGGAATGCACGAGCATTTCCAGCTGATCCTCGACGTCATCGGGCAGTTTATAGCCATTGCCACCGAAGAATTTGATCCCGTTATCATGGAACGGATTATGCGAAGCGGAAATTACAATTCCTGCCTGTGCCTGCATTTTTTTTGCCAAAAACGCAATCGCCGGGGTCGGAATAACGCCCGCAACAATGACATTCCCGCCAGCCGAGCAAATGCCAGCCGACAAAGCAGCTTCAAACATCTCACCGGAAATACGGGTATCGCGCCCGATCAGGATAAGCGGTTTTTCGCAATCCTCTCCAAAAAATAAAGTAGCCGCCCGTCCCAAACGATAGGCAAGTTCCGGTGTGAGTTCCAAATTGGCCTCACCGCGAACGCCATCGGTTCCAAAAAGTCTAGCCATGAATCATTCTCCCCTCAATCTAAATCCAAGTAATTTCTCTATGTTTTTCTGTACTTGCTGTAATTTTTACACGGTATACTGGCGGATCAGCGCATAAGCCGCATTCATTCCGTCAACCGCAGCGCTCATGATGCCGCCGGCATAGCCGGCCCCTTCGCCCATCGGATAGAGCCCCGCTGTGCTTTCCGACACGAAGTCTTCACGGCCTCGCCGAATCCGGCAAGGTGCCGACGAGCGCGTTTCGACCCCGGTCATCACTGCCCCGGCCGCATCGAAGCCCTTGATTTTGCGGCCAAAATGCGGCAAGGCCAAAGCCAGGGTATCCGTGACAAAATCTGGCAGACATTCCCTGAGATCTACCGGCGTCACGCCCGGTTCATATGTAGGTCGGGTCAAAAAATCCCGCGAGCCCTTCGTTCCGGCAAGAAAGTCGCCGACCGTCTGTACCGGCGCCCGATAAGCACTGCCAGCGGCAACAAAGGCCCGCTGTTCGCAGCTCCGTTGAAAATCCACCCCAGCCAATACAGCCGAACCAAAATCTGCCGGCCCGACGGTCACCAAAAGGGCACTGTTGGCAATCCCGGAATTGCGCCGATAATTGCTCATGCCGTTGGTTACAACGCCGCCAACTTCCGAGGCTGCCGCTACGACCTGCCCGCCTGGGCACATGCAAAAGGAATACGCCCCGCGGCCCGTAGCTTTATCCTGAAAAGTCAGGGCGTAATCAGATGCCGGCAACCGCGAATCGCCGGCATCTGCCCCATATTGCGCCGCATCGACAAATTCCTGCGGATGCTCAATCCGGACGCCAATCGCGAAGGCCTTCGCTTCCATTGCCACTTGGTGCGCATGGAGCATTTCGTAGGTATCGCGGGCACTGTGACCGATGCCGAGCAGAACCGTCTCGCAGGAAATCTTATCGCTTGCATTGACCGTAACCGCGGTTACAGCACCTTCGACAATTTCGATATCCGTAACTTTAGCTTCAAACCGCACTTCGCCGCCAAGCCGAATGATCTCCTTGCGGATATTTTTGACAATCTGCCGCAAGAGATCTGTTCCAATATGCGGCTTGTGCAAATACTTGATCTCCGGCGGAGCTCCGGCGGCAATAAATGCTTCAAGCACCTGCAGCATTTTGCTGTCGCTGATGCGCGTCGTCAGTTTGCCGTCAGAAAAAGTTCCCGCACCACCTTCACCAAACTGGACATTTGACTCACCAGTCAAAATACCCTTCTGCCAAAATTTCTGGATATCCGCCTGCCGCCGGTCTACGTCACAGCCCCGCTCCAATACGAGCGGCGCATAGCCCTGCCGGGCCAAAGTGAGCGCTGCAAACATGCCCGCCGGCCCGAAGCCGACGACAACTGGCCGCAAAGCCAGCGACCTTTTCCCGGGCAATAATTCCTCCTGAACAAGGCGCGGCGCTTTATCCACCTGCTTGTCCTTATGCAGCCGCTCCAGAATTTTATTTTCATTGCCGTCCACTTTGACGTCCAGGACATACACAAAGTAAATCGGCGCGTTTCTATACCTTCTCGCATCAACAGCTTTACGAACAATTACCACCTCAAGCACAGCTTGGGGTGGTAACTTTAAACGCTTTGCCGCAAGTTCAGCCAATGGAGTTGTATCATCAAAAGGTACATTAAAATTGGTAATCCGTAACAACCTGTACCCTCCTCATTCCACTATTTTTTTTCTGCAACATCAATAGTAACATTTATGCTTTCATTTGTCACGGTAATTCCCGGCGGCAATTTCAGTTTGACTTCTTTTTTTACCGAACCAGTAAGGGCTGCCAGAGAAATTGTTTCCGTCTCTACCATGCTGACCGCATCGACCAATTTTTCATCGCCGGATATCTCAATTTTCGACGGTTCCATTTTAAGGCTGTTCACGATATATTGTGCTGGCAGATCCGATCCAACAATCGCCTTGATGCTGACCACTTTCTTTACCGGCGACCGGGCCAGCAAAACTGAGGCATCGATTGACTGCGGAATGATTTTGACATCCGTGACTTCTCTGCCATCCGCATTCATTGCCGTCAGCGGAATTGAGGCGCTAAAATTCGCTGTATTACCGGAAAGATTTATGTAGCCGACAACCCGGGAAACGGCATTCACCGCCTCACTAGGCCCTTCAATCGTCACCTGACTCAGCGATTGATTGACCTTGTCGACGGTCATTCCCGAAGATGGTGCCCCCGCTAGAACGAGCTCGGCCGCCACCTGTTTTTGAACAATTTTATCGATCACAAAGGTAGCCGTTGCCGGCGAAGTTTCAATGAACTCAAACCCCTGCGGCAGTATCGACTGCACCTTTAGCACTTGTTTGCCTTCATCAATCCCCTGCAAATCGACATAGGCCTTAAATTCCGCTGCCGTTGCGGTAGCAAACAAAGACCGCGGGCCACGGACTTTTATCTTGACACTATCTACATTGCGGGTGATTTTATAGCCTTCCGGTGCATTAGCCACATTCAGCGGGACCGTAAAACTGCCGTCTATCATCGGATTCTGTTCATTCATGACAAAAAACCACAGGACAATCGCCGCCACCAGAGCAATGATTTTCGCCGGCAAATTTCGCTGGATCAAACTCATCATTTTCCATTCCTCCAATTCGCAACAACGTCCTTGAGGTTCATGGTTTTCGGTGCAAATAGCGGCTGCAAGCGTTGTTTCAATTTTTCCGAATCAAGATGACGATAAATCTTTCCATTTTGCGCAATGGAAATCGTGCCAGTTTCTTCGCTGACAACGACGACAATCGCATCGCATTGCTCGGAAAGGCCGATAGCCGCACGGTGGCGGGTGCCGAGCTCCGTGCTGAGTGACCGGTCATCGGTCAGCGGCAAAAGGCAGCCAGCCGCTACCATGCGCTTGCCGCGAATCACTGCGGCACCGTCATGCAGCGGCGTATTCGGGATGAAGACATTCAGCAAAAATTCCGAAGTGACCAGCCCATCAATCTGAATGCCCGTAGCGCAGATGTCGTTAAGTCCCATTTCCCGTTCCATGACCAACAAGGCCCCAATCTTGTTTTTTGACAAGATCTTTACTGCCTTATCCAGTTCATTGACCAGCGATCTCGCCTCTTCATCGTTCAAGAAGATCGATCGGCCAAAAAAGCGGCCTTGCCCAAGATGTTCGAGCGTCCGCCGCAGCTCCGGCTGGAAAACGATCGGCAGGGCTACGAATAATAATGTTACCGTTTTTTGCAACAACCAATAAATCACATGCAGACCTAGCCAATTACTGACCATCGTAAGTGCCAACAGAACAATCAATCCTTTGACAATCGTAATGGCCCGCGTATCTTGAAGCATTTCGTATAGTTTATACAAAATAAGTGCCACTAATAGAATATCGACTAAATCAAGGAAGCTTATGGTTGACAATAATCCTCTTAGTTGTATCGACATAAAAAAACCCCTTAATTCATCATTAATAATAACATTCTCTTCTGCCGGCACTAAATCCTGTTTTGCACAAAAAAATTTATCTAAAAAAATGGCTTTTCGCTCCGGGAATCCCCCGCTCTGCGAAAAGCCATTAAAAACACGCCAAAAATGATTTTAAATTTCGTCAACCACTTCAATAAATCCCTGGGTATCTTCTACTGAGCCGCTCTGTAAACCGGTGATGTGGTCAAACATTTTCTGAGAAAACGCCCCTATCTTGCCACCGTTGATGACCATATCTTCGCCTTTATAACCAAGCACGCCCACAGGAGAAATGACCGCCGCCGTACCCGAGCCGAATACTTCTTCCAGATCGCCGTTGTCATAAGCGGCCTTGACTTCATCAATCGAAATCAATCGTTCCGAAACCGGCATACCCCATTCTTTGGCTACAGCCAAAACAGTCCGGCGCGTAATGCCGCTCAAGATGCTGCCATCGAGCGCCGGCGTGACGATCTCTCCTTTAATCTTAAAGAGGATATTCATCGAGCCCACTTCTTCGATGTATTTGCGTTCCACACCGTCCAGCCATAAAGTCTGGTCATAGCCCTTCTGATGCGCTACTAAACCGGCATGAAGGCTGGCTGCATAATTGGCCGGCGTCTTTGCTTCGCCGAGGCCGCCGCGCACAGCGCGAACGTATTTATCTTCCACCATGATCTTTACCGGAGCAAAACCATTGGAATAATACGCCGCCACCGGCGAAAGGATGATCAGCAGCTTATACGTAGCACTGACGCTGACGCCAAGGAACGGATCGGTAGCGAAGATAAACGGACGAATATAGAGGCTCTGCCCCTTCTTTTCCGGAACCCATGCTTTTTCCGTCGCGATCAGCTGGCGCAGTCCCTGATGAACCGTATCCACATCCACTTCCGGAATATCGAGAATTCTTGCCGAATTATTTAAGCGGTTCAAATGATCCAACGGCCGGAAAATGACGACTTTTTTCCCCTGGCGAAAGGCTTTCATGCCTTCAAAAATTGCCTGACCATAATGCAGCGTCGTATTTGCCGGGCTCACTGCAATGTCGCGGTACGGAACAATTTTGGGATCATGCCATCCCTGCTCCGGATTATAATCCATTTCAAACATATAATCCGTGAAATGCGTACCAAAAGCGATTTTGGATACGTCCGGTTTTTCCTTTAATTGTGCAGCTTTTTCAAATTTGATTTCAGCCATGCTTACATCCCCTTATGCTATTTAAAAGATCTCATATATTTCTTTTACTTCCTTCGCCGAAATATAATGTATACATTATATGCTTTGTTCTATACAGCAGTCAAGGACAAAGTCGTTTTTTTTGCAGTTTTGTTCTTATTTTCATTATCTTGTTTTTCCTCAACGCACATTTGTTTTTATTTAAATCTTAGTTCGTTTAGCGGTGCTGCTGCAGCCAGGCCGACCACGGTAGCGTCAAATCGGGATTCTCCCTTACATATTGGTAAAACAATTGGATCATGCCGGACCGCTCGGCTTCAAAAGCAGTTTTCCAGTTCGGCGCTTTCTTTTTCGCTGCATTTGCCGAATTCACCTGCAGTAAATCAACGCCGCCAATTTTATATTCGCGGGCTGCGATATCCGCCAAAGGCACCTGCATGCCATTGCGCAAAATATCATAAAGAACCATATAGGTGGTCGTGCGCCCTTTTCCGGCCTCACAGTGAAAATGCAGCCAGGCATCTTTCGGCAATGTTTTATAAAAAGCGATGAAGCGATCCACATTTTCCGGATCCGTCCAAATGTGATCGGTCGAGGTAATCCGGAAATACTGCGCACCGGCTGCCGCGGCAATTTCTGCTTCCGTCGCCGTCACTTCCGGCTGCAGGCTGATTTCTGCCGGTTCCACCGGTGCTTTATGCTGATCGAGCCGATAGATGTCGACCGGTTCATTCTGGCTGGCCGCAAGGGCGTCTTTTTCCTCGGCAAGAATCGCCGCCGTTTTTTTGCCAATATTCCCCCAGTTCCGCTTGCCATAAAAGCTTACGGCAATGCCGTCCAAATACCCGTGCGTTTCCTGCCGCAAATCAACGATGTAAATCGGGCCGCTGGTTGCTTGGCGCAGCTGCGCCATTAATTTTTCCATGCCCGACTGCGACATCTGGGCGCTGCCGGAAATATGGAGCTCCGCCAGGCCGGCTGTTTCCGGCAGAATGCCATCCACCGTGCCGACAGCATCGGAACTCAGCCGAAAATTTTCCGGCAGGCTGCCATCCTCTGCGGCATCGAGCCGCCAAAATTGCCCGGCATACTCTGCCCTTGCCTCCAATGGCAGAGCATTTACCGCCTGCGCCGTCGTTGGCGCATTGTCTGCCGCCGGTTCTGCCTCAGTTGCTTGCACCAAGGGGCAGGCCAAGGAAAACGCCAGCAGGGCCGTTGCCAATCCTGCATATAATCTTTTTCGCATGATTTCACCTCATAAAATTTTACTCTCTGTACCTGCTTCATTATAGTCTCTTTTCCATTTCCAGAAAAGCCTTTGCCAAAAACAGGCTTTCATTTTTATTGATTTGTTAATTCATATATGTTATTATGGTTTTGAGATTTATCCTATAATTATTTAAAGAAATGAG
>Ga0183099_1000529_pt1 | contig 27448 bp, 27 predicted proteins | sample Biomet1_FD_127788 | JGI IMG/M metagenome (GOLD analysis project Ga0183099, IMG submission 127788) | Microbial communities from bioreactor (seeded with anoxic lake sediment) at LBNL, California, USA - Biofuel metagenome 1 | ecosystem: Engineered > Bioreactor > Anaerobic > Unclassified ...
GTGGTGTTTGTTGTCTGAGTTGGTTGTGCTGGTGCTGTTTTATAGCTACGACCAAATGATTTGCTGCCGCCAAATTTTCTTGCTTCAGCATTCTCAGAAAAAAAAGAAATACTGAAAATGAGAGAAAAAATGGTAAGAAATGAGAAAAGCTTACGCATACTGTTGTCCTTGATGGTTACATACACGTAACATCTTATCCTGAGGATGTAAACCGTCAATTCAGTTAGTTAGCCTACACAATTCGGTATAACCGAGTATTTGTTTTAGATCGTTCGTTTTCGCACTTAAAAGAAAGCCCCTCATTGCTATGAGGGGCTTAGGTTGTATCAAATTACAACTGGATTAGTTTGCTTTGATCCACTGATCCATATCAGTTTTTAAATTGTCTGATTTAGTACCAAAAATTGCCTGAACACCGGTACCCGCAATAACTACACCTGCAGCACCTAATGATTTCAGTTTAGTTTGATTAACATGTTCAGTGCTTTTTACACTAACACGCAGACGAGTAATACAGGCGTCCAGATTAGTGATGTTTTCTTTACCACCGAAAGCGTGTACTAATTCACCTGCTAATTCTGAGCCAACTAATGCAGAGCTTTCTGATGACTCTTCTTCGCGGCCCGGAGTTTTCAGATCCAGGAATTTGATGACTGCACGGAATACCGTGTAGTAAACAGCGGCATAGCACAGGCCAATCATTGGGAACATGATCAGGTTGCTGCCTTTATTACCCAGCACACTCAGAACCAGGAAGTCGATCAGACCATGAGAGAAGCTGGTACCTGCGCTCATATCCAGAGTGATACAAACTACGAAAGCCAGACCCGCTAATACTGCATGGATTGCATACAATACTGGTGCTACGAACATGAATGAGAATTCAATTGGTTCGGTAATACCGGTCAGGAATGAAGTCAAAGCAGCGGAGATCATGATACCGCCAACTTTAGCGCGATTTTCTGGTTTAGCGCTGTGCCAGATTGCAATGGCTGCAGCTGGCAGACCATACATTTTGAACAGGAAACCACCAGCCAGTTTACCGGCAGTTGGATCACCAGCGATGAAGCGTGGAATATCACCGTGGAATACCTGACCTGCAGCGTTAGTGAATGAACCCACTTGCATTTGGAAAGGTACGTTCCAGATATGATGTAAACCAAAAGGAACCAGTGCACGTTCAACAATGCCGTAGATACCGAATGCCAGCGTTGGATTCTGGTATGCAGCCCATTGTGAGAATAAGTCGATTGCATGACCCACTGGTGGCCAAATAAAAGACAACACTACCGCAGCAATGATGACGGAAAAACCGGTAATAATTGGTACAAAACGTTTACCAGCAAAGAAGCCCAGATATTCAGGCAGCTGAATGCGGTAGAAACGGTTGAACATGTACGCCGCGATTGCACCTGCAATGATACCGCCCAGAACGCCCGTGTTAGACATGTGTTCTACAGCAACAGCATAATCAGACGCAGCAGGATCAAGACCTGCAATGAACGGTGCTGCTACAGTCATGGTTTTGGTTAAAATTGCGTAACCAACAGTCGCTGCTAATGCTGCTACACCATCATTATTGGTGAAGCCCAGAGCAACACCGATGGCGAAAATCAAAGCCATATTGCCAAATACAGCACCACCAGCCTGTGCCATGATTTGTGATACAACGGCTGGTAACCAGCTGAAGTTGGCAGAACCGACGCCAAGCAGGATACCTGCTACTGGCAATACCGATACTGGTAACATCAGCGATTTACCAATTTTTTGCAAATTTGCAAACGCGTTACTCATAAAAACTCCTGATGAGTGTTTGGATAAAGAAATCGGAATACTGAAAATGCAAAGATAGTTGATGAAAATCGAAGCATAAGTCGTAAGTTCGATTTTCGGTGCAGGAGGTTTAAAAGGCAACACTCGGGATGTAAGTTATTATTAATAAGCTATTTTATAGTTTCTGGCTGTTTCTTTATATTTTCTAGTATTACCAAATACATCATATCGAAAGTAAATGTAACCGGTTTCTTTTCTTGTTTTTTGCTTCATATGAAACAAGGAATGATTATATCTAACCATCTGGGTATTAGTCTAATCCTAGTGATGGAATATTAATTGGTGAAAAATTTATCCGTAATTAATTTATTAAAAATAGGAGTTATTTATTAAATACCTTTTTAGAAATAAATTATTTTGCTAAATAAAAAACCCCTCCGAAGAGGGGTTAAAGATGAAACTAAATTTTCTTATCGATTAGTTTGCTTTGATCCAATGGTCCATATCAGTTTTCAGATTGTCTGATTTGGTACCGAAGATAGCCTGAACACCAGAACCTGCAACAACAACACCTGCTGCACCCAGTGATTTCAGTTTAGATTGGTCAACTTTAGCAATTTCTTTAACACTTACACGCAGACGGGTGATACATGCGTCCAGGTTAGTGATGTTATCTTTACCACCGAAAGCCTGTACCAATTCACCTGCCAGGTCAGAACCGGTCAGAGTTGATTCTTCTGATGATTCATCTTCACGACCAGGAGTTTTCAGATCCAAGGCTACGATTGCTACACGGAACACGGTGTAGTAGATCGCTGCGTAGATCAGACCGATAACTGGGAACATCAAGCCTTTAGAGGATTGAGAGAACAGTACGATGTAGTCGATCAAACCGTGAGAGAAGGTAGTACCGTGTTTCATGCCCAGCAGAATCATTACTACGAACGCAGAACCAGCCAGCAGAGCGTGGATTGCGTACAGTACTGGAGCAACGAACAAGAACGCGAATTCGATTGGTTCAGTGATACCGGTCAGGAAAGAGGTCAGTGCTGCTGACACCATGATACCACCGATTTTAGCGCGGTTTTCTGGTTTAGCAGTGTGCCACATAGCGATAGCTGCTGCTGGCAGACCGTACATTTTGAACATGTAACCACCGGCCAGGTTGCCCGCTGTTGGGTCACCAGCGATGTAACGTGCGATTTCACCGTGGAATACCTGACCTGCAGCATTGGTGTATTCACCTACTTCGAAGAAGAATGGTGCGTTCCAAATGTGGTGCAGACCGAATGGGATCAATGAACGTTCAACGATACCGTAGATACCAAATGCCATTGCTGGATTCTGGTAAGCAGCCCAATGAGAGAATGCTTTGATAGCACCGCCGATTGGAGGCCATACGAAAGCCAGCACTACACCAGCGGCAATAGCTACGATACCAGTAGATAGAGGAACAAAGCGTTTACCGGCAAAGAAGCCTAAATATTCAGGCAATTGGATGCGGTAGAAACGGTTGAACATATATGCAGCGATACCGCCGGCGATAACGCCACCCAGTACACCTACGTTTGATACTTTGTCTGCCTGAGCTGCGAAATCAGCGGCTGCAGGATCCAAACCAGCCAACAGTGGAGCAACCACAGTTACTGTTTTGGTCAGGATGAAATAACCGACAGCTGCAGCCAGACCTGCAACACCATCATTCTTAGTAAAGCCCAGTGCAACACCGATAGCGAACAACAGAGCCATGTTACCGAAAACGGCACCACCAGCTTGTTCCATAACGGAGGACAGAGTGGCTGGCAGAACGCTGAATTTAGCTGCACCGACGCCCAGCAGAATACCTGCTACTGGCAGTACGGATACAGGCAACATCAGTGCCTTACCGACTTGTTGAAGACTTCCGAACAAATTTTTCATATTAGTGAGCTCCTGAGGAGTGTGCGTCCTGTTAATTTATTGAATACACGGGTTTCAATTTAGTGAAAGCCGCTTTTTATATTCTGTGTATTTCAACGAGGTTAATGATAGTGGAATTAATTAGATGAAGAAGGCAATAAATATAGAAACAGAATATAGATCACAAAGAAGATTGTTTCTTATTTGCTGCAAGAGAAACAATATAATCAATTATGTAACTCACTATAACTAATGTGTTTTTATATTTTTCATGGTTTCATTGCGTATTTATATTTATCTTTATATTTCTATTTGAAACAATATGTAACATTTGTTGGGTTTAAATAAGCGACATGGAGAATTTATATATTGAGATGTCTGGTTGGTAAGAAATCAATATGGGGGATTTTTGTCTAAATTAAAGTTCCGGCTGAAAAAAATTATTATCAGCCGGATGATGCTTAATTATTCTTTCAATTATTCAAGAGTATATGGCAATGGGCGTATGGAAAGTGAAGAACTTTCATCATCCGCGATGCGAAATATGCTGTCTGAAGCTGTATCAGCGGGGAGAATAATGCTCAGTAACAGTTTGTCTTGTTCCTGCCACACATCCAGAATCGTGCCACTGGAACGCCAATGTTCGCCCAACTGACGTTCTACTATGCTGTTCAGGTCGACGGATTTGTTGGCTTTTCCTTGCAGAATAAACAATGAGCGATTATTTATTCCCCGATATTTTGCGCGGGCGACAATCTCTTGTCCGGTGTAGCACCCTTTAGTGAAGCTGATTGCATTCAATGCGTGTAAATTAAGGGCCTGAGGGATGAATTCTGTCTGTGAAAACTTGTTGAGTTGAGGCATGCCATCCAAAATTTCGAGTCCCCACCAGTCTGCATTAGCGCGTTCAGGCAAGGCAATATGCGATAAAGATTGCTTGGGTGCTACTAATAACCAGCGATCTGGGTTGACTTGGCATTTGGCACCATCCGTATCAATCTTACTGAATGAAGCTATGTTGTTTCCAAACCAATCATCAGATCCAGAACCTGCGATTCCAACAACATCAAACTCATCACTGACATCAGTGATGGTGAGCTTGGAAAAAACAGCATATTTTTTTAGTTCGGTTAACTGAATCTCCGTCAGCTCTTTTTTAAACAGAAGCAACAGATCATGTTCTCGTTTGAATAATCTGAATGCTGCGAGGACTTTCCCTTTCGGATTACAATGTGCGCCAAGGCTGCTTTGTCCTGGTGTTAATGCGGCAACATCACAAGTAACCTGACCATTCAGATATTTGACAGCATCAGGACCTTCTAACCGGATCACTGTTACGTCATCCAGATGATATACACTGGGTTCAGAAGGAAATAAAAGTCGTTCATTCATCATGGTTTTTTCCACATTGGGATGGTGATTCATGGTAAATAACGAGCTATTGTTTGTCAGCTTCTATTAGTGAGATTATCAAAGGAAATCATGGCATGAATGCTGAGTTGTCAAAGTTACGCTGGGCTTGTCGTCGTGGCATGCTTGAATTGGATTCGATGCTGGCGCCGTTTTTGGAAGATCATTACGTTGCCCTTTCTGCATCGTTGCAACAAGATTTCCAACGTTTACTCGAGAGTTCAGATATGGAGTTGTTTCGTTGTTTGTTTCGTTGTGAAACGCCATCAGATACATCATTAGAATTGATTTTGGGAGTGATCCGTGAAAAACATCAGGCACGTTATTCGGGTTGAGTCATCGCATCATCACCAACTTTTTTTGCTGATTGGTCATATCATCCTAGGCTGGCTAGCTTGGTCCTCATTACATGGCCATTTTTGGCTGCTGTTCTTTATTTTATGGGGATGCACACTTTTCGGGTCATTATATCAGGCGAGCCATCGGCAATTTGTTTTGGAAATGCGCGGTGATGAAGTGTTTTGGGATGGTAAGTTTTATCACATGACACCCGCATCGCGGGTTGGTTATGGATTTATCTGGCTGGTATTACAAGGTGGGCAGGGTGAAAAACGGGTCCATCTATGGTTGTTTTCAGACAGTATGGATGAAGCTGAATACCGCCGGATTGCCCGGCGGATCAATATGCGAACTCAATAATCACCTGGGATCAAAATGGTCGGTGTTGGATTATCCTGCTGTTCAGGGTAATCCAGATTGTAATGTAAGCCTCTGGACTCTTTGCGGATCATTGCGGAACGGACGATGAGCTCTGCCACTTGCAGCAGATTTCGCAGCTCAAGCAAATTATTTGATACCCGAAAGTTGGTGTAATACTCCTGTACTTCCTGTTTCAGCAGGTCAATACGGCGTTTCGCCCGTTCCAGTCGTTTGTTGGTGCGCACAATGCCAACGTAATCCCACATGAATAGTCTTAGCTCATGCCAGTTATGTTGAATCACTACTTCTTCATCAGAATTACCGACCTGGCTTTCATCCCATGCCGGTAATGACGGCGGCATACTGCTCATTGGCAAACGAGCTTTGATATCGTCAGCAGCGGATTGGGCAAAAACAATACATTCTAGTATTGAGTTTGATGCCATGCGGTTAGCACCATGTAATCCGGTGTATGACACTTCCCCAATTGCATAAAGACCAGGAATGTCAGTTTGGCCAAACTTGTCACTCATCACGCCGCCACAGGTATAGTGTGCAGCAGGCACCACCGGTATCGGTTGTTTGGTGATATCAATGCCGAGCTTCAGACAACGTTCATAAATAGTTGGGAAGTGTTTGCTAACAAATTCAGCCGGTTTATGGCTGATGTCTAAAAACATGCAATCGGCACCGAGACGCTTCATTTCATAATCGATGGCGCGAGCGACAATATCGCGTGGCGCCAACTCTTCCCGCGGGTCAAACTCGGGCATGAAGCGTGAACCGTCAGGGCGTTTTAATAAAGCTCCTTCACCACGTAAGGCTTCGGTCAGCAGAAAATTGCGGTCATCTGGATGGAAAAGCGTGGTCGGATGGAATTGATTAAATTCCATGTTGGCAACACGGCAACCTGCACGCCAGGCCATCGCAATACCATCTCCGGAGCTGACATCCGGGTTAGAGGTATATTGATATACCTTTGACGCACCACCTGTAGCTAATGCAACAAAACGGGCTTTTACTGTTTCAACTTGTTCTTTAGTTCGATTCCAGATGTAGGCGCCAAGAATGCGGTTACCCGGAATACCCAGTTTGCGAGTCGTGATCAGATCAACGGCATTAAAGCGTTCCATTAACTGAATATTCGGATGTTGGCGTACACGATCAACGAGCGTGACTTCAACCGATTTTCCTGTGGAGTCGGCTGAATGGAAAATCCGGCGGTGACTATGACCGCCTTCGCGGGTTAAATGATACGCTGGTTCACCATCTTCGGAAGTTGCCTCTTCTTTATCGAATGGCACTCCTTGCTGAATTAGCCAGTCAATCGACTCTTTGGCATTTTCTGCGGTAAATTCTACAATTGCTTTATCACATAAACCGGCACCCGCGATCAGTGTGTCATTCACGTGAGATTCGACGCTATCTGTCTCTTCAGCAACAGCAGCGATGCCTCCCTGGGCATAATAGGTCGCCCCTTCACTTAAGGGCCCTTTGCTCAATACCATCACTTTTGCATGGTCTGCCAGACGTAATGCTAAAGTGAGGCCTGCGGCACCACTGCCAATGATCAAAACATCGCAGGAGTATTCAACATTCTGTTTCATAAGTATCATTGGCCTTGATGAGGAAAGCTTTATACTAGCCCAACTGATGGTCAGGTACAGCCCGGATCACGTTTTTTTGCGGAGAACAGAACTTTTCTCCAAAAATACTGTCTGATTAAGAGTGCTACTTCGGGCCGATAGTCAGAATTTGGAGGAAATCGGCGTCGATATGAGCGATATAGAGATCGATCAACGGTTAGTTGAACGAGTGCAACATGGTGATAAACAAGCATTTAACCTGTTGGTAACAAAATACCAACGCAAGATCATGAATCTGGTTAGCCGCTATGTGAGTAACCCGAGTGATGGTGCCGATGTGGTGCAGGAAGTGTTTATTAGTGCTTATCGTTTTTTGCCTTCATTCAGAAACGACAGTGCTTTTTATACATGGCTGTACCGTATCGCTGTAAACACGGCAAAGAATTATCTGGTCTCGAATGGTCGTCGTCCACCGGGAATGGATGTTGATATTGAGGATGCCGAACAATACGACTCTGGTGATGCGTTACGGGATATTGCCAGCCCCGAACGTCTACTATCATCAGATCAGGTTCGACAAACGGTAACGGATGCATTGCAATCGTTACCAGAAGATTTGCGTACCGTTATTACGTTGCGTGAAATAGAAGGTTTGAGTTACGACGAGATAGCTGAGGTTCTTGGTTGTCCTGTTGGTACTGTTCGTTCCCGTATTTTTCGTGCCCGGGAAGTTATTGATAATCGTCTCAAGACCGTACTGCAGGGAATAGATTAGGATTATCCTGCTTTGAATGGAGTAACGGATTAGTATGACAACATCAAAAGAACGCGTTTCAGCTCTGATGGACAATGACTTACAGTCGGATCCATCGCTAAAAGCCTTGTTGGACGATCCTTCTGCATCTGCAACATGGGAGCGTTATCATCTGATCGGTGATGCGTTACGTGATGAGTTACCTGAACAGTTAGATATGGCGTTGTCGCAGCGTATTGCTGATGCATTGGAACTGGAGCCTGCTATTTTGGCACCTAAACCTCGTCGTTCACTATTTACTGTCGTTCAGCCAAAACTGAAACAATTTGTTCAAGTTGTTGGCCAGTATGGTATTGCTGCATCAGTTGCTGTAGCGGTGCTTGTTGGTATTCAACAATATCAGCAACAAGACGCGATGAACGTTGCTATCAAGCAAGGGCCGGTATTGAATACGATCCCTGTAGCCGGTGGTTCCGCGACTCCCGTCAGCATTAATTACAATGCTGAGCGCGCTCATGTTCAGTCGCAATCGCAAGCTTTATCTGAAAAGCAATTGCAGGAACAGCGTCAGCGAATTGCCCGTTTCATTCAGGATCATCAGTTGCAACAGCGTCTGTCACAAGTTGAGCGGTAATTGAATTTTGATGCATCGTATTGTTTTAGTTTTTTTTCTGATTGGTTCATTCATATCTAAAGCCTCCGCTGACCCTTCAGCAGAGGCTTTGTTGTTTCAAATGCAGCGTGGTTATCATCACAACAATTTTGAATTGGCGCTGGTGCATATACTACAAAACAACATTGAGCCATTACGTTTAACTCACGGCTGGTATGACAACAAAGAGATCACTCATCTATTGTCTCTCAGTGGTCGTCCTGTCGAATACCTTAGCAAAAATAAACAGGTCACATTTGCTGAGTCTGCGCAGCTATCGTATACCCTGCAGGACTCCCGTTTACCCGGGTTATGGTTTTCAGTCTTAAATTGTTCACCGGATACCTTACTGAAACACTACGAAGTGGTGAGTACAGGAAAAAATCGTATTGCCGGGCAGGTGGCCCAATCAGTGCGGCTGACCCCGAAAGAAGAGGGAAAATATAGCTTTATTCTCTGGTTAGAGCGAAAAACAGGTATTTTACTACGGTTAGATATTAACGATGATCAGGGGAATCTGGTGGAACAGTACCTTGGTGTCGATTTTCGCTTTTTATCTGAAAACTCATCTGCCATCAAAAGCATTGCGTCGATGAAAGTGCCAGTGGCTGAGCGGAACCGGGACATTTATAAGGCTGAACCGGATTCTCATCAATGGACATTGGGCTGGTTACCATCGGGATTTGTTTCGTTATCAGCGGATAAGCATAAACTGATTGGCAGTGATGAGTTGGTGGACTATTTCTTGCTTAGTGATGGTCTGGTCGATGTTTCTGTGTATATTTCACGCTTATCAGCTCCTGTTCCGTCTCGTGAGAAAGAGCAATTTGCAATGCATGGCGCTACCTCTATTTTGAGTATGAATCGGGATGATGGTGTCACGCTGACTATAGTGGGCGAGTTACCCGCGACAAGTTTGCGTCGTATCGCAGAGACTATTCGTATTAATCAGCAGGAGAATAGTCAATGATTGAAGCAATCGCTACGGTAGTGGCTACCAAACCTGGCATGGTCAGTGTTGAATATAAGCGTTCGTCTGCATGCGGGCATTGTCAGCAGGAATCAACTTGTAATATCAGTTCTATGGCCAAAGAAGAAAAGAACAATGCGCAGGTGATTGATGTTGCATGTTCATTGGCACTCGATGTGGGGCAGCAAGTGCGGATTGGGATCCCAGAGAATGGGCTGCTGAAAGGTGCTTTGCTGGTTTATATTTTGCCACTGTTTTTTATCATGGCTGGGGCTGCTATCGGGCAATATTTAGCGGTGTCCGGTGCTGAGTGGCCATCAGTAGCGGGTGCGTTTCTGGGCGGCTGTATTGGCTTTTTACTCATGCGCTTAAAATCAGCCAGACTCACAAATTCGGAGTATAAACCGGTGATTCTTGGCGTCACGATCCCGGTTATATCAGTGCTGCAGAGCAACTGCCATTGATCGATATTTCATTGCACTGACAGCTATTCAGCGAGTCAGTGCAATCATTCACGACTAATCATAGCTCTACCGCCGCTAATCCAGTAAAATCCTGCTCAAATTATCGTTAATTACATGCCATCAGATAAATAAGACCTCATGAAAAATATTCGTAACTTCTCTATTATTGCCCATATTGACCATGGTAAATCCACACTGTCAGACCGCTTGATTCAGACTTGTGGCGGCCTCAGCGAACGTGAAATGCAAGCGCAGGTTCTGGATTCCATGGATCTGGAACGTGAACGTGGGATCACGATCAAGGCGCAGAGTGTTACGCTGGATTACAAAGCTAAAGATGGTGAAATCTATCAACTGAATTTCATTGATACTCCCGGCCACGTGGATTTCTCTTATGAAGTTTCGCGTTCTCTGGCTGCCTGTGAAGGGGCATTGCTGGTGGTTGATGCGGGTCAGGGGGTTGAAGCTCAGACCTTAGCGAACTGCTATACCGCGATGGAAATGAATCTTGAAGTGGTTCCGGTTCTGAACAAAATCGATTTACCGCAGGCTGAACCAGAGCGTGTGGCCGAAGAGATCGAAGATATCGTCGGTATCGATGCGATGGATGCGGTGCGTTGTTCTGCTAAAACCGGTCTGGGCGTTGATGATGTATTAGAAGAAATTGTAAAACGAATTCCTCCTCCAGAGGGCAACCCAGATGCACCGTTACAGGCATTAATCATCGACTCTTGGTTTGATGATTATCTGGGTGTGGTATCTCTGGTTCGTATTAAAAACGGTTCGCTGAAAAAGAACGACAAAATCAAAGTAATGAGTACCGGTCAGACCTGGGGTGTTGATCGTCTGGGTATTTCGACACCAAAACAGAAAGATACTTTAGCCTTAAATTGTGGCGAAGTAGGTTGGGTTGTGTGTGGTATCAAAGACATCCACGGTGCGCCAGTCGGTGACACGCTGACACTGGCTAAAAATGGTGCTGAAAGTGCATTACCCGGCTTTAAAAAAGTGAAGCCACAGGTATATGCTGGTCTGTTTCCTATCTCGTCAGAAGATTATGAAGCTTTCCGTGATGCGTTAGAAAAACTGTCGCTGAACGATGCATCACTGTTTTACGAACCAGAAAGCTCCACCGCGTTAGGTTTTGGTTTCCGTTGTGGTTTCCTAGGTATGTTACATATGGAAATCATTCAGGAACGTCTGGAACGAGAGTATGATCTTGATTTGATTACGACTGCACCGACAGTAGTATATGAAATCTCCATGACTGACGGTACGACGATACATATCGATAGCCCGTCTAACTTGCCGGCTATTAATAGCATTGAAGAGCTTCGTGAACCGATTGCCGAATGTAATATTTTGGTTCCGCAAGAATATCTGGGTAATGTCATTACACTGTGTATAGAAAAACGTGGCGTGCAGACCAACATGGTTTATCACGGCAATCAGGTTGCGTTGACCTATGAGATCCCGATGGCAGAAGTGGTGCTGGATTTCTTTGACCGCTTGAAATCGACCAGCCGTGGTTATGCGTCTCTGGATTATGGTTTTAAACGCTTTGATGCCGCTGACATGGTGCGTCTGGATATCATGATCAACGGTGAGCGAGTTGATGCACTGGCTATTATCACGCACAAAGACAATGCGCCATTCCGTGGTCGTCAGTTGGTTGAAAAAATGCGTGAACTGATCCCGCGTCAGATGTTTGATATTGCTATTCAAGCTGCAATTGGCAACCATATTATTGCCCGTAGTACTGTGAAAGCGATGCGCAAAGACGTATTGGCGAAATGTTATGGTGGCGACGTCAGTCGTAAGAAAAAGCTGCTGAATAAGCAGAAAGAGGGTAAAAAGAGAATGAAATCGGTCGGTCGGGTTGACGTTCCGCAAGAAGCATTCCTTGCAATCCTGCATGTTGGAAAGGACAGTAATTAATGGCTAATACGTTTGCACTGATTCTGGTTGCTGTGACATTAGTAACAGGGCTGGTCTGGTTATTGGATAAGTGGGTGCTGGTTCGTTTCAGAGCCGCAAAAGCGCGTAAAGCGCAGGAATCAGCAGGTGTCCCCTTGACGGTAGATGCTGTTGAAAAACTGATGATTGAACCGGTCTGGGTAGAACAGTGCAAAGGCATTTTTCCGGTCATTGCGGCGGTATTAGTTTTGCGTTCATTTTTATATGAGCCATTTCAGATCCCGTCAGGTTCCATGATGCCAACATTATTGGAAGGTGATTTTATTCTGGTGAATAAATACACCTATGGTTTGAAAGAGCCGGTGACGAATCGGACGTTACTGGAAACTGGACATCCGCAACGCGGCGATGTGGTGGTATTCAAATACCCGGAAAACCCGCGGATTGACTACATCAAACGTGTGGTGGGTTTACCCGGTGATCGTGTTATTTTTCGCGATAAAGAGCTTTATCTGCAACCTGCATGTAACGACAGCAAAGTTTGCCCGCAACTGCAGAAGATCAATACTACCTTTGTAGAAAGTGGCGAGTTTAGTCAGTTAGGTATGCCGTTGGAGCATTACACGGAAAAGCTGACTACCACGAAAAGTCATGAAATTTTGCGTAACGCCTTTATTCCTGATCGCACTGGTATGTATTACCAACAACCGGGCCAACCTGTGAGTGAATGGGTGGTACCGGAAGGGCATTATTTTGCTATGGGAGATAACCGCGATAACAGTCAGGACAGTCGTTTCTGGGGCTTTGTGCCGGAACGTAATCTGGTTGGGAAAGCGGTTGCTATCTGGATGAGTTTTGAATTCGATCGCCCGGCGGGTAGTTCTGTACCGAGTTGGATTCCGACTGGTGTTCGTTTTAATCGTATAGGCAGTATTCAGTGAATGATAAGTTACCTCGCTTAGAACAAAAACTAGGCTATTCGTTTCAAAATAAAGATCTTTTAGTCCGGTCTATCACGCACCGTAGCGCCGGTTCTCGCCATAATGAGCGACTGGAATTTTTGGGTGATTCCATATTAAGTCTGGTTATCGCCGAAGTACTTTACCATCGTTTCCCCAATGTCAGCGAAGGGGATATGAGTCGTATGCGGGCAACGTTAGTTCGTGAGCGCACGTTGGCTGAATTGGCTCGTGAGTTTGTGCTCGGTGATTATTTGATTTTAGGGCCAGGCGAGCTGAAAAGTGGTGGCTATCGCCGCGAATCAATTTTAGCGGATACAGTCGAAGCGTTAATTGGCGCTATCTATATTGACAGTAATCTCGATGCGATCAGATCGTTACTATTAACTTGGTATAACGATCGTTTAGATGCTATTCGCCCAGGTGTTGAACAAAAAGATCCGAAAACGCGTTTGCAGGAACATTTGCAAGGCCGCCGTCGTTCGTTACCAACGTATGCGGTAACTGACGTGAAAGGGGAAGCGCATAACCAACAATTTACGGTTGAATGTGTGATTGATGATATTTCTGCTGCGTTTATTGGAGTTGGTTCCAGTCGCAGAAAGGCCGAACAGGCCGCTGCTGAAAAAGCACTGGAGCAATTAATATGACCGAAATAATCGACGATAAAACTTACTGTGGTTTTGTGGCCATTGTTGGCCGCCCGAATGTGGGTAAATCGACTCTGCTGAATAAATTGCTGGGTCAGAAAGTCAGTATCACGTCACGCAAACCGCAAACAACGCGTCACCGTATTTTGGGTATTGATACTCAGGGTGCTTATCAGACCATCTTTGTGGACACCCCTGGTTTGCATATTGAAGAAAAGCGGGCGATTAACCGTTTGATGAACCGCGCGGCGACCAGTTCGCTGGGTGATGTGGAAATGGTGGTGTTTGTTGTTGATGGCACGCACTGGACTGCTGATGATGACATGGTGCTGAACAAACTGCGCTATATGCAGTGTCCGGTCGTGTTAGCAGTCAATAAAGTCGATGTTATTAAAGACAAAGAGGTCTTGTTACCGCATCTGCAAATGTTGGCGCAGAAAGGTAATTTTGCGGAGATCCTGCCGATTTCTGCGGAAAAAGGCACTAATGTCGATAAAATCCGCGAAATGGCGAAACGCCTGTTACCGGAAGGGGAGCATTATTTCCCGGAAGATTACATCACGGATCGTAGTTCACGTTTTATGGCGTCAGAGATCATCCGTGAAAAACTGATGCGGTTTACCGGTGAAGAATTACCTTATTCGGTCACCGTAGAAATTGAACGCTTTAAAGTAGAAGACGATGGGCTGTTCCATATTAATGCGTTGATTCTGGTGGAACGTGAAGGCCAGAAAAAAATGGTGATCGGTAATAAAGGCGAAAAGCTGAAAGTTATCGGTACGGAAGCGCGTCTGGATATGGAACGTTTATTCGGTCAGCGTGTTTTCTTAGAACTCTGGGTTAAGGTTAAATCCGGTTGGGCTGATGATGAACGCGCACTGCGTAGCTTAGGTTATGGTGATGACTGAGCCGGAAATGTTACCGGCTTTTGTATTGCATACCCGTCCTTATCGTGAAACCAGCCAGCTGGTGGATCTTTTTGTGGCTTCCATGGGCAAAGTGTCCATGGTGGCCAAAGGTTCCCGAACATCCCGCTCTGCTGTAAAAGGGCTGTTACAGCCCTTTTTACCACTGCACATTCGTTATAGTGGTAAAAGTAATCTGAAAACTCTGGTGCAACTAGAGGCGCGAAGCCCACAGGTTGCCCTGCAGGGTGAGCGCTTATTTAGCGCCCTATATCTGATGAACTGCTTTATCATCTCTTGGAACCAGATACGGAATACCCGGGGCTTTATAGTAGTTATTTTCAGACATTACTGGTTTTAGCTGATCCGCTGCAACCGGTCTCTCCCTTATTACGACAATTTGAATTACTCTTGTTGCAGCAGTTGGGTTATGGCGTCGATTTTTGTTATGCCGCCGATAGTGGGTTGCCCATCGATCCGGCCTGTTTCTATCGTTACGAACCAGAGGCGGGTTTTATTACTACTGCGCTGCGCGATCATGCCGTTTTTTCTGGCACAGAGATAATCGGCATGGCGGAGCGGGATTTTATTAATGCACAAATTTTAGCAGCTGCCCGACGTTTTAGTCGTCAGGCCTTTGCAGCTTTATTGGGCAATCGTCCCCTGAAAAGCAGGGAGCTTTATTCTGCGTTTATAGCAAGGAGATCAGAGTGAGCAAAATTTTATTGGGTGTAAATATCGATCATGTTGCCACGTTACGTAATGCCCGTGGTACGGCTTACCCTGATCCGGTGTTTGCAGCGGCGTTAGCTGAACAGGCTGGTGCGGAAGGGATCACCGTACACTTGCGTGAAGATCGCCGTCATATCACCGATCGTGATGTTGAAATTCTGCGTCAAACCATTAAAACACGCATGAATCTAGAGATGGCAGTGACAGAAGAGATGCTGACCATTGCCTGCCGTATCAAGCCTCAGTTTGTGTGTCTGGTACCAGAAAAACGCCAAGAAGTGACAACAGAAGGTGGTTTGGATGTTGCTTCACAGGTAGCGCGTATTCGTGATGCAGTTGAGCGTCTTGCGGCGGTTGGTACTCAGGTTTCTCTGTTTATCGATGCGGATCATGCACAGATTGATGCGGCAGTAGAAAGTGGTGCGCCTTACATTGAAATCCACACTGGTCGTTATGCTGATGCTGAAACAGAAGCAGAACAACAAGCTGAGCTGGCGCGTATCACCGAAGCAGCAGCATATGCGCATCAACGTGGCTTAAAAGTGAATGCGGGTCATGGCCTGCATTATCAAAACGTGCAAGCTATCGCGGCGATCCCTGAAATGGTTGAGTTGAACATCGGGCATGCCATTATTGGCCGAGCGGTGTTTAGCGGTTTACCGGAAGCCGTTGCAGAAATGAAACGCTTGATGCTGGAAGCTCGTTTGTAAGCTTTTAGAACAAATAAAACAAAAAGGGCTGTCATGACGACGGCCCTTTGTTTTTGAGTTTAATTTAGAGCTTCAAGTTAGGCGACTGCGCGTAACTCGGCTGCTTCGTCGCTATCAACGACCAAAATATTCGCTTTGCGGAAGAAGTTAAACTCGGTTGCTGATGCCCAAGTGTAAGCGCCCATCATCTTACCAATGATCACGTCACCTACATTCAGTGCAGGTAGATCAATATCATCGGCCAATACGTCAATGCTGTCACAGGTAGGGCCTGCCAGCACAGCTGGTAGCGCTTCGCCGGTCGCATAAGGGGCAGATTTCGGATAGTTAATATGATCAAACAGCTGACCGCTGTAGCTGCCATACAAACCATCATCCAAGTAATACCACATCCGGCCAAAACGTTCTGCTTTGCCCATGACGCTGGAAACAGACGTCATGCAAGGTGCGGAAATGAAACGGCCAGGTTCTGCTAACAGACGGATACCTTCGGGTGTGTTGCTCAATGCTTCACGGATCGGCGCGCAAAATTCGTAAATATCCAGATCGGCGCCATCGGCTGCGTAATTCACGGGGAACCCGCCACCAATATCAAGTACTTGCAGGATAATATTTTCGGCAGCAGCGTCACGGATAAGCTGATTACAAGCGGTGATCGCTTCAACATGACGTCGTGAGTTTGGCACTTGAGAGCCAACATGGAATGACAGGCCGATAACATTAAGACCTAATTCTTTTGCTTTACGCAGCAAAGGCAGCGTGGCTTCTGGTGTGCAGCCAAACTTCTTCGACAGGTCAACTTTACTTTCCGGGTTAGGGAAGCTGACGCGTAATAGCAGCTGTGCCTTGTCTTGATAAGGAATGAACTTTTCCAGCTCAATCGGGTTATCAAATACGAAAACTTTACAGCCATATTCTAATGCGTAACGAATATCGCCATCACGCTTGATAGGGTGAGTATGAATACAATCGTCCGGATTGATCTGATTTTCTAACATCAGATCGACTTCACCGTTCGTAGCTAAATCGAAACAACAGCCTTCGGCTTTTAAGGTGGCAACTACCGCTGAATGGGGCAGCGGTTTTAAAGCATAATGCATGCGAACGCCGGGCAGGGCTTTCACTAAAGCGCGATATTGTTTACGGACAGCGGCTTGATCCAGGACCAGCAACGGTGAACCATAGGTTTCTACCAGGTCGCGGTAATCCAGTTCAACAGGGACGATTTCATTATTCATTGTATGTTTACACCTCACAAAAGGGCCACGGCCCTGTCACCAGTGATACGTTCTGTCCTATCAGGCGGAACGCGATGCTTTATAAAAAATCCGGCGCATTATCGGGCTTTTGTGTGACAGTGCAATAACTAATTCACTCTATTTATTATGCAAAGGCTTCTCATCGTGAATACTCAGCATTAAAGGTGGGAATATGTATGGTTTTTTGGCGAAAAAATCTGACAAAATAGCCTTTATTCGGATTTTTGCTTGTTGAATTGTCGGTTTTTGGCGGTAAATAAAGAATATTCTGATAAATTCCTATGCATAAAAATTTTTGCTCATAAAGATAAGTAGCATAGGAATGATGAAAATTGCCATTCATCCCAAGGGGTCTGAATGGCAACAAAGAAAGTCGGTTTAACCTTCTGAATTATGCGACTTTATTTCCCAATTTGCTTGTGGTGTCATGGCGAGTAAAGCGCAGAGTTCCGGCAGTAATTTTTGTAGCTGTTGTTCAAATTGCCATGGCGGGTTAAAGATCGCCATGCCTGAACCGTGCATGCCCCAAGTCGGCGATTGAGCTTGCACACTCAGCTCGGCGGTTAGCATTGGAATACCTAATTTCTGGCACTCATTGAGCATGTGCTGGCTGCGATCTGCTTCTTTACCCAATAACGGATACCAAACCGCATACATACCCACCGGCCAGCGACGCCACGCTTTGGTCAATGATTTGACGACGTGATCATAATCTTCTTTCAGCTCATATGGCGGGTCGATTAATACTAGGCCGCGACGAGGTGTTGGTGGTGTGAGTGCGACCAACCCTTCAAACCCATCACGATGATGTAATGCGACACGAGGATCGCGACGCATGTGCTGACGCAGAATATCGATTTCGTTGTTATGCAATTCCATCAGGATCAAGCGATCTTGCTCACGCAATTGCGCGCGCGCGATCTCTGGTGAGCCGGGGTAATAATGTAATGTGTCACCATTATTAAGTGCTGCCACACAATCGAGATAACTTTTCAGTGCTGGCCATTGTTCTCGCAGCGGCCAGAGACGGGCAATGCCATCGAGATATTCGGCTTTTTTATTTGCCCATTCGCCGGTAAGGTCGTAACAGCCACCACCAGAATGGGTGTCGAGATAACAAAACGGTTTATCTTTTTGTTTCAGCTGATCGATCAGTAAGCTGATCACTGCATGTTTTAAAATATCGGCATGATTGCCGGCGTGAAACGCGTGGCGATAACTAAGCATTCAATTTAATCCTGGGTTGCTACTTCGGCAGCAAATTGTTGTTCCATCTGTTCCAGCTGTTCGGAGATTTCCATCCACTCAAGCTCGACTTGTTCTAGTTCGTTTTTTAACGGACCTTGCTGCGCCAGCAAACCGGTCAGTTTGGATTTGGCATCATCCTGATAAATCGCTGGATCAGACAGCGAGGTTTCAATATCCGTTAACGCCTGTTGCAGTTTAGCCATCTGCTTTTCATGTTTTTCCAGCTTTTGGCGCAAAGGTCGGATCTGCTGGCGGAAATCAGCTTCCCGACGTTTCAGATCTTTTCGTGCGATAGCACTTTGGGGTGTAGCTGGGTTGTTATTGGCAACCTTAGTCTCATTCTGATTTTTATCTTGTTCGGTCAGCCATTTATGGTAGTCATCCAAGTCACCATCAAAGGCTTCCAAGCGTTGTTGATGTACCAGATAAAATTCATCCGTCGTAGTGCGTAGCAAATGGCGATCGTGCGAGACGATAACCATGGCACCTTCAAAGCCCTGCAATGCCAATGTCAGTGCTTCGCGCATTTCGAGATCTAAGTGGTTGGTTGGTTCATCCAATAACAGCAAGTTTGGTTTCTGCCAGACCAGCAGCGCCAACACTAAACGTGCTTTTTCACCACCGGAGAAGGTATCAACCACTTCCAGCGCTTTATCGCCATGGAAACCAAAACCACCTAAAAAGTTGCGCAGCTCCTGTTCTGGCCGATTACCAGCGATGCGTGTCAGGTGCTGCAATGGCGTATCGCCTTGCTGTAATGATTCCAGCTGATGCTGGGCGAAATAGCCTATCTTGACGCCTTTACTTGGTTCCAGCTTTCCAGACAATGGTGTCAGTTCACCGGCCAGCAATTTGATAAATGTTGATTTACCGGCGCCATTGCGCCCCAGCAGACCAATGCGTGAACCAGGCACTAAGTTCAATTTAATTTTTTGCAGGATCAGTTTATCGCCATAACCAGCACTGAGATTTTCCATACTGATCAACGGGGTAGGTAGTGCATCTGGCTCGCGGAACTGAAACTGGAATTGCGAATCGACATGCGCGGGTAGGATCAGCTCCATACGCTCCATCGCTTTCAAACGACTTTGCGCCTGACGGGCTTTGGTTGCTTTATAACGGAAACGATCGACGTAATCTTGCATCTTACTCAGTGCGAGTTGCTGCTTTTCATACATCGATTGTTGTTGCGATAACGCTGATGCACGCTGGATCTCAAAGTCGGAATAGCCGCCGGTATATTCGTTCAGTTTGTCATTTTCGATATGAATGATGCGATTAATGACGCGATCCAGAAAATCACGATCGTGGGAGATTAAGATCAATGTGCCGCGGTAAGAGCGTAACCAGCTTTCCAGCCAAATCACGGCATCTAAATCTAAGTGGTTGGTTGGTTCATCGAGTAACAGTAAATCGGACCGACAGATCAGCGCTTGTGCCAGGTTAAGACGCATACGCCAGCCACCAGAAAATGCCGAGACTGGTTGCTCATGTTGTTCACTGCTAAACCCTAAACCATGCAGCAGTTCGCCGGCACGCGAACGAATGGTGTAAGCGCCGGCAGCATCTAAATGACCGTGTAATTCGGCAATACGGATACCGTCACCTTGTTGTTCAGCCTGCGCTAATTGCTGTTCAAGGCTGCGAAACTCTTTGTCGCCGTCAATGACATAATCGATCGCAGAACAACCCAAGGCTGGGGTTTCTTGTGCCACGGTGGCAATTTGCCACTGTGCTGGTACGGAAACTGAGCCCGCATCCACCGCCAGTTCACCTTTTAATAAGGCAAAAAAACTGGATTTGCCACAGCCGTTTTTTCCAACTAACCCGACCTTGTGACCGGGGTGGATCGTGGCTGTAGCCTCTTCTAACAAAGGCTTATTGCCTCGGAGCAGCGTAATTTGAGAAACGATGATCATGACGGGAATAATTCTGCAGCAAACAAAAGAGCATTATACGGGTAAAAGCCTTATCCAGCAGCTGTTGAATGATAAGCAGAGGATTGTGTTTGGCTGGATTTTTCCGGTATGCTGGTGAGACTAGTTGTCATTTTAACCGGGATGCATGATGAAGATTACCCATTTGAGCGTAGTTACGCTGGATTACACCGTGTCTGATACTTCAGGCGAAGTACTGGATACCACTGAAGGGCGTGAGCCGTTAGTTTATCTGCATGGCAGTGGCTACTTGGTTCCCGGTTTAGAAAATGCGCTGTATGAACGTGCGGCTGGTGATAGCTTCGAACTGACAGTGCCTGCGGCGGACGCGTATGGCGAATACGAAGAATCATTGGTACAGGAAGTGCCGGGTGAATTGTTCGACGGTATGGAAGTAGCAGAAGGCGATACATTTGTTGCTGATACCGATGACGGTCACCGTCCAGTTACTATCATTGAAGTTTCTGAAAAATTCGTGAAAGTTGATGCTAACCACCCACTGGCGGGTATGGACTTACATTTTAAAGTAAATGTTCGTGAAGTGCGTGCAGCAACAGCAGAAGAGATCGCTCACGGTCATATTCATGGTGAAGAAGGCTGTGGTCATGGCCATCAGCATGAGCACGAAGGTTGTTGCGGCGGTCATGGTCATTCACACGGTGATGATCATGAATGTTGCGGTGGTAAAGGTCACGCGCATGGTGAAGAACACGAATGTTGTGGCGGTAAAGGCCACGGACATGATCATCATCATGCGGAAGCTGAAGAACCGCATGAATGCTGCGGCGGCCACGGTGGCTGTAAAAACTAAGAATAAAAAGAATCCCGCGAAATGCGGGATTCTTTTTATCGGAATAAATTATTTGCTAACGATTATTTCTTACGGTTAACGCAGTTTTCTTTACCGCAACTACCGTACAGATACAGGCTATGATGAGTCAGTGACATGCCATGTTTTTCGGCGATCTCTTTCTGACGCTGTTCAATAACTTCATCAGAAAATTCGACCACACTGCCACAATCCAGACACACCAGATGATCATGGTGATGTTGCTGTGCCAGTTCAAATACGGACTTACCGCCTTCGAAATGATGACGAGTTACAATGCCGGCATCATCAAATTGGTTCAGAACCCGGTAAACAGTAGCCAAACCAATTTCTTCACCATTATCCAGCAGCAGTTTATAAAGGTCTTCCGCACTGATGTGCTGACATTCCGGCTGGCGCAGGTAATCGAGGATCTTAACCCGCGGCGAAGTGATTTTTAGTCCTGCATCTTTCAGTTGCTGATTATGGTCTGTCATAGCTCTCTGTATTCTTGGGGCAGTTTGAGACTGCAGCGAGTAGGGCTTTCCCCATTATATGGCGCAATTCTGATAAAAAGAAATGTGTTACGGCGATGTTTGCTTATTCTGCATAAAATAAAGCCCGTGCAGGTCACGGGCTTTGCTGAAGCTGAGCAGATGTTAGACTAATTCAGACAGACACATCTCTTCGCGTAATTGCTGACACCATGCTGCAACACGTTCCGCAGTCTGTTCCGGCTGACGATCTTCATCAATGCCTAACCCGACAAAATGCTTATCGTCTACCAGTGCTTTTGAGGCTTCGAAATGATAGCCCTCAGTTGGCCAGTAGCCCACAATTGTCGCGCCTTTAGCTACGATGATGTCACGCAACGTGCCCATCGCATCGAGGAAATATTCAGCATAATCTTCCTGATCGCCACAACCAAAGATGGCCACCAGTTTGGTACTGAAATCGACTTTTTCCAATTCAGGGAAAAAATCATCCCAATCGGCCTGTGATTCGCCGTAATACCAGGTTGGAATGCCTAAGATCAGCAAGTCATATTTTTCAAAGTCAGCGCTGGTGCCCTGAGCTACATCCAATACGTCAATCAAATCGCTGCCCAGTTCTTTCTGGATCATGCCTGCGACTGCTTCTGTGTTGCCGGTATCGCTACCAAAGAACAGACCTATCAGTGCCATAAGGTGAATTATCCTTGTTCGTCTTCGTCGGAATTCAAAAAGCTGGTTACTATTTTAGCTGGCTGGAACGCTGAGTGCTAACGTATTCGCGGACTAACTCCTGAATGAGTTCTGATCTGCTGATACCACGGGCATCTGCCAACTGATTGAGGTCATCCAATGACTCTGCATCGAGTTTAAGCTCAACCCGATGCAGCCCTTTGTCCTTATCCCGTTTTAATTGATTGCGTTTATTTATTTTTAACTGCAAATCACGGGGATGAGGGTTAGTTTTAGGGCGCCCTGGACGTTTTTCGTCAGCAAACAGATCCAGTGTAGTGCGATCCGAGTGATGTTTTGCCATATATAAAACTACTGCCAGACAAGGTTCAGGTGCGTGCATTTCTCAATAGGGGGCGCACTATACCACAATGTATCGCAAAGCATAACGCGTGATAGCTGCTGTTTTATCAGTTTGATTGTTGTAAAAAACGCTCAACAATTCCGTTAAATAAGAGTGGTTTTTCCGCATGCAGCCAATGCCCACAACCGGGAATTATTTTGGCACTGGCATTGGGGAAGTGCTGTGCTATGACGGGTTGATGTTCTGTTTGCAAATAGTCGGATGCGCCGCCTTTGATAAACAAGACCGGGCCTGAATAGTGTTGTGGTGCAGAGAAAGGCCACCCCATGATATCAGCATAGTGTTGTTGCAATATGTGCAGGTTAAATTGCCAGTGGGTGGGTTGTGCATTACTGAAAGATTTTAATAAAAACTGGCGCACTGACGGTTCAGTCAGATAGTCAGACATGAGCTGCTCGGCTTCCTTTCTAGAAGTTACCTGTGCGTTAGCCACGGCATTCAACGCTTTAAATACATTCGTGTGTCGGCTTTCTTGATAGGCTACTGGTGCGATATCTGCCACGCACAATGACGCTACTCGGTCTGGCGCTTGTAACGCCACAGCCATTGCCACCTTGCCGCCCATAGAGTGCCCGAGCAGATGAACTTTAGGCTGATTAAGCTCATTCAATAAATTGATTATATCGTCACTCATCACCTGATAGTTCATCTCAGCATGCCATTCCGACAGCCCATGATTGCGCAAATCCACTGTTATTACCGGACGTTGTAATTGCTGTGCTTGTTTAAGTAATCCCAGATTGTCTTGTTTGCCAAATAACCCATGAAGCAAAACAATCGGTTCTGCTGCAGGATTCGGGAACTCGGTTATCTGGTAATTAAGCTTCACAGTGTGTCCTTAATGGTTGCTGTAACCTTATATTAACAAATTGGCGGGTAAATCGTGAGTCGATTGAAATTAAGCAAAGAAAGATGGATTTATTCTCTTGGTTAACGAAATCAGATGATTGGCGTAATCTGGCACCAAAATGAGGGATGAGTCACGAGTGGAGATGAACACAAGTGTACTGAAATGGAATTTATGCGAGGGTAGTGCTACGGGTCTGAGTAAACACCGTGCACAGGGTTAGGTTTGCTGCTGTGGCTTATGTATAATCCGACCGTTGTCTATATTCAAAGTGTCGGAACCGAATAAAAATGAAAACCATTGAGGTTGATGAACAGATCTACCGTTACATAGCCAGCCGTACCTTGCATATTGGCGAGAGTGCTTCTGATATTTTAAGACGCCTGCTTGCTTTGCCTTTAGATACGAGCATGGAACCAACTGTGTCTGCGGTGCTTGAGCAGAAAACAGATGTGGAATCAGTAACTGAAGCTTCCACAGATGTGTTAACCAAGCTGATCGACGATGCGCAATTAGCGAAAGAAGAGAGTGCAATTGCACGTTTCATGTTGATTCTTTCCGCCTTGTATCGTGCTCAACCCGAAGTTTTCAGCCGGGGTGCAGACATTAAAGGCCGTAAACGGATCTACTTCGCGGAAGATCCACAAGCCTTGTTAGACAATGGTAAAACCACCAAGCCAAAACCTGTCCCTGAGACCCCTTACTGGGTTATTACTAACACTAATACTGGCCGTAAGCGCTTGATTATTGAGCAGTTAATGCAGGCCATGGGCTACTCTGCGGAAACTATCGCAGAGGTTTGTAACAAGGTATAAAAGAACAGGAAGTCGTATATGGCACAACATCCGCACGCAGGTAAACCAGCTCGCGTTGAAGACCTCACTAATATTCCACGTCTGGTCGCTGCTTATTATCTGAATAAACCTGATATGTCATTACCTGAGCAACGCGTTGCCTTCGGTACCTCCGGGCATCGTGGTAGTTCGTTGCACAATGCTTTCACCGAATCTCATATTCAGGCCGTCAGTCAGGCTTTGGCCGAATATCGCCAGAGTAAAGGTATCACTGGCCCGCTGTTTATTGGTATGGATACGCACGCGTTGTCCGAAGCGGCACTGGCTAGCGCCGTACAAGTATTGGCAGCTAACGGTGTGCAGGTTCGCATCCAGCAAGGCTTAGGCTATACACCGACTCCTGTTGTTTCGCACGCGATCCTGACTTATAACCGCGCCGGTCATGCTGATCAGGCTGATGGTGTCGTGATCACACCATCGCACAATCCGCCGGAAGATGGTGGCTTTAAATATAACCCCCCGCATGGTGGCCCAGCCGAAGGTGATATCACCAAGTGGGTGGAAGATCGTGCGAACCAGATCCTGGAAAATGGCTCTGTTGACGTAAAAGTAATGCCTTATGCAGCGGCTATTGCCTCTGAATTTGTGCAGGAGCATGACTACGTTACCCCGTATGTAAATGATTTGGGTAATGTGCTGGATATGGAAGCGATTCGTAAATCGGGCATCAAAATTGGTGTTGATCCGTTGGGTGGCGCTGGTGTTGCCTACTGGGACGTGATTGCGAAAACCTATGGCTTGAATATCGAAGTCGTGAATTACCGGGTTGATCCAACCTTCTCATTCATGACGCTGGATAAAGACGGCAAAATCCGTATGGATTGCTCCAGCCCATGGGCGATGGCCAGCCTGATTGGTCTGAAAGACAAATTTGATATCGCATTGGGTAATGATCCGGATTATGACCGTCACGGTATTGTGACTAAATCAGGTCTGATGAATCCAAACCATTATCTGGCGGTGGCGATCCAATATCTGTTTACACATCGTCCTAACTGGCCAGCCCAAGCTGCAGTTGGTAAGACACTGGTTTCTTCTTCCATCATTGATCGTGTGGCCGGTAAAATTGCCCGCAATCTGAAAGAAGTGCCGGTTGGCTTTAAATGGTTTGTCGATGGCCTGTTTGACGGCAGTTTCGGCTTTGGTGGTGAAGAGAGCGCGGGCGCTTCATTCCTGCGTAAAGATGGTACTGTTTGGACAACTGACAAAGACGGTTTCATTCTGGCTTTGCTTGCGGCAGAAATTATTGCGGTGACTGGCAAAGATCCACAGCAGCTGTATGACGCGCTGACTGAAGAGTTTGGTGCACCCGTTTATCGTCGTATCGATGCACCAGCGAATACCGCGCAAAAAGCGGTATTGTCGAAGCTGAGCCCAGATCTGGTTGAAGCAACCACACTGGCTGGCGAACCTATTCTGGCGAAACTGACCAAAGCACCGGGTAACAACGCGGCGATTGGTGGTTTGAAAGTAGTTACCGAGAATGGCTGGTTTGCAGCTCGTCCGAGCGGCACTGAGTCAATCTACAAGATCTATATGGAAAGCTTCAAAGGCGAAGAGCATCTGGATCTGATCCAGAAAGAAGCGCAGCAGATCGTCTCTGCAGCGTTGGCTAAAGCTGGCGTATAGTTTCTCCCTGCTAATGAAAAAGCCCTGAATTTTCAGGGCTTTTTGCTATCTGGCGTTTTGTCAGGTATGGGCAGAAATTACAGGCGATATTCGTGACCGTGGTTTTGGATCAGTCGTTTGGTGACGTCATGCTGCGGATTGGCGAACACTTCACTGGTCAGCCCGCTTTCAACGACTTCACCCTGATGCATGATCAAGACCTTATCGCTGATATGGCGTACCAGACCCAGATCGTTGGCAACGACAACGTAAGATAACCCCAACCGCTCCTGCAATTTCAACAGCAAATTGACGATCTGTGAACGCATCGATACATCCAGCATCGAGAAGGCTTCATCGGCCACGATGATTTTGGGATCAAGGATCAGCGCCCGCGCCAGCGCGACACGTTGTTTTTGCCCTAATGAGATCATCTGCGGATAAAACAGCGCATGTTCTGGCAATAAGCCAACCATCCGTAAGGTATCGATCACGGTGTTCGCGCGTTCTTCTTCCGTCAAATCAGTATTCAGGCGTAATGGTGCCTCCAAAATTCGCCCGACCCGAAGCTGCGGGTTAAGGGAGGAGTTCGGATCTTGGAAGATCATGCGGATCAGTTTGCAGCGTTTTTGCGTCGCTTCAAACGCAATCAGCTCGCCATTGACTTCAATTTCACCAGAGGTTGGGGGAACCACACCGGCCAGTATTTTAGCCAGCGTACTTTTACCGGAGCCGGTTTCACCGACCAGCGCCAGTGTTTCGCCCTGTTCCAACGTGAATGAGATATCTTTTAATACCTGCGCGGGTTTGCGCCGGAATAAGCCCACCCGGTTGATAAAGGTTTTGTTGATACCACTGACTTTCAGTAATGGTGTGGAGTTCATCGGTTGGCGTCCTCCATATTCAGTGGGAAATGACAATAAAACTGGTGTCCTTTACTTTGGGTCACACCGGGCATGCGTACACACATTTTTTGTGCATAGGGGCAACGCGGCCCTAAACGGCAGCCAATGGGTAAATGCTGCAGTGGCGGAATCGAACCGGGCAAGGTGATCAATGCCGATTTATGTGGCAAGTTCTGACTGAAATCGGGTAACGAATTTAGCAGCGCATTGGTATAGGGATGATGCGGATTTTTCAGCACTAGCTCACGTGGGCCGGTTTCCACCATCTGGCCGCAATACATCACACTAATTGTATCCGCCAGATTGGCGATGGCA
>Ga0183099_1000530_pt1 | contig 27399 bp, 21 predicted proteins | sample Biomet1_FD_127788 | JGI IMG/M metagenome (GOLD analysis project Ga0183099, IMG submission 127788) | Microbial communities from bioreactor (seeded with anoxic lake sediment) at LBNL, California, USA - Biofuel metagenome 1 | ecosystem: Engineered > Bioreactor > Anaerobic > Unclassified ...
TTGCCGGATCCAGCACATTGTTATTGTATTACCGGGCGTCTCTTTTTTCAAAGGCCGTTTTTAGACATTACAGGAATGCTCCATAAAAATGCTTGTTTATTAATTTTACAAATTTGCTATATATTTTTTTAAATCATGCTTATTTTGAATATCATACTTCACTTGCAATTCTCCAAAATACCTCTTTATAGTATCTTTTGATATAATACGCGTACATATTTCACTTGCTTTACATTCTCCTCGGGCCTCTTTCCAAGGGGATTCTCTATGTGTTAATTCTTCTAAATATTTTCCATCATACCGTCCATAAGCAAACTTAACCATATCTAAAACACTCAATTGCGCCACATTAAAAACGGCACTATCATATTGCTCCACCTTTGGTATAGTAGTATAACCATATTCTTTGTATTGATAATATAGTTCAGGTATAACAGGTCCATGTGCCCACGCTTGAAAATCCTCGTCAAAAAACACTTCATTTTTTAAAGCCAGTAACCATCCTTGTGCATAATACATCATTTTTTGGAGTTTAAGTGGTGTAATCACTTCCTCTGCTTCAGTATCTATAGCAGACAAAAAATATCTAGCAACATTCGCCGCACCATTATCTTCATTCCCATCCATACCATCAAGCAGTTGATTAATTCGATTAGATAATTTCTTCTGAGTAACTTCAGAAATATTTTTCTTATTTTTTTCAAACAATAATAACATTTTACGCGGTTCTCTTAATTCCTTCAATTGGTCACTATAAATTTTTCTTGGGGTAAAACCATTCAAATATCTTATAATTGTAGTTTCTCCCCACCCTAATAGTGCCGCTAATGGCTTTTTTCCTATATCATAGATTGATATTATCTCCTCAATTTCAGACACTTTAATTAGTTCAACTTTTTCACGATATTTATCATTAGCTATTTTTAAATTCTGATCACTTATTTCAGAAATATAAACTTCATTTCCGCATTTTTTGCATGTTGCTATCTTTGCAAAATAGGTAATATCTATATTATCAATTATAGTTGTTACTTCTTTCTCCAAAAGCTCAATATCAACATCCATATCACATTCATAACAATACGTTCTCATTTTATACTCCCCTTTCTCAGATAAAAATTTTATCCAATTTATCTAATTGTATGGATAATCTAATTGAAATTCCGCTTCATGAAACGACATACATACCACTTTTCTTCTAATTTTTAACTTAATATATATTTCCAAAGCTACATCAACTATCGGAGGCAAAATAAACTGACCAAAGAATAAAAAATCTCCTCCGATCATTCGATTATCATCCTTGTCTGTATAAGAATAATTACCTACGTCTAATTCACATATTTGAGAACAAACCATTTCATGTTTTATACCATATCTCTCTGTAAATTCACGTGGTCTATCTGTTTTTTGTACAATATATAAATTGCTTGAATCACTCAGCAAGTTTTTAACCTGTGTTAGAAATACTTCAACTGTTTCTTTTGAATCAACCCATCCTTTTCTCAAATAACGCACCACCATCATTATTTATTTCTTAATTCTATTATATACAAATTCTAAACTTCAATCAACAAAAGCAGTATCATTTGATACTGTTTTTGTTGGAACTAACTCATGCTACTTACTATTCACTGTTTGCAAATACTGATGTAGTTTATCATCTGATTGTTGATCAACAGATTGAAGTGCGATACCATAACTGTTCACCGTAGTCCTAATATAAATCATATATGTTCTACATCAGATTTACTAAAAAATCACATCACTTTATTTTATCTTTTGGACACTAAGCTTCAGTCCCTATAAAGACAATGCACATTATTATTGTCAGAAAAAGCATATATTATTTCTGACGAAATGTAATTTATAAAAAGTGATATCCGTAAAAGCTCCCCCATCCGATTCGGAATAATACATTCATTAAAGCTAATTTATCACCATCATTATTCCGAAGTGTGATATAGTATATGTAAGTATCATTACCCAAAGGAGGTATTCCTCTTGAACTATAAGACAGTTAAAGAAATATCGGAACAATGGGGCATATCCGACAGGCGTGTCCGCTTGCTTTGCCAGCAAGGACTCATCGATGGCGTTGTGCAAAAAGGTCGTTCTTATTTAATTCCCGAAAATACGATTAAACCGATGGATAAACGCTATACGAAAAACAAAAATATATTGCCGCTCTATCAGCCAATCTTTGCAAAAATTGATGAACTCAAAACTACTCTGAGTCATCGGCGCCCGCTGACGCAAGGCGAATTAAAACGATTATATGAAGAATTTATGATCGAATTCACTTATGATTCTAATGCTATCGAAGGAAACACTTTGACCTTACAGGAAACAGCCATGGTCCTGGAGGGTATCACTATTGATACAAAACCGCTAAAAGATCACTTAGAGGTTGTTGGTCACAAAGATGCTTTTAAATACGTCCAACGCATCATCAGCGAAAAAGTAGATTTTTCCGAATCTGTAATAAAGGATATACACACACTCGTTCTTATGGATCGCCCTGATGATCGAGGACGCTATCGTCAAATTCCAGTGCGTATTATGGGCGTATCACATGAACCACCACAGCCATACCTTGTACCAATCCAAATGGAACAACTCCTGCAGGAGTTAAAAAAAGAACAGCTTCATCCTATAGAAGCTGCTGCTTTATTTCATTTAAAATTTGAAGGCATCCATCCTTTTATTGATGGCAATGGTCGTACCGGTCGCTTGATTTTAAATTTCATGCTGATGCAGAACGGTTATCCGCCAATCAACGTAAAATTCGCTGACCGCCGCAAATACTATGGCGGATTCGAAGAATATTATAAAAATAATAATCCTGCGTCTATGGTAAAAATGATTGCAAAATATATTGAAGAACAACTTACTCTATATTTACGCATAATTTCTTGAGATCCATCTATCCATCACCTATCCACCACATAATTTTGTCCCTTAGCATTTACAAAATAATCATATTCCCTACCAATAAGCACAAACTCAATAACCCAAAAATCCAGTAAAATCAACCCTATACAAACGCTACAATTATTTACCAATCACAATATCCCACATTCACAATGAACAGATTGCAGATTCGACTCCTATCATCAGCTCCATCAAAATTAAGGCCTCCTATCGTTTAGGAGGCTCTTTCATTGCCTAAAAACCACTCAATCGGCTTACCTCGCGGCAATTACCATTGTTTCCATATGTCCGGTTGAAAGCCAATGGTGGCCAGCTTCCCATTTCTGACAATAGGGGTTTTTAATACATTCTGATGTTCCAAAACTTTTTCATCCTTCGCTTCCGCAGTCATGTACTTTATTAGCGCCAAAGCGTCTTTATCCTTACAATTCAAGTCAAGCATCGCCTCTAGTCCGCCCACAACGGCTTTCACCTTGGTATATTCTCCTTTACTCATACCTTTTTCTTTCATATCAATAAATTGATACGGAATCTTTCTTTCCTTAAAGAATCGCATGGCTTTTTTGCTATCAAAACATTTCTGTGTTCCAAAAATCTGTATATTCATCATTTCATTCCCTCTTCGTTTCGCCTCATAAACACAGTCCCGTCATTTCTGCGGATTGTTTAGGCGATATATACTATATAGGCTTTCCAAATACTTTCATCCAGAAAAAACCGTAAACAACACATTAATAATTATACCGTAAAAATCTCCATAGTATATGCTTTCAAAACCTCAATCAGCAACAAATTTTAAGATCTGCTTTCGCATAGTAATTTTAAAAAGGCCATTCTCCTCAAATAATCAGTTTGAGGAGAATGGTCTTTTCTTCATAAAGTCATAGCTGATTCAAGCAAATAAACATCCATAATTTCATCAGCTATTACCTAACCGCCATATACTGACAGAATGCAGGCCCATAGCAGCGGCCTTTTTCTCCCAGCTTTCAATTGTGTCTTGATCGGCATACCAAACGGTGTAATTTACGTTATCTTTCTTAAAGGAAAAATAAAGATCATCACTTTTCTCATCGCGTTTTTGCGCTACATGATTTTCTTGTGCGAGCGCCTTAGCTTCCTGCCCTGAAATGAATTTTTTCTTTCCATCGTCGCCCCAGATGCATCCACCTGTAGAAAGAGCAACCCCGATTGGAGCTGGTAAAGCTTTCATTCGCTCCGCTGTAGCCTCAATAAAGGAAAAATCGGCTTTAGGGCCAGGCCCGCTATGTAACCCATATAGATTATAAAGCATAACAATATATTGCGGACCTTTTGGAAACTCATAATTAGAAAATTTGACGGATGGTTCTAAAATCACCCGTAGTTTGATATTATGCAGTGAAGCTTTCTCATAAAGAATCTTAATAAATTTAATGTAATCATCTGCCGCTGCTGGGTCCTTAAAGATTTGTTCGTAATCTAAATCAATTCCATTACAATGATAAGTTTGTGCTAGCTCAATAATTTCATGTGCATGCAGTATCCTTTTGGCATCACCATCGAGCACTCTTTTCACCACATTGATATCTTTAAAAGAGTTTTTGCTTGTACCGGCAACATCATTGACTACGGTCAAATATTCATATTGCGGCTTGAAGCCATTTTGCTTCAAGATGGCTTTCTCGTCTTGAAAGCCATCCGGGATAAAGAGCGCATCCTGTTCATTAAAATATGCCGCAAAATAGGAAACACTGGTGTATTTCTTAGCTGAAGCGCTGCTTTCACCGAGGCCATTTTGTGCATCCCAATAAACAAGCCAGGCGGTTCTTTCGGGCGGACTATATGGCATTGCTTTAGTTGCACACCCTGCTGTATAGCTCAAAAATATAAGAGATGCACAGCAAAGAATCCCAATAGAGTATTTGAATTTAGTTTTAGAAAAATTCATTTTTTCGCACCACCATTTAATAAAATAGATATAATTGTGAGCTTATAAGTATTTTACAAACCAATCTACAATTACACTGATATAACTCTTAATATTATATTCTATTTTATCAATTCCTGTATATTGTGACGTAAATAAAATATTTCCATTGGGTAAATTGGTTATGGTCAAACCATTAAATACTGCATCATAAACATCATCTGTCAAATTTCTTTGATCGAATCCATGGCCAGACCAGGAGGAAACCAAGCATATGCTGCCTTCATTCAAGCGTGAAACCGTCGTAGAAATAGCCCGTTTTCCATTGATCGATACACTGATATGGTCATCTTGCAACGACAGCGAAACTTTTTCAGCGCCTTTCTCATTGGCATTTATCACCGGAACATATTCCTGGGCACCATCGACCACTGCCGGAACCGTCTCCTTCGTTTTTTCTTGCAGTCGTTTGACATATACTTTTCCTTGTCCTGTAGACAAGGCATAGCGAGAAAATGTTTCTAATGCTTTTTCTTCTGAATTATATTTATCTTGCGGTATCGAAAGGATTGGCAGCTCGTTTATCCGGTCTAGATTTTCTTTGGCTAGATCTGTTTTTATCCCATTCACATTTTCTTGAATGATTACATCACGGCCACTTACGATGAGACTTATATAATTAGCTCCTTTTTCATCACTGCGCAAGCGTATTTCCTGTGTTCCCTGTTTATTGCCCAAAAGCTCAACATCCAATTTTACATTTTTATAGTTGTTGCTTTTTTTCAACTGTATAATGCCCTGTGCTTCCGGTAAAGAAGTTACCGATATTTTTTCATCGGCAAATTCACAAGCGCCTTCTACGATAGCCCAGTTATCTGCTCTTTTGGGATCTCCGGTTTCAAAATCAACATCTTGTTTTGTATCATATTTGATACGCATCAACAGATGGTTCACCGGCCACCATGCCTGCGGCTGCATTCTCGTCAAATCATAAATACTGCTGTTTTTTACATTCAGACTATAGCCTTCGCGATTGAAATTCATTTTAAATAATTTCTTTAACCAATGCCCATTCACTGCACTTACCTGCGGATTATTACCAAAGCTTCCGGTATTGGCATGCATCAATACACTGACTGGCGGCACATAGCCAATTTCATTCATGTAAATATTTTCTAATTTTTCATAATCATAGCTTATTCGGTCTTTCATCCGTTCATAACTTTCTTTCGGGATACCATCTTTATCACGGATATAATCCATCAAATAATGATTGTAGCGTCTGCCCAAATATGGATGCACCATGCCAAACATCAACGGGCTCATTTCGCCTAAGTAATTATCATATCGATCATAGACATTGATATAGTATAACCTGTATCCATTGGTTCCAAGTTCCCAATAAGAGCTCTTGGTCAACTCTTTTAAATCATCCGGCGGCAAAAATTTATTATCTTTTTTTGAGAAGTTTTCGGGATACGTAAACATTGTCGCCCGATAATTAAGATCTTCCAAAATAGATTTAGCAAAAATAGCGGTATCACGACGTCCATCCTCAAACATCAAAAATACAGCTTTTTTAGGCAGCTTGCCACCGTTCTCGTAATAATTATATATATCTTCTTCAGTTATTGTCGCATAGCCTTGTTTTTTTAAAGCTTCAAGCTGCTGACGCAGGTTGGCCTCTGAAATAAGCAATTGACTACCGGCTGTTTTTTGCACACCAAAATAAGATAAAGCGATAAACCCATCTTGCGATTGTGTTTTCTCCGTATAAGGCTGGTAGGTTTTTGTATAAAAAAGGTTATATGAGATAAATATGCACAATACAAGCAGTACACATATTTGTAAAACAGTTCTCGTTATTTTTTCCGGTTACGTATTTTTGAAAATTCATGTTCATATATTTGCCCCTTTTTCTCCATCAACCATCCCCTCCTTCTTTTTATCTTTTTCTTTCATGATTTCTTTTATATCTGCATTCGTCATACGAGTGCCCCAGGTCGATTTCCAAAAAGTCACCCAAGCCACTGGCATTTGCCATAGCAGCACGGCCTCATAATAAAGACAGAACCAGATGCCATAAATCCAGGTTGTGCTGCGGCGCAAAAATAGCTGAGCTACACTCATCAGTAGTGCCATCATAAATATCCCGATCACAAAGGTCAAGGGAAAAACCCGATGGGTGATTGGTATATAAATGAGATTGTAGATAACAATCAAAGGCGCCAGCATAGGCACAATCAATCCCATATAGAAAGATAGTGCCATAAATGGCTCTTTTTTCCACATAAAGGTTGCAGCAATAAGCGACTCTCTAAGCCATGAACGTTTCCAGCGCATTTGCTGACGCAAAAAAATTTTATACGTATTTGGTACTATGGTCGAACATATTGCTGTATCTTGGTAATCTGTACGATGAGATCGCAATATAAAGTTTGTCATCGATCGGTCATCGCCAAAAGTTGCTTTTTGTCCTAAAAATTTTTGATTTAGCCAAGCATTGCTGTGTTGTAAGACTAAATCTTTACGATAACATGAAAGCGGCCCCGACAAGCATGTAACGGCATCAAACAATCCTTCAGCCGCCTTTAGAATACGAAAAGCAATATAATATCGTACCGACTGCATTTTGGTCAAGGCATTGGTGTAGGTATTTGCCACATCCGTACGACCTGACACCCCGCCCACTCTTTCATCTCGGAAAGGCTGCACTATATTTCTTATGGCAAAAGGATCTAGAAAGCTATCCGAATCAACAAAGACAAGCAGTTCATTTTTCGCTAACTTAGCACCTACAGCCAAGGCTTCGCGTTTCCCCATATTCGACGGCTGTACATGGTAACTGACCCGGTCTTCTAAATCATATCCGGCTTCATGATGCAGGGCATTTACGATATCTTTTATTTGCTCGACCGAATGATCATTTGAACAGTCATCCACGACAATGACCTCTAATTTATCAATTGGATAATCTTGGTTGATACAGCTCAAAATGGTCTTTTTTATCCACGCTTCTTCGTTGAAGCAAGGAATTACAACGGTCACACTCGGCGTGAAATCTGGATTTATTGGTATCGACCGATAAAATGACCCAAATAAGTATCGAGTCAGAAGAAATGTTGCCGCCAAAATACTGTACAGGTAAAGCAGCTTATTGAAACTAAAGTACAAGACGCTTGAAGATCGCATTAATATGATAAAAGCACATACCAAAAACATAAAAACCGATGCAACCGACAACATATAGAATTGACGGTGTTTATAAGCATATTGTGCCAGCAGCTGCTCAAATTGAAACGAACAGCAAAGTTCTTTGTTTTCATCAACATAAGAACGCACCCATTTCGCTCTTATGTTTTTTATTTTCATTTCATAGCCTTCCGGCATCGTACCTGCTTCAATTTGAAAACTCAATTTGACAATAGATGATTTTTCTATATCAGCCCTATCTTCCCTTGATATGATACAAGAAATTCCTGAGCCCGACAGGTCTATCGATTTCGCAAGAATGACTTTTTTTATATTATTTTCATCATTCGTTTGTATTTTCACTGCATAATCGACCAAATAACGTCGACCTGTCTCAACTTTTTCTTTACTGACCGCATAGTTTTCCTGAGATTCATTATTGCTTATACCGCGCCGATCAACATTGCTTCTATGCGAATCTTTATCTGGTACATTCGGCAGCATTCGTCTGTCACTAGTGGAATGGAGCAGGCGATCTTCTTTAGAAAGCACCTCATTTTTGATAGCAGTTGCCAAATCCTTATCATTTTGGATATCCGGTGGCAAAACACTTGGTTGTTTGTTAAAAATTTTTTTATCATTCACTTTGTTCATCACCTATATTATATCCAGAATTTTTATATAGATATTTATCATAATTGATAGTTGATGCTGCGTCTTTGTCAAAAGCCGGATTTGAAACATCATACCCATCTTTCAAATAATCCGACAGCCTTGCCGGGGTAAACTTAGCAGGATCGTCATTTTTCCTTTGGTCATTGGCACTTAGTATCATATCCAAGGCAGTTGCCGTATATTCACCCGAATCGCTCATATGCATTACTAAAATCGCCCCGTTTTTGACTTTTCCCTTTTCATCAAATATCGCTGCCCGTATAGAGTTCATCATGCCTTGTAAACTCGTTTGATCATAGTCATGTGTGCTATAAGAACCATCAATGATATAGTTGAACCCATTAGCATATAGACATTCAAATCCCATTTTGCTGATGGTAAGCTGCGGCGGACGGAAATAACGCGTGAGCGCAGGATGTCCATGAATTGCTACATCCCCCGTTATCGTTTCTAATTTTTGGTAGCAACTAGAAAGATCCTGCATGTATTCTGCTCTAGACTGCACGGACGGCTGCATCATATTATTGCGAACATTTTGTGTAGTCATTGGCTTATGCATATCACTATGCGCCCCGATATCGTGTCCTTCTACTGCGATGGACCGAAGTAAGTTCGGATTGCTTAGAACATTATGCGTAAGAACAAAAAAATTCGCATGCGCTCTATGTTTGCGCAAAACGTAGAGCAGCTTATTTATGGATGCATCTGTGCCCCAGTCATCAAAGGTAAAAAAAATGACCGGTCTATCCGTTTGAACGCGCCCCACTGTATCAAGCGAGTGAAGCTCCGCAAGGGAAAAACCTAATGCATTGCTATCTGCTCCGATAGCCGGATTTCCAATGTATCGTTTTTTGATATAATTCTTGAAATCCATTCCTTCACTTACTAAAGGATTTTGACTACCTCTCAATTTTTCTGGTACTTTGTCCTCCGTAGCAAACTTATAACGATGTTCCTGATTATAAAATACAGCCCCTACAGATTGTATGGAGTAAGCAGAATCATTATGCGGATTGATTTTAGGATCATCGTAAAAAGAATTATAGGCTATGTTATTTATTTTATCGCGTTTAATCACATCCATGACTTTCCCTACCAGTGTATCGTCTTGATAATAGTCCAGGCGGAAATATACAATCCAGCCACGGCCTACGGCATAAACAGATTTACCAAATAATTCTTGCGTGACCTGTTGCGGTGAAGTATATTCTTTCATATTTGATTTCACTGCCGATACGGTAGAGCCCATCAGTGTCAGCCCCATAGCGGATACGGCTTCGCGAGTATCGTCTGTAATAGGACCCCATGGCTGCATTGCAAGTCTAGGCGTTGCTCCCATGGCTTGCAATTTATTTTGCACATAGTCAATTTCTGCACAGGTTGAATTAAAATTCGCATCTTTTAATGAACGGATGCCTATGCCGACTTCTTGTCCGCTATCTATGATATTTTGTATTACTTGCGGGTTTTTATCTATGTCATTTTTCATGACAAAAAACGTCCCAGCAGCATTCATTCTTTTTAACCGATCTAGAATATCATAGACCACAGCCGGTTTACTAAGACCGGCAAAACTGAAACAAACACTGGGCTGTGTGGTTAAAATCATATTGATCGGGTTTATTTTTGTGCCTGCATTATTTTGCCGTATGCTTTGATAATCTTGAGAAGCGGCAAAAGCTTTCTGGAAAAATAAATCATCCACTACCGCCCCTATTTTTTGTGTTAATGCCTGTGCCATATTGTAAGAACCTTTATCACGTAAAGAAATCTTCTGATCTGCTGGCTGCAGTTGTGTTGCTAGGCGAAAATCAGTCACATAATCTGTAGATAGCGAACGATTTTTCAATGCTTTTAAGATACGTTCTGTCACATCCACAATATTTTGATGCTTATTGTTTTCATCGATGCTGACCTTGAGCCCCGGCTGTTTATCAAAAGCCGGTCTTTCATCCACTTTGCCCGGTTCGTATTTTACCCGGTTCACCGGAGTCGCGATTGGTAAAGACACAATACTGCCCGGAGTGATCTTATCGACAAATAATTTTGCAGCTTGATCGTCTGTTATAGCATCCGGTTCAACATAGACATTTGTTTTAACAGCAGCATTAAGCCCCGCAGCAGCAGCTATTTTGAGCAAGTCTTCCGTATAGGTTGTTCTAGGCGCCTTAAAAACTTCTGGAGCTGTACCGGTAGTCACCTCGATTACTTTTTGTGTTTTTAAAAGCTGCGTTAAAATTTCTTCACTAGGATTTTTATCCAGTTCAGCCAAGCCTACATACGTGTAATTCCCAATAGGATATTTACGTTGATATATTTTTTTTAATGATTCATTATCTTTTATCGCCGTGCTGCCATCAACAAAAAAAGTGGCTTTAACTTGATATTGATCCAATAAATCGAGTAATCTGGCTGTTGTAGTTGGATCGGGCAATCCATCAAAGGTTAAAGCTATTGTGCTTTTATCAGCAGAGGCCACATATATTTGTGCCGGTTTGATATCCCCATCAAACTTTTCCTTGGCGTTAACCAGTTCATCATCAATCGTATATTCACCATCCAAATCAGTAATATCCGTGTATTTTGACTCGTTGGTCCTAGCAAAATATAGATAACCACAAATTGCTGCTATTATCAAAATAGTCATAGCTATAAGCAGTTTTTTTCTTGACATAAACTTTGCTCCATTCCTTTTACTGTTTTAAAAATTATAAGAGACCTGTCCCCACCAAGTTCGCACATCAACAAGGCTAATTTTATCTTTTAAATCATAATATTCCAATCCCAATAAAATACTAGGCGTTACCGTATAATACCATGCTGCACCATATCCTTTAAAGCCATTCATATAACTGCCAAGATTTGACATCGTAGGATTGATATACGTTGTCCCCGCCATATTATAATAATGTGCATCTATTTCATATGTTCCGGGAATCCAGGAACGGTTATACCCGTATTTGGCCGTCAATACATAGCCATTGGATGAGTTGCCCTTATCCGCTTCGCTTGCTTTCAAATACATGGCGCCAAGTGTATAATTTGCAACATAATAATTCGACCCCAAACTATATATACCGACAGGCGTTCCATAATTATTCCAGCGATAAAAACCAGCTGAGTAGTCAAGATCATTATACGTTGTGTGATGGGCTTCTATATAAAATGTATTTTGTGTATCATTGACCTGCCCATAACCAAAATTATAGAGTGTAGACCTATTTCCTTGGTCAGCACCGAACGTAGAAAGTTTTACGCCTCTGAAATTTGAATCTAAAATATTGCCGTCGCCTAAATACGCACTTGTTTGCCCCGCATCAACGTCGACAGGCAAATTAAATAAATACGCCTTCCCCGTTACATAGTATCGCCCTAAGGAAACTTTGCCATCTTTGTCCTTCGTATAATATGCACTGTTAGTATTAGAGCCAGCAAAGCTTTTATCACTTTCCACCATGCCATGGGCGGTCCAATTGGAATCTATTGCTTGATCCATATAGATTCGCGTGCGAACCCGATGGTCACTCCAATTATATTTATCTGAAGCACTATGGTTCGTCATTACGTTATAACGAACTTCGCCCTTTATTTTTAAAGAATTATCGACAGGATCTTTTGGCTTTTTAGCAAAGGAACCTTTTCCGGCTCCATAACCTAAAGCTTGTATTTCGGTATTGAATTCTTGCATCAACGACTCAATATCTGCAGCAATTACCTGATTATCAACATTGCTATCATACGAATTGCTATGTAAATACGCAGGAACATTTATTATGCTGTTTTGTTTATTCAGATTATAAGCTCGTGCAGTTAATATAGCTGCTTCACGTCTATTCAAATCACGACTGGCTAAACTTGCTGCATCGTCAGGACTTAATAACCCCGCTTTATTCATTCGTGCCAAAGGCTCATAAATCCATTCCGGAGCTCGTTCATTAAATCTTTGTAACAGAGGAGGTATCGAAACGACCGGCGCCGCTTTCTTGGTCAGATCAGCGGATTGGCCCAGGGCATTTTTTTTCACAAGCATTGCGTTGTCCGCATCAGCAACAGTTGTAGTCTTAAGATTTTTTTCTGTAGCTAAGATTTGAGCTATTTTTTCAATTCTTTCCTGTTCAGTCAAAGGCTTATCTGGCTTGTCCGACGAAGAAGTATCCGACGAAATCAAAAATTTTGCCAATTCATCTACCGTTATGCTTTTATCCGCAATTATCCCGCTTTTTATCAATTTATCAGCAGCATTGTATGCCCATGTTGATAGGGGCTCATCCTGCGCCTGCGCCCAAGCCGGAGATGGCATCAATAATGTCGTAAGGCAAAACATCAGTACGATTTTATTCATAAAAATGACTCCTATTCCCTTCACTAAATTCACGATAAAATTATAGACCCCAATAGGCAAAGCCTGCATTTTCCAACGGGTCTTTACTAAAAATATTTTTAACATCTATGATAACGGTTTTATTGCCAGAAAAAGAATCTCTAGACATGGCTTGCAGCATATCCAGCGTGAGGTCTCTAAACTCTTGATGCGCGACAGCAAAAATAAGGCAGTCTGCATCCGTTATATCGGCAGCTTCAACAACCTTTAAACCGTAGTATTTTTCCATGTCAACTTTATTGACATACGGATCCACAGCCTGAAGTGTTATGCCATATTCTTTCAGACGGTTTACTATATCAAAGACTTTAGAATTTCTCACATCCGGACAATTCTCCTTAAAAGTTAAGCCCCAAATATAGATATGATCATTTTTTATCGCATGTTTTTCTTGAACTAGTTTTCGGATAATATTTTCACCAACGAAAGTACCCATGTTATTATTTATTTTACGTGCCAAACTTACCAATTCCGTACCAACATTATTCTTTTCTGATTCATAAACAAGATAATATGGATCTATGCCGATACAGTGTCCACCTACCAGGCCGGGACGAAAGCCCAATGCATTCCATTTCGTATCCATGGCATCAATTACCGATTTAGTCGATATATCTAATTTATTAAAAACGGTTGCTACTTCATTGATAAAAGCTATATTAATATCCCGTTGCGTGTTTTCAATTAATTTTGCTGCTTCAGCCACTTTTATGGTTTCTGCTTCATAAAGTTTATTAATGATCAGAGAATATACTTGTTTTATCCTGTCGCGTGTCTGCGGATCCATACCAGAAATTATTTTTACAATAGTATCTAAACGATGTTCTTTATCCCCAGGATTTATCCTTTCTGGAGAATATCCTATATAAAAATCTTCCCCACATTTTAGATGGGAATATTTTTCGATCAAAGGCATGCAAATATCTTCCGTCACGCCAGGATAAACTGTAGATTCAAAGACTACTATAACTCCCCGAGAAATATTTTCACCAACAATTTTACTGGCTGAAGCCACCGGATCCAAATCGGGAGTATGATCATTTTTTACGGGCGTTGGTACTGCAACGATGATAAAATCCGCACGGTGAATTTCTTGAGCGTCATTCGTGTAAAAAATATTACATTGTTGCAGAGCATCATCCCCCAGTTCTTGCGTGGGATCAACACCCTGTTTAAGTTCATTTATTTTCTTTCCACTTATATCATAACCAATCACGTTCACCTTTTTTGAAAATGCCGCCGCCAACGGCAATCCTACATAGCCCAAACCCACTACAGCGATTGTATAATCCTTGTTTAATACTTTATATAAGCTCAAAGTAATTCTCCTTTATAAACTGCTTGCAAACAGCAATGAATTTTGCCATTTAACAACTGATTTACTTAATGTTTACTGCATGAACACCATGTTTTTCCGGTTCGTATATAAAGTCCTTGAAGAACGTCCCCAATAAGTTTAGAAACCATTTTACATTTTGGATAGACCACATAAATTTTACTCAGATTCAGCACCAAAATAGACAACGCGCTGACAGTTTGCGTTGTCTCCTCCAAATCAGTACGTATTTTTTTGTATTGGTATGAGCCACCAGTATCCCGGTTCCATCCCATGTAGTCGTCAACATATAGTTGCTTACCGCTAATTCACACAAAACTCTATTTTCTAATACTTTTCTATTATAAGGTCCTGCATTCGTGTTGTCATCAATTTTACTTTACTGCCTCCATTTATTTCGCCTTCTATGCTTCATCCTATATTTATTAATTCTAGCTTGGCTTGGAAAAATTGTCACTATACTGAAGTATAGTGTTTTTTAAATAACTCAATATTTTTAGATTAATTATGCAAAAAACCAGTAGACTTTTCTGCCCAAAATGGCAATCTTTATACGATATTCTTTCGGACTGAAAATCAAACCAATACATAAGCATCGTTCCACACCGCGATGTTCCTAACTTTATATTAAAGAGGTTCGAATCCTAACATCAGATCCCTTGAAATCAAGTCCGCCTATTATTCATTCGACTCCTTTTATCATCAAAAAGAAGAATGCATCCATTCTAAATAGCCAGCAAAAGCAAGAGTTGTTCATTTTTTAATTGCCAATATGCTAAAGTTGTAAAATGTTATATTAAATATCACATACAAGCAGTTCTATACTAAAAATAATCGTATTGGATAAATCAGGAGGCAAAAAAATGAACAGACGCGTAGTTATTACCGGCATGGGTGCCATATCTTCTTTAGGATTTAGTGCCGATGAACTTTGGCAAGCAATAAAAACAGGCAAGTCAGGCATAAGTAAAATCGAGAACATTCAGGTTGATGATTTACCTACACAAATAGGAGCTGAAATTAAAGATTTTGATCCAGCCAATTTTCTTGAAAAGAAAGAACTCAAACGAATGGACCGCTTTGTCCAGTACGCTATGTCTGCCACAAAAATGGCAATTGAAGAAGCTGCCATTGACTTCACAACGATGAATAAAGAACGTATCGGCGTTATTATCGGAACAGGCATCGGCGGCATTGAAACCATTGAAAAGCAACATACGACGTTATTAGAAAGAGGTCCACACAAAATCAGTCCCTTTTTAATACCAATGATGCTGCCGAACATGGCTGCCGGGCTTGTCGCCATAAAATACGGTTTAAAAGGATTTTCTGAATGTACAGTTTCAGCCTGTGCTTCCTCGACAAATGCGATTGGCGATGCTTATAAAATCATTCAACGAAATAGCGCCGACATGATGATTGCCGGTGGTGCAGAAGCTGCAATGACAAGATTGGCACTCGCCGGTTTTTGTTCGATGAAAGCCATGACAACCAATTTAGATCCTGCTGCTGCCTCCAGGCCATTTGATATGGAACGAAACGGTTTTGTCTTAGGCGATGGCGCGGGCATACTTATTATAGAAGAACTTAATCATGCCCTGCAGCGTGGAGCGACTATTATTGCAGAAATTGCAGGCTATGGCGCCACAAATGATGCTTACCATATCACAGCACCGGCTGAAGGCGGCGAAGGTGCTGCTCGCTGTATGAATATAGCACTACAAGATGCTGCTGTTAAGCCGCAAGTTATCGATTATATAAACGCCCATGGAACTTCAACCCCATTAGGTGATAAAATGGAAACAATGGCTATAAAAACTGTTTTTCAACAGCACGCATATGAGCTTGCTGTAAGTTCCACAAAATCGATGACGGGTCATTTACTAGGCGCTGCTGGAGGCATCGAAGCCATTATAACGGCCTCCGCCCTAAAGGATGGCTTTTTACCGCCAACCATCAATTATAAGACGAAAGATCCGGCTTGCGATTTATACTATGTGCCAAATGAGGGAAAAAAAGCACCTCTAACCTATGCCTTATCAAATTCATTTGGATTTGGCGGACATAATGCTACACTGGTTTTAAAGGCTTTTTAAAATTGGGAGCGAGTGAACTGATATGGTAGACATGAAAGAAATTGTTGTATCTTGTATTAATTACATTGAAAATAATATCTACAGTAAGATTATTTTGGATGAACTTGCTATACACGCAGGAATATCCAAATATCATTTGCATAGAATGTTTAAGTCATTAACCGGCGAACCCTTGATGGAATATGTGCAATCAAGAAAGCTGTCCTCTAGTGTAAATGAATTGCTGCAAACCAATATGCGAATTATTGATATTGCCTTGGAATATGGCTTTGATTATGAACAGTCTTATATCCGCGCCTTCCGAAAAAAATTTGGGCACACGCCGCAAAAAGTACGGTCTGAACATCTTTCTTTAATCATTAAAGAAAAATTAAATGTACACGATATTTTGTCGGTCAATAATTCCATTATATATAAACCATTTTTTGTCTATAAACCTAAAATTCATTTAATTGGCACGCCGCATAAAATCAGCAGTAAATCCGGTGACCAAACAGCCAATGCTTACGGAATCGACTTCTATTACAATCAGAAACAAAAAATTACCAATCCAGTTAATCCAGCAATCTACTTTGGCCATACCGATTGGAATCCTAAAAACAACGGTTACATCTACTATACGCCATCTCTGGAAGTTGATAATTTAGATTATATTCCCAAAGGAATGGTGGGATTGACACTTCCAGCTCATAAATACGTGGCCTTTCGTTTTGTCGGCTTTTTTCATCCCAAAGACATCAAGGGCAGACAAATCGGCCGATTGTTGGTTCACATGTATTCTAAATGGATTTTCAATTCAGGCTTCAAATCGGCTGATACTTTTCGGTTTGAATACATCGACACTTCGATTTCCAAGGATAATTATTGTGAACTCGATATTTATCAACCCATTAGGGAAAATCCAAGCCTAGATTGAACCAACTTTCTACATGTGTAATAGAGTTTCTATCCTTTTAATATAATAATCCCAATAAATAAAAAATGAGCAGCCTCTTAACGCGATATCATAACGTTAAGAGGCTGTTCATTTTTATACAAAAACAACATAACTTATTTCCATTGAATCACGACCCCCGCATGCGTCAGGCCCGCACCAAATCCATATAAAAGTAATTTATCTCCCAATTTGATTTTAGAATCTTTCAATGCCATCCATAAAGCTAGTGGAATCGATGCCGACGAAGTATTTCCATAAAACTCATTGCTCACCAAGGTTCTTTCCATTGGGATATTAATTCTTTTCGCCAGAGCCTCTATCATTCGTAAGTTCGCGCTATGTGGAACAAACCAGTCTATATCATTGATATTTAATCCAGCTTTATCTAATAAATTGGAAATTCCCACCGGAATATTTCTAATAACATACTCGTATAACCCTTTGCCATCTTGTTCAAACAATCTCTTTTTTTCAATCGCTTTTTCATTGACGACTTGAGACAAATTACTACAAGTCGCTTTAGAAGCAAGTTTTCCTTCTGTTACAAAATAAGATGTTAAAAAACTTCCTTCTTCATTGGTTTTTTCCATGAGCATAGCCACGGCAGCATCGCCAAATAAAATACAAGTATTTCGATCTGTATAATCAAGGTATTTCGACACAGTTTCAGACGCAATGACCAAAACCTTCTGGCAATGCCCTGCAGTGATCAAAGAATCTGCTACACACAAACCATAAACTGATCCTGTACAACCAGCACTCAAATCCATGCTGCCTGCAGCCTTTATGTCAAAATGACTTTGCACCAATGCCGAAACCGTCGGTGTAAAATGATCGGGCGTAAATGTTGTTACCACAATCATATCTACATCTTCAAGATTAACAGAATATTCCTCCATTAAATTTTCAACTGCTTTTATAGCCATATCACTGGCAAACTCATTTTTCTCCGCTACACGTCTTTCTTTTACACCGGTTCTACGAACAATCCATTCATTATTCGTTTCAACCATTTTTTCTAGATCTTGATTGGTCATGACTTGATTGGGAAAATATGCTCCTATCCCAACAAATTTTGAATAACTTTTCAATATCAGTCGCCTTCTTTATACCTAATATTAGTACCAGATAATAATTAATTATATCACTAAATATTATTTCATTCAACAATTGCATGAGGAAGGCCAGAAAAAAAGACCGGCACGAGGGGTGGCCGGTCAAATATAATAAAATTAAACATCAGTATTCAATTTTGACTAATTCTTTATTTTGATAGGAAGTCGTTGTAGCAAATGCGATTTGTGTCGATTTGGTGCCATCAAAAACAGATACCTCTGGTTGCTTATGATTACGAATGCAGTCAACAAAATTTTCCATTTCCAGTCGATATGCCTCAGCAAAACGTTCCGGAAATCCCGATACACATTCTTTCACTACACCGTGATTATCATATATCGTACATAAATTTTTCTCAGGAACCGGGCTGATTCGCAAAGTTCCTTCCGTTCCAATGATTTCTGTTTCTACATGATACCCATAAGGAGCCGTTCTTCCTACATGAACAAAACCAATGCCTCCATTTGCACATTTATACATGGCAACACCTGTCTCGTCATCATTTGCCGCTTTAAATTCCGGATGCTTAAACGTCGCTCCATTTGCATAAACTTCAACCGGATCATCCTCCAAAAACCAACGCATCAAATCGATATCATGAATTGCCATATCGGTAAATATCCCGCCCGATGTTGGCGCAAATTTTATGGCGCCTTCCACCAATGCTTCCGGATCGATTCCTGTGGCTTTCACCATATATGGTCTGCCAATCAATCCGTTTTTTATTTTTTCTTTTGCGTATGCATACGACGGATCAAAGCGTCGCATAAAACCAAGGAAAAAAATCTGATCGGCATGTTTTTGGACAGCCGCTTCGGCAAGCTTACATTCTTCAATGGTAACCCCTAATGGTTTATCGGAAAAAACATGCTTGCCGGCATCCAAAGCCGCTGCAATCTGCCAACAATGTTCACTGCTGGTAGTCACAATAACAACGGCATCAATATCAGCTTTTTTTAACATTTCATGGTAATCTGAATAGACATCTTGTATTTCGAGTTCCTTTTTTGCATACTCAAGTTCTGATTCAACAATGGAACAAGCCGCATTTAGCTTTACTCCAGCTATACGAAAGGCCAAGTTCTTTGCATGTTCTTTTCCCAATCTTCCCAATCCGACGATTCCAACATTTATAGGTTTCATTTTAAAGTCTCCCAACGATTTATTTATTTGCACTATGCACATCGACATAGATTTCTTTTTTATTTGAATTGCCATAGGTTTCTTTAAAGTACACTTCCAATTCTTCCAAAGAACGCCCTCTGGTTTCCGGAACAAAATATTTCACAAAAAAAATCGACACAATACTCATTCCGGCAAAAGCATAAAAAGTATTTGCCAATCCGACATTTGCAAGCATCATGGGAAAGAGCAGTCCAACGCAGAAATTAGCTACCCAAAGAACCATGACCGTCAATCCCATCCCCAGACCACGCAGTTGCAGCGGAAAGATCTCTGCAATGAGCAGCCAATTGACCGGACCAATTAAACCTTGGAAAAATGCCAGATAAACAACAATCAGCCCCAAAATAACATACGGAAGAATTGCCTGTCCTTGTAAAGTATTCGAGGCCACACCAATTAATAATAAAGAAACCGTAACGCCAGCCAAGCCACATAAGATCATTGATTTTCTGCCAAATCGGTCCATCATAAGAATCCCACCGCACATAGCGATCAATGAAATGGTTCCATTAGCAACATTGCCGACCAAGGCGGCTTCCGCACTAAATCCAGAGTTTTGCAAGATTTCTGTACCATAATACATGATCGAATTAATGCCGGTAAATTGATTTACCAAAGCCATGCCGACACCAATAAGCATAATTCGTTGTACCCAGCGAAGGCCAAAATCCTTCCAGGTCATCTGTTTTATAAGCTTTGCTTTCTCTAGGGATGTATGAATTTCATTGACTTCCGCCTCAGCTTCTTTTTCCGTCCTAATTGTTTTTAATACAGCCAAACCTTCCGTCATTCTTTTTTTACTAATAAGCCACCGCGGACTTTCTGGCATTTTTAACATGCCAAGCCCCAGGATTACAGCTGGAACTGCCGCTAAAACCAACATATAACGCCAAACTGCACCATGTGAACTAAAGTTAAGCCCGATTATCGCATTGAAAAAAAATGCCAGCAACTGTCCAGTTACAATCATCAATTCATTTCTTGTAACAATCTTACCTCTGCGATTTACCGGAGAAATTTCCGCTAAATATGTAGGAACATTCACCGATGCTCCACCAACAGCAATGCCTAACATAAAACGAGAAACAATCATAAACTCTTTTCCCGGAGATACTGCACAACAGATAGTCGCCACAAAAAAGACAATGGACAATAACAGCAGCGTACGGCGCCGCCCATAAAAATCGGTGACTTTACCAATGCCAATTGCGCCAACTGCCGCACCTAATTGTAAAATCGCTACAACCAACCCTTGATGAAAAGCATCCAGATTGAGCTGTTCCGGCGTCGACATAAAAGGCAAGGCCCCATTGACAACACCTGTATCATACCCAAATAAAAGGCCACCAAAAGTTGATATCAAGATCATCATCGACAGATTTTTTTTCGGATTGTGTGTGTCCACAAAAATACCTCCTACTATTTTTATTTCACAGTTCGCCTGCAGGTTTTCTGTAAATTTATAATAGCAAGTATTTTCAGAATTGTAACTTTCTTCATTTGCTAAAAAATATACATTTCTTGCTAAAACATCCGATTAGCTAAATCTCGTGCCAATCGGATGTTAATAAAAACCTAGATATTTTATTGCGCCAATAAGTATTGTCGAAACTCCTTTGGCGTCATCTTCATCGCTTTTTTAAATGCGCGAATGAAATGCGATGTACTTTGAAACCCTGATTTCTCAGCGATAATATCCAAAGTATCCGTTGTAGAAATCAATAGATTCTTACTCCTATCCAGTCTTAGTTCCAACAAATAAGAATGCGGTGATGCTGCCATATACTTCTTAAATGTTCTGCTGAAATGATATACGCTCACCCCAACAAAATCAGCCATATCCTGTACTGTAATATTTGTCGACAGATTCGTTTTCATATAGCATACCGCTTTTTTCATCAATTCCTCTAGCGGCGAGGTCTTTAACGTAGGTGATCCCATTAATTCACACAGCATACTGTATATGTAATGTGAAAATTGAAATTCATTTGCCGACTTATTTTTTAGACCTTCTAAAACTTGATCTATATAAGGTTCCGCATTATGTGAATTCAAGGCATTGCAAAGTCCTGATCCGTTCTTCTCATAAATATACTCCAATAGCGGATTTACTAAAGCTCCATGAAAATGAAACCATTTAACCTTAGCTTCTTTTTCCGCCCAATACAAATTCTTTTCCTGACAGCTTAAAATTACCAGTTCATTTTTTTTTGCAATGAATTGCTCGCCTCGCAATTTAAAATGCAACTCGCCTTCAACTATGTATTGAACCATATATGCATCCATATAATTGCGTTCAACACGATAAGGAGACGCCAAATCATATACAGCCCCCCACAAAACATAAAACAGATTCTCTTTGCCATAGGGTGTAACCGAATGGAAATATACACCATCTCTATGTATAACGCCCGCTTCTTTTTTTTCCATAAAATTCTCCTTAGCAAGAAATGTATATTTTTTAGCAAAACACGAAAATGACTTTTCAAAATGAGGTACTATAATAAAGTATAATACAATTTGTCTTTATAGAACACATTTTGTCTAAAAGAGGTATTTTTATGGCTAATGAACAAACCATTCCCTTAGGAATTTCAGCAAAAAATTGGTTTTTCACCGCACCGTCGCAAGCCGAAAAAAATTTCATTTCACCAGAGCAAATTTTAAGTGAAGCTTCGCTCGCTGGATTTTCCGGAATTGATCCGACTAATTTAATTTCATTAAACGACGAAGCTCTACTGCACGCAGTAAAGCTTCGTCATTTAAAAGTATCCGGCTATAGCATCTCACTAGCACTTTTTTCTCAATCTTACCAAGAAAGCTATCAACAAATATCACAAGCGATTAAAAGAGCCTCCTATTTAGAGGCTTCCTACTTAAATCTGAGCATTCTCCCCACATTGGGACAGGACAATCCCTCAAAATTTTATCGATTTTTAAATCAAGCCGGACACTTTGCCACTGAACAAAACCTGCATTTATGCTTTCGTCCACAAACAAATGCACCATTTTCATCCTGTGAAGCATTAGAAACCTTATTATCTCATACGGATAAACAATATGTTTCGCTTTGTTATGATACACGACATTTTATATCTGCCAGTGAAGACCTTTACTTAGCAGCAAAAAATTTTTCTTCTCGTATTGGATCCATTTATTTAACAGACACGTATTCGGAAAAATTCAAAAACGCAGATTCAAGCGATACACCGTATGACTTTACAAAGAATAATTCTGCCCAATTCACAATTCCCGGCGAAGGCTGCCTTTCATTTGATCTAATTTTTTCTAACTTAAAATTAGATCATTACCAAGGATGGATTGTCGTCGATTCGTATTTGCAAAATCCCTGTATTGAACCATTTGAATATGCATTAAAAGGAATTTATTATCTCCATACGCTGCTTGGTTATTCCCCTTAAGAAAGTTGAAAAATATATTTTAAAATATTTTAATTTGATTGGAAAAAACATCATATCAATAAAAATGAAGAACCTCTATCGACGGGTACTACCCCCAAAGACAAAGGTTCTTCGTTTTTTAACATACAACATAAATTATACAGTTACGCCGTATAGCCTAACAGAAAAGATTTTTATTGGACACTATCTTCTGCACACACCATATCACGCTGCAAATTTTTTCTTTGCAGCACACGAATAAAAACGCGAGCAATAGAGCCTGTAAATAAAGCCGCTACAAGGGTGCCTTCTCGGATACCGTGTATTTCTTGAAACGAGCCCCAGGAAAGTACTGCAGCTATAAGGACCATACTTACATCAAAGCAAGTTTTCGTGACGCCAAAATCAAAATTCCATTTTGCAGCGATGACTTTTACGATATTATCCGCCGGCAACATGATGATGTTGGCCATAACTTCCAGAGCAACCCCAAAAGCAATAATCGTAATTCCACAAAGTAAGCCAATAAATTTTGCGTAGTAAGCAACAAAATGCAAGTTTTGCAGCACGTACATCGATAAGTCGATAAAATAACCAAAACCAAAAGCCATCAATATTTGTGCAAGCTGTATCCATTTGAACTGCCGCCGCAATATAAGTATTTGTACGACAACAAAGCCTATATTGAATATAATATTCCACGTACCTAAAGAAAATGGATAATCCAAACTACAAACATAAGGAATACTTGTAATCGGCGAAGTTCCCAGCAAACTTTTTACGGTGAGCGACACTCCAAAAGAAACAAAGAAAATTCCTATTACCAAAATAATAAATCGTTTACACATATCTTTCATATATACCCTCCAAAATCCGACTTATAATTCTAACACATTCATTTAGTATATACAACATATAGCTTCATATAACTATAATTAATTATAAAATCCATTGATTTTGAATCGAGTATATCGCGCCCTGGCTCTTTTTCTACACACACGACAAAAGAAAGCCATGACCAACGGATCATGGCTGGCATATGCATCGTATTTTAATGCTAGCTGACAAGATGATCATAGCTTAGATACATCGCTTTTTCGCACTTGCGTAAATTTTTGCTTCACAAAATTTATGAGCCGTTTTTCATCTTCATAAATTTGCCGTCCTCTTTTGGTGACAATACACCCTTTTAAAAAGAGTCCTTCAATGGGAATCGTGATGAGTTCACTGCCTGGCATCACCGCATTTTCAGTGATGATAGCCGCCGCAATTTTTTGCTTAACAAGATTCCATACACTGGAAAGATGCGGTGAAAAATGTAAAATATCGGGGCTGAGCCCTCTTTGCTCAAATTCTTTAAGCAGCATCCGTGTCATAAAAAAGTTACGTCCCAAAAATACCAAAGGTTCTTGCGCCGTTTCTTCGAGCAAAAGACTTTTTCGCGTCGCAAGAGGATGCCCCGGCCAAACACAAAGACAGATTGGCCAGCTAAGAAGACTTTGATACCGCAAGCCCTCAATCGGATCTCCATAATGGATAATAGCTAGATCTACTTCTTCGTTTTTGACCATCTCTGAAGCTTCCAATCCAGCAGGTTCAAATACCTCCAAATGAATTTTAGGATTTTTCTTTCTAAATTCGCCAAACAGCATAGGCATCATGATGGTTCCAATCTGCGAGGGTACCGCCAGCCGTACATGGTTGCGCCGATGTGCCATATCTTTTATCGTATCGTCTAGTCGTTCTACCTGTTCTAGTAGGTAGGCAATTTTCTTGAAAAGCACGGCCCCATCTTCTGTCATCTGTATATTTCGCCCGACATGACGAAAGAGATTTAAACCCGTTTCTTCTTCTAGAGAACGCATGGCGATGCTTAACGTCGGTTGGGCAATATGGAGGGCTTCTGCCGCTTTTGTAATACTTTGCCAGCGACAAACCTCATAATAATATCTCATTTGTAAAATTGTCATTTTATCCCCTCCTAGCAGCTATATTATAACAAGATGCACCAAACATTCATAGCACGAATCATTAGTTTAAAACTATAGGTTTATTGTGAATATGTATTTTTATAAATCCAGTGATAGCCTCATAATAAAGATATATCATCTGAGGAGGTTTCGCACATGGAAAAATACGCCATAAAAAACTATAATAGAATGAGTCCTGCATTCTCGCCTTTTCCACAAAAAATATCCGCTTTTTTGGCTTCTACCGCACAAAAGTGGATGGATGAAGCTAGACTATCTGTTCATTCCTATGAAAAGGGCTGTGAGCTGCTTGATGCAAAGCAGCATAAAAATCTTCCGCCTGCTTATCTAACTTCACTTTATGGAGAGTACCTCAAAGATACGATTGAAACTATTTGAAATTGATTCTATCACGAAAGGTTTTGTTATTATCGAAAATTATATTCTTGGCTTTTCTCAGCATTTATTGCCCATACTTTGTATATTTTTGGCAGCATTTCTCCAATCGATTACAGGCTTTGGCCTCGTCATCGTTGCTGCTCCCTTGCTCTTATTATTTTACGACGTCAAGATCATGGTACCGATCATGCTGCTTTTGGCCTGTTGCGGCAATTTCATCCAAGGCTTGATGTACCTCAAAAACGTGAACCGCCCACTGGTTGCCTGGCTGTATTTGGGTGTTTTACTCGGCCAGCCTTTTGGTTTTTGGGTCTTTGATTATGTAGACAGCAACACGTTGAAGCTTTTGATTAATTTACTTATTCTGTTGTCACTTTTATTGATGCAAGCTTCGCATCGTCAAATAGCAGAAAAGCCTCGAAACAGCTTTATAACCGGGATGTTTTCTGGATTCACGTCCATCACTACGGGGATGGGAGGTCCACCCTTTCTCATTTATTTGGCCTATTCGAAAATGAGTCCGGAAGTCTTCCGCGCTACCTGCTTTGTTTTCTTTTTCTTATGCAATGCTACTTCACTGACGAGCTATCTTATCGGTGGATTCTCCTTAGCACCAGCTTTAGGAGAATTTGTATATCTCCTGCCGGCTCTGGCAAGCGGCATCATCGCCGGGCATCTTTTATATGAATATGTTCCGAAGAAACTCGTCCATCGCCTGATTTTCTTGCTGCTTTACGCAACGGCAATCAGCGCAATTTTATCTACGATTTACCATAAATTCATGATTTAAAACCTATATACTGATATCAGTATATACAAAAGGAGACTTTGGCAAACTGCCGAAGTCTCCTTTTGTGATTATTCACCGCAAACTACAAAGCCTGCGAGAAATATTCTATCTTTATATTTGTTTTTCCAAAACCCACATATAAGAGATGAAATCCGCATCCACATGTTCTACTGCCAACCCAGAAAACATGAGCTCATCTCCATAAAATTCAAGACCTGTTAGGCCAGATGCCTTTTCGCCGCCAAAATCGTGTGACAAACGTTCTGGCTCATAATATTCAGCAATCTTGTACCGAGCCTCCTTATCAAGTCCAGCGAGTTTTAAGACACGCACGGAAGGCGCTGGCTGTGCCAATTCTTTAAAGTAAACAACCACAATCTCCGACTCGTCTGGATGTGTGAACATCCACGCTGTTTCACCACCGTCAAACGGCGATAAAAGTCGACGAAAAGTTCCCAACTGCAAGGTTGGACGAAGGCGTTTATAAAGCTTGATATGTTTTTTTACGGCTGTTTTTTCAGCATCCGTCAATTGACAAATATCGAGCTCATAGCCAAAATCACCGCCCATAGCGGCAAAAGCTCTTGTCTGCATCGGGGTCAAACGCCCCACCTGATGATTTGGTGTCACCGATACATGTGCCCCCATGGTAATTGGCGGAAATGCCAGGCTTGTTCCATATTGGATCTTTAAGCGGCAAATAGCATCGGTGTTATCACTTGTCCAGGTTTGCGGCATATAATAAAGCATCCCGGCATCAAAGCGTCCGCCTCCGCCTGAACAGCTTTCAAACAAGATATTAGGGAACTTCTGCGTAATCCGTTCCAATACATCATACAGCCCCAGCATATAGCGATGAGCTGTTTCCCCTTGACGCTTTGCCGAAAGCAAGGTGGATCCGACCTCCGTCATATGGCGATTCATATCCCATTTGACGTAATCAATCGGAGCTGATTCAAGCACTTTTACAACGGCATCGACGATGTAGTCGCAAACATCTTGACGCGAAAGGTCTAGTACAAGCTGATGCCGGCCAAAAGAAGTTTTATAGCCCGGCACTTGAAGTGCCCATTCCGGA
>Ga0183099_1000532_pt1 | contig 27199 bp, 19 predicted proteins | sample Biomet1_FD_127788 | JGI IMG/M metagenome (GOLD analysis project Ga0183099, IMG submission 127788) | Microbial communities from bioreactor (seeded with anoxic lake sediment) at LBNL, California, USA - Biofuel metagenome 1 | ecosystem: Engineered > Bioreactor > Anaerobic > Unclassified ...
TTGGCGATTTCATTGAATTGAATGAATTCATTCGCCAGAAAATCCTGAATCAGGCCTCCTGTGAAAAATGCCAGAGCAATCAACAGGACGGTGGAGCAAACAAGAACGATTCTGATTTTTCCAAGAGAATGAAAGATACGGATCGAATTTCTAAGAGCATTGTCAAGGGAAAGCTGGATTTTTCCTTTATAACTTTTGAATAGATAGACGGCGAGAAGGATCAGCCCGCTCATGATCGCTAAAATGATGAAGTACTTCTTGATCGGAGCATGGTACTTCTCCCAGTTGACACCCAGAACTTTACCTAATGAAATAAAGGTTCCCGACCAAACGACTGCACCAATATAGGCATTGATTGCAAACCGCTTATATGGAATTTTTGTGATCCCGGAAAAGTAACCAGTGATATGACGGATTCCGGGGATAAAATATGCTACGATCAATAAACCGTTCCCATATCGTTCAAACCATTTTTTAGCCTTTTCCATTCGTTCCGGCCCCATGTGAAGTCGTGATCCGTGCTTTTTAAAAAATCGGGAGCCCAAATAAAATCCGATGAAGTAAGAAATCGTGATGCCGCATATGATACCCATGGAAGCTGTAAAAATACTAAGGCCCCAATTCAATTTCCCCTGAAAAGTTAAAAAGCCGCAGTAAATCATCAGCGTTTCACCAGGAGTCGGAAATGCGATAAGCTCCAAAGTCAAAGCAATGAATAAGACGATATATCCGTATTGATTGAGTAAATCGGTAATAAAATTCAGCAGAACCATACTCCTTTCCAGAGAAAATCATTCAAATGGCCGCATTTGCTTCTAAAGAATCAGAAGTTATAGCTGTCTTTGATATGATAAATCGGTTTCTTTTTACACTCCTTCTGGATATCTCCCAGATAAATACCCAATACACCTGTCAGGAAGAACATAAGTGTGAAAAGAAATAAAAATATCATCGTTACCAGTTCAAAGGTTACGGGACCTCTTCCTGATGCTAAGTCCATAAGAAGCTTGACTCCGTCTGCTCCTGTCAGAAGAAGGCAGAAAAAGGAGATATAAAAGCCAAGCTGCAGCGGTTTATCGGAGAAGTTCGTAACTGCAACAATTGCAAGTTTGAACAGGGATTTGAAATTATATTTGCTTGTTCCCGCAAAGCGCTGATTCGGAATATATTGAAGCGATATCGACTGAAAACCCATGCTCTGGATAAATCCTCTGATGTAGCGGCTTCGTTCCCTGTAATCCTCTTTCAGGATGTCTGCGACTCTGCGGGAAATGCCGAAAAAGTCGGATGCGTTTTCTGCAAACTGGATGCGCGATATTTTATTCAGCGTTTTATAGTACAGTTTCGCTGTCAGCTGTTTCCCGATTCCCCGTTTGGTATCTTCGCAATATACCATATTGATGATATCAAAGCCTTCCTGAAATGCTTGATACATGCGAACCACTTCTGCCGGAGGCTTTTCAAGGTCGGCGTCGATGCATATGATAAAATCCCCTTTTGAATGGTCAATGCCTGCTATCATTGCCGCCTCATGCCCGAAGTTTCGCGAAAAGTTGATTACCTTGACTGCAGCATGATCCCTTGAAATGTCCTCCAATATGGTTTGACTGTAATCGCTGCTTCCGTCGTTTACATAAATCAGCTCGTAGGAAGTGGCCATCTTTTCCAGCACTTTCATCATTTCTCTGTGAAAATACGGAAGGACCTCCTGCTCGTTGTAAACGGATACGATGATAGATATTTTTTTATTTTCCACGATAATCACCTCGATCTTGATTAACGGTTAATGAAAGATTACTCTTTGCTGAATGAAACCTCTTTTTAATGAATCTGGCACACAGGATAAGGAGTCCTGTTCCCAAAACCGCGACAGTGATTGAGGAATAGATCCCCATGTATTTCGTAATGATTCCCCATGATTCACCTGTAGCCGCACCAAAATAGACCAGGGCGGTATTCCATAGGAGCGATCCTGCAGCTGTCAATAATAAAAATGGAGTCAAATTCATGCGTGACATCCCTGCCGGTATTGAAATCAGACTTCTGACGAGAGGGATGCAGCGGCAGAAAAATACTGCCTTTTTACCGTAACTGGTAAACCACCCGTTTGCCTTCGTGATATCGCTTCTTTTAAGGTGTGTCATACGCCCGATCCGGCTTTCGAGCCAATGATTCAGGCGTTCTGCTGTAAAGAAACTTCCTATTTTATAAAGGACCAATGCACCAAGAATAGAACCGCCGGTTGCAGATCCAATGACTCCCCATAGATTCAAATGGCTGTAGGCCGCCATAAACCCTCCAAAGGTAAGAATAATCTCCGAAGGGATAGGAGGAAATATATTTTCAACAGCAATCAGCAGGAAGATTGCGATGTATCCGTAATGATTCATAATTTGTATAATCCAATCCTGCATGTTATCACCCTTTCTATAATTTACCCTTTAATGGTAATTTCATAAGCTTTTTATCCCTGTAAAGGATCAGGCCAAAAGTAAAATCCCAATGATGCTGCCCGCTGCGCCGGGAAGGAATCCGGGCGATTTGTACCGGAAAATGATATGATGCGGTCCCGTTGTAATCGGGAATCCGATGAATGCGGTATTGACTTTTTCATAGGAAACTGGATTCCCGTCAATTGTCACCTCGAACCCCTTGTCATACGGAATTGTTGTTACAAAATATCCATCTGCCGCAGCCCGCACAAACCCTGAAATGACATCCCCTTTTGAATCTTCTGCTGAAACCTTGAAAGGACTTTCAGTAATGTTTTTATTGATCATATCCGCTGCATTCATTTGATAGCTTTTCAATGAGGAAATCTCATATTCGCCTGTGCTGAATTTCACGTTCAGAACGTTACTGCCCTTTTTAACGGAAACCGCATAATGGAAGACCGTATTAGCGTTATAGTAAACATGATCCTTCGCACTCAGTTTGTTTTGCTCATTTTGAATGCTGATGCTGATATCCTGCAGCGGAGTCAGGTTTTTGATTTTCATTTTCAGAAAAATCACCTGATCCGATTTGGCGGGCTGCGGTAAATCTATATTAAGATACGTGTCCTGCAGGGCTTTCACCCGGTAGACATCGTGATCGGACGTAATGGAAATATCCTTCGTTTTTAAAACCGGCATCTTGAGAATCATTGGTCGGATTTTGGTATGGAATGCTTCCTGTTTAACGGGCGGCCTGCTGATCACTGTGCGATTCAGCAGCAATTCCTGTCTATAAGGAAATCCGGCCTTGTCTAACTCCTTTTCTGGTATCAATTTGGCGGCTACATATCCCAGCGGAAATACGTCTTCATTTCGGTATAATTTCACATTGCCTTTCCTCGTATATAATTCATATCCGACAGGTGCATCCTCCGAAATGACATATTTGACCCCCATGAAAGTTAAAAACAGAGGGTTCTGTGATGCTGACTGCATCAGGTAATTGCGGTAGGGCTGTTCCAGATGGAATACCTTATTCCTGAAATCAAAATAATCCTTTTGATAGGAGGAGGAATAAAAGGATGTCAGGTATTGATTGCTGGTATAGATCCGGTTGAAATTAAAATCTTTGTTTATCAGAGAATCCATTCGGTAAAAAGCCGGATCTGCTTTGCCTGCCTCCTGCATCACTGATTTGATATTTGGATCGTAAACCTGCTGATAAATAGCTTTATCCACTAATTTGCCAGGATCCTGGATCACAACATTTGTGACCAGCAGCATCGCGATCACAGGTATGATCAGAGTATGGATCCTTTTACCTTTCAGATAAACCAGATAACAGAGGAGCATGAGCAGTGCATCAATAAAAGGAATAAACCAGTATACAGTCTGGCCTATACCGAAAAGAGCCAATACGATCGTAATCACGAACAGAATCAACGATTTCCTTTGGAGTTGATTTTCATTTTCCGCAAGCTTCGTAAAAAACAAAGCGATCAGATATGCGATGATCGGAAGAAACGGAATCAGAGCCTTATCCCCAATATAAAGACCGCCGTTCAAAAGAAACAGAAAGAACGGAAATACTGAAATTAACACCACTCCATATGACAGAACCCGTTCTTCCCTTTTTTTATAGAACAATCCTGCAAGAAGGATCGTGATTACGATTGAAGGCAGCCCTAAACCATAAGGATAATATACATATCTTAGCAGCTTAAACTCCGGAATGAAAAGGGAATACAGCGCGATGGCAGTATGCCCGTCTCTATGGCTTTCCAGCAGTGATGCAAAGGTTGGAATAAGCAATATGCAGCTCATGAGCACAGCGGTGATCACAGGAATCAAAAATTTGATACCATTGACTGCAAAATCCTTCCATGTCACTTTTTCGGTTTTCCAAGATAAACGGAAGCCCCATATAAGATAATTGCGAAAATCCCACTGACACTGAAATAGAAGCTGCTCATGATCATCAAAAAGATACTGATGGTAAGAAGTCCTTTCTTTTTTGACTCAAAATATCGGTCGACTCCGATCAGCGCAAGACATAAGAAAGGAAAGTAGTTTACAAACATGATCTGCTTGTAGGTATGATAGAACATTGGCGCGGCAAGCAATACAATATAACTTGATACAATACAGATATGTTCCGAAAATCCCTTGTTCCTCAACCATCGGTAAAGCAAAAGACAGCCTGCTGCTAGACTGATCAAACTGGTTGCCATAATATATACGGTCATTGGTACCTGCGGCAGAAGGTAGGAGATCAATATAACGGGACTTAGAAATCCGTAATAGGAAAAATTAAAGATATTCTGGCCGGCGCCGATATTGGCTGCAAAGTTTGGAAACAGGTTTCCTGTTTCATAAAACAGTTTCCTGAAATAATCCGGAAAAACCGTATGCTGGCTCATCCAATCTACCTTGGAACCCATAAATCCGTTACGTACCAGATAGATCCCAATCGTACATAAGATCAAACAGGCAAGTATGAGCTGACCTTTATTCCTGAACTGTCTTATTGGAAACACTCCCCTTCTTGAATACGATATATTTGCTGAAGAAGAAATTGAAAGCAATAATAACAACCTGCATGATCAGTTTACTCGTAATGTCGGAAATCAGCAGAACGGAAACTGCAAACCAGATTCCGAAGATCTCAACTGCCATGGAAACCAGACGCATGCTTAAAAAAAGGACAAACTCTTTTGTTATATTTTTCCGGTTGCTATCATGCGAGTCAAAAACAATTTCCTTATTTACGATGAAGGCAAATAGAATTGCCGTACTGATCGAAATCAAATTGGATAAAAACAATGGAAAATCCAATGTTACTCTAAGTAAATAAAACATGACAACATTGACTGCTGTGGTGCAGCCGCCGCAGAAAATATAACGTGCTATTTGATTGTTTTTTAGTTCTATTGATTTATTTTTTAAATACGATAATCTCATATAACAGCCTCTCTGTTTCATTATTTTTTATATCATGAGTCTTTTATATACTAATAATATTTACAATCGATTTCTAATTATTAAACAAAGAATAAACAATCTATAAATAATCAAAATGGATAAGAATCAATGTTCAAAGATGTGTATGTGTGTCTGCCCACACACATACACCCATACATACACCACACACTTTTGAACTTCTGGAATTCTCACATTCGGGAATTGACGCCCTATTTTTCTAAATAAATTCTCATAATTGCCACAAAATTTTCAAAACTGTGACGAAATTTGTTCTTGTATTAACATATCCATTGAAATTTCAATATAAGATAAATTGGCATTGAACTTGCACAATATAATTACAGTTGCTTTTTAACTAAAATATGGTAAACTGAAAATTGAATAGTAAATCTCCGAGTTCTGCCCCCTGTGGCATAGTGCTATGGGTGCAGAAACAATGGGTTTATGCGGAAACGCATAAGCCTCCCGCATTTGGAAAGGACGATTCAGCTTATAGTATCGACAAACAGTGTTTATCGAAGCCTTTTCCTTTGCGTGAAAAGGCTTTTTATTATTCTTAGGGTTATCGTACGTTATTTCTTTATGGAGGCAAATGATTATGAAATTAAGAAAAATGACACTGAACATCAACGGTGCAGACCGCATGTTCATCTGTGATCCCGAAAAAGATACGCTGGCAGCAGTAATCAGACGTTTGGGATTGACAGGGACAAAGGTCGGCTGCGGTACAGGCGTGTGCGGGGCTTGCTCATTGATCCTGAATGGTAAAGTAATCCGATCCTGTACAAAGAAAATTAAAACTGTGGAAGAGTACAGTTCTGTTATTACGATTGAAGGTATCGGAACTCCAATGCATCCGCATCCTCTTCAGTATGCTATGGTTCATCTGGGTGCTGTACAGTGCGGCTTCTGTTCCCCTGGATTTATCGTTTCTGCATACGCCCTGCTTCAAGAAAATCCAAATCCGACCAGAGAAGAAGTTCGTGATTGGTTCCAGAAGAACAGAAATGTCTGCAGATGCACAGGCTATAAGCAGATCGTAGACGCAGTTATGTCAGCTGCCGAGATCATGCGCGGAGAAAAGACTTTAGCCGATATTACATACGATTACAAGAAGGACGTCGGCAATTATTACGGCAAACCAATCGTTCGTCCGAATGCCATGGCTAAGGCATGCGGCGTATGCGACTACGGTGATGACATCACGTTGAAGATGCCTGCGGAAACGCTGCATGTATGGCTTGTAATGCCAAGAGTTGCAAACCACGCCAAGATCCTGAAAATCGACTACAGCGAAGCGGAAAAGATGCCTGGCGTAGTAAAAGTCATTACTGCAAAAGACGTTGACGGCGCAAATCATCTGATGATGTTCCAGTTCTCACCTAGAACGATCGCTATGGATCAGGTCCACAAGCTGCTTGTTGATGAGACGATCGTCAACTATGGTAATGTTGTCGCTATGGTTGTTGCAGATACGAAGGATCATGCGAAAGAAGCTGCTGACAAGGTCAAGGTAGAAATCGAACAGCTCCCTGAATACATGAATTACCTTGATGCGGTAATGCCTGATGCAATGAGGATCCATCCAAACATGGAGAATATTTATACATGGCAGCCACTGTATAAGGGGGATTCCGACAATGTGCCTGAAATGATCGACGATGCGGAATATATGGTGGAAGGAAGCTTCTACTCCTCCAGAGAGCCGCATATGTCCATCGAAGGCGATACCATCCAGGCTTACTACGACGAAGACGGACTGCTTACCGTACAGTGCAAAGCAATGACTACTTACTTTGACAGAGATGATATCGCTCAGGCGGTAGGACTCGATGTTGAGCAGATTCGTGTCGTTGAAAATCCAACCGGAGGTTCCTTCGGATGGGCAATGAACGCTGCTTCCTATTCCCTCGCTGCTATCGCATGCAAGGTTATGCAGGCGCCGATCGCATTGTCAATGGACTATGCACAGTTCATGGCATTCAGCGGCAAGCGCCCGCCTTCCTACACCAACGGTCGTCTGGCCTGCGACAAGGATGGGAAGATCATCGCGGGTGAATTTGACGCCGGCATGGATCATGGCTATGACCCTGCCCTTGGTGATGATGAAGTAATCAAGATCCCTCGTTTCATGTTCTTCCCATATTATGTACCACATGCACTGGGACTCGCCAGAACGGCGGTTACCAACCATTCCCACGGTGTTCCTTACAGAGGATACGGTGCGCCTAATGCGTATACGGCTGGCGAAGCGCTTATCGATATGATGGCGGAAAAGATCGGAATGGATCCATTCGACTTCAGATATAAGAATATTGCAAGACCTGGTCAGACAAATATAAACAGTGCAGAATTCCTCCAGTATCCGATGGAGGAAATGATGGATAAGATGAAGCCTCTCTATGACAAGGCTGTTGCGGAAGCGAAAGCAAAGGATACTCCTGAAAAACGCCGCGGTGTAGGTCTTGCTTGGGGCGGATACAATGTTGGACTCGGTTCTGACGACTTTGCGAATGTCGCCATCGAACTGGTCGGCGACGGCAAGTTCATGAAATATGACACTTGGCAGGATCAGGGCCAGGGCGGGGACCAGGGTTCTCTGGTTTGTATGCTGGAAGCGCTGAAGCCTTACTTCCCTAACGTTACTCCTGATGACATCAAGCTGCTTCAGGCTGATACAAAGTATTGTCCTAATACCGGTGAATCCGCAGGTTCCAGATCTCACTTCGCAAACGGCAAGGCCAGCATTCTTGCAGCTCAGAATCTTGCCAATGCAATGCGCAAGGAAGACAGCACCTATCGCACCTATGATGAAATGATCAAGGAAGGAATCCCAACCAGGTACGAAGGCAACTGGGTTGCAGAAGCTGAATGGGATTGTTACCGATTCCTCGATCCGAATACAGGCCAGGGAAATCCAACTTATGCTTACACATATGCTTTGTTTATGGCGGAAGTGGAAGTGAATGTGGCAACCGGAAAAACAACCGTTCTTGGAATGACCTGCGTTGACTGGGTAGGAAAAGTCGGAAACATCCAGGCTGTTAACGGGCAGGCATTCGGCGGTATGTCCCATGCTATTGGCTTTGCACTTAGCGAAAATTACGAGGACGTCAAGAAGCATACAAACATGTTTGCTGCCGGCATTCCTTACATCAAGGATGTACCAGACAAGATTGAGGCTATTCATCTTGACGGATTCGACAAGAACGGACCGTTCGGATCTTCCGGAGCTTCCGAAGCGTTCCAGTCCTCTGACCATGTTGCCGTTGTCAACGCCATCAATAATGCCTGCGGCGTTAGAATTTATGAAATACCCGCAACACCTGCAAAGGTAAAGGCCGGCTTGGACATTCTGGCCAAAGGCGGAAAGATCGAACCTCCGAAGAAGTACTATCTGGGTCCTGATTTCATTGATGAACTGCAGAAGATCAAGGCTAATCCAGTATAAACAAAACAATTACTAGCTCGCCCAATTTGCAGGGCAAATTGTTGGCGAACTTATGCAAAGAAATCACAACGTTCCGTAAACGGAACTCCTCCGCAAGCAAAGCTTGCTACGCTGTCCGTTTTGCCAATACAGCTGAAGCTGTGGCAAAAATGCAAATCTAGGATTTGTAGATTTCTACTGCTAAAATGGGTCGGCTCCGGTTACTGGCGCTGACCCGTCATATCAGCAAGATAACAGGCCACTATAGGAAATCAGCTTATAGTGGTCTGATTTTAATTACTAGTTCACCCGATTTACGGGTTTTTACTGCACTTTTATTCCCCAAGTCGTGATACAATAATGACTAGGAAAACGTTAGGAGATATTACGTGGAGAAATATTATAAACAATATGATACTTGTCGGCAAAATGAGAAGCCTTTCTGCTCCGTCGCATGCCCTTTTCATATAGACGTGATGGATTTCCAGGCTAAGATGGCAAACAGCAATTATAATGCTGCTTTTAAAACGTTCCGGAACGCTGTGGGGTTTCCTGATATCGTTGCTGCTCTGTGTCCGGAATACTGCGCCTCAGCTTGCCCCAGAGGAGAGTTGGATCAGTCCGTTCAGCTGAATTTGCTGGAGAAGACTTGCGTTGCCAAGGCAACAAAAAAAGACCCGACGGATTACAATGTTCCTCTGAAAGACAGAAGAATAGCCATCATCGGTGCGGGAACCAGCGGCCTGGCTTGTGCCGTTCGACTGACTCAGAAGAAGTATCATGTCACGATCTATGAAAAGACCGACAGGGTGGGTGGAAAGCTCTGGGATATGCTGCCTCCGGAATTGTTTCTGGAAGATATCAAACGGCAGTTTCAATTTGAAAAATATGCTCTGCATTTCAATACAGAGATCAAGAATATAGATGAAATCCGAAGCGAAGGGTTCGAAGCGATTTATATTGCCACTGGAAAGAATGGCTTTGATTTTGGCGCTATGAATCGGGAAAACGGCCATTGCCTCATTGATGACGGGATAGCCGTCTTCGCGGGAGGAAGCCTTACAGGGAAAGATCAGGTCGGCGCATTGGCAGACGGGCTGGATATGGCATGGAGCATCGAAGTTTTCCTGAAAACCGGTAGACTGGAGTATCCGGAGAATCCAGCTCCATGCAAGGCAGTTACCGATCCCGATAAACTGATCAAAACAGAAGGTGTGATCCCAACGGACAACGGATTGTTTTCCGATGAAGAAGCAGCGGCGGAAGCCGGACGCTGTATCCGCTGTCAATGTGATGCCTGCATGAAATACTGCGATGTATACGCGTACCATAATAAATGGCCGATGAAGGTCAGAGATGATATCATGGTAACCGTAGCATTTTCCACTTCCCCGTCCATGCTGAAAAAAACTCCGGCGAAACGACTGATGAATACTTGTACCCGGTGTGGCCTTTGCAATGAAGTATGCCCGGAGAACATAGAAATCGGCGGCATGCTTCTGGAGGCCAGACGATACCTCCATAAACAGGATACCATGCCCGGAGCCTATCATCAGTTCTGGGTCAGGGACATGGAATTCACCAACAGCGCTTTTGCAGCCCTTGCGAGAAAAGCTCCGGGACAGGGCAAATGTACCTATGCGTTCTTCCCGGGATGCCAGCTGGGGGCGGCGGATCCACAATATGTATTGGAACCGTACCAATGGCTGCTTTCGAAAAAGCAGGATACCGGACTGATGATTCGATGCTGCGGCCTGCCTGCCGAATGGGCGGGAAATGAGGAGATGCATGATAAGGAAATCGCTGTGATCCGCCGGGAGTGGGAACAGCTTGGAAAGCCGGTGCTAATTCTGGCATGTACGAGTTGCAGGAAGCATCTCATGGAATATCTGCCGGAAATAGAAACCATATCTCTCTATGAAGTACTCGATCAATGGGGCTTTGAAGCTAAAACAAGGAAGCAGGAAGGGATGACTTATTCTATATTTGACCCATGTTCGGCCAGACATATGAAAACCACTGCTCAAGCGGTCAGAAATCTGGCCGGGCAGCTTGGTATTTCTCCGGAAGAACTGCCGAAAGGCGATAAGCATGGATGCTGCGGATATGGAGGGCAAGGATCCATTGCAAATCCGAATTATACAGCTTATGTGGCAAAAAGCCGCATTGAACTGAGCGAAAACCCGTATATCACATATTGCATTAATTGCCGTGATATTTTTAAGGAAGAAGGAAAGCCGGTTTTGCATATTCTGGACCTGCTCTTTGATATTAGTGAGGAGAATACAAAGCTTCCTGATGTGACGGAACGCCGCCGCAACAGGATCGAACTGAAAGAAACGCTGTTGACAGAGATTTGGGGTGAGAAAATGGCGAAAAAGAAGGAATTATGCAAATTCAAACTGGTGTACGGGCCTGAGGTGAAGGGAAAATTGAATAAGCAAAAGATTCTGGAAGAAGATCTCTGCGAGGTAATTGAGTTCGGTGAGTCTTCGAAACGTCGTACATTTAATCCTCAAAAGGGAACCTTTACATGTTATCGTGAATTGGGATGCGTTACTTATTGGGTGGAATATCGTCCCGCGGGGGAAGGGTATGAAATCCTCAGTGCTTATACCCACAGAATGAAAATCGAGTTGGAGGGAGTTTGGAATGGAAGAAAAACAGACACTGATCTGCGATAAATGCAAGGTTGAGATGGCGGAATATGAGGTCCAATTCAGTTATCTGAACCGTTCCTTCCGGCATAAAGTTCCCCGCTGTCCTCAGTGCGGCCAGGTCTATATCCCGGAGGAACTTGCAGGAGGACGCATGAGCGAGGTTGAAAAATTACTGGAGGATAAATAGGAGCTATAGACCATTATGTTTAAAAAGTTATGGAAGACACAAAGCATCTGTCCGGTATGCCGCAAAACATTGGAAGCATATTATGTCGAAGAGGATGGAAAGGTCTATCTAAGAAAAACTTGCAAGGAGCACGGAGAGTTTGAATCTTTTATCGCTGACTTGAAAAGTGATTTTGTTGAATGGTCAGCAAATAAGGTAATCAACATCCCGCCGAAAAGGGCTTTGACGAAGGGCAGTACGGAAGACGAGTGTCCTCTTCATTGCGGAACCTGTGAAAAACATCTGCAAACAGCCTGCTGCGTTCTTATTGATGTGACAGACAGATGCAATCAGCACTGTCCGTATTGCTTTGCAAAAGCAGAGGCTGATTTGGCGAACGAACCAAGCCTTGAAGAAATCGAAAGAAAATATGATGTTCTTCTGGAGCTGGGAGAGGAGCGGCCGTTTAACATCCAGCTTTCCGGAGGGGAACCGACGGTACGCGAAGACCTGCCCGAAATCATTCGTTTGGGACGCAGGAAGGGCTTTGATTATATTCAGATCAATACAAACGGCAGAAAACTTGCTGCGGATGAGGGTTACGCGAAATTACTCAAGTCAGCGGGGGCGACTGTCATTTATCTTCAGTTTGACGGAACGGATGATGAAGTATATAAAATCCTAAGAGGAGAGCCTCTGCTGGAAATAAAGAAACAGGCGATCGAAAACTGCAGAAAAGCAGGGCTTCCCGTGACGCTGGTACCAACCATCGTAAAAAATATAAATCTGGATCAGATCGGATCGATGATGGAGTTTCTGCTTGATCATGTAGATGTTGTGAAAGGGATCCATTTTCAGCCAGTCAGCTTTTTCGGCAGGTATCCGGAGGAACAGAAGAGTGACGGCGGAAAGCGGAAGGATTACGAGAATCGTGTGACGATGTTTGATATCATGCATGCGATAGAAATCCAGACAGACGGGAAAATGAAATATGAGGATTTTTGTACGCTTACCTCCGGTCATCCTTTATGCTGTTTTTACAGTACTTATCAAAAACAGCGGGATGGGAGCATTAGATCCCTGATCAGCGAAAAAACCAGATCTGAAGGGGTCAGCTGCTGCGATTCTGCAACACCTCTTGAAATCATTAAGAGGGACAGAGATTACGTCCTGAACAAATGGGATCTGCCGGAAAAGAACAGCTGCTGCGATGAGAAACCGCATAGTTCCTGTTGCTGCGAGAAACCTCAGACCTCCTGCTGTGAACCGGGAGTCATGGACTTTGATCGTTTTCTCCAGGAATTGAAGAGCAGCATGTTTACTGTTTCCGGAATGGCATTCCAGGACATCAGCAATCTGGATGCGGAAAGACTGAAACGCTGCAGAGTACAGGTGTTGTCAGAGGATGACAGACTCATACCGTTCTGCGCATATAACAGCATTTATAGAAAGTAAACGTTTCTCCAAAAAACAATAAAAGCTGTACCTTGAGGGTTAACCTTATCAGGTACAGCTTTTTTTACTAAATACTTTTACTTAAGATTGTTTTCTGATTGCAGCGATTTTTCTGACTGCCTTAACAAGCTCATACCAGAGCACAGAAACACCTGCCAGTCCAAATACGGTTAAAAACTGCATCGGAGTAAGCGGTGAAAGCTTAAGGAAATTGCAAAGTGGAGTGTAAAGAATCAGAATCAATCCTGCAAATGTGCAGATGCTTACCGCCCACATGATTTTGTCTTTACTGAGCCTTCTCACTGAGAAGATAGCAAAATCGGTATTAGAACTGTTGACTTGAACCAAAAACAAATTAGCCAGGATGATGATGGAAAGGCCAAAGGTTCGGGCAGTTTCCGCACTTGATCCACTTGTCAATGCATAATAGTACGCGCCGAAGGAAGCTGTAAAGACAACAAGGCCCTGCAGGATACTTTTTATCAATGCCGGCGGCGTAAATAATTTTTCTTTCATATTTCGTGGTCTGCGGTCCATAATATTGAGTTCGGCAGGCTGGCGCTCCAATACGATGGAACAGGTCGGATCAATGACAAGCTCCAGCAGAACGACGTGAAGAGGCAATAAAAATAAACTTGCGGGAGCAATTCCGATCATTGGTGCGATCAGGGATGATAGTGCAATTGGGATATGGATCGTGAATACATAACCCACAGCTTTTCTGATATTATCATAGATTCTACGGCCATCTTTGACGGTATCGACGATGGTTGAAAAGTTATCGTCCATGAGGATCAGATCAGAGGCTTCCCTTGACACCTCGCTGCCGCGCTTACCCATTGCGATACCGATGTCTGCATATTTCAAGGCTGGTGCATCGTTTACGCCGTCACCGGTCATAGCTACGATTTCACCGTTTTCCTTAAACGCTTTTACGATCCGCATTTTATGCTCCGGCACGACCCGGGAAAAAATACTGACATCCTTTACCTGTCTCCTTAACTCCTCATCGGACATTGCTGTGAGTTCGTCCCCTGTAATGATATATTCACTGTTAGGGATACCAACCTTTTTTGCGATACTGCTGGCCGTGATTCCATTGTCCCCTGTGATCATGACAACACGGATTCCAGCTTTCGTACAAAGTTCAATATTTTCTTTCACAGTTTGGCGCGGAGGATCTGCAAGGCCGACGAGACCACAGAACATCAGTGTGCATTCAGTAATTTGTGCGGGAATCGATTCTTTATCGGAGGGTTTCATTATACCAACTGCAATGACACGTAGCCCCTGCTGTGACATTTCTATAATCTTCTGCTCAGCAATGACTTTTTCCTCATCCGAAAGCAGGCAAATCTTTAAAATGCGTTCCGGAGAGCCTTTTGCAGCAATAATCTTTTCTCCGTCATGCTCCCAGACATGCCCCATCATTTTTAACTCATTAGTAAAGGCATATTCTGCTATCAGCTGACCGCCGAAAAGATGTTCCATCGGAATCCCCTGATGCTCGCAGTAATCAAGCATTGCTTTTTCCATTGGATCATAAGCATCGATTTCACAGCCAAGCCCCATAGCCTCACACAGCTTGTGAACATCATCATCCGCTGCCCATGTTTCCTGAACTGTCATCTGATTCATCGTGATGGTTCCGGTCTTATCAACACATAGTACGGAGACAGCACCCAAAGTTTCCACAGATGGAAGCTTTCGTACGAGGGAATGTTTGTTAGCCAGACGCCATGCGCCTAAAGAGAGAAAAACTGTCAGGATAACAGGAAACTCTTCCGGAATCATTGCCATAGCCAGAGTAATTCCGGAAAGGATACTTTCGATGATTCGATCACGAAACACATGATCAGGAATATTGAAATAAGTAATGATGCATACCAGTGCAAATAATACTGCAGCAATACCCGCAGATAGTTTTACCAGGCTTCCGGTTTGCTTTTGCAGAGGGGTAGGCTCTTCCGGTGCAGATGCCACATCTAAGCCGATTTTTCCGTATTCGGTAGCTGCACCGATCTTATCTACAAGAATGGCAGCGGTTCCTTGAGTAGCAAGAGTTCCCGCATAACAGTAGTCCTTTCTCCAATAATCTGATGACGTTTCGCTGCTTCCGGTCACTTCCTTCCACACTCCAACAGCTTCTCCGGTCAAAGATGATTCGTCAACACACAAATCATTGCATTTTGCAACGAAGCCGTCTGCCGGGATCTTGACTCCTTCATGGATCATCATCAAATCACCTGGCACCAGGTCGGAACTGGCTATCATCGTTTCTTTCCCGTCGCGCAATACCATAATATGTGGCGCGGACAAATCTTTTAAAGCATTCAGCGTCTTATCGGTTTTCCATTCCTGTATCACGTCAATGCTGATGATCCCGATGACAAAGATGAGCATGACTGCTCCATCACGCGGTTCGCCCAGAATGAAGTAAATAATTGCGGCGATGATAAGCAGCAAAAACATAGGCTCACATATGATATGGAGTATCTTTCTGAGAAAGCTCTCTTTTTTTACAGGAATCAGCTCATTTTTTCCATACTGCTCCTGAAGTTTTTTCGCTTCAATGCTGCTCAGCCCGTGAAACATATTTAGAATCTCTGGATTGGTCATAAAAGTTACCTCCGCTAATTGCATTTGTTATGTATCAATTTAAGATAGCTCTATGGCACGTTACATCAACAATACGGGGGAAACTCAGAAAAAGTATAAAAAAACACATCTGAGGAACATACTACTGTCCCACAGATGTGATACATTCATCTGTTGCCATTTTTTGGCCCAGCCCCATGAACCTGTATTGATTCATCGCCTGCTCAGTTTGTACTGGTGATCGCGCGTTATGAAAACGTAATGCAGTGCAAATAGATAATTTATACTATATATTACCAATAATGGTTTGTCAATTTAAAAAATAGGTCTCGCTAATAAGCAAGAAAAGTGATAAAATTATATGCAAAAGTGATTTGGTAAATACTATGAATCAAAGGAAAAAACATGCTTTACATTATATTGGGAATTATTATAGTCGTTTTTGCCTGGATGCAGGCAGCATCCGGCAGAATGCAGAAGTATAAACGTGATGCAAGTACACAGTGGGTGCGGATCGATGACCTGCTGCAGACACGCTCAAGTTATATATTGAACCTGTTGGAGCTGCTCAACGATGAGGAATTTGAGGAAAAGGATTTGCTTGCAGAAATACACGATCTGGAAGGAGGATATTCCTCTTCGGATGACAGGGAAGTGGTCAGTGCTCAGGCAGAAGCGGTAACGCCCCTGCTGGATCGAATGATCGAGGCTCTGGAACAGAAGCCGAAAATGAGGGAAAACGAAAAGATCGTAAGTCTTGTCAACGAACTTGCCGACCTCGAGAAAAACATCGAAATGGAAAGCGAAAGATATAATTACAGCATTGATCATTATAATAAACACATTGAGATGCCTGGTGTCAGGCTTCAGGTCAAGGCTCATGGGGCCACTCATCTGAAGGGGTTTCATGTAAGATTAAATAAAGGTATTTCATAAATAATTGAATAAGAAGGGGAGGATTGTAATGAGAAATAAGAAGAGATTTCTTTTATTGCTAAGTTTCCTGTTGCTGGCGGGGATGCTCTGTTTTACGGGCTGTGCTAAAGAATCGGGATCATCGGGGGATGCTGCCGAGACAAAGACGCAGGACTACAGGGTGACTCTTTTTTATGCCAATGAAGATTATATCGCGAACGGTGATGAGTCTCTGGAAAAGTTCATGGTATATAAGGATCAGATAAAGGCGACATCGGACCAAATTTATGCCAAGACACTGGAGAAGCTGAAGACGCCGCCTGAGGAGGGATACAGTACTCTCATAACAGAGAATATCAAATTCAACCGGGTATATCTGGACGGCGATACGGCATATGTTGACTTGGCCAGTGAAGGATTGAACGGAGGATCTCTGGAGGAAACCTTCCTGATCAGCCAGATCGTCGATACCCTGCTTCAGTCCTTTGATGAAATCAAACAGGTTCAATTTCTGGTTGACGGTAAACCGGCTGAAAGTCTGATGGGGCACTTTGATGCGGCAAATCCGTTTACGAAGGATCTGTTCACAGAGTAATTGAAATATTTGAGTGAAAATAATATGATAGAATACAATTTGGTCAAGACTAAACGTAAGACCCTGGCTCTTTATGTCAGGCATGACGGAAGCATTGAAGTCCGTGCACCGCTGAAAGCAAGCAAATCTTATATCGATAGTTTTGTAGAGAAGAAATCTGATTGGATCCATAGCACCTTGGACCGCATCAACAGAAGGAAAGAGGAAAAGAAAACCATCCGGCTGTCTAAGGAAGAGGAACTGAGGTACAGAAAGCAGTTTTCCGTATATTTGGAGCAACGCTGTGCGGAATATGCAAGAGCAATGGGGCTTCACTTCGGCACGATCAGAGTGACCGGAGCACGAACCGTTTTAGGTTCCTGCAATTCCGTAGGAGATCTGAGCTTTACCTATCGCATTTTATTCGCAGGAGAGGAATTGGTCGATTATGTGATCGTTCACGAGCTTTCCCACAGGATGGAAATGAACCACTCGCCAAGATTCTGGTCGATCGTGGAAGCAGCTATGCCGGATTACAAAGAGCGCAGAAAAAAATTGAAAGAATTTCAGCATAAAATTGAGTTTATTACGGAGGATACCAATGAAGCAAAATGAAATCAGAGATATTAACTTAGCACCTTCCGGAAGGCAGAAGATAGAATGGGTAAAAAACAATATGCCGATTCTGAGCAGCCTGGAGGATCAGTTCCGAAAGGAACAGCCTTTCAAAGGGATTAAAATATCCTTATCGGTCCATCTGGAAGCAAAGACCGCCTACCTTTGCGAAGTGTTGGCAGCAGGTGGGGCGGACATGTCGGTCACAGGGAGTAATGTGCTTTCCACTCAGGATGATATCGCAGCTGCACTTGCGGCCACCGGAATGAAAGTTTATGCATACCATGCGGCTACTCCTGAAGAGTACGACAGGCATATCAAAATGGCGTTGGAACACAAACCAAATATCATTATAGATGATGGTGGAGACCTTGTCGGATTGATCCACAATTCCAGACCGGATCTGGGAGAAGAAGTCTGGGGAGGATGCGAGGAAACAACGACCGGTGTGATCCGTCTGAAAGCGATGGAACGTGAAGGGATCCTGAAATTCCCGATGGTTGCGGTAAATGATGCACAGTGTAAGCACCTGTTCGATAATCGTTACGGAACAGGACAATCCGTCTGGGACAGTATCATGAGAAATACAAATCTGATCATTGCAGGGAAGACCGTTGTTGTGGCAGGCTATGGATGGTGCAGCAGAGGAATTGCAATGAGAGCTTCCGCTTTGGGTGCAAAGGTGATCGTTACGGAAATCAATCCAGTCAAAGCGATCGAAGCAAGAATGGACAGCTATGATGTGATGACCATGAAGGAAGCAGCACCATTTGGTGATATCTTTGTTACAGCAACAGGTTGCGAGCATGTGATCACGGTAGAACACATGCTGACAATGAAAGACAGAGCGATTCTGACCAATGCAGGCCATTTCAATGTAGAAGTCGATATGGCCGGCCTGGAAAAAGCAGCAGTTGAAAAGAAGGAAACCCGAAGGAACATTATGGGGTACAAGCTGACCAGCGGAAAGTGGGTCAATGTGATCGGCGAAGGCAGACTGGTCAATATTGCGGCAGCAGACGGTCATCCAGCTGAAATCATGGATATGAGCTTTGCCGTTCAGTGTCTGTCGGCACTCTATATCAAGAATAACAAGGACAAGCTGGAGAAAAAGGTAGTGGATGTATCCGATGAGATTGATGATGTTGTTGCAAGAAGAAAACTTGAGGCATGGGGCATCAAAATCGATTCATTGACGGAAGAACAGCGGAAATACCTGAACAGCTGGAATGTATGACATATCACTGAAAGGTCGATAAAAATGAAATTTGCAACAAGATTAGAATCTCTTCAGGATAAGGCACTTTTGAATGCTATGGAACTGACCGAGACAGAAGATATGATCTCCTTCTCCGCAGGATTTCCTTCACCTGATACCTATCCTGTGGATGCGATCAAGGATTCCTTTCTACGAGTTTTGGAAAGAGAGGGCAAAGAAGCCTTAAGCTATTGCTCCACAAGCGGATATGGCAGGCTGAGAGAAATGATCGCTGAACGTATGCGTGACAAGTTTGGTCTGCATTATGAAAAAGAGGAAATTATCATTACAAGCGGTTCCCAGCAGGCACTGGATATGAGCGGGATGCTCTTCATCAATAAAGGAGACATCGTTCTTTTTGAAACACCTTCCTATCTGGGAGCGGTTAATGCTTTGAGGGCATACGAAGCGGAACTGGCCTCGGTTCCTACTGATCAGGACGGGATCGTGATCGGCGCACTGAAGGAAGCGATCGAGAAATACGGCGACAGAGTAAAGCTGATTTATGTGATACCGGATTTTCAGAATCCAACCGGAAGAAGCTGGTCAACTCAGAGAAGAAAGGAATTTATCGAATTTATTTCAAATTATGATATTCCTGTTCTCGAGGATGCCGCTTATTCAGAGCTTTCTTTCGAGGATCAGCTTGAAAAACCACTCAGCTATTATGATAAAAAAGGGCAGGTCGTTTACATCGGGACTTTTTCCAAAACCTTCTGCCCGGGACTTCGCGTAGCATGGCTTTGTGCCCGCAAAGACATCATGGAGAACTATCTGGTCCTGAAGAATGCGGCCGACCTCTCATCTTCTGCCATAGCCCAAAGGCAGATGGCATATTATCTCGAGAATTATGACCTGGATCAGCACATCAGAGAGATTATCGTGGGTTATAAGAAGAGAAGAGATGTGATGATGGAGGTCATCGACCGGGAATTCCCGAAGGAGGCGCATTATGTCGCTCCGAAGGGCGGATTGTTCATCTGGCTGGAACTGCCTGAGAATAAGAATTCTGTTGAGCTTCTCAGGAGAGCGATGGCAGAGAAAGTTGCTTTTATACCGGGCGGTTCTTTCTATCCGAGCGGAGTAAAAAACAATGAAATGAGAATCAATTTCTCCAATATGGATGAAGAGGATATCATCAAGGGTATGACTATCCTTGGGCGCCTGACAAAAGAATATCTTGCCGAATAAGAGAGAACGATAGAAAATAATGTTTTCCTGGAACATTAATAGGAGCGGCTTGAAATTTTGTTTATTTTATTGTATTATATTACAAGTTGAATATTGCGGGCGAGGGTGACCCTAGACATCCCTTTTAAGCTATGATTCGGGCGAACTGATTCATAGTAAAATCTACAAAGGGGGGCCGAAGAAGCAAACCGGAAAAGTGGCAGTTTTTCCGTGGAAACTGACAGGCAAAAAGGAAGGTCATCGGACGATACTTTGGAGAGACCACTTCAGTGTGGAGCCAACGAGGATATAACCAACCGGCAAAAGGACAGAGGAATATATGAGCCATTGTTATGGCGCGTGTATTCCTTTTTTTATTGCTCTATCTGTAAGAAAAGGGAATGCGCGCAAGGAGGGGATTTTATGAGAATGTTACTGGTAGGAGCGGGGGCAGTCGGTGAGTCTATTTTGAGGATCCTGCAAGCAAGAGACCCGCAGGGTGAATGGCTGAAAAAAGTCATAGTATCAGACTATGATTTTGACAGGGCCAAAGAGGTGGTAGAGCACCTGCAGGGAGACAAGCGATTCGTTGTGGAACACGTAGACGCAAGAGAGAAGGAAAGCATCGTTGGATTGATCAAAAAATACAATTGTGATTTTGTTATGGACGCTGCGGCACCTAATGTTTGTAATAATATTTTTGATGCTGCCTATGAGGGCAGCGCAAACTACGGGAATATGGGCACCTTGTCTGTCCCTATGGATAATCCGAAGCTGGGATTGGGCATTGAAAACAGTTATTTTGAACCTATGACCAAGTACAATTTCGACCGGCATGAAGATTGGAAGAAGAGGGGTATCATGGCATGCATCTGCCTTGGGATCGACCCTGGAGTCGTAAATGTATTTGCCAAGTTTGCGGCTGTGTATCTTTTTGACGAGATCCATGAAATCCATGTCAAAGATGGCGGCAACCTGACAATCCCCAGTGCCGGGGAAGACGCGATTACATTTGGATTCAATGTTTGGACCGTGCTGGACGAATGTATCAATCCGAATGTAGAATGGGACAAAAAAAGGGGAGGCTTTATTGTAGAAGGCGCCTTTGCGGGCGAGGAAGTCTTTGAAATGCCGGCCGGTGTGGGATTGAATACACTTGTTAAGGTCGAACACGAAGAAACCGTGACCATGCCAAGATATTTGGAGCAGTACGGTTTGAGGAGATGCACCTTTAAAATCGCACTGGACGATAATCTCGTTCAGGCTTTAAAGGTAATCAATTCCTTGGGACTGAGAAGTCTTCGCCCGATCGATGTCAACGGAGTTCAGGTCGTTCCGAGGGATGTCGTTGCAGCGGCGGCACCGCAGCCGAAGGATCTTGGTGCGGAAATGCTCGGTAAAATGTGCGTCGGGATCCATTGCAAGGGAATCAAGGACGGAAAGACAAGAGAAATATTTATTTATCAGCCGTTTGATAATCAGATCTCTATGCATGACTGGGAAATGCAGGCAGTCGTAGCTCAAACAGGATTCGGTACGGCTGTAGCACTTGAACTGATCGGAAAAGGAATTTGGAAGGATTCCGGGGTATTTTCACCGGAATATTTTGATCCTATTCCGTTTCTGGAGATCATGGATGAAGCAGGCTTTGAATACGGGATTATTGAAATGGATTCTCAATATAAGACGATCAACGACAAGAAGGTTATGGCGCAGATCTTTGCAGATGCTGCAAGGCTGAAGAAGATGGCGTCTAAGCCGGAATTGAAGCAGGCGAGATTGAAACGGACCTGATCTATAAAAAACCGATATGTATCATAGAATAACCAGTGTTACTATGTTTAAAGAAAAAAGTTTGCCCGCGGGCAAACTTTTTATCTTATGTTACAGTTACAGAATATGATCACCAGTAACAAGAAAAAGAACAGTAGGCTGGTATCAATTCCTTCTTCTCCACCAAGGAGCCCACATCCATTTGACATTTTTAATCACCTGCTTCTATAAAATTTAATTGGTTTGTAGTATAATTTATGAAGAGGCAATAGAATGTGTTACAAAACTTTTTGAATTCTTTCTCTTGTCATATTCTCACCCATGATCTGCTGGATCTCCCAGATATCCGGTGACATGGCGCGTCCCATCAGTGCGATTCTGATCACGGTGCTGACATCTCCGACGTGCCCCTTATAGAGCTCCGGATTCTTTTTATAATCCTTTGGCCTGGCGGCATAGCCGTTTTGCCCGGCAATCTCACGTATCTTCTCAAACCACTGGGATTGGTCATCCTTATGGTCATAACTTTCAAGGTAGGCTTTCAGGATGGCCGATACATCCTCATCGCTGACATTTTCAGGATAGCTGTCCTCTCTCATAAAGTATTCATCAAAGAAATAGCTGATGAACTCAAAGATCTGGCGTGCAAAGATCAGATCCTTTCTTGGCTTGTCACCGCTTCTGCCCAGGTCTATGATTCTAGTCAGATACTCCTCCCGGCCTTCCAGAAGGGTTGCAAGTTCCGGCTTATAGGCCCTTGCCCAATTCATGAGAAATTCACAGATCTCTGCTGACGGAAGCCTGACAAGAACGTCCTTGCTGATATCGTTCAGTTTGTCGAGATCAAATAATGTACCGGAATTGCTCATCTTTTCCACGGTGAACTGGAAGTCTTCCATTTGAGCATCCGGGTTTTCTATTCTCCATTCTTCATAATTGGAATTCAATATGGTCAAGAGGTATTCCCTTACTGCTTTTGGGTGATATCCTTCGCTTCTGTAGTAATCCAGTGAAAGTTCCGGATCCTTTCGCTTGGAAAGTTTTCTTTTATTTCCGTCTTCCATTTTCATCAATTGGGCGGTATGGCAGTAGATCGGCAGCGGCCAGCCAAGCGTATGGAAAAGCTCCACATGGATCGGAAGCGACGAAAGCCATTCCGCACCTCTTACCACATGAGTGGTCCTCATAAAATGATCATCCACAACATGGGCAAAATGGTAGGTCGGGATGCCGTTCGTTTTCAATAATACGACATCCTGATCGTTCTCAGGCATCAGCAATGTTCCACGGATGCCATCCTCGACGGAAATCAATTTGATATCCTCCTCGGCGCAGTTATGAGTACCATGGGATCTGAGACGAATAACAAAAGGCTCTCCGTTTTTGATCCTTGATTCGATTTCTTCAAAGGCCAGATCACGGTGTTTCGCCCATTTTCCGTAATAACCCGGATTTTCCTTCAGGCTTTCTTGCTTTTCTCTGATCGCATTCAGCTCTTCTTCCGTGCAGAAGCAAGGATAAGCTTGTCCTCTCTGAACCAACTGCTTTACATGGGTCTGGTAGAGTTCCACTCTCTGGCTTTGGTAATAAGGTCCGTAATCACCCTTGTCACCATTCATGGTAGCCCCTTCATCAAAGGTGACACCGAAGAACTCAAGCGATGAAATGATTGCTTCCACAGCTCCTTCCACCTGACGCTTGTCATCGGTATCTTCGATCCTCAGATAAAACAGACCGCCACTTTGATGGGCCAGGCGCTCATCCACGAATGCACCGTACAGGTTGCCGAGATGGATGAAACCGGTAGGGCTTGGACCAAGTCTTGTAACCTTTGCACCCTCCGGAAGTTTCCTTTCAGGATAGATCTTTTCGTAATCCAAAGGATCCTTCGTGATATTCGGAAAAAGCAGTTCCGCTAATTTATTATAATCCATGTTTATATCATCCTCCGTATCGGTTTTTTACTCGTCTATTATATACTGTGCCCCGGTTTGATTCAACTATAATCAATTCTTTACTGATTACAGAGGACCGGTAACGAAGGTAAAATTAAATAGAATTCGCTAATCCTTGAAAAATCAGTTGCTTTTTTTTATGATTTGCTTTAATATTATTAAGTACGCTATTATATGACCCGTTGGTCAAGTGGTCAAGACGTCGCCCTCTCACGGCGGAGTCAGGGGTTCGACTCCCCTACGGGTTACCAACACAAAAAGGACATCATCAAGATGTCCTTTTTGCGTACATAAATGATAGAGGGAGTCGAACCCGTTAAGAAAACAGCCACAGACTTTTTTGTTTTACCTTGTATACTGATGTGTTTTTTGATAAAATCTATTGTTAAGAAAACTGAACCACTATGATTGAAACAAAGGAGTACCGTATGAAATATATCAGCACAAGAGGCATGAAAGATACAAAATCCGCTGCGCAGGCAGTAATCCAGGGATTATCGCAGGATAAAGGACTGTTCGTTCCTGATGCGATGCCTGCGTTGCCGTTTTCATTAAATGAAATAGCAGGAAAGTCTTATCGGGAGATTGCGCTAGCAGTAATTAGAAGCTTTTTCACCGATTATACAGAAGAGGAAATACAGCTCTGCGTGAAAGGGGCTTATGATAAGAAGTTTGAAGAAGCTGGGATCGTTCCTGTAGTGAAGGCCGGGGAAGCTTACTTCCTGGAGCTTTATCATGGAAAAACCGCTGCATTCAAGGATATGGCGCTTTCCATCCTGCCGTACCTTCTCACGACTGCTATGGAAAAAGAAAAGGAAGACAAGAAGATCGTCATTCTTACTGCAACTTCAGGGGATACCGGAAAAGCTGCCCTAGAGGGCTTTGCAGATATACCGAATACTGAAATCATCGTATTCTATCCAAATGAAGGCGTCAGCCAGGTCCAGGAAAGACAGATGATTACTCAGGAAGGAGCAAATACCCATGTATTCGCCATCAGAGGAAACTTTGACGATGCCCAGACCGGTGTGAAAAAGATATTCAATGACGACGAATTTGCAAAGGAGCTGGCAGGCATAGGTTGTAAGCTTTCCTCTGCCAATTCCATTAATATCGGGCGTTTGGTTCCGCAGGTCGCCTATTATGTCTATGCCTATGCGAAGCTGATAGAAAAGGGTGCTGTAAAAGCAGGAGACAAGATCAATATTGTCGTACCGACAGGTAATTTCGGAAACATTCTGGCGGCTTATTATGCAAAGCAGATGGGAATTCCGGTGAACAAGCTGATCTGCGCATCAAATGAGAACAAAGTGCTTACAGACTTTATCAATACGGGCATTTATGATATTCAAAGAGAATTTTATTTGACCAATTCGCCTTCCATGGACATTCTGATCTCCAGCAACCTGGAAAGATTATTGTACCACTTGAGCGGCGGAAACGGACAGGAAATCTCCGATCTGATGGAAAGTCTGGAAAAGAATAAGAAGTATAAAGTCAGCAGCCAGATCAGAGAGGGACTTTCCGATTTCTGGAGTGGATTTGCAGATGTTGCCCAGACTAACGATACCATCGGAAGAATGTACAAGGAAAACGGATATCTGATCGACACCCATACGGCAGTTGCTTATCAGGTTTATGAGGACTATAAAAAGGTGACGGGAGATAGCACGGTAAGCATCGTCGCTTCGACAGCCAGTGCCTATAAGTTTGCGGACAGTGTAGCCTCATCCATCGGTCTCCCTGTGGTAGGAGACGGCTTTGCCAATGTGGCGGCTTTGCATAAAAAACCGGAGTAAGGATCCCTGCAGGATTAAAAGGTTTGGAAACAAAAGAAATCAGGCATAAAGACGTACTTGATAAGAAAGATATGAAGGCTGCGGTACGGAATGCATTAAAATAGTAAAAGTCAGTCTGCCTTACGAAAAAACCAAAACCTAACACAACCACAATTCTTAGTAAGGATATATCACAGTCTGACCCTTGCCTTTCTCTTTTGCCAGATACAGGGCGGAATCTGCCTGATGGAACAGAAGTGTTTCATTCATATCCCCCTCCAAATACTGGGAGATCCCGGCACTGAAGCTGATTTCGCCGGACTGTATTTTGGACTGAGGTACTTGTTTACACCGCTGATGCAGTGATTCCAGCCTTAGATAAGCAAGTTCCTTGGAGGCTCTCGGGAATATAACGGCGAATTCGTCACCGCCATAGCGGGAAATATAGGCTTCTCCGTCTTGACACTGTTGTTTTATCAGATTGGTAAAATGGAGCAGGACCTGATCCCCTTCCAGGTGCCCAAAGGTATCGTTAATTTCTTTAAAATCATCGAGATCTATAATTGCAAGTGACATAGGGGACTTAAGGTTTTTCGCCTTATCCAGGGTTCCTTTTAACAGGGACTGGAAAGTCTTCTGGTTATACAAACCCGTCATGGAATCATTTCGGGCCTGATCATTCAAAGTCAGTTGGGTTTTATAACTCGAATAGATATAATCATAGTTTGCCTTGTTGTATGCTATTAAAACGGTACTTAATAGATACGCCGAGATTAACAATGTAATTGCGACGGCTGTATTCAAATAAAAATAGATGGAATCGCTGCACACCGCAGAATGAATGGTAGAAAAGAAAAGCAAAACACCATTGATTACCGTGACAGTACCGGTCACTTTCTTTTTGCCGAATAAAATGGTTAAAAAAACGGGTACGGTAAATACCGTCAGGATGGAAGGTATATCATAGTGAATAAATGCAATAACAGCACAAAAAGCGGAAAGTGTCATAAGAACAGCATAATTTTTTATCTGAGTTTTGATGTTCATTGAATTGATCCGGTGACATGCAGCAACCAACGAGATATTAATTATGGTTGGCAAAAAAATATATCTGATTCTGTACTGGTATTCGGTATATCCTTCATCAAGCAATCCATGCCCCCGGAAAGCAAAAAATACAACTAACTCCACAATAAGAATCAGTCCGACAATTATGTAGAAGACTCTTATGATTTTTTCTCTCCATAGATTGAATGATAAATTTGGCTTCGTGATTTCCATAAGATAGCAAAGACCTCCTGCTGGAAAAATTATACTCCGAATTGTTATAAAATTCAAATATTTATGGTGAAAACTCAGCATATTCGGTAATTTAATTGCAAATATTTATTTGTACTAGGACTTGCATTTTCAATAAATATATGTTAAATTATTA
>Ga0183099_1000533_pt1 | contig 27194 bp, 24 predicted proteins | sample Biomet1_FD_127788 | JGI IMG/M metagenome (GOLD analysis project Ga0183099, IMG submission 127788) | Microbial communities from bioreactor (seeded with anoxic lake sediment) at LBNL, California, USA - Biofuel metagenome 1 | ecosystem: Engineered > Bioreactor > Anaerobic > Unclassified ...
ACCAGCGTCTTCCCCACCAGTTCCTCCGGCTGATACCATTTGTGAATGCCGGAGAGAATCTGCCGGTCCGTGCCGGTACCGTCGTCCAACGTGAATTTCAGCAGCTTGTCGGACTTTTTCACCGCCTCGCAGGCTTTCACCTTCACGGCCCGGAAGTCAGACTTGCAGAAGGTGTCAAAGTCCACGGTTTCCGTCAGCTGGGGCTCCAGCTCAATGGCGGGACGGGCGGCCTTTCTGGCGGCCTCCTGCAGCGCGTCCAACTCCTGAAGCTCCTTCTCCACATCGATGCGTGGGAAGATGTTCTCGCCCTTGTGGACCTTGGCGTCGGCAGGAAGCACTCCCCATTTTGCGGCGCTGTCCCAGTCGGTCATCTCGGCGGAAGCGCCGATCTGGTCGAATATCTTGGCGCAGCTGTCGGGAGTGAACGGCACGAGAAGGGTACCGCAGATGCGCAGCGTCTCCAGCAGATTGTACATGACCCGGGCAAGACGGGGGTTTTTTGCCTCGTCCTTGGCCAGCACCCAGGGGGCCGTCTCGTCGATATATTTGTTGGCGCGGGAGATCACCTTGAATGCTTCGTCAAGTCCGTTCTGCATCTGGAATTTTTCCATCTGCGCCTCGTACTTATCCCGCAAGGCGGACGCCTGCGCAATCAGCTCGCCGTCCATGGGATCTGCTTCCTGAACCGCCGGGAGCTGTCCGCCGAAATACTTTTCCACCATGGCGGTGGTACGGGAGAGAAGATTTCCAAGATCGTTTGCAAGATCCGTGTTGATACACTGGATCAAAAGCTCGTTGGAGAAGTTTCCGTCCTGTCCGAAGGGGAAGGAGCGCAGCAGGAAAAAGCGCAGGGCGTCGGTGCCGTACCGCTCCGCCAACAGATAGGGGTCCACCACGTTGCCCTTGGACTTGCTCATCTTGCCGCCGTCCAGCAGCAACCAGCCGTGTCCGTAGACCTGCTTGGGCAGGGGCTCGCCCAGACTCATCAGCATGGCGGGCCAGATAATGGAGTGAAAACGGACAATCTCCTTGCCCACAATGTTCACACCGGGCCACCATTTTTGATAGTCGTCATACTGGTCGTTGCCGTAGCCCAGCGCGGTAATATAGTTGCTCAGGGCGTCCACCCACACGTAAACCACGTGCTTGGGATCGAAATCCACGGGGATGCCCCAGGTAAAAGACGTGCGGGAGACGCACAGATCCTCCAGACCCGGCTCAATGAAATTTTTCACCATCTCGTTGACACGGGAGCGGGGCTGAAGGAAGTCGGTGTCCTCCAGCAGCGTGCGGATGCGGCCCGCGTACTTGCTCAGGCGGAAGAAATAGGCCTCCTCCTCGGCGTCCACCACGGGGCGGCCGCAGTCGGGGCAGCAGCCGTCCTTGAGCTGGCTCTCCGTCCAGAAGGACTCGCAGGGCGTGCAGTACTTGCCCTTATAGGTGCCCTTGTAGATATCGCCGTTGTCGTACATCTTCCGGAAGATATACTGAATGGATTTCACATGGTAATCGTCCGTGGTGCGGATGAATCGGTTGTTGGAAATATTCATCAGCTTCCACAGGTCCTTGACGCCCCTAGGTCCCTCGACAATCCGGTCCACGAATTCCTTGGGGGAAACGCCCGCCTCCTCGGCCTTTGTCTCAATCTTCTGCCCGTGCTCGTCCGTACCGGTCAAAAACATGACGTCATAGCCGTGGAGCCGTTTATAGCGGGCGATGGCATCGGTGGCAACGGTGCAGTAGGTGTGGCCGATGTGCAGCTTGTCCGAAGGGTAATAAATGGGCGTGGTGATATAAAATCTCTCTTTTTCCATGGGCTTTTTCCTCCTTTTCCGTCCCCCGAATGAAAGAGGGCGGTCATAAATATCTGCAAGTTAAAAGTATATGCCAATCAGCGAAAAATAACAACCAATTCAGGAATTTTCTTCCGCAAGGCTTCCCCGCCGTTTCCACCGTCCTGAAAAATAATAGGCCGTACAGAGGATAAAGCCGCCGATCCAGCCAATACCGAATCCATAAAACATCCGCTCCGGCCCAAATCGGTTTGCCAGATAATAGACCGCCGGAACGCGCATCACGATCATGGAGAGTACCGTGGTTACCATGGGAAAGATGCTCTCTCCCGCGCCGCGCATGGCGCCGTTGAGGATATACATGGTGCCGAACAGCACATAGGGCGGCATAATGGCCCGGATGTAATAGCCGCCGGCTTCCGCCACCGCCGCTTCGGGAGAAAACAGATGAAACAGCGCGTTTGATGCGGTCAAAAGCACCGCTGTCATGAAAAGGCACCAGACCACGGTGGCAGTCACGGCAATTCGGACCCCGGTGCGCACCCGCTCCGGTTTCTTGGCGCCGGTATTCTGACCCACGAAGGCGGTGATGGAATTGGTGAGGGCCTGCACCGTAAGAAAAGCCATGCTGTCCAGCTTATTGCCCACGGTATACGCGGCGGTGTATGCCTTTCCAAAGGTGTCGACCTTGCTCATCACCGCCATTATACCAAGAGATACCAGCGACATCTGGAGTCCCGCGGGAAGGCCGATTCCCAGCACCTGCCGGAAAAGCGCCCTGTCGAAGCGGAAACAAAAGGGATGAATGGCAATCTGAGGGTATTTTCGATTGATATAGAAAAGGCCGAACAGCCACGAAAACGTCTGGGAAATGATGGTCCCCAGCGCAACGCCGGCGACGCCCATACCGGCGTTCAAAACCAGAACAAGGTCCAGAATAATATTCAAAACAGCGGCCACCGCCAGGAATAAAAGGGTGGTGCGACTGTTGCCAATGCCGTTCAAAATGCCCGCGTTGGTGTTGTACCCGATGGTCCCCACAAGTCCCGCGCAGACGATCATCATGTAAACCCATGCCTCATGATAGGCCGTCTGGTCCACCCGCAGCAAAAAGAGCAGCGGCTTCACCAGCAGCAGCGCCAGCACGGTCACCGGGACGGCGGATACGATGAAGGTCGTATAAATCGTGTCCACTGCGTCCCGCACCCGATCCATCTTTCCCGCGCCGTAATACTGGGAGATCACCACCGTTCCGCCGTTGGCGATCCCCATGAACAGCGAGATAAACATGAAGATCACGGGATATCCGACCCCCACGGCGGCCAGAGCCGCATCGCCCACGTAATTTCCTACCACCCAGGAATCCACCATGTTGTAAAGCTGCTGCAAAAAGCTTCCAAGCAACAGGGGAAGGGCAAACAGAAAAATATGTCCGGCAGGACTGCCCACCGTCATATTTCGGAGGCCCCGTTCCTCTCTCTTCATAAAATCTTCCATCCTTGCTCAATTTATAAGTTTCATCGCCTCCACTTTACTCCTTTTTTCTTTTTCCAGCAACGGTTCGGTGCAAAAAACATTGTGCTTTGCCACCTGAACGGTTAAACTGAGGAAAAACAAGTCAAAAGGGGAGGGCGCCATGAAACTGATCTCGTGGAATGTGAACGGCCTGCGGGCCTGTCTTGGAAAAGGTTTTCTCGATTTTTGCAAATCCGCGGACGCGGACGTGATCTGCCTGCAGGAGACGAAGATGAAGCCGGAGCAGGCGGATTTTGATTTGCCGGACTATGAAAAATTCTGGAACAGCGCGGATAAGCCGGGCTATTCCGGAACGGCTGTGTTCTCCCTCACTTCGCCGCTGAACGTGACCTATGACTTCGGCGGCGACGAACACCGCCATGAGGGCCGGGTCATCACCGAAGAATTTGAAGAATTTTATCTGGTCTGCTGCTACACGCCCAACGCGCAGGACGAGCTGAAGCGCATTGACTACCGTATGCGGTGGGAGGACGACTTCCGGGACTACCTGCAAAAACTGGACCGGGTGAAGCCAGTAATCCTGTGCGGGGACCTGAATAAATCACCATCAGGAGGGACATCTGAACCTCGTAAAAGAAAGCCTGTTATCCTTTGCGGGGATTTAAATGTTGCTGCGTCCGAAATTGACCTGAAGAATCCAAAAGCCAACGAGGGCCATCCCGGTTATTCTGCCCAGGAACGGCAAAAGTTCCGCGAATTGCTTGATGCCGGTTTTACGGATGCCTTCCGACACTTGTATCCGAATAAAACCGGTGCTTACACATGGTGGAGTTACCGTTTTAATGCACGGAAAAATAATGCCGGATGGCGTATTGACTACTTTGTTGTAGAAGACGCACTCAAAGACAATATCAAGAATGTCGTTATTCATGATCAAGTATTTGGGTCTGACCATTGCCCGATTGAATTGGATGTTGATCTATAACAGAACTGGAGAGGTCGGGAAATCCCGACCTCTTTTTACATCGTTTATTTTAAATAGATGTCCAATATCGGCTGGCTTCCTTTATTTCGCCCCTTATCAATTACATCATAATCAATTTTTTCTACTATTTCCTTTAAAAACCTATTTTTGGCTTTTGCGTCTGTCTCCGGGTCACACAAAGTTTCCAACAGTTTTCGGAGTTGAATATTTTTTTGGGGATAGTTCACCGGGACGGGTGCATTACTTTTTGATTCTTGTATTTGCTTTTTAATCTCTTCAATCGTCTTGGCCTGTGCCTGCTTTCTTTCAATGAATTCATCTTGGGTATATGCTCCATCTTCAAAAGCATCGAACAGTCGCTTGCGTCGCTTTTCCTGTTTATCCAACTCGGCCTCAAGCCCATCTAGGACTGTTTGATACTGCTGATATTCCTCCAAAATTGAGTCTTGGTTCATTTTTAACTCATAATCGGTTATACAGGCTTGCAACGCATCTACCGTGGCCCCCATCACACTTTCATATGTACTGGATTTTTTGGTGCATAGCTGAGATTCTCCGTGCGTGAAGCGTGGGGTCGTATTTCTCTTGTTATAGGTTTGAAGGCACATTGCTTTTCCACAACCCTTACAGAAGATCAATCCAGCTAAGGGATTGATCACCTTTTCCATCGCGTGAACCGGTACGGCGTTAATGAACAGCTTCTTTTACAAGTCGGCTTATACTGTAAATCATAATCGTTTTAAAATCATAATATTGTGAACGAAAAGATTGATCTGACTTGAGATTCTTGATTGCCCCAAAATGCTTTTCTCTTATGTTCGGATTTTCTCCCCCGTCTCCCATGGGGCTGAAAATTGTGTTTCAGGCTATTTGTCCGCTGCCGGAACTGAGATTTCCGGTACTTCATTTGTCCATTCCAGGGTTCCTTCAAAGCGGCCGAACATATCTGTATTAAGGATAATCTCCTGTTCGGACTGTTCCAGATCGCAGGTCACAGAATAATCAAGCTTCTCTTCTGTTGAAAACTTGTATCCCTGTGCCGCACCCAACATATTAGCCGGGTTGTCGCCCTTTGTAGGCATCAAAAAATGCGATTTTGCACAGTAATGATCCCTTTCGTCCTGGACGGGGGTCAGGGGAACGACGCCTGTTTTATTTAGCGTAAACGTAAAATCATGTGCCTCATGGCTGTTGTCAATCTTTAAATAATCCACATCTGCAACACCAAACTGTTCTTTTAGATCTGCATAGCTTCTGATGTAGGCGGTTCCGGTAAATTCTCCGTCATAAGGGGAATCGTTGCTGTTTGTCGCTACAAGTCTCATGGTGTTTTCCGTGGAGATCTCATTTTGATCGCCAAGCTCACCCAAGTAAGGGGCCGTAATCGTCTGATCAATTTTTATAACCCAGCAATTCTGATCAGATGTTTCCTGCGCGGGCTCCGTCCCCCCTTCCGACGGACAGCCGGTAAGGGGAACGATCATCAGCGCTGCTGCAATGGTAATTAAAATTGATCTTCGTTTGAATTTTATTGAATTCATGATCTTATTACCATCTCTCTTTACCGAAAGGACCGGCTATTCAGCGATGAAAAATTGTTAGGATATGCTTGGGACCTTTTCGTATGTCCTTACACTTAGCGCAATGGCCTGTTCCCTTGTTGCCATGCCGTAACCAGCCGCTTGCTGAGCTGTCGTGGCGGCTTTCGGCTTAAAGTTTCCATCGGCGGAACCCGCAATAATGCCCATTTTAAACATATATTTCGTTGCCTGCACCGCCCAACTTGAGATGCTGCTCTGATCCGCAAAATCCTTTACGCCCGCGGTGCTGAAATTTGCTTTGGGCCTCATGTCTTTGATTGCCCGGAACAGCATGGTGGCACACTGTTCCCGATTGATGGGGACATTTGGAGAGAAAGTGGTTGCCGTTGTCCCCGTCGTAATGCCGAGCTTAAACGCCTTTAGTATCTGGGCGTTCGTCGTATCTGTAAACGGATTTGGAGTGACAGGTTCACTTGAATTGCCGGTTACCTTTTCATACAGCAATACGGCAAGTTCACAAAATTCTTCACGGGTAATCGGTTTTGTCATATCGGCGCCAACGAGTATATCCGGTATCAGGCCCAGATCGTATGCGTTTTGCAATTCGGGTTTTGCCCAGTCTGATACCTTTTTATAAAAGCTCCCGGAGCCAACGGAAACTTCGTTGGAGAATTTCGAATAGACGAACTTAAACGGATTTTTGAGATCTTCGTCGGAGCTAATGTCGCGATATTGATAGCCAACCTGGACCCGCAGTGTATAACTGTGATCTTTTATGATGATTGCCTGATCGTTTGACTCGTTCTCCGGGTAGATATTGGAGACGTAATAGGTATTCGTTTTTCCGGGCACAGCATAGCCGTAGCTTTCATCAAGCAGACAATCCGTAGACCCGCCTCCCAGGTATTCCCATGATCCGCTGTCAATTTTCCAATAGTAGTCTATCCATGTATTTCCATCCGCCGGGCGCTCTTCGCTTAAATTGATAAAACTCTGTGGAAACTGGACCTCCAGCCGGAAGTAAGGAACCCCATCCTCATCATTTAAAACCTCAACTTTGTTCAGCGTTGCGGCCTCCACAGAACTTGGGACGCCATCGGCCACGGCATAGGCACAGGGCATCAGGCCCGCCGTGATTGCTAACGCCATTAATACAGCCAGTATTTTCCCCTTCATAGTTGTTCCTCCTTAATAATTGTATTGTGTTGGTGCTTTTTTGAAAAAAATGACCGATATATCGATTTGCAGCATAATAAAGGCGGGGGGCAAGATAAATGACTCAGGACTTTATCAGCCAGGTCCCGGATGCGGTACTGCAAAAAACCGAAATGCATCCGTGCGGCAGCATCATTCTGTTTAAGCCGACGCTCTATATGGGAGGGATCACGTTTCATGTTACCGACTATCACATTGTCATTCCCTCCGAGAATACTCCCGAGGCGCTCTTTAATGACAAATTGATTCGCGGTGAGCAAAAGAGAATTTTGGTTGTTAATCCAGGGGACACGGTTACCTGTTTAAAAAATGCGACTGCAAAACCGTACTATTCCTTTTTGATCAAACCTGAGCTGATGCATAAAATAGCGGCAGAGATAGATTTTACTGGGGACATCAGGTTTGAAAACCTCCTGAATCCTTTTTCTGCTGAACTGTTTCAGGCATTTAATAACCTGGAGAGGGAATACAATCGTCCGGATCGTCTAAAATTGTTGCAGGATAGTCTGGAAATACAGATCGCAGTACTGCTTTTACGTGAGTTCAAAACAAATATAAACAGATATATTCCGCTTCTTGAGAATGCTGATTCCTATATCTGCTCAGCACAGGAGTATATCCGTACCTATTGTAATTCTAATATTACCCTGAGGGATATTTGTGAGGATATCCATGTGTCAGAGTATCATTTTATTCGGATGTTCGTTAAAAAGGTCGGCATAACTCCCCACAGATATCTGCTTATGGTTCGCATGGAGAAAGCAAAGGAACTGCTGAGCAAAAAGCAATATTCTGTAGCGGAAACGGCTATGCTCAGTGGTTATGAAAGTATTTCCGCATTTTCCACCGCATTTAAAAAAATAACCGGAGTCTCTCCTGCTGATTATAAAAAGCAACTATTTTGATTAAATTTACTTGTTCTTTGAATTATTTAAAGTCAACCACCATGATTCATTGCGCTTTTTTGTTATCTTCCGATCAGTATAGTTCATTGAGAAGTCGGCGTCATTTCTAAAATTGCTGCTTCTTTTCATTGAAATTGCTTTTTTTGACCCTCCCGTACAAGAATAAAGCAGAGGCAGAATCTTCGATAAATCTCACGAAAACTCATGTTCAGAGGAGTACGGGTGCAGCCGTACTCAACATTTCCGCCATTGACAGAAGTACAGACGGAGCAATTTGCTCCGTCTGTACTTCTGCCTTATCTCAAGGTAATTTCAATCTGCTTTTACTCACTTTTTCCGACACCTTCCGGACGCTGTATCCGGAAAAAAGCGACTGCTCCTGGTGGAGCTACCGTTTTCGCTCACGGGAGAAGAACGCGGTCTGGCGCATCGACTATTTTCTCGTCTCCCGGCGGCTTCAGAAAAAGGCAGCGGACTCTCTGATCTACGATCAGGTATTCGGCAGCGACCACTGCCCGGTGGGGCTGGAGCTTATGATTTAACGCTAACTGCTCCGTGTCTTTGCGTGGCAGTTTATCCCAGAAGAGCGGCCATGTCCTCGATTTCCAGCTCCTGAAGCGCCCAGTTGACGCCGTAGCCCAGGACCCGGGACAGCTCCCGCACCTGGGCATCGATGTCCCGGGGCGTCACGGTCATGGGCTGCTTGCGGCTTCGCAGACGTTTTTCGTCGAACTCCGTCACGCCGGATTCCTCCAGCAGATCCGCCGCCAGAGTGGCGGCGTCCACCACCGTGGGGATGCCCACGGCAAAAACCGGTATGCCAAGAGACTCTTTATTCAGCGCGGAGCGATGGTTCCCGACGCCGGAGCCGGGAACAATACCGCTGTCGCTGAGCTGAACGGTGGCGCATACCCGACCCGTCCGGCGGGAGGCCAGAGCGTCCACGGCGATGACAAAATCCGGCTTTACCTCCTTTACCAAGCCCCTCACCGCCTCCGCGGATTCCACGCCGGTGGTTCCCAGAACACCCACGGAAAATGCGGACACAGGTCGAAAGCCGCCAAACTGTTTGGGCATAGCCGCCCGCAGATGCCGGGTAATCAGCACGCTCTCCAGTGTCAGCGGCCCCACCGCATCCGGCGTCATGGCCCGGTTTCCAAGGCCGATTACCAGCGCCGCCCCATCGCTGGGAAGCATTTGTTTCAGCTCCGCTCCAAGCGCCCGGACCGCCCGGTCGAAATAGTCTTCTTTTCTCTGCCAGTACGCCGTGAGGTCCAATGTCAAATACGTCCCAACCGGTTTGCCAAGAGTCTGGGCTCCCTTATCGTCTAAAATTTCCACTTTTGTCACCGGGTATCCTTCCCGGCGGGACTTGCCCGCCTTGACCCCGGAGAGCTTTGCGGTTTTCTCCGCGCTTTCCTGCCACAGCTCCTGCGCCTCCAGCGCCAGATCCGTCCGTTTTGCGTACATTTTCTATAAGCCGCCTCCCACTAAATGTTGTATCTTTGCGCTAGGTTTTCCGAAACCATACACAATATGCAAAAAGTTGATGTTTTTTTAGAAAAGTACTTGCTTTTTGTGCGAAGAACTGATAAAATATCATTCTGCACGGTGAGATTTCAAAGGTCTCACGTATTTTTAAATTGCCAAAGGAGGTGTTTGGTTTGCCGAATATTAAGTCTGCCAAAAAGCGCGTTCTGATCGCCGAGGCGAGAAACGCCCGCAATAAGGCCGAGAAATCCGAGCTGAAGACTGCCATCAAGAAGTTCGAGGCTGTTGCCGCAGAAGGCAATCGCACCGAGGCCGATGGCGTGTATAAAGTCGCGGTTAAGAAAGTCGATCAGGCTGTTGCCAGCGGCGTTCTGCACAAGAATACGGCTGCGCGCCGCAAGAGCGCGATGACCCTGAAGCTAAACAAAATTGGCTGAGAACGAGACGTCCGCTTTTGCGGGCGTCTTTTTTTGCAAAAAACTCGAAAAACCGTTTTTTTAAAAGCTCTACCGTTTTCTTGGGAAAAGTTTGTGTCTACGCCAGAAAAACACATTTTGTTTACAAACTGTTCACATCAAATGCACAATTCGGCCATTTTTTTTGGATATCTTAATAATTAGCAAAGGGGACTCCCACCCCGATGCGTTTTCTCCCTCCTAAAAACACACACAGCGAAAAAGACTGCTTCGGCGGTCTTTTTTGCTTTATTTATTTTTATCGGCCAACCGAGGCATTCCGTTTCTTTTTTTAATCCATTCACTTAGACCTTGGAGAATTTTTCAAATCTTGCGAAAAGTCCGTCCGTGGTATACTATATAGGAAAATGATTTTACTCAGGAGGCGTTTTGCATGAAAGACGGTTTTATTTCGGTCGCCTGCGGCAGTCCCAAAGTTCACCTGGCCGACTGCGCCCGCAATGCGGAGGAAACGTTTACCATGATGCGCAAGGCGGAGCAGGCGGGGGTCAGAGTTCTGGTTCTGCCGGAATTGGGACTGACAGGCTATACTTGCGGTGACCTCTTCTATCAGGACACCCTGCTGCGGGGGGCGGAACAGGCCCTTGCCACCGTGCTGGAGGCAACCCGGAATCTGGAGGTTGTAACCGCGGTTGGTCTGCCGGTACAGTTTAACAACAGGTTGTATAATTGTGCCGCAGTTATACAAAAGGGAATGATTTTAGGCGTTGTGCCAAAGACTCACCTTCCCAATTACGGCGAGTTTTACGAAAAGAGGCAGTTCGCCCCGGCTCCGAGGGAGCTGTTTCATACGGTGAAGCTCTGCGGCAATGAGGTATCCTTTGGCTCGCAGATGCTGTTTTCCTGCGAACAGATCCCGGACCTGACACTTGGCTTTGAGATCTGTGAGGATCTGTGGGTTCCAAACTCCCCCTCCGGTGCCATGGCTCTGGCCGGTGCCACCATCATCGGCAACCTCTCCGCCAGCAACGATTTGGTTGGCAAGGACGTCTACCGCCGTCAGTTGGTGACCATGCAGTCGGCAAAGCTCCTGTGCGGCTATGTGTACGCCAGCGCGGGGGAGGGAGAGTCCACTTCCGACGTGGTATTTGGCTCACACCAGCTGATTGCTGAAAACGGCGTGCTGCTGGCGGAAAAGCGCTTTGAGGGCGGGTTGTTGATCTCGGAGATTGACGTGCAGCGCCTTTGCTACGAGCGGCGGCGCACGCAGGAGATGCCGGAGATGGAGAGCGCTGACGGACCGACGACGGTTTCCTTCTCTCTGACTCCGGAGCGAACCAAGCTCACCCGCTACGTGGCGCCTATGCCTTTCGTACCGGAGGGGAAGGAGGACCGGGACGCCCGCTGCCGGGAAATTTTGCTGATCGCGTCCCTAGGCCTCAAGCAGCGGCTGGAGCATACCGGCGCCAAAACTGCCGTGGTGGGCCTGTCCGGCGGTCTGGATTCCACGCTGGCGGTTCTCATCACGGGCCTTGCCATGAAGATGTGCAACAAGCCCATGACAGACATCGTGGCGGTGACCATGCCCTGCTTCGGCACCACGGACCGGACAAAAAACAACGCTGTGATTCTGGCGGAACGGTTAGGGGCCACGTTGAAAACCGTGGACATTTCCGCCACCGTCCGCAGCCATTTCCGGGACATTGGACATGACATGGCAGATCATTCCGTCACCTTTGAGAACGGACAGGCCAGGGAGCGGACGCAGGTCTTGATGGACGTTGCCAATCAGACCGGCGGCCTTGTCATCGGCACCGGGGATCTGAGTGAGCTGGCTCTTGGCTGGTGCACCTACAACGGCGACCACATGAGCAATTATGCTGTCAATGCCTCCATCCCCAAGACGCTGGTGCGGCATCTGGTGGCCTACCTCGCTAAAGACAACCGAGATAAGGACGAGGATTTGACCGGCGTTTTGGAGGACATTCTGGACACGCCCGTATCCCCGGAGCTGCTTCCGGCTGTGCAGGGAAACATTTCTCAGAAGACGGAGGACCTGGTGGGCCCCTATGAACTCCACGACTTTTTCCTGTACTACCTCCTGCGCTGGGGCTTTGGCCCGGGGAAAATCTATCGTCTGGCCATCTATGCCTGGGGCAAAAAATATGACCGCGCCATCATTTTGAAATGGCTGCGGACGTTTTACCGTCGGTTTTTCTCTCAGCAGTTCAAGCGGAACTGTCTGCCCGACGGACCGAAGGTCGGCTCTGTGGCGGTATCGCCCCGGGGTGACTGGCGGATGCCAAGCGACGCGAAAATCGCGCTGTGGCAGACAGAGCTGGATGCGCTGGAATAATCGGTTTGCTCTTTCGCCAGCTTAGGAAACGAACATGACCGCAGGCACTTTTGCAGTGGCCTGTTATCCCTTAATTCAAAAGGAGCATTCATGAAAACTGTCACGATCTACACTGACGGCGCCTGTTCCGGTAATCCCGGGCCAGGCGGCTGGGGAGCGGTACTTCTGTACGGTGAGCACCGCCGGGAACTGTCCGGCGGGGAAGCGGCCACCACCAACAACCGCATGGAGCTGACCGCCGTCATCGAGGCGCTTTCGCTTTTAAAGGAACCCTGCACCGTGGAGCTCTGGAGCGACTCAAAATACGTCATTGACGGTCTTTCCAAGGGCTGGGCAAAGGGCTGGCAAAAGCGCGGCTGGATCAAGTCTGACAAAAAACCCGCCTTGAATCCCGACCTTTGGGAACGGCTGTTGGCTCAAACAGACACCCATACTCTTCACTATCACTGGGTCAAGGGTCACTCGGACACTGCCGAAAACAACCGCTGCGACGAGCTGGCTGTCTCTGAGAGTAAGAAATTTAAATGAGACCCTGTAAATTAAGCAGATGAAAAAGCTCCAAATGCCTATAAGGCATTTGGAGCTTTGTTCTTTTTATGCTTCCGGCTCTTCAGGTGTTGTGCCAGCAGAGGACTCCATTTCTTCCATCGCCTCTGTATTCTCCATCGTCTCCGCTTCCTCAGAAGACTCCGTTTCCTCCTTCTCCGTCAGCGCCATGGAAATCACCTGGTCGCCATCCTCCTTAAACCGCATGACAATGACGCCCTGTGTGGCCCGGCCCGCCACGCGGATGCTGTCCACCGGCGTCCGGATTAGAATTCCGCTCTGGGTGACCAGAAGCAGATCTTCGTTGCCGTCCACCACCTTAACTCCTACCACCGGGCCAGTCTTTTCCGTCACCATATAGTTTTTAATGCCGATACCGCCCCGGTTCGTAATACGGTAATCCTCCACGGGGGTACGCTTACCGTAGCCTTTTTCCGTGATGGAGAGAACCGTCTTCTCCGGTGTTGCCCGCGCCGCGGCCACCACATAGTCACCCTGACGCAGGCGGATGCCGCGAACGCCCGTGGCGTCCCGTCCCATGGGCCGCACATCCGTCTCCTCAAAGCAGCAGGCCATTCCGTCATGGGTGGCGATCAGAATTCTCTGGCTGCCGTCCGTCTCCCGGACGGTAATGAGCTGGTCGCCCTCATCCATACGCAGGGCGCGGATGCCGTTGTTGCGGAGATTTTTCAGCGTATTGGCAGGCAGACGCTTGACCGTGCCGTTTCGGGTCACCATGAACAAAAACCGGCCGTCGTCCTCGATGGACCGCGTGTGAATCATGGTCTGGACCCGCTCGCCCTGCTCGATCTGAAGAATGTTGATCAGATTTGTGCCCTTGGCGGTCTTTCCGGATTCGGGGATTTGGTAACCTTTCTTTCGATAGACCTTTCCAGTATCGGTAAAGAAGAGAATATAGTCGTGGGTGGAGGCGGTGAACACGTCCACCACCACGTCCTCGTCCCGGGTGGTAATTCCTTTTTTACCCATACCGCCCTTGGACTGGGCGGCGTACTCGCTGACCGCTGTCCGCTTAATATACCCCGCCTCTGTGAGGGTGAAGACACACTCCTCCTCCTCGATCAGATCCTCGATGTCAATTTCATCCTCCAAATCCTGTATCTCGGTTTTGCGGTCGTCCCCGAATTTCTCGGCAATCGCCGTCAATTCTTCCTTCAATACGGCGCGAATCATCTCGTTGGAAGCCAGGAGCTTTTCAAAGTAATTGATTTTCTCCTCCAGCTCCTTGTACTCCGTCTCCAGCTTTTCCCGATTCAGTCCCTGAAGGGCGATCAGGCGCATATCGCAGATGGCCTGGGCCTGAACATCGTCCAGACCGAACTTTTCCATCAAATTCTGCTTTGCGTTGTCATAGCTGTTGCGAATAACCTTGATGACCTCGTCGATGTGGTCCTGGGCAATCAGCAGTCCATCCAGAAGATGGGCGCGCTCCTGAGCCTTTTTTAAATCGTAACGCGTCCGGCGAACGATCAACTCCTCCTGGAACTTCAGATATTCGTCAATGATATGCCGCAAGGACAGAATTTTCGGCTGGGACTGGTTATCCACCAGCGCCAGCATATTGATAGCAAAGCTGGACTGCAACTGCGTCTGAGAAAACAGGCGGTTCAGCACCACCGTGGGGGTTGGCGTCCCGCTTCAGCTCGATGACCTACCCGCATACCATTTCGGTCGGACTCATCCCGGATGTCGGAAATACCCTCCAGACGCTTGTCCTCCACCTGTTCGGCCATATTCTTGATGAGCATGCGCTTATTGACCTGATAAGGAATCTCCGTCACCACAATGCGGGTCCGGTCCTTGCCGAACTCCTCAAATTCCGTTCGGGCGCGGATGACCACCCGGCCCCGGCCCGTGGCGTAAGCGGCGCGAATGCCGCTACGGCCCATGATGATACCTCTGGTTGGAAAATCCGGCCCCTTGATATATTGCATCAGGTCGGCAAGCTGCGCCTCCGGGTCGTCCAGCACATGGACGCAGGCATTGATCACCTCCCTCAGATTATGAGGAGGAATGTTGGTGGCCATACCCACGGCGATACCGCTGGAGCCGTTGACCAGCAGATTGGGGAAACGGGCAGGCAGAACACGGGGTTCTTTACGCGTTTCGTCGAAGTTGGGGTCCCAGTCCACAGTTTCCTTGTCTATATCCCGGAGCATTTCCTCGGAAATCTTGGAAAGGCGCGCCTCCGTATAACGGTACGCAGCAGGAGGGTCTCCGTCGATGGAGCCGAAGTTTCCGTGACCGTCCACCAGCATGTAGCGCATGGAAAAGTCCTGCGCCAGACGCACCAGCGCGTCGTATACAGATTGATCTCCGTGGGGGTGGTAGCGTCCCAGAACATCGCCGACGGCGGTGGCGCACTTGCGGAAAGCCTTTTCATAGGTCAGCCCGTCTTCATACATGGCGTACAGAATGCGGCGGTGCACCGGCTTCAAGCCGTCCCGCACATCGGGGAGGGCGCGGCCCACAATGACGCTCATGGCATATTCAATATAGGATTTCTGCATCTCTGCAACCAGAGTAGACTGCTCAATTCTCTGATTGGGGAACCGAATCTCCTCAGGATCGTATTGCGGTTTCTTACTCATTTCGGTTCTCCCTCCTTAATAGTCCAGATTGACCGCGTATTTCGCGTTCTTCTCGATAAATTCCTTCCGCGGTTCGACTTTTTCACCCATCAGGATGGAAAAGGTCTCGTCGGCGGCCACGGCGTCGTCCAGCGTAATGCGGCGCAGTGTGCGTTTTTCCGGGTCCATGGTGGTCTCCCACAGCTCGTGGGGGTTCATCTCACCAAGGCCCTTATACCGGCTGATATCAATTTTGGCATTGGGATTGTCCTGCCGCATCTCCAATGAAAGGAGTCGGCTCTCCTCCTCCGTATAGGCGACCCGGGAGGTCTTGCCTCTCGTCAGCTTAAACAGAGGAGGAACGGCGGCGTAAACGTATCCATGCTCCACCAAGGGCCGCATAAAGCGGAAAAAGAAGGTCAGCAGCACTTGTTGCGGATATGGGAGCCGTCCACATCGGCATCGGCCATAATCACAATTTTGTGATAGCGTAGCTTTGCCGGATCAAACTCATCACCGATGCCCGCGCCCAGAGCGGTGATGACCGGCTGGAGCTTGTCGTTGCCGTACACCTTATCTGCACGGGCTTTTTCCACGTTCAGCATCTTGCCCCACAGTGGCAGGATCGCCTGAAAGCGGGAGTCCCGTCCTTGGGTGGCGGAGCCGCCTGCGGAGTCACCCTCAACGATATAGATTTCGGTGAGCTCCGGGTTTGCCTCGTTGCAGTCCCGCAGCTTGTCCGGCATGGCGGCTCCGCCCAGGGCGGTCTTGCGGCGGATGGATTCCCGGGCCTTTCGGGCAGCTTCCCGTGCGCGGTTTGCGGTGAGGGACTTATCCAGAATCATGCGACCCACCTGAGGGTTTTCTTCCAGATAGGTCTCCAGCTTGTTGGACACGAGATTGTTTACCAGCGTGCGGATTTCGCTGTTGCCCAGCTTTGCCTTCGTCTGCCCCTCAAACTGAGCGTCGGTCAGCTTCACGGAAATCACACAGGTAAGCCCCTCACGGCAGTCCTCGCCAGAAACCTTATCCGCGTCCTTCAGCATACCGATCTTTTTGCCGTAAGCATTTAAAACGTTGGTGAGCGCCCGCTTAAACCCTTCCTCGTGCATACCTCCCTCGGGGGTATGGATGTTGTTGGCAAAGGAAAAAATTGTCTCGTTATACCCGTCGTGATACTGCATGGCAATCTCCGCCATGGAGTCGTCCTTGCTGCCCGCCATGTAGATCACGTCGGAATGAATGGGGTCCTTGGTCCGATTCATCCAGGTGACGAATTCCCGGATACCTCCTGCATAGTGCATCTCGTCGGATTGCTCCCGGCCCTCCCGCAGGTCCACGGTCCTGATTTTTAATCCGGCATTTAAAAACGCCTGCTCCCGCATGCGGGTATGAAGAATCTCGTACTCATAGTCCGTGGTATCCCGAAAGACTTCAGCGTCGGGTTTAAAGGTGACGGTGGTACCGGTGGTATTACTGGTGCCTACCACTTTTATCTCCTGTGTAATTGCACCACGGGAAAATTTCATCTCATAGATCTGACCGTCCTTGTGAACCTGAACCACCAGCCACTCCGACAGCGCGTTGACCACGCTGGCGCCCACGCCGTGCAATCCGCCGGAGACCTTGTAGCCCCCGCCTCCAAACTTGCCGCCGGCATGCAGTACGGAGAACACAACCTCCAGAGCCGGACGACCGGTCTGGGACTGGATATCCACGGGAATGCCGCGCCCGTTGTCTACCACGGTAATGGTCCCATCGGCGTTGATCTGCACCAGAATTTCCGTACAGTACCCTGCCAGCGCTTCGTCGATGGCGTTGTCCACGATCTCATATACCAGATGGTGCAGGCCCGAAGACGATGTGGACCCAATATACATGCCGGGGCGCTTGCGGACGGCCTCCAGACCCTCCAGAACCTGAATTTCCGAGGCGTCATACTCGTTTTCCGCGCCTACCGCGGTGGAGTTCATTGTTTCTGTTTCTGCCATTGGGTTTCTCCTTCCGTGTACAAGGCAAAGAGAGCCGGGCCCGCAAATTTGCAGGCCCGCTTCTCCCTGCCTTTGTTTGAACTTTTTGAAAAGACGCTTTTTGGGTATTCATGAGCGCCGTTCTGATGGCTGACGCAATTTTCAGCCAAAAATGGTGTTGAAGAAAACAGCTTAAAAGCTGCTTTCTTACGGTCACAGCTCCAGCGTTAAGCTTTCCATTCTCTTTTGCAGGGTAGCAGAGCTGAGTTGGGACAGATAGACGATCTGAGGGTGATAGGGGTGATCACAGACCACAAAGGACTTTGGAAGATCGCCGGATACGTCCAGCACCACACCCTCCGTCTCTGCTTTGGAAAGGTATTCCCGGGTCCGCTTTTCATAGCTGCATTTGTCCAGATCAAAAATGCCGACCACACGTTTTTCGGGGACAATTTCATTTTGACCGATATGGAGATACACGCTGCGTGCCTCCTTAAAAATATTCTCATAATCCTGCACGTTTCACGTGAAACATTGAATTTTCAATTACTTTCGGGCATTATCCCGTTACCTGACCGGCAAATATATGAAAAACCTTTCCGCCCAAAAGAACGGGCAGCCGGTCATCCTCACAGCAGGTGATAAAGACCTGTCCACCGGATATACGGTTGAGAACGAATTCCTGCCGCCGGGGGTCCAATTCGGAAAGTACGTCATCCAGCAGGAGAATGGGAGGCTCTCCGGTGACGTTTTTATAAATCTCCCTCTCCGCCAGTTTCAGACTCAGCGCTGCTGTCCGGGTCTGTCCCTGAGAGGAATAGGTCTTCGCGTCCCGCCCGTCGATCTCCACCAGCAGATCATCCTTATGGGGTCCGGACAGACACAGCCGGGAAGCCAGTTCTGCGTTTCGGAGCGCCTCCATATGGGTGCGAAGCTGCTGCGTTAAAACGGGAAGATCTTCCAACGAATTTTGAATTGTGGAGACCGTTTTATAAACAACGGAAAGTTGTTCTCTTCCGCCGGAGCAGTCCGCGTGGTTGTAAGCGGCAATAGCCGCCAGTTTTTCCGTAAACTGCGCACGGTAATGGATGACGACCGCTCCGCTTTGTATCAGACGTTCGTTGAACTCGGGCAGCATGTCCAAAAGCCCCGGCTGTTCCTCGCAGTCCCTTAGAATTCTGGTTTTGTGGGCATATGCCCGGCGATAGGCCGCCAGCGCCGCCGCATAGCGGGGCCGCAGCTGACACAGTGCGTTATCCAGAAATCTTCTCCTTGCCGCCGCGCCATCCCGAATTAAAAGGAGATCCTCCGGGCAGAAAAAAACAGTCTGAAACACCTGGGACAGCTCCGACGACGTTTTACAGGGAACCTTGTTGACCCACAGCTTTCGCCGCTTTTCCCGATACAGCTCCGTCCGCAGCACGAAATCCCGGTCCCGCGCTAAAATTTCACCAAAAAGAACTGCATTTTCCGCTTGAAATCCAATCAGCTCCCGGTCGTTTTTCGCTCGGGTGGAATGACCGCAGGAAAGGTATTGGACGGCCTCCAGTAAATTTGTCTTTCCCTGGGCGTTTTCCCCGAAAATTACGTTACAGACCGGATCGAAAGAAACCTCCTGCTGAACGTAATTTCGAAAATGCTCAAGAAAAAGCCGCTCAATCCGCATAAAATGGCGTACAGTCCTGCCCGTCGATTCGCGCTACATCGCCGGGTCGCATCTTCTTTCCTCTCTGGGTACAGATTTCACCGTTGACCGCGACCTCTCCGGCTTGAATTCGCTCCTTGGCTTCGCCGCCGGAGGAAACCAGATTTGCCAGCTTTAAGAGGTCCTGCAATTTTACAAACTCCGTGACAATCCTAATTGTTTTCATATTATTCCTGCGCTTTCAGGCGAACCGGAAGAACCATATAAAGGAAGTTTTCTTCACCCTCTGTGGGAACGATCACAGCGGGAGAGACCCCGGTGTTCAATTCAATTTTCACGGTATCGGCAGGGGCATAGCGCAGAGCTTCCATCAAATAGCGGTTGTTAAAACCGATTTCAAGCTCACCACCGTCTCCCGCCAAACGGCAGATATCCTTGGCTTCGCCGTTGGCGGTCTTTGCAGATAGAATGACCCTGTCATGATCGAACAGACACCGCACCGGACTCTTCAGTTTTTCGGAAATAACCACGCTGACCCGATCAATACTCTGGATTAGCTCCTTGGTATCCGCAACAACGAAAATTGGATTTTTTCGGGGAACAGCGCTCTTATAATCCAGAAAATCGCCTTCCAGACGGCGGCAGATCAGCTGGGTCTGCCCCACCTCGAACAGAATATGCCTCTTTCCCAGAGTGATGGAAGCCAAGTCCTCCACATCACCGCAGATTTTCTCAATCTCACTCAGAGCTGATCCGGGAGCAACGAAGGAAAAATATCCGCCATTGACTTTTTCCAGAGGTTCCTTGCGAATTGCCAGCCGAAATCCGTCTACGGACACCACAGTCAGACCCTGTTCGTTGATTTCAAACAGAGAACCTGTGTGAACCGGGCGGCTCTCATTGGTAGAAACGGCAAACAGCGTCTCCTCAATCATGGCGCGCAGAGTCTTTTGCTGAATAAAAACGGAATACTCGTCCTCCACATCAGGCAGTTCCGGATAGTCTGCGGCGCTGAGACCCATGATGTTAAAGTCCGCGTCGCCGCATTTAAGGTGAACCACCAGCTTTTCGTCGGAGGAGAAGGTGATTACGTCGTCTGGCATCCGGCGTATAATGTCGCCGAACAACCGCGCGTTTAAAACCAGAGCACCCGGCTCCGTCACATCAGCGGACAAGATTGTGCGAATACCGGTCTGCATGTTATAGCCGGAGACTGTGACAGTCTCCTCCGCGCGCAGCAGGAGGCCTTCAAGGGCGGGGATGGAGCTTTTCTGCGACACGGCGCGGGAAGCCACACCAACGGCGTTTTGCAAGAGTGCTTTTTCACAGGAGAATTTCATAGGCCGTCTTCCTTTCTGTCGGAGCTGTTCCTTTTAATAGAAGACAGAGTCGGGATGGGGAATTTGCGTCCCAATCGTCTTTTAGAAAAGAAAAATAGATTATTTTAGTCATAGTCATAGTAGAGGGACAAAAACAGTGGAAAAGTGTGGAAACCCTTGGAAGCAAAGAAAAAGTTATTTTAAAAAAAATCGGAAAAAAGTCCTGGGTTTTCCACAGCAGCTTTTAAAAGGTAGGTTTTCCACATTGTTGTTTTACTTTTCCACAAAAAATAGTGGAAAAATTAGTGTTTTGAACTGATGTTGGTTTTTATCTCCTTTACGGTTTCAGAAAAGGCAGCTTCAGACTTCATTTGTTTTTCAACCTTTTCAATGGAGTAGAGTACCGTGGAGTGATCCCGGTTACCAAAAAACTTTCCAATGTCATCACTGGATAGGTTTGTCATGCTTCGAATCAGATACATGGCTACCTGCCGGGCATTTACCGCTTCTCTCACGCGCTGTTGTCCACGAATGACTTCAGCATCCACGCCGTAATACTTTGAGACAAATTCCACGATGGAGTCCGGCGTGGGAATATTATCTCCCCGTCGGAGAATATCCTGAATCGCCCGCTTGACAAGCTCCTCGTCTACATCGTCTCCCAGGAGATCCTTATACGCCAGCAGTTTATTGATGGTTCCCTCCAGCTGTCGGACATTTGAAGTGACGCGTTCGGCGATGTATACGGCCACTTTGTTGGGAATTTCCATACCCAAAAGGGCCGCTTTGTTTTTAATGATGGCAAGGCGCGTCTCATAGTCCGGAGGCGCCACGTCCACCAAAAGCCCCCATTCAAAACGGGTCCGCAGCCGATCCTCCAGCTGCATCATTTCAGAGGGAGGGCGGTCTGAGGTGAGAACAATTTGTTTACCGGACTCATAGAGGTTATTGAAGGTGTGGAAAAATTCCTCCTGCGTTTGCTTTCGTCCCGCGATAAATTGCACGTCGTCCACCAACAGAAGATCCGCCTTGCGGTATTTCTCTCGCATTTCGGCGGTCTTTCCCTCCCGGATGGCGTTGACCAGTTCATTGGTCAGATCGTCACCCTTGACATAGGCGATTTTTGCATTGCGGTCGTTTTTCTGAATGACGTGTGCAATTGAATAGATCAGGTGTGTCTTGCCAAGGCCGGAGTCTCCATAAATCAACAAAGGATTATAGTTTTTTGCCGGATGTTCCCCAACAGACATGGAGGCGGCATAGGCCAGCTTATTGCTGGGTCCCACCACAAAAGTTTCAAAGGTAAATTCATCGGAGGTGAAAGCCTCTGTTTTTTTCTTCTGTGCGCCTCCGGAGAATTGGGCGTATTCCTCGGCGGAAAGAACCTTTACATCAAGGTCGGTGGAAAAAATATCGTGGAGCACCTCCTTGATATTTTTCATGAAAAGGCTTTGAATATAATTTTTCTTAAAGTCGTTGGGGCAATGGAGATAAAAAACGCCGTCCCGAAGATCAACAGCCTCCAGTTCATCAAACCAGGTGGCAATGGTGGTCTCCGAGAGGTCGCGTTTCAGCTGGGTGAGGACGTTTGTCCAGACGTCGGCTACGGAATTCAAAAGAAAGACACCTCTCTCTCCCTGCGTGCAGGGGAAATCATGATACTTGTTGATTATACCAAAAATCACAAAAAAAAACAACACCTATTCTAATAAATAAGGATTAAAATAGGAGACATGAAAACCACAATATCTTGAAAAAGCAAGAATTACAAAAGAATATCTTGTGGTTTTTATTGTCAAGTTCTAAAAAGGAGACAAAACGACGGAAATTTTTGAGATTTACAAGTTTTTATTGACAGTTTTTTGATTTGCATGTATACTAATTCGAGCGCTTGATTTGCGCTTTTAATTTATTTACTGCGCGGCGCCAGCGCCGTGTCGAGTAAGTACCGCCGCGAGGCGGTCGGAAAAGATTTCATTACAGGAGGTGTCTCAACATGGCAACGAAACGTACCTATCAGCCCAAGAAGCTTCATGCTCAGAAGGTTCACGGCTTCCGCAAGCGGATGGCTACCGCCAACGGCCGCAAGGTTCTTGCCCGCCGCCGCGCTAAAGGCCGTGCCCAGCTCAGCTATTAAGGAGCCGCGTGCGCGGAATCTGCCGCGGGAGACCTGCTGAACAAAATAGACAGGGACGGCAGGAAACCGGTTTTCCTCCGTCCCTTATTGGCTTTGTCCAGAGGTCTCTAGTTACTGCAAAAGAACGGGAGAATGCATGAAAAAAGCCTTGACACTGAAAAAGAACCATGAATTCCGCCGCCTGTACAGCAAGGGAGCCTCCGCTGCCGGAAGCGGTCTAGTGATCTATTGCCGGAAAAACCGACTGGGACATAACCGGCTGGGAATCACCGTATCCACCAAGCTTGGACATGCGGTGGTCCGAAATCGGGCGCGCCGCAGGCTGCGGGAGACGTTTCGGCTGAACGGCCCCCTGCTGCGGCAGGGATACGACATTATTCTGGTGGCTCGCCACCGGGCGGTGAATATGCCTTGGAAAGAACTGAACGCCAACTTTTTAAAGCTCTCAAAAAAACTGGGGCTTTTGGAGGAGGATTTCCGGTGAAAAGGATTCTGATGGCTCTGGTGAAATTTTACCGCGTCGCCGTCTCCCCATACCGTCCCCCCTGCTGTCGTTTCTATCCGACTTGCTCTCAATACGCGCTGGAGGCCATTGAAAAATACGGCGCGCTGAAGGGCGGATATTTGGCGCTTCGCCGCATTCTCCGCTGCAACCCGTTCCACAAGGGGGGCTACGACCCCGTTCCCTGAGCGTAGCGAGATTTGAATACAAAGGAGTCTCCAAATGGGATTTTTAGGAACCCTGGGATACTACATCTGTATCCCGTTTGCCGCGCTTTTGCGGCTGTTTTATAATCTGACCGGCTCCTATGGTCTGTCCCTGATTTTCTTCACGCTGGTGATTAAGCTTGTGCTGCTGCCCTTCCAAATGAAGAGTAAGAAGAGCATGATACGCATGAACCGTATGAGCGGAAAAATGCAGGAAATTAAGCTGAAGTACGCCAACAACCCGGCCAAGCAGCAGGAGGAGACCCAGAAGCTGTACGCCGATCATGGAGTAAATCCCATGAGCGGCTGCCTTTGGAGCGTTCTCCCCATGTTTTTCCTGATTGCGCTGTATGCGATCATCCGCCAGCCCATCACGCATTTCATGATGCTTGATTCCAGCGTGGTCACCTCTGCGCTCACCGCGCTGCAAACCGCCGGCATTGACATCTCCAATATTGCGACCGCAGCAAAAGACGGTACTATGCAGGTCACTGCTTTCGGTCAGATTATGATGGTCAAGGCGATTAATACCAATCTGCCGGACTTTGCAGCATCCATTCCCGGCTGGATCAGTGTGAATTATAACTTCCTGGGCCTGGATCTGTCTGTTCTGCCCAGTAATGTGATTAAAGCTTTCACGTTCACCTGGAGCAATATCGGCGTTATTTTGATGCCCGTGATCTCCGCCGCTCTCAGCTTCCTGATGAGCATGGCGTCCATGACAGGACAAAGCAAGCAGGGCCCCGCTGCAAGCCAGATGAAGATGATGCTGTGGATGATGCCGCTTATGTCTCTTTGGATCGGCTTTACCCTGCCTGCGGCACTGTGCGTGTACTGGATTGCCCAGAGCGCTTTCTCCGCGCTTCAGGAGTGGTTTATGGGTAAATTCTATAACCAGAAGATCGAGGAAGAGGAAAACCGGCGTCAGGAGGCCATTGAGGCGGATCGCAAGCGCCGCCAGGAAGAGGCCAAAAAATTGCAGGAGGAGCAGCGCCAAAATGCGGCTCAGAAGCTCACCCTGAAGGAAAAGCGCAAGGCCGCTCAGGAGGCAAAGGGAAATAAACCGAAAAAAGCCAGCACCAATGAAAACGGCCGCGTTGGCGACCGTCCTTATGCCCGCGGCCGTGCCTACCAGGAGACTCGGTACGACGAATCCAACGAGAAATAAGGAGCTTGTTGCTATGAGTTATATTGATGTAACGGGCAAAACAGAGGAGGAGGCCATCGCCCGCGCCCTTCAGCAGTTGAACATGGACCGGGACGACGTGTCTGTCCAGATTCTGGACCGGGCCAAAAACGGCTTCCTCGGTATTGGCAGTATGCCGGCCAAGGTGCGGGTGACTTACGGTGAGGACGAGGAAAAGACACCCACTGTTTTTACAAAGCCCGTCCCGGAAAAGCCGAAAGCAGAAGTAAAACCTGTTGAAACGCCCATGTCTCGGCAGGAGAAGCCCAGAGTTGAAAAACCCGCCCCAAAGGCACAGGAGTCTTTTCAAAAAGCGGAGCGGCCCATGCCGCTTCCTACTCCGGAAACGTCAAAGCCTTCCGATGAGGAGGTTCGGGACGAAAAGGCGGATGCCATTCGTTCCTTTATCTCCGGTCTGATGGAGAAGATGGAGGTCGAGACTCAGATTCACGTGTATCTGCCGGAAAAAGGCCGGTATCAGGTGATTTTGGCCGGAGCCAGCATGGGGCAGATCATTGGCCGCCGGGGTGAGACGCTGGACGCCATTCAACAGCTGACCAGCTATTGCGTAAATCGCTCCAACAACGGCCGCGTGCGGGTGACCGTTGACGCGGAGAACTACCGTGCAAAGCGGGAGGAGAGCTTGGAGCATCTTGCGCAGAAGGTGGCTGGAAAAGTGGTCAAGTACCGCCGCAGTGTCACGCTGGAGCCGATGAACGCCTATGAACGGCATATTATTCACACAGCCTTGCAGGATGTACCCAATGTGACCACCGGGTCTATCGGTACAGAGCCAAACCGGCGGGTAGTTGTCTCCTACGTGCGCTGAATACAGTCCGCTTTTTCTTTGATGATCCGCCCGGTCTTTTTTGACCGGGCGGACTTTTTCACAAAGTTTATAGCTTTGTGGAAAAGAAACGCAGCTTTGCGGTTATCAGGACTTCAAATCCGACTTCTACCGCAGGACAGACCCGCGACCACGACCCGCTTCCACCGGTTGCGTTAAAAACCTTCTTGACATTTGAAAGGAAAGGTGATAGAGTGACACACGATATCTTAAAAGGCTTTGAAAGGGAGTAGTATCCCCTGTCACCGGGCAAAGAGAGAGGACGTTTGGTGCGAGTCCTCACCGGAAGGGAGAGAAGGCGCCCCCGAGCCGTGTGGCTGAGCGAAAGCAGGCTGCGCCGGTCACCGCCGTTATCGGGTCAGAGTGCGCGCTTTTTGCGCGAATTCAGGTGGTACCGCGGACAACCGTTCGCCCTGAGCGTTTGCTCAGGGTGTTTTTTATTTTAAGTCACAAGATGAAAAGGAGAGGAACCCATGAACAATTCGGAAAAGACGATGGAAAAGATCGTGGCGCTTTGCAAAAGCCGCGGTTTTGTATTCCCCGGCAGCGAGATTTACGGAGGCCTGGCAAACAGTTGGGACTACGGTCCTTTGGGCGTGGAGATGAAAAACAACGTCAAGCGCGCCTGGTGGAAAAAGTTTGTCCAGGAGAACCCCTATAACGTAGGTCTGGACGCCGCCATTTTGATGAATCCGCAGGTATGGGTGGCCTCTGGCCATGTGGCCACCTTCAACGACCCTCTCATTGATTGCAGGGCCTGTAAAATGCGGCATCGGGCCGACAAGCTGGTGGAGGCCTATAATCAGGAGAACAACATCACCGACGTCAACGTGGAGGTCATGAGCGGCGAGGATCTGGTGGCCTATATCCGGGAAAAGCAGGTCCCCTGCCCGGGCTGCGGAAAGTCCGACTTTACCGACATCCGCAAGTTTAACCTGATGTTCAGAACCCATCAGGGCGTCACGGAGGATACCGCCAACGAGGTTTATCTCCGCCCCGAGACCGCTCAGGGTATTTTTGTAAACTTCTCCAACATCCAGCGCACCACCCGCCGCAAGCTCCCCTTCGGCGTGTGCCAGGTGGGCAAGTCCTTCCGCAATGAGATCACGCCGGGCAACTTTATCTTCCGTATCCGGGAGTTTGAGCAGATGGAGCTGGAATTCTTCTGCAAGCCGGATACCGATCTGGAGTGGTTCCAGTATTGGCGGAACTACTGCCACCAGTGGCTGAAAAACCTGAACGTGAAGGACGAGAATCTGCGTCTGCGGGATCATGAGAAGGAGGAGCTGAGCTTCTATTCCAAGGCCACCACGGACTTTGAATATAAGTTCCCCTTTGGCTGGGGCGAGCTGTGGGGTGTGGCCGACCGGACCAATTACGATCTCACTCAGCACCAGGAGCACTCCGGCCAGGACCTGACCTATTTCGATCAGGAGTCGGGCGAACACTATATCCCCTTTGTCATTGAGCCATCTCTGGGCGCGGACCGCATGACGCTGGCTCTGCTGGTGGAGGCTTATGACGAGGAGGTTGTGGACGCGGAGAAAAACGACACCCGCGTGGTCATGCGCTTCCATCCCGCTATCGCACCGTTTAAGGTGGCGGTTCTGCCCCTGAGCAAGAAGCTGGGGGACAAGGCGAAGGAGATCCAGCAGATGCTCTCCTCCGATTGGATGGTGGACTTTGACGAAACCGGCTCTATTGGCAAGCGCTATCGCCGGGAGGATGAGATCGGCACACCGTACTGTGTCACCGTGGACTTCGACACCGTGGGGAACGAAGAAAAAGTCGGCGACAGCTGCGTCACCGTCCGGGATCGGGACACTATGCAGCAGGTGCGTCTGCCCATCGATCAGCTGAGGCAGTATCTGGCTGAAAAGCTGGCCTATTAAGTTTTTGAAAATCGAAAAGCGGGGCACGGTGGATTCCGTGTCCCGTTTTCCCCTGAAAGCGAGGATATGCATTGAAGGGAAATCTTTTCACCGTTTAAGGTGGCGGTTCTGCCCCTGAGCAAGAAGCTGGGGGACAAGGCGAAGGAGATCCAGCAGATGCTCTCCTCCGATTGGA
>Ga0183099_1000534_pt1 | contig 27144 bp, 23 predicted proteins | sample Biomet1_FD_127788 | JGI IMG/M metagenome (GOLD analysis project Ga0183099, IMG submission 127788) | Microbial communities from bioreactor (seeded with anoxic lake sediment) at LBNL, California, USA - Biofuel metagenome 1 | ecosystem: Engineered > Bioreactor > Anaerobic > Unclassified ...
ACTGTTTCAACAATGCTTCTTCTTTGTAGACCTTTTCGTTGAAGTTTTTATGCAATTGCTGTCTGTATTCTCCTTATCCTAGTTCTTTTTCTTTCTTTTACCGGAATTATTGAATTAGCGTTTATTTCTTCTCTAATAAAATAATGAAGCTTTTCTAGATCATATCCTTTATTCGTCACATAGAATTTTGCTTTCTTTTCTCTTTGAACTTGTTTTATCAAAGCATTTACGTGTTTTATTTCGTGATCAGTTTTTTACTTATCTTAAAGGCAATAATTAATTTTTTTTTCAGTATCAATTGAAATTAGAGTCTTAAGAAAGCTGGTCGTGTCCGTGAGTCATTGATCAATTCCGAAAAAGCAAGTACACCCTCGACATTTGAATAAATTTTAGATAAATCCTTATGCTTATGATTTTCAATAACTCACGCCCACTACCGAAGAATTTAGATTCAAGTTTTTCTTAACCAAATTCCACACCCAAAGTTTTTCAATGCAAGCGGCATGTATTGCTTCACCAAATCATTATGCATTTGCCCCATATAATCATTAAAATACAAAATTTCATAATTTTTATTATTTATAAGCAATGCCTTTAAAAAGTATGCTTCATTCCAAGCAAAACCTCGTTCTAGCCACTCAAGAGGATATTCAAACGGCCAAAATATATCATGAAAGTGGATAATCACTCCAGATTTGAGATGGGGAAGCACTTCGGTAAGAATAAAGAGGACATCACTCGCAAATTTCACAACATGTGAACTATCTACAAATAGAATATCTCCACTATTCAGCTCTTCAAAAAGAGACAAATTTACCGTCTGAACACCTTTTCTTAAAAGAAGCTTTTCAGGATCATCTCGATCAGACAATAAACTTAAAAGAAGGTCTGGAAAAGGTTCAATAAAGGTAATTTTCGTATTAAGATTTGACAATTCGCATGTATCCAAAGTAACAAGTGACGAATAACCTGATCCTACTTCAATAAGTTGCTTTGGTTTAAAATGATTGATCATACAAAATAATATAATTGCATCGCCATAGCTATACCATTCATTACCGTTAAAGAAATATCTAGTGTTATTCTTCTTAAAACCGTCCCCAAATGGTATTATAGAAATATATTTTTGGAATTGTTTTAGTAATTCTATCTGCTTATCACCGTTGATATCAATTCCAGTAGGGTTCCGGGATTTGTCGATTTTTTGATATAAGTTTGAGATATCATCTATGTTTGGTAGTGGAGAGTAAAAATGTCCGGGGGGAGCGAATTTAATCGCAGGATCCATGAGATACTTTATACGCTCAGCATATTCATCAGAGTTCAAAAAAGAGGTTAAGATTTCATGTTTTGATACACCTTCATTCAATAGTTTTAAATAATGTTCTTTTCCTTCAGGATCAGGAATTCTACCTAAAACCCTGCTATAACAATAATCAATAAATTCGTCAAAAGTCCGGTCCATTTTCAACACACCTAATGCGTCCACTTACATTACTTTAAGATTTATGCAGTTAACTAAAAAATTAAAGACTTAGAATTTCGAGTTTTCATCAGAGCATCAAAAAATCAGCGGCAAAAGTTTCAGGTAGAAGTTCTTCGATTTTATTCAGCTCTGATAACTCAATTTTAGAAATATCAAGAGGAATCAAGAGGACACAAATTATACCATTTTCTGAAATTGTCCAAAATGCTGTTCAATAGTTCCCAAACTAATGAAAATTCTCCCGAGTTTTCAAGGACATCAATTATTTTATCTAAAATTTTTCCGTTCTTGATCAGGGAGTAATCCTGTTTTTGGAGGGAAAATAAGACATTATAATCTCGGATTCCCGAATTTCGAATATTTTCTCTGAAAGTCTTAATACAGGTTTCCCTATCAACAGATACATTCTCTTTTTCAAAGTCTGTTGCGGGACCTATTAGCATTTATTATTCTCCAGGGCATTTTTAGAATAAACAAGATTTCGATCTATAAAAGTATCTTTAACTGGTACTATATAACACTACTGAAATCTTTCGATTATATCGTCTACCGTTATATGGTTATTGTTTTCAAGACTAAGAGCCTATCCGAAAAGTGGTTACCTGCTATAACTTTTACAATATGCAAGATGCAAAACCGGAACGGATACTCTGACATTATAGGCCTATTGTGACTTTTCAACATGCCATTATTGACTTTTCGGATAGGCTCTAAGTCTCCAGTGACACGAATGATCGCGTTTTAATGCGTCGAAGAAGATCTGCTACAGTCTTACCGAAAAAATGAAAAATAGCCTGGAAAAAGAGTATTGTTTTTTGGAAATAATACCAACTAATTAATGGAAGGCGACCAATTTAGCTATACTGCCTTCTTGGTCCTTATCTGCTTTTAACTATGAACAATTCCATTGGAAAGGGTTTTCCCATGGCCTGGGTTTACGGGAAAAAAGTTTCCAGTGATCACTTTACCAGATCACCGGTCTCTCATTTTCTGGCCTGTAAAGTTTATCCGAGGGCTTTACATTCGGGAACGCCTTGTAAAACTCAGGCACGTTGAAGACCACGCCATTGACCCTGAACCTGGCTGGCGAGTGGGTATCTGTCAGTGCTAGCGTCCTCAGGGATTCATTTGTATCCGATTCCCTCCAGACCTGGACAAAGCTTAAGAATAACCTCTGATCTCCAGTGAATCCATCGATCATCTCCGGCTCCTCTTTCAATGAGAGCTTATAGGCGTGGTAGGCCACGGTCAATCCACCGAAATCTGCTACGTTCTCCGGCAGGGTCAGGTTGCCGTTGACGTTTAAACCGGGCAGGACCTCGAACCTGTTGTATTCGTCCACCAGAACCTCCGTGCTCTTGTTGAAACTATCGGCGTCTTTTTGTGTCCACCAATCCGTCAAATTTCCACTTGCATCGAACTTTCTACCCTGGCTATCGAAGTGGTGAATCATCTCGTGTCCGATAATAGCACCTATGGCACCGTAATTAACTGCATCATCGGCATCCTTATTGAAGAAAGGCGGCTGAAGAATGCCCGCAGGGAAGACTATGATTATTTTATTGTAGTCCGCATAGGCGTTAGTCTCCTGGGGATTCATCTCCCATAGTTTGCGATCTACAGGCTGACCTGTTCGATCCAGACCACTGGGACCGTGATAGAACTTGAATTTAGAGGCCCTAAGGGCATTCATGACATATGAATCGTTCTTCACTTCAAGCTCTGAATAATTCAGCCATTCATCGGGATAGCCTACCTGGACATCAAGGGTCTCAAGCTTCATGAGGGCTTTCTTCCTGGTTTCAGGCTCCATCCATTTCAGGTTTTGAATTCTTTCCTTGAAGGCCTTCTTCAGGTTGAATACCATTTCCTGCATCCTGGCCTTAGAACCCGGATCGAAATACCTGTCTACATAGACAAGGCCTATGGCCTCACCTATGGCGTTATTTTCCGCATCGATGACCCTCTTCCAGCGGGGCTTCATCTCCTGCTGGCCATTGAGCTTTTTCCCATAGAAATCAAAGTGCTCCTCCTCCAGGTCGGAGCTGAGATAGGAGGACGTAGCTGAGATCAGTTTCCAGCGCAGAAAGGTCTTCCAATCAGCTACGCTCTCTTCCTGAAGGGCGGTGCTCAGTTCCTTGAAGAAGGACGGGTTTCTGACGTTGACCTCGGCCACGTCCGAGCGACCCAGAACACTAAAGAGACAAGACCAGTTAATGCCTGGGGCAAAGGCCTGAAGCTCTTCAAGGCTCATCTTGTTATACGTTTTGACCTCATCGTGGTCGGCTACGTTGGTAAAGGATGCATTAGCCAGCCTGGATTCTATTTTCATCACGGTCCTAGCATTATTCTCAGCAATCTCTGGGCTATCGCCGAGGAAAACGAACATCTTGGTAACGTGAGTCAGATACTGCTCTCTGAGCTTGATAGATTCATTGTCCTGCCTGAGATAGAAATCTCTATCTGGAAGGCCTAGACCACCCTGAGTAAGAGTAGCGATCATGACCTTGCTGTTCTTCTTGTCGGGTGCGGCATACATTGAGAAGAAGGGGTCCATACCATAGTCCATCATTTGCGTCGATACTATCTGGATATCGGAGGTGTTGGAGATATCGTCTATCTTCTTCAGCTTGTCTTTGATGGGATCCAGACGCTGCTTTTCCAGAGTGGCATTATCCATTCCCATGATGTAGAAATTGCCGATCTTCTGCTCGAGGCTCCCCTCAGGAGCAGAGGTGTTGCTAGCTGCGCTCTCTACTATTCCTTTGACAAGGTCGTATGTCCTGTCCTCTACTATCGCAAACTCTCCGTATCGGGATTTGTCCGCGGGCACGGGATGACTTTTTATCCAGGCTCCCTCAGCATACTCATAAAAGTCGTCTCCAGGTTTTATTGAGAGGTTCATGCTTTTGGGGTCGAAAGCCTTCTCGTGTCCTGAAGTGCTCGTATTACCTATCGAGCTTTCGGAAGAACCAAAAGCTACAATGGTTAAAGCGTTAATTAGTACGATGCCAAAAGCTAATAGACATATTACTCCCTTCATCTTCATGCCCCCTCAACTCCTATGAATATTGCTCGTTACAGTGCAGCTACAAAAACTGCTTATTTGGGCTATTAGAAATCCTTGATTAAGTGCGACAGGACATACGCATTTAGATATAAAAACACAAAGGATATATGTTGTGATCAGATTTGCGCGTTGTACAGTTAAACTTTTAATGCAATTGATTTTTTAGTTTAACTGCGTGAGTTCAACTGCAAAATTCCTGTTTAGATAGCAATAGCTTTTTAACTGTAAGCTCGCTATACCGCAACACATTCACAAGTCCGATTGCTCCCGTTATAGAACATAATTATCCCCATAATTATTTTAAATTACTTATACGAAAAGTAAACTTAGTTCCAAAATGAATATGAAATTCTTTGATCACAGGCACAAATAAATGAAAGCAATATTAACTTTACTTTAAAGAGAGAGCCTAAGAGCAATTAATACTTTATTCTGAAAGCTACACGAATTATTTTTCTTCAAATAGTTTATCTTACGAGTTCAAAATGTGGAGTTTTCCCTTTTTTCATTATTATATACATCTTACAATTGACTATCCAACTTCTTTCTACTAAAAGGACTGCATGGTCTGACATTGTTTCCAGGAAAAATTCGGGAATCTCACAGCAGATTTCCCGAATTTATCCTGCTTCCCAACCTCTTTTTTGTGAAATCTGGAAAGCTTCACCCCAATTTCTTACTGTGGATGCCCACTTTTTTGGGTCTCTTACTTTCATCGGGATCGGATACACTTTGCTTTGACCAACGGCCTGCAAGAAAAGCTCCGGACAGGTTGTGCCAGATGCTGAATATCGCACCCGGGAGCGCGGCTGCAGCCGTAAAATGTTTTATCGCAAGGGCGACGCTCAGGCCGGAGTTCTGCATTCCGACTTCGATTGCAATAGTCCTTGCTTCGGTTTCACTGAGTTTAAGGGCCTTAGAAACCCAGTAGCCGCCTGCAAGGCCAAGCCCATTGTGCAGGATCACTGCGAGCAGGACTAACGGGCCGCTCTGTTCAATATTTGCGCTATTTGTCCCTATAATCACCGCAATGATGATTACTATGGCTGCGGCTGAAATTGCCGGAAAGACCTCCCGGACCGCGTTTATCCGTTTTTCAAAGAAATAATTAATTGTAAGTCCAAGTACTACAGGCACGATTACCACATTTACAACGCTCACGAGCATACCCATGACATCGACCTCCACAGTCTGGCCTATGAAAACCCAGGTAAGGAAAGGCGTTGCCAGAAAAGCGATCAAGGTAGAGACTGAGGTAAGAACTATTGAAAGAGCCACATCAGCTTTTGCTAAATAAGAGATCACATTGGAAGCCGTGCCACCAGGACAGCACCCAAGCAAGATTACACCCGCAGCCAGGTCAGCCGGAAGCTTCAGAACCAGACAGACTATCCAGCCTGCAAGCGGCATAATCGTGTACTGCATTAAGGTGCCCAGGAGAACCACTGACGGCCTCTTCAATACTGCAAGGAAACTGTCCACCGAGAGAGTAACTCCCATCCCGAGCATAATCAGGCTTAGAAAGGGCACGATAAGCCCCTGATGGGGGCAAAGTATTCGGGGCGTATATATGCTACAACCGAGAGGAGAATCGCCCAGAGGGGAAACAACGAGGTAAAATTCTTAAGTATTTTTTGATACACTATCTCACCAGATTGCAGGATGAAGCAGGGTGCCTGAAGCGTAAGCAGTAGAGGTTAGTTAAGTAAATTCAATAAAGTAAACTCGTACAAATGATATACATTACGAGCAGCACTTATACACACTTCATTCGTTAGAAATGCCTTTTATTGAATTAGAGAACTGAATATAAGCCTCAATTACAAAATAAATAAAAATTGTTGTTTAAAAGTATATCTATTTCTTTGCGAGAGATAAAAAAACTGTAATAAATTTTGAAGCTTTGTATACGCCCTGCTGCTCAGTCAAGTAATGCCAAAACGCGCTTTTCCTACTTCCCTTCACACCTACTTGCTATCTATATATACAGGCTCTGCCGATACAATGCCCCATGAGACTGGATGCATACCTTGTAGATATGAGTTATTTCAAATCGAGGGGGCGAGCCAAGACTGCTATTCTTGCCGGAAATGTTAAGGTTAATGGAACGACGGTGACAAAGGTCTCCAGAGATGTTTCTACTGAAGATGTAATTGAGGTTACTGAGGGCCTGGATCAGCCCCAGGGCTATTTCAAACTCAAGCTAATTCAGGAGGAAAGCGGGATTCTTAAACCTGGGGATAGAGTGCTTGACCTTGGATCCAGCGCAGGTGGATTTCTTCTCTTTGTCTCGGAAATTGCAGGCCATGTGAAAGGCATCGAATTCAGCAAGGACTTCAGAAGCGAACTTGGAAAAATTGCATACGAGAAGGAAAATGTTGAGGTAATATTCGGAGATGTTTTTACCGTACCCCTAAATTCACTATCAGAAGAGCCCGTAAACGTCATTCTTTCGGATATGACCCTGGAACCTGAGGACTCAATCAAGGCTCTTTCGAGAGTGCTGCCTCTGCTGAAAGCCGGAGGAAAGCTGCTTCAGGTTATCAAAATTTCAAAAAAGAAAAATCCCAAACCCATCCTGAGTAAAATTGAGAACCTTGGGCTTGAAATTCAGCAGGTCATCAATCCCAAAAAGCAGGAAATCTATGTGGTCGCAAGAAAACCCCTGCCCGAAGAAGAAGAAGAGCTCGAAGAAGATCAGCCCCAAGAAATAGAGTTCTGAGGTATTGAAACGGATGAACACTGACGGAATAGAGGGTTCCAAGGATTCCCTTCCCGGAAAGCATGACTGCACAGAAATGCTGCCAGATTCTTATCTGGATGCCGGGATGAGAGTTTACGGCAGCGAAAGGCCAGTCCGACTCTTTGTTGCAGGCCTGCACGGGGATGAGTGGAAAGACACGACTGGACTCATGGCTGAACTCATGAAGGGCATAAAACCTCCGAGAACCGGTACTCTGGCCTTAATTCCACTCGTAGACAACGGAAAGTATATTTCAACCCTGGACCCTGACTACTATCCCGGAATCGGAAAAAAGATCCTCAAAGCCATTGAAGAGTTAAAACCTGAAATCTACGTTGAGCTTCATTCCTATTCCAGCGAAAATTTTGAAAAATTGGCCGGAAAGAGCAGGCTTGAACTGATAGGAGTACCTGCCTATAGCATTCTAAAAGAAGGAGTGCTCCTTGGTTCGGTTTCTCCCTGGGTTCGAAGAAAGTACTTTCCTAAAGAAGCTCTCTGCCTCTCTTTTGAACTCCGGAAAGGAAGTGTGGAATCAAGAAAATTTACCGCCCGCATGCTTGAAATCCTCAAGGAAATTCAATCAAGGGACGAATTCATTGAATATATGAAAAAAGAATTTCCTGCCCAGGCGAAAAAGGCAATGGAAGATTACCGGCGGTTTTACGGAGAAATATGATTTCCACCCTGCCAGCAGCCAGCAATTCGAACTGACCCCAGTTAAATGTACACGTTTTTATACTTAAAAACGGGCACCAAAAAGTTCACAAGATGATATTAACCACGGAAGGCCCTGTAAATAGTAAATGTGGACTAAAATAAACACGGGCACAGAGATTTCTGTGCTTACCGTGCTTTTTGTGGCTCTGATTTTAAAATTCTGTTTTACCTGCGCATGTTAAGTGCAGGAGCTGCCATGCCATCGTAGGTGCTTGCCATATGCTCGGGTTTGACGTTCTGCATGTCAGCGCTCTGGGCGCGGAGCATATCGTCCACACGCAGCACCATTACTGCAGCTTCTGAACCGGCTTTGATGGAGTTGACCTTAACCCTGAGGGGATCAACTATGCCTTTTTCAAGCATGTCCTCGGCATCGCCTGTGTTGATGTTCAAGCCTGCGTTTTTGTTTTCGGCATGCTTTGCCCTGAGATTCACTATTGTGTTGATAGTGTCCAGGCCTGCGTTTCTGGCAATTGTCCTCGGGATTTCTTCAAGGGCATCTGCAAAAGCCCTGATTGCCATCTGTTCACGCCCGCCTATGCTGGGAGCATATGCGCGAAGCTCTTGTGCGACTTCGATCTCGGAAGCCCCACCGCCTGCAACAACCTTGCCGTCTTCTACGACGCATTTTACTACTCTGAGGGCGTCGTCAATTGCACGTTCAAGATTGTCAACAACATGCTCGGTACCGCCCCTGAGAACAAGGGATACGGATTTTGCACCTTTGCAGTCTCTAAGGTAGGTTTTACCCTGGTCCCCGTCCCGATCCTGTTCGAGGAGTCCTGCACGTCCAAGCTCTTTTTGGGTCAGTTCTTTGATATTGCGGACAGCCCTTCCACCTGTGGCATCTGCAAGATGCTGCATGTCCTCATTCTTAACTCTGCGGGTGGCATAAATTCCCCTGTTTTGAAGGTAGGCCGCTATCTTGTCATCCATACCCTTGGAACAGAAAACTGCGTTTGCGCCTGCCCTGATAACGTAGTCTGCCATTTCGAACAAGGCTTCTTCTTCTTGCTTTACAAAATTCTCAAGCTCGCCATATTCGCTGATCTGAAGTTTTGCTTTGTTTGTAGTCTTAGCAACTTCCATGGGAGCATCGATCAGGGCTATTCTGGGGTTCTTAATTTTTAGAGGGAATTCCCTGTCCAGAGCAACCTTGCTTATTACAATCCCTTCGACGAATTCGGTCTCTTCGATCTTGCCGCCGACGTCTTTTGTAATAATAACGTCTTTAAGATCGGCTATTCCCCTCTCGCGAATAGCAAGTATGGCATCCACGCAGAGTTCCGCAATCAAACGATTGTATTTTTCGGAAGCCTTGCCCGTAATAGAGGTTCTGGCAACTTTTATGAGCATCTCCTTTTCGTTCTCGCCAGTTGAGACTGCCAGGTTCTCAAAAAGCTCAACAGCTTTCTCGGCTGCAAGCCTGTACCCTTTAACAACAACTGTCGGGTGGACTCCACTCTCAATAAGACTTTCTGCCTTTTCCAGCAGACTGCCTGTGAACACGACAGCACTTGTAGTCCCATCACCGGCCGAATTTTCAAGTGATTTTGCAACTTCCACTACCATCTTGGCTGCCGGGTGCTCGATGGACATATCGTGTAAAATGGTTGCACCGTCGTTTGTTATTGTGATATCCCCAATCGGATTGACAAGCATCTTGTCCATTCCTCTCGGTCCGAGCGTGCTCTTGACTATGCTGGCCACTGCCTTTGCAGCCGCAATATTCATACTGAGCGCTTCTTTTCCCTTTGTCTGCTCTTTTCTAGGATCTACTATTATAATTGGCTGGCCACCTTTTTCCATCTGAACCAAAACCTCCTTAAAATGAAGTATGTGTGTCTTAAGATGAAGTATGTATGTCGAAGATTTTTACTCGATAAATTTGAAGTTGTCCTGGCTTATAGTCACTTTTAGCCCAAGATCAGCCTGAAAATATAATTTTATCAGTTGCCTTATCTGAAACAGTATTTGATCAGAAATTACTGATAATACTTCTATAAAAACATACCGGGTATATGTCGATTCTTGAGGGTGAAACTATGTTTCCGCATCAGAGTCTGGAATAAAATCAGAAAGTCAGTTGTCTGCTATCATCTTCCTTAAGATTTTCCCTTAAGGACTATGGAAAACTGCCCACCTGAAGCCTGTATTTTATTTTGTCCATGACAATTTTGAGCTTTTACTTCCTGATTGCTATTACTTCCTGACTATCTCCACTGATCCGTCTTTTTTCCCGATATAGAGTTCATCAACATTGGAAAAAATTCCATGCTCAACAACTCCCGGAATTGAAGATAATTGGAGAGATAGGCCTTCAGGATCGTTTATTACACCAAAATTTACATCAAGTACGAAATTTCCGTTATCGGTTATTACAGGCCCGTCTTTTCTCAGAGCAAACCTCAGCTCGGGCTTTCCTCCCAGCTCCTTTATTTTTTTAATCACAAGGGTTTTTGCAAAGGGAAGAACCTCGACCGGTACAGCCTTGTCAAGTTGGGTGCTTGTTTTTGATTCATCGGCTACGACCAGAAAACGTCTTGATGATGCCGATACTATCTTTTCCCGGGTATGGGCAGCTCCCCCACCTTTGATTGCGTACAACTTCGAATCGATCTGGTCTGCTCCGTCAATAGCAATATCCAGTTCCGGATGCTGGGCAAGGGTAGCCAGAGGGATGCCGGCTTCTATGGCAAGCATTTCGGACTGGTATGAAGTGACAACACCAAGGATTTCGAGCCCCTCTTCCCTGACCCGCCTGCCGAGTTCTTTTATAGTATACGCAACTGTTGAGCCCGTTCCGAGCCCCACTACCATTCCTGATTCTACCATCCGGGATGCAGCAATGCCGGCTGCACGTTTTTCCGGGGAATCGGTGGATGTATTTCTTTCTGTCATATATTTTCCCTTCCGGTTCGAATCCTGAAAAAATAATCATGAGATTTTAAATTGGAGATAAACTGGAAATGTTTAAACTCCAAAAATAAGGGATTTCAGGGAGAAAGTCTTCTCCTGTCCCTGGGAAAGAGTACGGTATCCCTGATATTGTCGGTCCCGAGCATGGTCATGATAAAACGTTCACAGCCCATGCCCCAGCCTGAATGTGGAGGCATGCCGTATTCGAAAGCTTTAAGGTAGAACTCAAAGCCGTCAGGATTCAGGCCCTGTGATTCTATCCGGCTCTTAAGCAGGTCAGGAATATGGATACGCTGGGCTCCAGAGGAGAGTTCCATTGTGCGGTGCATCATGTCAAAGGACTTGCTGAATTCCGGCCTGTCCTCATAAGGCATTGCATAGAAGGGTTTAATCTCAGTTGGCCAATCGATAATGAAATAGTGGGATTCCCCTGTGGTCTCGTAGACGTAATTGCCCACAATATGCTCTCCGAGCGTGCCGAGGTCATCTCCCCAGTGCATTTTTTCTTCCGAGCGGGTGTTTATGATCTCTATTACTTCGTCATAGGTAAGCTTAAGGAAAGGAGTTTTCGGGACTTTGAGCTCAATCTCAAGCGTTTCAAGGGAAGGCTTGCATTTTTCTATAACCTGGTTATAGACGTAAGCCACTAGGTTTTCGAGAATTTCCATTACATCGAAGTGGTCTGCAAAGCTGACCTCAACGTCGATAGAAGTAGCTTCGTTCAAATGCCTGCGGGTGTCGTGTTCTTCTGCCCTGAAAATCGGGCCGATCTCAAAAACCCTGTCAAAACCGCCGCTCATAAGGATTTGCTTGAAGAGCTGGGGACTCTGGTTCAAAAAAGCTTCCCTGTCAAAGTAAGTAATAGGGAAAAGTGCAGTGCCGCCTTCGGTTGCAGTTGCCACGACCTTGGGGGTTGCGGTTTCGATAAATCCGTTTTTCACAAAGTATTCCCTGATAGCCTGGAGAGCCTGGTGCCTTATCTTAAAAATCGCAGTTGTCTCGGCCCGTCTTAGATCGATAAATCGCGAATCTAGCCTGGTATCCAGTTCAGCTTCCACCTTGCCTGTAGTGTCCATTGGCAGTGGAGAATCTGCAACATTCAGGATAGTGATCTCCTCAGGAAGCAGTTCGTATCCGTTCGGAGCTTTCTCTTCGAATTTAACGGAGCCAGTTACTGTAATTACCGACTCGCGGACAAGCCTTCTTGCAGCATCAAACAGGTCTTTATCAATTTTTTTCTTTATGAGAGTGACCTGAGCCTTTCCTTCCCGGTCTCGAAGCACTACAAAACAGATCCCTCCGAGGTCTCTTACCTCATGGACCCAGCCTGCCAGGGTAATTTTCTGACCGTTGTCAACTTTTTCAGGCTTGACATCGGCTGTATAATGTGTTCTGAGTTTTGCTAATGACATAAATTCACCTTAATTGGGAGTAAATTGAATGAAAAATGTAAGAATGAAGCTGAAACGTAGGTGAATAGTCATAACTCATTATTAATGTATTTGTTGCACCAGCAGAGTTACGGCTCTGCAGTGCGCTGCCCTTTTCGCTCCGCTCAAGATGGCTAATTTAGGGGCAAGAAAGGTTGCATTTTCAACTCGCTCAAGAGGGCTGATTTAACCGAATTTCGTTTCGGGCCACGCAGAGGACGTGATCACAACCCTTTTAAAAAAAGTTTGATCAAAAACGGCGTGATCAAGCGGCGCAACGCAGACCTTTTGGGAAAAGGTTTGATCGAAAAACCCTAGCAGCGGCGTGATCAAGCGGCGCAACGCTTGTGCTCAAGCAGATTAATTTTTAAAGTTACAGTTCTTCCGCCCGAGTTTCACTTTGGAATTTTTATGGCAATGGGATGGTACAGAGTCTGCCGGGCGCCCGACTACTTGTAGAAAATAGGCTGAAATGCGCCGTTTAAATACTGGATAAATTAGGCTTTGTAATTTTTATAGATATTGTCCATGAATAAAGATTAAATACATATTTATAGTGCATAAACGGATTTTGAAATGTAAAACTCCATTTTTAACGAATTATAATTAGATATTTGTAAATATTTAGATTTGAGAGATACATATATATAATGGCACCGAACTCCTGGGCTCTGAGTATAACTAATACAATTAATGTCAAAAATTTATAAAAAAGAGGAAGAAAAAATTATACAGATTGTACATCTTTCAGATATTCATTATTCAGATGCGTATTTTGTTCCGGAAATTGCAGACTCTATGGTAGACAGCATAAATCGGCTGGAACCGGATCTTGTTGCGATTACGGGCGACCTCACTGAGAATGGGTTTTCAGCGGAATATGAGGGAGTAAAGGGATTTATTGACAGGATTGAATGTAAAAATAAAATTCTTGTCCCGGGCAACCATGATTCGAAAAATGCAGGCTACATACACTTTGAAGACCTTTTCAAAGACCGGTACTTTCACGGAATTTTAGGAATGTTACGGTTGTCGGAGCTGACTCATCACAGCCCGATCTTGATGAAGGTCACCTGGGCAGGGAAAACTACGGCTGGATCAAAGAAGCCTTTTCCGGGGAAAATTTCAAGATTTTTGCCATGCACCATCACCTTGTCCCTATACCTCTGGCTGGCAGGGAAAATACTGTCCTTGTAGATGCAGGCGATGTGCTCGAACTTCTGAACCGCTGCAAGGTGAATCTTGTCCTTTGCGGGCATTGCCACATTCCCTGGGTCTGGAACCTCAATAACATGCTTGTGGTAAATGCAGGTACATTCTGTTCTTCCAAAACCAGGGGAAAGACCAAGCAATGTTATAACCTCATTCAGGCCGACAACGAGAATTCAGACGGAGATTGGAAAGTCCGGGTATCCAGAGTCTTTTCAAAAGGAGATCTGGAACTGGTCACTGAAGCGGTAATTTAATAGCAAGCTTGCTCCTGGCCGGTTATTAGAACGCTTGTTCCTTACCAGATTATTAGAAACTTGACCCTTACCAAGCTATGATTTATCTCTTGAAACCCGCCACGCAGGGACATCCCCCTTAATTTTTTCGATTTCTCCCCTTTCAGTCAGGTCGTCCAAGATTTCTAGAATTTCGGTCTCTCTGAGATCCAGACCATACCTGTGCTTAAATTCGGCTATAATTTGAGAGAGATTAAAGGCCTTTTCCAGGGCGATCTTTTCTGCAAATCCAGCCAGATCCTCATACCTGGCCCAGGGGTAAATGACCCAGCGCCATTTGATAATCTTCTGGGCATAAAAATCAGGCGTGAAAGCAGAACAGGTCTTATGCTGGAGCACTGCAGTCCTGACAACTGCGGGCTTCAGGCTCAGAACGTAGTCCACTGCAAGGTTGAGCGTCTCCCCGGTATCAGTCACATCATCAACAATTAACACTTTTTTTCCGGTTATATCCACAGGAATAGGGAATTTTATCCTTGCTTCCTCCCGCATGTCTGCAGCTCTTGCGTAATGCTCAATCTTCATTGAGGTAAGATCATTGAAGAGCAAAAAATCGGAAACCAACCTTCCAGGCACATAGCCTCCTCTCCCTATGGCGACAATCAGGTCAGGCATATAACCGGAAGCTTTGATTTTTCGGGCAAGAATTCTGGAAAGTCGCAAGACTTCATTAAAGCTTATAAGCTCACACCTGAATGATTCCTTTTCTGCCTGGCATCGAGATTGTTGAGACTGAATTTTACTTTCCTGCATAAGAGAAATCGCCTTCTTCCTGCCTGTTTTATAGCCTGCGGGTAATGCGAATTGGCGGATACCTAACAGGGGAAACCAACATACTTTTCTAGCGAGTTTATCAATTTAATCTAACGAATTTATCAATTTAATGGCTTATTAATCCGTCTGAAAGCTCACTGATTACCTGAAAATATTTGAATCAAGGAAGCCATAAATCAAGAGTATCTGAAAAATAAGTATGAAAAATAAGCGGGGCGGAGATTGACGAGAATAAAAAAATTTTTGAGAAAATATAATATTTAAGTTCTTCTCGCGAGTCTCTTATAAGAAGGAATAGCTGCCGAAAAGGGGTCTTATGCCATGTTTTCAAAGGAAGAAGACAAAATGGTAAATTTAGGGTTTAATTCCATTAATGAAGGGTTTGACGAAGGAGTTAGCCAGGCCCTTAATTTTCTGACCGAAACCGGCACAGGTTACCTAAATGAGAGAAGAGAGCCAGAAGCTGAAAAAATGGTGGTTTCCATAAAGGAAATCGGAAAGGCTGCTGCTCTCCAGGGAATGGAGAATGCTGCAATCAATGCCATTCGCGCCCTTGAAAAGCTATTGCAGTGTTCCATGGAGCAGGATATGCAGGGCACAACTGTCCGGGTGTTACTTTCATTTGGAGCTATAGGAAAAACGGCTGCCGAACAGCATATGGAAATGGTAGCCAAGCTCGCGGCTTCAGTGCTCGGGAAAAGCGGAAATACGGCAGCTCTCCTTAACCGGGAAAGAGAAACCATAGCAGTTGTAATCGGGCTTGGAGAAATAGGAAAAGCGGTTTCCAGGATGAAATTTCCCGATCTTTCAGAAAATACTGCAATATGCATCTCGTGTCTTGGGGATGTTGGAAAACTTACGGCTCAGAAGAGCCTCGAAGAGGCTGCAGTGGGAGTAGAGCTTATGCTTCAGGAGATGGCTGCCGCAGCCATGCAGGAAAATCTCCAGAACACTGTAAGAAATATTGCAAGCTCTATTGAAGAAGTTGGGAAAAAAGCTAAGGAAGAAAATATGGAAAAAGCGGTTCTTCAGGCGGCCTCCGCCCTCCAGACCATTGTGAGCAACGCAGGAAACAGGTATCTAAACAATGCTTCAATTGCAGCTAAGGTAGCTCTTGAATCCTTCAATGAGCTTGATATAATAAACGATGAAGCTAATATAAAAAAGATAGAAGCAATAAGGGAAATGATGAGAGCGCTCTGGGTTAATTCGAAATGAAGACAATTCTGAATTCGAAATCGATTCAAAAGCGCCTACAAATAAGGAAAACTTCAAGCCTTTTCAAAAAAGGCTTGACCGAAAAACAGAATAAACTTAAACAGATTCAAAAACGCCTGCAAACAAGGAAAACTCTAAATGCCAGACAGATTGCCAAAAAGGTCCAAAATGCCTGCAAATAAAGAAAAATCCTGAGTGAGAGATGGATCTAAAATGCCTGTAGGCTACAAAACTTAAAATCAGAAAGTAAAGCCAGAAAATTAGAACTTCAGATTTCACTGAAGTCCGAAGTGTTTTATGTTCCAGTCCGCCATGGCCTGGATCTTCTTTATTTCTTCTTCGCCGCCTTCCATGGTGAAGAGGTGTTTGAACCTTTTCTGGGTTCTCAGGTATTCCTCTACCGGTCTGGTATCTTTAACCTTTCTGACCTGGGTAATTTCCCCGTTTTCCATCTCGTACATGGGCCAGAGGCAGGTTTCGACTGCGAGTTTGGCGATTTCCAGGGTTTTGGAGGTATCAAAAACCCCAGCCTGTTGTACATGGGGCATGGGCATGGATATAAGTCGGGCCCACGATTTCAGTTGCTTTCTTAACCTTTCGGATCATGTCTCTTGGGAAACCTATAGAGGTTGTGGCTACATATGGAGAACCGTGAGCTGCCATAATAGCAGGCATATTCTTTTTGGGGAACGGATTTCCGAAGGAAATTTTTCCGGCTGGAGTGGTTGTGGTGCTTGCATCAAAGGGTGTTCCACTGCTGCGCTGGGCTCCGGTGTTCATATAGGCTTCATTGTCCATACAGACGTAGGTAAAGTCGTGGCCCCGCTCAAACGCACCTGAAATGGCTCCAAAGCCTATATCCATTGTAGCACCGTCGCCTGCGATAACTATAACCCTGATATCTTTCTTTTTGCCAAGAGCTTTTAAACCAGCTTCAATACCTGAAGCAACTGCGGCTCCATTTTCAAAGAGGGAGTGGATCCAGGGAATCTGCCATGAAGACAACGGAAAAGGCGTACTTGTAACTTCAAGGCAGCCGGTTGGGTTAATAATAATACTGTTAGGGCCTGCTCCCATGAGTGTGAATTTTGCAGCAAAAACATCACAGCAACCAGGACAGGCACTGTGCCCGGAGGTAATATACGTTTTTGGTGCAGTTCTACTCATTGATACGCCTCCTTAAGGTCCAGGAACTGGCTTTCAACCGGAATTTCGGGTTTTGCAATTTACTTAGTTTCTTCAATCGCCTTGCATTTCTCAATAACTTTGCAATGCTTTCCATCAAATGTCTCAGCCTCCGCGATCTGCAGTGTAGTCAGTTAATAGTAAACGGATCTTAATGGGATCTTAGTGCTATGAGGAATTTTAGTCAAATGAAAACGAAGAACTTTCATCAAAAAGAATAACAAATCAAAGAATACAAAAGAATAACAAGAAGAAGTCCAGAGGCGCTGAATCTGTTCACTGCATCCCCCCAATACAGCCTCTCCGAAGATATCATGCTCCCTATGCTCCCCCAAACACGTTTATTTGAAGAGAAGGATCAGCGGCCTCAGGAAGTTCGTTTATTTAATTATACCCCAGTCCGTCCCCTGGCTCCAGAATATACGAGTAACGCAAATTATTTCAAATTAATTATACAAAAAATTGCTTTCAAGCAAATATTATTTTCGAACAAAAAGTTATAAGCCCGAATAGTTTTTGATAATTTTTATCCCATCGCAAGATCCAGTGACTTCCACATTGAAAAAAATACCTGATGAGAGATCGACTTTCCCTGCCGAAAAAATAAGTTGCCGGATTTACCGGCTTGATCCCCCTATCCTTGAAAAGGTATCAATGTTCCTGAGAACATAAGAATATGCGGAGAGTTACTTGTTTTTCGGATAATATTCAATTCGTGATTCAAGTCATTACTTCAGTCCGTTATTTCAGTTCGTAAGTGACTGTATAGGAGCCGGAATTCTCCCTCCCCGTTTTACGAAAACCTCGGAACTGAAATCGCTTACCGGCATAATAGGGGCATTTCCAAGCAGGCCGCCGAATTCTACGGAATCTCCAACCCCTTTTCCAGGCGCGGGGATAATCCTGACTGCCGTGGTTTTTCTATTTATTACTCCTATTGCCATCTCGTCAGCGATAATAGCCGAAAGAGTGGAAGCAGAAGTATCGCCCGGGACTGCAATCATATCAAGACCGACCGAGCAGACGCTGGTCATGGCTTCGAGCTTTTCCAGGCTGAGGGCTCCTACCCTGACGGCTTCTATCATACCTGCGTCCTCACTGACAGGGATAAAAGCCCCACTCAAGCCGCCTACCGAAGAGGAAGCCATCGCCCCGCCTTTTTTCACGGCATCATTCAGAAGGGCAAGAGCGGCAGTCGTTCCATGAGTCCCGCAGCGCTCAAGCCCCATTGCCTCCAGAATTGCAGCAACGCTGTCCCCAATTGCAGGCGTCGGAGCCAGAGAAAGGTCAAGAATCCCGAATTCGATTCCAAGCCTCCGCGAAACTTCCCGGCCCACCATTTCGCCCATGCGGGTTATTTTAAAGGCCGTTTTTTTGATGATCTCCGAAATTTCCGTAAGATTCGGGTTTTCAAGCTCGCAAATTGCAGCATTGACAACGCCCGGCCCGCTGACCCCAACATTGATAACGCATTCGGGCTCACCTATTCCGTGAAAGGCTCCTGCCATAAAGGGATTGTCTTCAGGGGCGTTTGCAAAGACGACAAGCTTGGCACAGCCTATCCCATCCCTATCTGCAGTCAAATCCGCAGTCTTTTTTATGATTCTGCCCATCAGGCCAACTGCATCCATATTAATCCCGGTTTTTGTGGTGGCAACATTTACTGACGAGCAGACCTTTTCCGTGTCTGCAAGAGCTTCCGGAATGGAATTGATAAGCTTCAGATCTCCAACAGTTGCGCCTTTGTGGACAAGGGCAGTGAAACCTCCTATAAAATCAACCTGTGTGTCTTTTGCAGCTTCATCCATAGTTTTTGCAATGGAAACGAAATCATGAGACCTGCAACTCTCAGCTACCACGGCTATTGGAGTTACTGAGATTCGCTTATTGATTATCGGAATTCCGTAGAGGCTCTGGATTTCATTCGTCGTACGCACAAGTTCTTTTGCACGGGTGGTTATCTTTTCATAAATATTCTCATTGAAAATCTCAATATCAGGATGGCTGCAGTCCCTCAGGCTGATACCCATTGTTACGGTTCTGATGTCGAGATGTTCCATCCTGACCATCTGGATTGTTTCCAGGATTTCTTTCGGGTTTATAAGCATGAAAAATTACCTCTCGTTTCAGACAAATTAATTTTCCAGATCAGATCCTGTGCATGAAGCGGAATGCGTCTTCGTGCTGTACCTTGACCTCGACTCCAAGGCTCTTTCCCTCGGCACCCATCGCCGCCTGGAAAGCTACGAGGTCAAAGTTCTCCTGTGGGGCTTCTGCAAGCATAATCATAGTAAAGATGCCCTGCATTATAGTCTGAGTGATATCGACAATATTTACGTTGAAATTTGCCATCACAGTGGTGATCCTGGCAACAATTCCTACCCGGTCGCTGCCTATAACCGCAATAATAAAACGACTTGATACCATCTTATGTCTCCTGCCGATCGGACCTTTTTCCTGCAGGCCGATGCTTAAACATTATAAATTGAGAGATTTTGCTCAGATTGAAGACCTGATAGCTAATAAATTAAACTACAGTTTTAAGTAAGCCATTCTAACAGGACTATTCATAAGGTAAATAATTCCAGTGAACTGTTTTTAGTAAACTATTCTTAAAGTAAGTTATTCATAAAACCGATTGCTCTTAAAAAACTGTTCTTGAGATAAACCGTTATTAAAGAAAAATGATCTTAAAGTAATAGACTTTAAAAGAAAATTTAATGCACGATAAATCGAAAAAGCTCAAACCCACAAAGGAAAATTCTGTTAAAACACAGTTGTGCACCTTAAATAAACAGATTAAGTCACAAATCTCAGGTATTCTCTTCAAAACAGAGCTCAACAATTTTTTCAGCAACTTCCTGAATGTTTTCTTTCCCTTTAAGCTTTATTGAAAAATCGGCATATTTTAGATAAAGGACCATCCTTTCTTCAAAAAGTTTTTTCAGGCTTCTGTCCCTAAGTCCTACTATGCCTCTTTTTCTTGCATTGGGAAGCCTTCTGACAATGCTTCTGAAGGGAGTGTCCAGAAAGATTATTTTTGATATTTTTTTTAAATGCTCCATGGCTCTTTCGGAATAAACTACACTCCCGCCAGGGGAAATAACACACCTGTCCACCTGCCCGAGCCTGAGAATAGCTTCTTCTTCAAACCTGATAAGAGCCGAATCTCCCTGTTTATCAATAAGGGTCTGGAGGAGCATTCCGGTATTTTCCGTAATCAGATGATCCACATCAATAAAAGTATAGCCAAGGCGCTTTGCAAGTACTCTTCCTATAGTACTTTTTCCCGCTCCTGCCATGCCAATTAATGTTATGTTCATTGCCGCACTCTTCTAAACTCTAAAAATAAGGGAACCCGCTACCTGAAGCTTCCCGGCATAAGACCATCGTACCGTAAAATCACTCGGACAAAATATATCCTTCAGCTATATAAAATGTACAACCTTACCATTTACTTGGAAATAGTTAATAATTACAATCTATAGCTTGAAATTACAGGACAAAGCCGGAATATTCCAGTCCATTGTTAGTATTTTAGTAGAGTACCTGGAAAGAAATGAATAACGTTCAGAGAAGATCCGATGAAGTCAAGATACACGCCAGATAGACAAAAATAAGCAGCCGGAGTGACCCCGAAAAGTGTAGTTCAGGTGGAGGCTATTACCAAAAAGAAGTTAAGAAATAAAAATAAAAGAGACTAAAAAATGAAAGAAACGCGTTTGAAGAATTTATTCTTTAAAGAATCTATTTTCTTGAAGAACTTATTTTCTCAAATATTGATCTTTTCGATTTACGGGATTAGCATCAAGGCTGAGAATATGCCTTTCAATCTCTTCCGGAGAGTGAAGAAAAGAAAGTATGTGCTCAGAAAGGACAATTCTGGTACCTGACATATAATGCTTCAAAAGTCCTCTGGCAGTCATCTTATCGACCTGCTCGAGAGAGACAATAGAAAGATACATGAGAAGTCGAATGGAAAACACAAGATGGAGCACAAGCATCTTGACCCAGGGGCTGTCCGAACTGATTGCCATCCCGCAGATCCAACTACAAAGCCTCAGAGAATATGAAATAAGCCTGTTTTTATAAAGATTCAAAAACAGTGGGAGGAGTATAAGAAAAGATATGCCTCCAGCTATGAGATATATTTCATGCGTTGAATCCATAAGGGTCATAAACCCTTACTTTCTGTTACTATTTTAAGTTATGCACTTTTATTCGTTTTTCGGGATGTCTGGTGAAGTTAAAAAATCGTAACTAGAGTTTAACCTTTAATAACTGAGGTTTATTCAATTAAAAACTGAAGGTTATTCAGACAATGACTGAAATTTACTCAGAACAGAGTCAAGCTCAGACAAGGGCCAGGTTTATTCGGATAATAATGTGTGAAAGGGGAGAAAAATAGTCGGATAGGATCCAGGGAAAGCGAGAAATCTGACCGACAAAAAAATATTTCCTCCCCTGCATCCCTGTACCTGGCCTTAACACAATTTTCCGGAAAACGTTATGGGTTCACGCCTATTATCCCCTTCTGGCGGAACGGAAACGGAAAAATCCAGATGCTGCTTTAGCAGGAGGAACTGGTCTGCCTGTAGACATTTGAATCTATGTAGAGCTTATATTTAATATTTTTCTTGCAAAGAGTAATAACAAGTATAAATAGTACTTGATAATCTCATAGATTCATTTCGATTCACCTGTACCTCTGGAAAAATTTTCTTTAATTAAAGAATCTCCACAAAGTTAAAATTCAAAAGAGAAATTTTAAAATTACGAGCAAGTTTTGAGTAATAAGAATTACAATAATTAAATTGGCTGAAAACTTGATTTGCCGGAAAAAATATAGGTCGTTTTGAAAATGAATAAATATGATGTAGTTGTTGTCGGGGCAGGCATAAGCGGGCTTCTAGCGGCTCTAACGCTTTCCAAACATGGGAAAAAAGTTCTTGTTCTCGAAAAAAGACGGCATCTGGGTGGAAACTGCAATAGCTACATGGTAGACGGTTATCAGGTAGATACAGGAGTACACGCGATTACCCATCTGATAGAAGGACCTCTGAAGAGGCTAATGGATAACTACTTTGATTTTTTACCTGTATTTGAGGACTATGGGCATTACTACGTTCGGACTGAAAACGCTTTTGTCAAAGTTCCTTCCAACCTGAAAGATTTCGTGACTTTTGACATACTTCCGAGAAAAGACAGGCTTATACTCTCTCAGACTCTCACTAAAGCCTTTACCCTTTCCTCATTTGGCATAGACCTTTCAGACCGAGCAGTATATGATTTTCTGCCAAAGAGCCTATCAAAGGATACCTACGATTTTGTGGACACAATGTCCATTTCCCTTTCTGGGAAATCTATGAAAGAGACCTCAGCTCAGCGTGTCCTTTCAGGCAGCAACTTTGTAAGGGATAGTATTACTCAGGAACAGTTTGATGCCATGATAGGGAAATTGGAGTCGAAAAAATCCCAGTCTACAGAATCTATCCTTGCCTCAATTATTCCGTATCACCTCCATGCTTCTCTTCAGGCAAGAATGACCCGGGTTACTCAGCCGTTTGCATCCCTGGAAAGACTTGCAACAAATGATGTAAACGATTCTCAGGGCTATCCCAGAAAGGGGTTAAAAGCCCTGCTCAACGCCATCCTTTATTCCCTTCCGGAAACCGTTGAAATCAAAACGGAATGTGAGGTTAAATCTATCCTCGTACAGGACGGAAAGGCTTCAGGAGTGGAAGCCGATGAGATCTATAGCTCTGATGTCGTTATCTACACAGGTTTTGCAACCGAACTTCCCAGGCTTATAAAAGATCTACCTGAAGAATATATGGCAAATGTGGGGGGTATAGCCCATAGCAAAAGCCTGACCATCTGGCTTGGACTGGAAAAAGAGTTTCCCGATTTTAATTATACAGGCTCAGAGATCTGGTTCAAGGATTTCGCCTACTGGGCAACGCCTATAAGTAACTACGACCCTTCGCTTGCCCCAAAGGATAAACAGCTTATAGGCTTTTCCTTCGTGATTGACGAAAATAAAAGCGAAGAACAGGAGACAAAAAAGGCCTATGATACGATTTTCCGTGCCCATCCGAATCTCGAAAATCATATAGATATGCAGCACGAACAAACAATGATTCCAGAAAAGGCTGCAGTCGCAATTAATGGAAAGTTCGCAGATATCCGAACTCCTGTTCTGAATCTGTATGTGGCGGGCACGGACACTGATAAACGCAGCATGGGAATTACCCGGGCTTCGTATTCGATTATTGAGCTCCTGAAGATTCTTAATGAAGATGGAAACCTTCATTAAAATATAAAAAGATGAAAATCTGAAAATTAAAAACCCGAGCCAAATGTAAAAGGTCCTGAAAAATAGAGGACACAGGCTATGAAGAAAAGCTAAAAGGGAATATACTTAATCCCTGATATTTTCTATAACCTGTTTACCCCTTTCTGCTGGTACAATTGTCAGCTCAGAATTTTGGAATTCTCTTTCAAGTGGTTCGCCATCTGCAATCCTATCCAGGGTGATTGCAACCGCTGCAACCTCGGAATGGGGCTGGCTTCCAACTGCAATATTCCAGTCCGCAAGCTGGTAGATTTCCGGAGGCACCTTTTCTGCTCCTACGACTATCATAAGCCTGTCACAGCTTTTAAGCTCGTCCATGACGCCGGGAAGATTGACCCCGTACATTGAAAGGTGGCAAACTTTTCCGCCAGCAGCTTTCCATTCTTTGATTTCCTGCTTAAAATTGACGTTATTCTTAACATAGAAATCTCCGCCCCAGCGCCTGACAACATCCTCAAGAGTTTTTACTATTCCGGGGTCATTTGAGGCAAGGAGCATACCTTCTGCACCGAGCAGTCGGGAAGTCAAGCCCACATGAGTGGTGATTCTTTTATCCCTTTCCGGGCGGTGCCCCAGGCGCAGCAAAACAATCCTTTTCATGCTCGTGCTAAAACCCTGCAAGGTATTAAAGGATTTCACTGAAAAAAATGAGAGAAGATTATTGGAACCCGTAAGTTCCGGGAATTCTCCTCAGAAGCATGCCCTCAACAACTATCGGGTTTGTTCTCTGGGCCGTTGTCAATGCGGTTTCGAGCTTGAATTCTTTTTCAGCATAGATCGTAAGGATCGGGTCTCCCTTCTTAACGGACTCACCCATTTTCTTGTGAATAGCAACCCCGGCTCCTTTATCGCTAGGAGCTCCTGCAAGCCTGGCAATCTCAATTATCCACTTATTGTCAAACTCGATAACATATCCATCTGCAGAAGCAAAAATATCGGCAGTATATTGCCCTACCTGGATATCATTCGATGTAATGTTCGGGTCTCCGCCCTGGGCTTCAATAATCTGTTTCATCTTTTCAAGGGCTTTTCCGCTCCTTAGCGTTTCCAGTGCAACTTCCTTTCCGCGGTCTCTTGGAGCCGCCCCTCCCATCTCAAGCAGGATACCGGCAAGAGCAGCACTCTTTTCAATGAGGCTGTTTGGACCTTCCATGCTTTCCAGCACTTTCATAGCTTCCCTGACTTCCAGCGATGGCCCCACTTTTCTTCCAATGGGAGACGAACCGTAGGTGATTGCACACTCTATATTCATTCCAAGCCTGTGCCCGAGGTTAATCAGGTCTCTTGCAAGTTTTTGCCCTTCCTGAACAGTTGGAACTTTTGTGCTTGGTCCGACAGGGATATCCATTACTACATTGTCGGCCCCGATAGCTCCCTTCTTTGCCATAATTGAGGCAAGCATCTGGTAGTAAGGATCAATGGAGAGAGGGTACTCAACCCTTATGAGTTTGTCATCGGCAGGCGCAATATTTGTGGCTCCGCCCCATACAAGAGCACCACCGACTTTTTCGGTTATCTCTTTGACTTCCTGAGAGCTGAATTCTACAGGACAGAGCACTTCCATAAGGTCGGCAGTTCCACCTGCCCCTGTGATCGCCCTAGAACTCGTCTTCGGAATAAGAAGCCCGTTTGCAGCGACAATAGGAACAACAAGGAGAGAGATTTTGTTTCCGGGTACTCCTCCTATCGAGTGTTTGTCCATTATAGGATGAGTATCAAATTCGATCGTGTCTCCACTCTCGATCATAGCCCTTGTAAGCCATTCGACCTCATCATCGGTCATTCCATGGATATAAGAAGATGTTATAAAAGCCGAGAGTTCGATCTCGCTGAGATTTTCCTCCACGATATCGTTTACGAGAGCTTTAATATCATCCTGCACAACAGGTCTTTTATCCATCATTTTCTTGATCACCGATGCGGATTTTGAACGGAATGCCGGAACGACTTCGACCGGCTTATCCCAATCCCGAAAGTGCTCATATACTTCGGAAAAAACTCCCAGCGTGCCCGGAGGAACCATATCATCCGTTGTGTCCACAATGGCAGAAAGGCTCTCGTGCCCGCGGATGCGAACCCTATCCCCCGGATTAACCCCCAGTTCCTTCGCATCGGCAATATTTAGTAACACTTTGTGCTGCCCTATTTTTATGTTAAAATGTTCCAGCTTCAACTGCATGAGTAAACTCCTTCCGTTTCTTTCTCATTATAATTGTAAATTTGTCATTATAATTTGTTTCCCTGAATCCAGACTTTCTGCTTGCTTCCCTACCCAGAAACTGACAGTCGAGCCTGAAAAAGCCTGGTAAATTAATAATAAATTTAAATAGTAAATATTAAACTGAGATGACATATTAACCTTCATATTATTTTAACTAATTCCGCAAAAAACATTTAGAAATGGTGAATAAAGAGATTAAAAGTAGTTTATTAAAAGAAAGTACGCAGTTGTGCCTGTAATCGACTCCATAACTGCCTGTATGGTATTTGTCAGAAAATAAAGGATTTCAGAAGAAAGATCTCTTAAGAGCTTAAATCGAGCCTGAGTGAAGAAAGAATAGAGATTAATGGAAACAAATAAGAATAGAAATTAATGAGAACAAATTAAACTGGAATAGTACTTCTTTTTATTTCCAGTATATCGATTATTCTCATTAGTTATTATTTAGCCGTTACTTAGTATCACAAGTCACTATATGGACGCATCTCACTCACATTTATTCAAAGTTACTCATTTACATGGTTATTTGCCATAGTTACGCCTGGATATGGAAACAAGGCCTTTGGCAATCCCCAATGCGATAACTCCTATCAGCGCTGCGGTTAAGAGAACCATAAATAGGTTTTCCTCATCAGCAAATTTGAACATGAAATAAAATAAAATGACGTCTAATATTGCTCCAATGCCCACCAAGATTATTGCCGGGCCTCCTAAAGCTTTTCCAGTATCCCTGCCCATTTTCCGATCCATCCTTAAATAGTTATCAGCAAATTAAGATTTAAGACTTGTAAAAAACCCAAATTCAATAATTAAACTAATTAGATTTTAACAAAGACGAGCTCTTTTATAACAGGAACCCGAAGCGGGAACGAATGAATAAGTAAACCTGCGACTAAGCGTAATGGTTCCTGAGATTTATCAAAGAATTGGGGTAATTGCATATAAACCTTAGGTAATTACAATCCTTCAGGTCAAGTAGGCAGGAACTTTCAGACTGTTTAATAGATTATCTAAACCCTTATCCTGTTTTCGGCAGGTCGACATTAGAAATAAGAACATTATTCTTGATGCCGTTATTGAACCTTCACTAACTTTATATTAGGTTTAAAACTGGTTAACGTGTGGCTCAACTTCCACGACTTATATAAGTACTGAATCATTTTTTATTAAAGTTTATTATGAGATGTTATGTTTGGATCATATGTTAACCTAAAAATTACACACAATTATGAAATATTTTCCCAAAATCCCCATCAGTAAAAATTACCAAAAAATAAATGTCAACATGCCGAAAGCAGGAAATATCACAATATAGAGGGTATTCCCTAAAAGTCCTGGATTGGCTATGAAGAGATTATCAGAATTATTATCAACGTCGATTGAGAAAGATAGTATATCGATACTTCTAAATCTAAAATCAACAGATTTTAAATCACTTTTTTATTATATTTTGAGAAAGATAGTATATCGATACTTCTAAATCTAAAATCAACAGATTTTAAATCACTTTTTTATTATATT
>Ga0183099_1000535_pt1 | contig 27116 bp, 26 predicted proteins | sample Biomet1_FD_127788 | JGI IMG/M metagenome (GOLD analysis project Ga0183099, IMG submission 127788) | Microbial communities from bioreactor (seeded with anoxic lake sediment) at LBNL, California, USA - Biofuel metagenome 1 | ecosystem: Engineered > Bioreactor > Anaerobic > Unclassified ...
CCGGCGTCTGGCGCGCCGTACCCGCCCCCCGGCCGGGACGGGGGAATGTCGTCGCGGACCCTGCCGTACCATTCGCACCATCTCGTTCCGCCGGGAAAAGCCCCGAGCTGGTATCCGCCGCCCGCATCCCACGGTTCGGCGATTATCTTCGTGTCCGCAAGCAGCGGATCTTCCGCGATAGTGTTCGTTAATGGCGGAAATTTTAGCATAAAACCGGACTGGGAGCGGCTCAGGATCGACGCAAGGTCAAACCGGAATCCGTCCACGTGCATGTCAAGCACCCAGTAGCGGAGACTGCGGATAATAAACTCACGTACGACCGGGTGATTGCAGTTCACCGCGTTGCCGCAGCCTGAATAGTTGCTGTACGAATATTTCTGTTCGGGTGCGAGTATGTAATACACGGTGTTTTCTATGCCCCGGAAGCAGAACGTTCTGCCCTGTTCGTTTCCTTCCGCAGTGTGGTTGTACACAACGTCCAGTATGACTTCGATCCCGGCTTTGTGAAGTTCGCGCACCATCTCCTTGAATTCACGGACCGCGCCGCCCGGAGAAGTATCGGAGGCATACGACGTTTTCGGCGCAAAAAACCGACCGTGCTGTATCCCCAGTAATTAACAAGACGCTCCCCTGTCCGCGGATCAACGTTCGTGTTTTCAAATTCGTCGAATTCAAACACGGGCATGAACTCCACGGCGGTAACGCCCAGATATTTAAGATACGGGATCTTTTCAACAAACCCTTTGTACGTTCCCGGATGTGCAACACCGGAAGACGGAGACCGGGTGTACCCCTTGAGATGGGTTTCATAAATGACGGTTTCGCTGAGCGGCCGGTTCAGCGGTTTGTCTCCCTGCCAGTCAAAATCTCCGTCGTCTACGACAATACACTTAGGAAAACCGGACAGATCGGAAAGCCTTCCCTTTTTCTGATCAAACAGCAGGGACCCGTTCATGCGTTCGTACGAACGGAATATGGATCCGGCCGTAAAAGCCTTCGCGCACGGATCGACGATATATTTATTAAAATCGAAATACTGCCCTTCCTGCGGACTGTCAGGGCCGTCTATCTGATACAAATACAGCGCACCCGCCTTTAATCCGGCGATAAAAACGTGCCACATATCGCCGGTTTTATTAACATGCGGATCAAGTTCCAGACTATCGCAGGGTGCTTTCGCGCCGGGAGAGTCGAACAGATTCAGAACGACCCTCGCAGCCGTTCTGCTGAACAGTGTGAAATTAACTCCTCCGGCAGTGATTACTGCACCCGGGTCCATAGGTTTACCCTGCAGCACCTGAGACATATCCATGGTACGTATGTTAGCACAGAACCTTGAGAAAAACAACGCTGAAGCGCTTCCAATAGGCACGCAAGCTGAAAATCGTTATACTTTACCCCAATGGAAACTGAAAAAAATACTGAAAAACCGGAAGAAAAAGAACAGAAGACCGCTCTCGTTGCGATCATTGGACGGCCGTCTGCCGGAAAATCCACATTCCTCAACACCGCGTGCGGCGAACCCGTCTCTATCGTCTCAGAAATTCCGCAGACAACGCGGGATGCGATCAGGGGAATAGTCAACACATCGTTCGGACAACTCGTTTTTATCGACACTCCGGGGTATCACGCAAGCGACAAAAAGCTCAACCTTAAGCTGCGGTCCGTCACCGAAAACCAGCTCAAGGACGCCGACGCAGTGCTTTACATCGTTGACAGCACGCGCCTTCCCGGCGACGAAGAACTGCTCACTGCGGAACTTGTCCGTCCTCATTCCGACCGAGTCGTCGTAGCGATTAATAAAACTGACTCTCACAGCGCAAAAGTGGACGCCGTGACCGAATTCATCGGGAGCACGCTTCCTGACGTTCCAAAAGACCACGTCATACAGATATCCGCCAAGAACGACGAAAATATTAACGACGTGCTCAGGGCGCTGTACGAAATTGCTCCCGTCGCGCCGAAGATGTATCCTGAAGAATACTACACCGATCAGGAAGTCGGATTCCGTATCGCCGAAATTATCCGCGGAGAAGCGATAAACAGACTCGAAGAAGAAATTCCGCACTGCCTGTACGTAGACATCGCCGATATGGAAATGAAAAAAGAAGGCAAACTGCTGTGGGTAAGAGCCTTTCTCTGTGTTGAGCGTGACAGCCAGAAAGGGATCGTCATCGGAAAGGGCGCAGCCATGATAAAAACGATCCGTATTGAATCAATAAAAAAATTCAGAAAGATATTCGATTACAAAGTTGACCTTGACCTGCAGGTAAAGGTTGACAAAAACTGGCGCCAGAAGGACGCCGTCCTTACAAAATTAATAAAATAACGATCTGACCCCGGAGACGTGCCGCGTCTCCGGACCGCGTGCTGTCAGAACGGCGCAGGACACGTGAATTCCACGCGACTGCCCGTTGCAGGATGAATAAACGACAGGTATTGCGCGTGGAGCATAAGGCGCTCACCTTCGCAGCACGTTCCGTACAGCGAATCCCCGACAATGGGCAGACCGAAGCCGTGACTGTCCGCCGAAGCCAGGCGCAGCTGGTGCGTTCGGCCTGTGTGCGGCGTATAAAGCACGCGCGTCACTTTACGGTTTGTTCCGTCCGCGCCGCGGTACCAGCCGTAGCCGAGCTTCCGCCATTCGGTAATCTCAAGCTTTCCGTTCACTTCATCGTACACCTGATGCGGGCGGTTCGGCCAGTCGAGCGCGAACTTAAGCTCCATGCGTCCTTCCGTCGTGCCGAGGGGAGGCACAGACAGTCCGCGCGCCCGTTCAAGCGTTCCGTCAAGCAGAGCCGTATATTCTTTATGAACGAGCCCTTTTTCAAACTGCATTGAAATATTCCGCTGTCCTTCAGCAGTGAACGCCAGTACCATGAGCCCGGATGTTTCCATATCAAGCCGGTGCACGGACGGCTGGTCCGTTACGCCGGAAAAGAGCCGTTTCATCCTATTAACTACACAATCCTGTTTTTCAGGTCCCCGTCCGGGGACGGACAGCAGACCGGACTGCTTGTTCACAACGAGCACAGCTTCGTCGCGGTACACAATCTCCAGACCGAGCATGGCGGGAAGAATAAGACTGCACCGTTCGTCGCACGGCGGATACGACGCTCCGCACGTTTTAGTAAGAGACGGACGTCCGTAGTACATTTCGTCCATACTCACCGGATGCAGACCGCGGGAGAACGCATAATCGAGGAGTTTCGGCGCACAGCAGTCCCCTGTGCCCGTCGGAGGCAGTTTGTCACGCCTTGTCTGCACAGCCCGTTCCGCGCACATACCGGCCAGCGTCCGCACCGTACCGTCAGCACAGTGGAACCGGTACAGCGACAGTACCGCACGCAGCGATTCTTCTGTGAGCACAGCGCGTTCGCCCGAAATACGGCGTTTTTCACACTCGGATGCGCGCTTACGTTCTTCCGTGAGTTCGTGAATGCGCCGGTCGTTCGGTGCAAGCGCCTGCGCGATCTTATCAGCGCTCACAACAGGCGGAACAGAGACTGCTCCTGACACGTGCCCGTCGATGATCAGACTACTGCCGGAAAGCGCGTAGAGTACAACCTCTCTCCCGTCACCGTCTTCGCACACAAGCACGCCGACCATAACGCCGTGCCCGTCGCGTTCCTCGCTGGGCACGGACACCCGTGTAAGATACAGAGAATGTGACTGCAGTCTTGAAATGATCTGTCCGCAGTAAAAATGAGCCCGTTCTGTCGGAAATGGCGGAAACATAAACAGCAGCTATCTGCGGATCTCCACCGACCCGTCTTCGTGCGCGATAAAGACAACAGGTTTGTTTTTTGTAAAAAAGCCGTCTTCGACAACACCGACGATGCCGTCGATCCTGTCTTCCATTTCAGCCGGGTCAACCGGATTTTTCCACACACAGTCAAGAATCTGATTACCGTTGTCTGTTATGACCGGACCGCATTTACGCACACCTTCGCGGAGCGTGCACGACGCGCCGAGCTTTTCAAGCGCGAGTGTGACGGGAATGCGCGCGTCGCCGATAATTTCGACCGGCAGAGCAAATTTCGTCCCCATGTGCGGAACGGCTTTCGTGGAATCGGCTACGATAATGAGCCTTTTTGCGCTGTACTCCACGATCTTTTCGCGGAGCAGAGCGGCGCCGCCGCCTTTAATAAGATTGCAGTCAGGATCGATCTCGTCGGCGCCGTCGATCGCAAGATCAAGAACGCCTCCGATAATACGGTCGTTCAGAGAACAGACCGGAATATCAAGATCCTGGCAGGCGTTAGCCGTCTGAAAACTCGTAACGACAGCTTTAATATCCCTGAGCGCGCCTGAACTGATGTGTTCGGCGACACGGGAAACGGCAGGCATCGCCGTTGAACCGGTACCCAGCCCGATCTTCATTCCGCTCACCAGAATTCCTTCCTTTACGAGCGTGTCCACTGCAGTACGCGCTGCCAGAATTTTCTGCTCACTTTGCGTCAGTGCCTTCATAATCTACTCCCGTAAAAATCTTAAACTGTTTATAGCCCTGATACTTCAACATTTTTTTACCGTTGCAGACCTTGCAGCCGGCTTCCGCCGCGCGCATCATGATCGGAGTAATCTCCGGCACGTAAATAATGTCGAACAGTTTTTCGTCCCCGTGGAACTGATAAAAATAAAGCGGATCATTGTCTTTGTTCGAACTGGAAGACGAGTTCATCCCCATCGACGTCGTCTGAATGATAATATCGGAATACGTCTCAAGCATACCGGCTGATTCGGGATCAAGCGGCGCGTATTCGAAGCCGTACCTGTCCGCAAGCGCCTTTGCGTGCGCGACAGTCCTGTTAAAGATACACGCGCGCGCCCCCATCTGCTTTATTACATACGCAACTGCTCTTGAAGCGCCGCCCGCGCCGATAACAGCCACCTTCCGGTGACGCAGCTTGTCCGTTCCCAGAAATTCGACGAGCGCGGTTTTAAACCCGTACGCGTCCGTGTTATATCCCGCCCATCCACTGTTCTTGCGTACGATTGTGTTGCTCGCTCCTATTTCCCCCGCCTCCTGATCAAGTTCGGCAAGTTCCTGCAGTACAGTTTCTTTGTGGGGAATCGTCACAGCGAGCCCCCTCATACCCACCTGCCGTGCAAAATCAAGCACGTCGGAGATCGACGGAGAACGGACGGGTACAAGGAGCGCGTTCAGATCCATCGCCTTATAACCTGCGTTGTGAATTTCAGGACTCGCAGTACTCACGAGCGGCCAGCCCGTCACACCGTACAGTGCAGTACGCTCGTTCAGTTCGCGGAAGCGGTATACGTTAGTAAGCGTTATCGGATCAAGATGGCCGACTGACGGAATGTTCGCGTTTAATTCTTCCGGAGACGTGTATGTTAAATATGAGTTAAGTTTATACGCCAGTATACGGGACACCTGCCCCAGCGGTCCCATCGCGCACAGAATGTGATCGTATTCCGTCATCGTCTCCGCTTCTTTGAACAGATTCGTCACGTCGGCGAGCGTCGAAGGCATAAACGCGATCTTGGGAATCTCATACCCCGTCTTGCGCATTTCATCGCACAGCGCCTTCAGGCTCGTGATCGGCTTTTCCATATCGTGACAGCTTCTGATGATGCGCACGCCGAAGGCCAGTGCTGCATCCTGCAGGCTTGGAATATGATAATCTTCTTCAAAATCAACGTACGCGAAATTCTTTAACGGATTCTGGTCGGCGAACGCAAGCGCGCGCCCGAACAGCATAGTCCGGGAAATTTCACCGCTCGTAAAAAGTCCTCCGTCAATTTTCCGCCGTATGGTGAGCACGCAGGGAACGTTCACCATCGCAGGAAAACGGCGGATGTACAGCTGCTCGTCTTCCGTCAGAAAATCAACTCTGAGTTCTGCCAGGTCAATATACTGTATGTACTTTCTGACAAGCGCAGCGTCCTCTTCAAGCGTTTTACCGGTGAGCGTCAGACAAATCAGCGGTTCTTTCATCGCACGTTCCTTATACACTACCTGACGGTAATTTTTTTATGCTGCTTGTCGACGACGGAAAGTATAAGTTCCGTTCCGGCAGGCACAGCATACGGAATTGTAATTTTTCCGCCCGGATGATAAAAACTGACAAGCGTGTACGAATCACCTTCCTCCGGAACAGCGGTCAGTTTTACCGCAACCGGATACGGGTATACCGTCAGTGTGTCTTCAAAAATACCGAACACGTTCCCGTTCACGGGCTGAGCTGGCATGGCAAATTCTGCGCCAACGTGCGTATAATTCTGAACGAGATCTTCCGTAAAAATCTGCTGGCTCACCACCGTTCCCGCTTTTTCTCCGGCAGCGGCAGGGTGCGCGGTAAAATCAAACGTCAGTTTCGTGCGCGCCATCTGCTGAAGAACGTCGTTCACTCCGCTGCCGACAAGGTTCGGTATGCGGGTGTTTTCAAAATTCGGTCCGCGGCTTACGATAAAGTGAACGGTAACGGGATCGGAAATGTTCGTTCCTTCCGGTGGATCCTGTTCAATGATCGTTCCGGCTGCCGACGTGTCGGCCTTGTACTGAGGAGATGCGATAATGATAAGAGGACGGGTCGTCCCGGCAAACAGCGTCTGCAGCTTCAGGCGGACTTCATCAAGGTTCTGACCGACATAGTTTTCAACGTGGTCGATAACGACACCTCTGCTGACAACGAGCGACACCCTGCTGTAGCCTTTTCTGATGGCACCGCCTGAAGGAGACTGCTCGAGTATCTTTCCCTCGTCACCAGGCTTATCGGAATAGCGCAGCTGAATTTTCGGATACAGTTCCTTCGTCTGCATTTCAATAAGCGCCGTGGGCAGATCCTTCCCTACAACGTCCGGTACCATAACCTTTTCGGGACCTTTTACATTGATGGAAAAGACCACGACACAGGCAAGCATCATGAGTATAACCGCCGCCGCAACCGTGTATCCGAGAAGTCTGCCGTTCGACTGCAGCGCAGAGAGCAGACCGTGATAATCGACCTTCGGTACTTTTACGTCACGTATGTTAAAATTGCGTATATAATGAGCGGTATCTTTTATCTTTCCTTTTATAGAATCCTTTAGCTGTGACAATTTCATACATTCCTCAAAAAATCAGCGTTTTGCCTGAATAGTACCATTTTACGGATATATAATCCAGTAACGGCGTTTACGGATTCAGACGGGGTTCAAGTTCTACCAGTTTTTCGACAACGCGCCTGCATTCGTCTTCCGTGCTGTAAATGATCTGCATATTCGTGCGCTTTTTAGTTACAAGCTCAAGTACGCCGGTATCGTGCAGTTCCTGTTTATTTTTCGGCAGGGACAGTAACGGGATACCGAGTATGTCGCTGAACGGAATAAAACGGCCTTCTGCAATCAGCCCGTTCGCATACACGCCGCAGCATTTCGCCGTTATCACTTCCTGAACTGCCATTTCAGTTCCAAGCACTCCAATAGCGCACATAATGCAGTTCACGAACGTTCCCATATCCCTGAGCAGAACGAGCAGAATGAGCAGCGGACAGCATATCAGCACGAACGACGGCAAATTTAAGCACGCGTGGTTTTACCGGCAGTTCCTGCGGACCGGCTTTCTGAAGCATCTTCGTCTTCCGCAGCGGAATTGTTGCCACAAGCAGCGCATACGCAAAAAGCGACACAGCGACAATACAAACCGTTAATATATTCATTTAATACTCCTCTGGTGTTTCAGCCAGCATTCCAGTGTTTTCCGCGCACTTTCAAATGCCAGCGGGATTTCTTCTATATTACGTTCCGAATCCACATGAACCGACGTAAAGCCCAGCACTTCCGACTGCTGCCCGTGAAGCACGGCGATCAGCGCAGGGATCGTTTCTATTCCCGAAGGCAGACCGGCCGTAAAAAAAGAATCGCACGTTTTATAGACAATATTACGGTATTCGTACGTGTTGGGAAAACTGCACAGATAGGAAACAGACGATGGCGTGATCCCCGTTTCTTCCGCACATTCCCGAACAGCAGCGTGTTCCAGACTTTCATCGGGATCAACAAATCCTCCCGGAAAGGCAAGAAAACCGCTGCGGGGCTCTTTTGCCCGCCGTTCAAACAGAATATTCCCCTGACTGTCGGCAAGAACGATTCCGACCGCAGCCGCGACGTTGTTGTACAAATCAAACCCGCAGGACGGACATTCCCATTTCCGGGTGCCGGTGCTCCGGATACTTTCACTGCCGCACATCGGGCACAGTTTAAAATCATTCGCAAGACTCATGAAAAACACCTCTCGGTCAGTGCGTCAGCAAGGGCTTCCGACCTTTTTATTGTCTGCATAACAAGCGGAACAAACAACGGTATCACGGCCTTAACTCTGCCGCCTATTCCTTTCGCCCGTCCCAGTCCGCCGCGGATAAGCTGCGTCTTCACAATCGCCGCTGCTTCGTCAAGCAGGAGCGGAATAAAGCGGAATATTATTTCCACTATCACGACAGCATACCGCACCGGAACATGAAGAACTGCCAGCGGTTTTAGCAGTACGGACAGTCCGTCGACGACGTCGTATTCCGGAGTCGTGTACGTGAACGAAACAATACACGCGAGTGCCGCCTCCGTATGAATAAACGTCGTAAGACAGAGTAAAAGCTTCGAAGGCGTGACGGTAAAATATGTATACGGAACAAGAATCCGCTCTCCCGGAACGGCGGGATAAAAAATCATCTGAAAAACACAGAAAAAGAGCAGCAGCGGAATAATCTTTACAAGCGACACGAACAGGCGTTTTGCCGGATAGTGCGACAGTACGGCGTACGCAAGCGACACGCAGAACATGGCGGCGCACGCGTACAGCGGACGGACTGCGAGGGACGCGGCAAACAGGGCGAAAAATACCAGAAATTTCACCGCAGGATTCATACGCGCGACAGGGCTGAAGTTCTTTTCCGCAGCGTTTAGTGCCGCAGCGTTGTCACGAAGCATGGTCAGCAGCTTCGTTCCAGCCAGCGGCTGCTGTACCGTTTCCGGAAGAACGTCGTTCTGCACCGTTCCGCCCGTATCGCGGAGAACCGCGCCGTTCATAAGCACTATCTCCCGGTCGGCAAAATCCGCTTCGTCGCGCCGGTGCGTACTGAACATGACCGTGCGGCCTTCCTCTGCGAGCGTTCTGAGCATGTACATAACTTTTATCCGCGACGGTCCGTCAAGACCCGCCGTTGGTTCATCAAAGAGCACGACAGGCGAATCGAGTGCTATGATCCCGGCTACCGCCAGCCGGCGTTTTTCGCCACCCGACAGATTGAACGTTCTTCGTTCCGCATATGCCTTGAATGGGATGCCCGCGGCATCCATTGCGCGCCGGACGGTAGAAACAAGTTTCTGCCCCGACACGCCGCGGTTGCGGGGACCGAATGCGACATCGTCGGCGGCAAACTGTTCAAAAAGCGCTGTTTCGCTGTTCTGCTGGCAGAGCACGGGGCGGACGCCGCAGCGGACTGTTCCTTCGGACGGAACAAGAAGCCCCGCAGCCAGCTCAAGGAGCGTTGACTTTCCGCTTCCCGAAACACCGGTGAGCGCAGTAAGCGTACCGCCGCAAAGTGAAAGCGAAATGCCGGAAAGAACGGCTCCCGTACCGTATGAAAATGAAACATCCGAAAGCGCGCACGTACAGCCTGCCGAAGGCGGTACGGTTCTGTCTTTTTTTGCAAGTTCACCGCCCGTTATGAGCGACCACAGAGCACGATCTTCAAAAAAGGAGGAACAGGTTCCGTTAAAACCGATCTCCCCGTCGTTCAGGAAAATAACGTCCGCAGCCTGTCTGACAGCGTCGATATCGTGCGTAATGTGAACGACCGTATGCCCGTGTCCTACCCAGTACGACAGAAAACGGAAAATATCGCAGCGGGACTGCGGATCCAGCATAGCCACAGCTTCGTCCAGGATCAGCACGTCGGGCCGGAGCGCGATGATACCCGCAACGGCTTCCTTCTGTGTCTGTCCGAGCGAAAGCGCCATTGACGGAACGGACGCCTTGCTCAAAAGCCCCGTTATATTAAGACTCTCGATGGTACGCAGTTCAACCTCGTCTTTCGCAAGCCCGAGATTTTCCGGACCGAACGCAACGTCCCTTGAAACGATACCGCATATTATCTGATCCTTCGGAGACTGGAACACAAGCGCGGTTCTGCAGCCGTTCTGCACCTGAACAGAACCTTCATCCGGTTCGAGCAGACCGCTTATTATCCGCGCCAGAGTCGTCTTTCCGCATCCGTTAAGACCGACGACAGCGGTATACGAACCGGATTCCAAAGAAAACGACACGTCTTTAACGGCCGGAATATCACGGTTCGGATACGTGTATGTTATATGACGTGCGGAAAGAATACTCATCGAAACGTATCATAGCGGATATATAAGAAAATTCCAATAATGGCCGCTGGGGAACTTGACACTCCAAGAATGTTAGGATTAGTGTACTCGTATGTCAAATGCAGCACTTATCTATTTTTCTCTCGACGGTAATGTGGATTATATAGCAAAACTGATTGCCCGGAAAACAGGGGCTGATCTTATACGCCTTGAAACTGTCCGCGAATATCCCAAAGGCATAGGCAAATTTATAACGGCCGGGCGTGAAGCGACCTTCGGTCTGCGTCCGGCGCTTAAAAACGCTTTTCCCGACTTTGACCAGTTCTCAACGGTGATCATCGGAACCCCCGTATGGGCCGGAAAACCGAGCTCGCCGGTCAACACGTTTCTGCACAATTGCAAGTTCAGCGGAAAACGCATCGCGCTCTTCGCCTGCTGCGCCGGCGATGCAACAGAAAAATGTTTTGCCAAAATGAAATCTCTTCTTGAAGGAAACACCATAATTACGTGCGATACGTTTATTAACCCGTTAAAGAATCCGGGTGAAACGGTAAACCGCAAAGTCGAAATGCTCGCGTCTAAAATATAGCCGTCAGAGATTGCCTGGAAAGACCCGGTTCAGATATCTGCGCGCCGTGCGGACAAGACGGTGCACGGTGTCGGCCGGAGTCTGATCCGTTTCAGTCATACGGTACCGCGGGAAAAAACGCGTTATATGGAGCGGTATCTCCGCGTCGACAGAAGCAACCCACCGTGCAAGATTTTCCATTTCAGACTCGCTGTCGTTTCTTCCCGGAATTACGAGCGTCGTAAGTTCAACGTGGCAGCGCGGCACGCATACGGCGATCGTCCGTTTTACCGTTTCCAGATCCCCGCCGAGCGCCCTGTACCATTCGGGCGTAAACCCCTTCAGATCTATGTTCATGGCGTCCGTGTACGGCAGTATCTCTTCAAGCACACCACGCTCAGCAGTACCGTTCGTTACGACGACGTTTTTCATTCCCTGCGCGCGCACGATCGCAGCCGTATCGCGTATAAACTCCCACCCCACGAGCGGTTCGTTGTACGTATACGCCACGCCTATATTGCCGCGGTCCGCAAGTAAAAGCGCTTTTGCGGCAAGTTCCGCAGGCGCAATGAATTCAGCCGGACAGTCCGGGCCTGTTTGTGAAATTGCAGCGTTCTGACAGAACGGACAGGCAAGATTACAGCCAAAGCTTCCCGCCGAAAGTATCACGCTTCCCGGATAAAACAGTTTCAGCGGTTTTTTTTCGATCGGATCAAGGGCGAGCGACGTAACGCGCCCGTAATTCAAGGAAACGACCTTCCCCCCTGATTAGCCCTGGCACGGCACACCCCCGTCCCGCCTTCCGCGAGCACGCAGTGATGAAAACACGTACCGCACGTTACTGTACCCGGAACGGTTCCTTCAGACACGCCCGCCACGTTCATTTTTCCTTCCGCCCGGTCACTTTCGCATCCTTCAGATCGTACAGTTTGTCGTCGTCCGCATCTTCTTTCCGCCGCCGGTTATTTTTTACAACCGAAAGTGAAAAAAGACCGGCGAGCGCCGCGATCAGTCCCAGTATAAAACCTTTTCCAAATTCCACGTTACACCTCCACAACAGTTACTTTCCCTGTTCCCGGCCCGTGTTTCTCTCCCAGAATACGCCGCCGGTATATCCCTGTATAGACATATCTTCATCGGCAGCTGCCAGCCTTTTTTCCGCAAGCAGACAGTAGTCGGCGTTCAGTTCAATACCACAGTACGTCCGTCCGAGCTTTTTCGCAGTTACGGACGTCGTTCCCGACCCGAGAAACGCGTCAAACACCAACGCTCCCGGTTTTGAGCTAGCAAGGATCAATTTCGCTATCAGTTTTTCAGGCTTCTGTGTCGGATGGTCCGTATTCTCGCTCATAGACCAGTACGGGACGGTAATATCGTCCCAGAAATTGGACGCGCACGTAAGCCTGAATTTTCCGTCGTCAGTCTCTTCCCAGTCTTTCGGATTACCATTATCCCGATACGGCGCGATAACCCGCCGTTTCTGCTTTACTGCCTGGGCGTTAAAATAATAATCCGTACCAGCCGAAGCGAACCATATGTCCTCGCAGCAGTTTTTCCAGTTGGATACGGCGCCGCGCCCCTTTTCGCGCTGCCACGTAATACGGTTCCGTATCGTTAAATACGAACCTACGACAGAAAACAGAGCCGCCGTACATTTCCAGTCGCCGCAGATGTACAGGCTGGCGTCTTTTTTAAGCAGACGCACAACGCGCGGAAACCACGATTCCAGGTATTCACGGTACGCGCCGTCCGCGCGTGCGGAAAATGTCACGCCGCCGAATTCCTTCGTCAGATTATACGGCGGATCAAGTATCATCAGATCAACACATTCAGACGGAAAAAAATCGATCGCCTGTTCCATGTCGCCGTTGAACGTTTTATTAATAATATCTTCAGGTCCGAGCGGACGGGACGCGGTACAGATTCTCGGAGCATACAACGAACGGTCCTCTTCGGTAAGAATCGTCGTCCGGTTTCGGGGTGAACGTATTTTTTCCATACTTGACTCAATAATGCCGTACAACCTCGAAACGTTCAAGTTCAGGATTTTCGGCAGGATCAATACCTCCCTTGCGGCAGGCTATGGCAATCTGGTCTTCAACGGAAGTGACAGTCTCAAGGTCTGGCAGCAGCAGTCCCCTGCGGTACCCCTTTGAAACGACGACGCCGTATTTTTTCACGTCAAGCATCTGCGGTGTGCTGACCCGCTCCGTTGGTCCGAGGACGTCCACGCTGTACACAAGAGAGTCAAGTTCGTCGGGTTCTACTTCCGGAAAACGAGGATCCTGAGTGGCAGCGCTGACCGCGTTGTGGATTATCTCTTCGGCCACGGAACCGCAGACCGCAGATATTGTACCGATGCAGCCACGGAGCATACCGTCTTTTTTTATGGAAACGAACGTACCAGCCCGCCTTTCGAGCAGTTCGGGAGAAAGATGCCATCCGTGAAAGCTGTCGTCGTCACAAATAACGCACCCGCCTGCTACTTTCGGTGATTTTCCTGTGCGGACATACACTTCAACAGTCGCGCGGGCAAGCGTGACATATTCGTCTTCTTTCCTTTTTTTTTCAGCCATTTCTTTTTTCTCCAGTGATTCATACTGCTCAAGGAAGCAGCGCCGTTCGTCAGATCCGGCAGCCGTATAAGCGCAGACTCCATACCCGACGCCGTACGGTCCTTCGTGCGAAAGTTTTACCGCTTTCACCGCCGTACGGTCAAGAGCACCAGCCATGATCAAAAAAGACCGGTGCCCGCATTCAGCCGCCGTTTCGCAAAAATCAGGGTCGAATAAAAACAGTCTGCCGAAATCTCCCGTTCCCATGACTTCCATAATCCGTTCGTCGTATTCGGGACCTTCGGGACGGAACCCGTACGGCCCGTCCGCTTTCAGAACGTGGGACAGGTCGCCGCTTGCTACGAAAACGGCGCGCCGCCCCTCTTTCTCCACGGCACGCTTTACACACTGTCCGAGCATATAATGCTTCTTGTACGACTGTCCCGACAGCCCTATCCTGACAGTTTTATACTTTTCAGAATACGCCTGCTGTATAAAATACAGAGGTATCATTGTTGCGTGGTCAAGCTGCGGTTTTTTATTCCCCTTGTACCCGCGGCAACACCAGCCTCCTCCGCTTCGGCCGAAATTGCGTTAACGAGCGCTTCGTCGTATTCCGCATGGATACGCACGGCGGCGGCGCCGTACTGTCCGAAATCGCCCTCGGCGGACGGTCCCGGAGATATATGAAAGTAATCCGTATACAGTATGGTGTGGGGAGAGCTGATAATGATCGTTTCCGGCCTCAGCTCCGCGATCATCCGTGCAACGTTTTTATATGCTTCAATCGTCGCGGAAATTTCATTTTCTTCCCCCCGGCCCACCTCGTGGATAATGAGCGGCGGATGCGGAACCATGAACGCTCCTACTATTGGCATGTAAACACCTCCCCCTGTATAATTACTTATTCTCCTTCATGTTTTTTCATGCGTAACGCGGCCTTCTTTTCTGCGATTCCGTCCATAATGTGCTGTTTCACCAGTCCAAGCGATTCCTTGTAGCTGGCGCTCGACAAGCGCGGGAATCTGATAACAAAACGTTCTTCGTTCGGACGGTGCTCGCTGAAGAAATCAATCTTCTGCAGCAGGCCCTTGCTGAACATATCCCGTTCGATCAGCGCCCGTTCTTTTATGGACGAAAACATTTCCATCATACTTGTGCTGCGGAACCACGATTCGTCCGAATAACGTTCCTTCAGCGACTCGCCGAATTCTTTCAGTTTTGCCATCGTAGTGTTGAAATCGCTCAGCTTATTGACCGTCACGATAATGTCGCACACAAAAACGACTCCGAGCACGGCGGCAAGATAGACAGTGACCGTCTCATTCAGCTTAAATACAAAATAATCAACGACCGGCTGCACAAAATGAACAGTGATGATCCCCATTATGCCGAACAGTACGGAATTCAACAGGCAGATACGTCCTTTGAGATTAAACCGATGATCCGAATAATCCCACCACTTCATATGAAATATCTTTTCCATTTGCCAGCTTGCCAGATATTCAACGACGGAACAAAGTACCATAGTGCTTAAAAAAAGCGTTATCCACGAAGACTTCACTTCGTCCGGAAGCTGCATCACAACCAGTCCGCCGCACCCGTAGATCGGACAGAGCGGTCCGTGAAGAAATCCCCGGTTTACGAATTTATGCTCGTAAAATATGCCTACATACAGCACTTCGCTGCACCACCCGATGAAACTATATAGAAGAAAGATAAGAAAAAGCCGACTAAGCGGTATCATTTCAATTGTAGAACCAGTATGTGAGAATAAACCGACCATACTATAAATCTACCCCATTTTCCGGCAGTTGACAACAAATCAGCCTATTCAATATGAAAAAAAGTAGATATATGATATACTGCGCGTATGCCGTACAGTATTGAATTTCAAATTTCGGGGCTTGTCATCGTCGTAGTCCTGTGCATCGTGTTTTTCTCAAAACCTCGCTGGAAATCGCTTCAAAACTCGATCTTCAGAATACTTCTCCCTTTAACGCTGGTAGAACTGTCTATGGACATAATCAGCGTCATCACAGTTGCTGAACGGGACCACATTCCGGGCTGGGTCAACACGCTGTTCGCGAAGGGATACATCATCACTATGATTTTATGGATCACGGGAATAGTACTGTATATATTCTCCAATTTCATCTATCAGGGTATTTCAAAACGGAACATACAATTTATAAAGGCGTCGTACGTCCTGATCATTATTCCCGCTGCCGCAGGATGCGTAATTACGGTTCTGGCACCGCTGAAATACGCGAATTATGGCAGGGAGATATATTCCTACGGCATCCCGTCAACATACACGTACCTATTTTCAGTGTACTGCGTCGTGTGTTCGATAATCGGCTGGCTTATCAATTTCCGTCATCTGACGTTCAAACGGAAAATTCCAATGTTCGCATTCACTGTCATGGAGGGATTCGCCGCGCTGCTTCAGATGCATTTCCGAACGCTCCTCGTGATCGGATTCGGCACGGCTGTCTGCATTTTCATCATGTACATGACGATGGAAAATCCGGACATGGACATGATCGCAAAACTCAACGAGGCGAATAGACGTATAAACAACCTGCTGCTGAACATACTTCCCGCCTCTATCGTCGCGGAACTTAAAGAAAAACCGAGCACGTTCACGGAAAAGTACGACAACGTCACCGTCGCGTTCGTAGATATCGTCGATTTTACGAAAATGTCGTCGGTAGTCGGCGCAGAAAAACTCGTCAACATCCTCAATTCCCTGTTCTCGGAATTCGACACGCTGCTGGACGATTACCGTATAGAAAAAATTAAAACTATCGGAGACGCGTACATGGTCGCATCCGGTCTGCCGGAACGATACGAAGACAACTGTGGTGAAATGCTCCGTTTTCTGATACAGGCACAGCGGACGATCACCGATTTTAACAAGCGCCACAACACGACTCTTCGTACGCGCATCGGCGTAAACTGCGGACCGGTCGTCGCGGGCATTATCGGCAGAAAAAAATTCATATACGATCTGTGGGGCAGTACCGTAAACTTCGCGTCGAGAATGGAAAGTTCCGGCGTCCCCGACAGGATACAAGTGTCGCAGGAAGTCTATGACCTTATGCAGGCAACGTACAAATTCGAGTGCAGACAGGAAGTGGAAGTAAAGGGATTCGGAAACTGTCCGTGTTATCTGCTTGAATCGGTTAAAAAAATATAAAAAACGCTTGATACTCGTCCTGCAATTACGCACAATACTGACATGCCGTTCCGTGTCCTTATCGTGCGTCTGTCGCAGTTCCGTGATGTCGTAAAATCAACCAGCCATCAGTTTCTCTACGGCGAGTGTGTCCGCGTACTGGACGACAGCTGCATCGACTTTGCCTTTCTCCCTCCCGAAAGCGCCCGGCGGCGGCATGAACCGCTGACAGGCACCCGTTCTCACGTACCGGCGGCTGAATTCGATCTTCTTCTCGTGTCAAACAGTTACGCAGTGGAACTGGTGAATCTGGCATATATGCTGAAAACAGCAGGCATTCCGTACAGTTCCGACGAACGGCGAACAAGTGCCCGCGCGCCGATCGTCATCATGGGCGGATCGAACGCGCTTTCCAGCCAGGGCATTCTGTTCAGTGAAACGAACGCTCTCGCAGACGCAGTATATTTCGGGGAAGGAGAACGGAACGTTACAGAAATTGTCCGAACACTGTCGCAGACTCCGGCAGAAACGCGGCGGGAAGCGCTCGCGCAGCTGCAGAATACGGTCACGGGGCTCCGCGTGTTCGGCGCTCCTGAGAAACATATTAAAAAAGCGGTGTTCGCCGGAACGAACACGGAAATGCTCGCCAGTGCGCGGCAGGCGCTGTTCGATTCGGCGGAAGCAGGCACCGTGCGTCTTATGATCTCGTACGACTGCCCGTCGTTCTGTTCCTTCTGCTTTGAAGGATGGGAAAGAAAACCGTACAGGGAAGTACCTTTTGAACAGCTTATGAAGGCAGCAAAACATCTGAAACGCGAGACGGGCGCGGAAACGCTTGAAATCACCGCGTTCAATTTTAACACGCACACCGACGCGGCAAAGATCATCACCGGCATGAATAAAGTGTTCGCCCAGGTGAATTTTATGAGCCAGCGGGCAGACATACTCGCTTCCAACAACGCTCTTTCGGCGTACGAAGTAGGAGCGGGAAAACGGCAGTACACGCTCGGCGCAGAAGGGATCAGCGAACGGATGCGGTCGTATTTTAACAAAAACCTCAGCGGCGAGACGCTGTTAAGATCTATTTCGCTGCTTATGTCGCAGAAAGCCGTAAAGGAGATCAAACTCTTCTACATAATCGCAGGCGTTGAAAACGACGGTGATTTTGCGGATTTCAGCGAATTTCTTGCAAAGGTGGCAGCACTGAAAACGCAATACGGTTCCCCCGCCCGCGTTCTCTGCTCGTTCGGGCTTCTCGTACGTATGCCTTTCACGCCCCTTCAGTATGAAAAATTATTATTAACAAAGGAGGAATGGGCGCCCGTAGTCGGAAAAACGAAGCTTGCCGTCGAGAGTGCGGGATATGAATTCCGGCTGACGTATCCGTATGAAGAATACTTTCTTTCCCAGTCGCTCGTCCTCACAAACCGGTACGCAGCGCCCGCCCTCGTCGAATTCGCGCAGAGAGACATCGTCTACGACGGTTCACTGCCTTCCGGCGCATGGGAACTGTTCACCGGTTTTATACCTGTAACCCCGGAGTTTACTGCAGAAAAAACGCCGGACTACCGGTTTGCATACGGCGGAGTAGATACCCGTACGAGCGCAGATTTTCTTTACGCCCGTTTTCTGGACGCAAAGGCCGGACGGGAAATGACATCGTGCATGGGAAGTTCGTGCCGCGGCTGCGGGAGCTGCACAGACGAACAGCGGACGTTTCTGCTCGAACATACGATCAATATGCCGTCTGCGGCAGATAAAACTGAAATTTCAGCGCTGCTCCTTGAAAAGCAGCGGGCTAAGCCAATATACGTACAGCTCGCAATCCCCGCAGACATGGCATCGTCGCGGACGGAAACGCGAGCGGCGTACGCAATGCGCGTTCTGATGGACGCAGCCGGACGCGCCGGTCTGGACGCAGCAACGTCTGTCATGAACGCGAAAGACATACTGTTCGGTAGCAGCAGTTTTGCAGACTCGTTTCCCCGCTGGTACGGTAAAACGGTTTTCGCAGTGTATCCGTTCACGAACGAACGGAGAGCAGAACTGCTGAACGCCTGTATCTCCGCCGGTATGAAAGCGGGCGGAGAAGAAACAGTCCCTCCCGAATTTTCAGTAGTACTGGAACGTCCCCGGCAGACGGAACAGCAGGAATTGGAAAAAGCAGCGCAGACACTCCTTACTTCCATGCATCTTCCGTTCATACTTTCACGCACAGACGGATACACGAATCTTACCATTGTTCCGAAAGCGCTCAAAAAACACGTAGTCAGCACATGTACCGTACGCGGCGGAGCGATTTTTCTCTCGTGCACCGAAAAAGCAGACTTCAGTGCCCTGCTCAAAGAACACTTTACCGCCCGAACCGATTTCTGACACTGCCTTCACCCCGCTTTGCGATGCGTTGTTCTGCATCTCGTGACCGTACAGCAGTCCGCTGCCGGGCAGCAGAGTACGATTATTCCCTTTTCCGTAGAAAATTCACGTTGCTTTTTTCATACCTGTCGTACATACTTAACAGCGGAGGTTACGGTGAAACACAGTATTACAGAACTCGTCAGCAGAATGACGCTTGAAGAAAAAGCCGGAATGTGTTCGGGTGCAGATTTCTGGCACACAAAAGCTGTAGAACGGCTGGGCATACCTTCCGTCATGGTAAGCGACGGACCGTACGGCCTTCGTAAGCAGGACCTGCAGGCCGACAACATCGGTGTAAACGAAAGTATTAAAGCTGTCTGCTTCCCGTCAGGGTGCCTTTCAACGTGTTCGTTCGACCGTGACCTGCTCAGGCTGGAAGGAGAAACGATAGGCGACGAATGCCAGGCAGAAGACGTTTCAGTGCTGCTCGGTCCGGCCGTTAATATGAAGCGGTCCCCGCTGTGCGGACGGAATTTTGAATATTTGTCGGAAGATCCGTATCTTGCAGGACAGATGGCGGCAGCCTTTACGAAAGGCGTAGAATCAAAAAATATCGGCGTTTCGGTAAAACATTTTGCCGCGAACAATCAGGAATACCGCCGTATGTCCGTTTCTGCAGAAATTGACGAACGGACGCTCAGGGAACTCTATCTTCCCGCATTCGAGGCAGTCGTTAAAGAGGCCACACCAGACACGATCATGTGTTCGTACAACATGATAAACGGCGTCTATTCGTGCGAAAACAAATGGCTCCTTACAGACGTGCTCAGAACGGACTGGGGATTCGACGGATACGTCATGACAGACTGGGGTGCGATGGACGACCGGATAGAAGCGCTGAAAGCCGGTCTTGATCTGGAAATGCCGTCGTCCGGCGGTGTGACCGACAGGCAGCTCGTACAGGCAGTACGCGACGGAAGGCTTGACGAAAAGGTTCTGGACACAGCCGTGGAGCGAATTCTATCAATTGTATTCAAATTTACAGAAGGACGGCAGCCGGGGGATTTTAACAAAGAACGCCACCACGAACTTGCCGCCCGGATCGCGGAAAATTCCATGGTGCTGCTCAAGAACGAAGACCATATGCTGCCGCTCACGGAAGACAGGGCTGAACACATTCTGTTTATCGGAGGATTTGCAGCCGCACCGCGCTTTGAAGGCGGCGGAAGTTCACATATCAACTGTACAAAGATCACAAGCGCGCTCGACGCTGCAAAGGCGCTTGGCCTGAACGTCCGGTACGTCAGAGGTTTCGACGCGGAAGAAACGGACGATGACACACTGCTGAACGAAGCAGTCCGTGAAGCGCAGAAAGCCGAACGGGTCGTCATTTTCGCAGGTCTGCCCGATTCGTACGAATCCGAAGGGTACGACCGGAAAAACATGAACATGCCGCAAAACCAGAACAGACTCATTCAGGCTGTGACTGCCGTTCAATCACAGACAGCCGTAGTTCTTCACAACGGGTCTCCCGTAGAAATGCCGTGGATTCATTCAGTCAAAGGCATTCTTGAAAGCTATCTTGCCGGCGAAGCAGTCGGAACGGCACAAGTGAACGTTCTCTTCGGGCGAACAAATCCGAGCGGAAAATTGGCGGAAACGTTTCCGCTCAGGCTTGAAGACACACCGTGCTACCTTACGTTCCCCGGCGACGGACACACAGCCGAATACAGCGAGGGTATCTTCACGGGATACCGGTATTACGATACGAAAAAGATGAACGTGCTGTTCCCGTTCGGGTTCGGTCTGAGCTACACGACATTTTCGTACAGCAGCCTGAAACTTTCTGCACAGTCAATCACCGACTCGCAGACGGTTAGAGTATCGTTCAGCATTACGAATACGGGTGCGACCGCGGGAGCCGAAGCTGCACAACTATACGTCTCCGACCGTACACATGCCGCAATACGCCCGGAAAAGGAACTCAAGGAATTCGGAAAAGTATTTCTTGCGCCCGGAGAAACTAAAGAGCTTTCTTTTACGCTTGATAAACGCTCATTCGCATGGTACAACACTGCGATTCATGACTGGTACGCGGCGACAGGTTTTTACGACATTCTCGTCGGCAGCTCGTCGCGGGACATACGCCTTACCGGAACGGTACGCGTAACGTCGACTGCTAAATCCGCATTCAGGATAACACGGAACACTGTCCTTGCAGAGATAACGGACAATCCGATCACGGCCGAATTGTGCGCGTCTCTGATTAAAAAGACCTCAGCCGGATTCGGAGCCGGCGACACACAGCAGAGTGGAACGTCGTCGGAAGCAATCAGCAGCGAAATGATACAAGCCATGCTCGACAATATGCCGTTTCATTCGGTCAGAAGTTTCTGCGAAATGTCGGAAAAAGGACTCGACGATCTGATCACAAAAATGAACAAAGCCCTGAGCTGACCAGTCCGATCCGGGGGCGCAGCCCTGTTTCCTGCGCCTGCGGATCACTTTTTCAGGTACTCGAAGAACTTATTAAGCGGAGGAACGAGCAACTCGATCACCTTCACGCAGGAGCCGACACAAACGGCGGCAATGATCGTTCCTTCGCGCACTCCGACAAGACGGTGCAGAAAGACAAGGCTCAGCACGACGCCGATCGCGACAAGAGTCGAGTCAACGGTAACCTTAACACGGGAAAAGTCCTTATGCGACGCTTTTGAAACCGCGGACGAAAGGCCTTCGCCCGCAAGCATAACAACGCCTGCGTGCACTTCAATATAGACGCCTATTCCCACAAGCACCACTCCCGCAAGAGTGTACGCCATGCACAGCGCATAGCCGCCGGCCGGGAAAGACGCATCAACAAACGAGTTAGCAATATCGGTAAAGGCCCCGAAAATGAACGCAACGGGAAGCTGAAGCAGCTGTACAAGTTCGTAATCACGCCGGAGAATAATAATTTGAAGCAGAATGAACAGCACGTGCATGGCGATCGTGATTTCTCCCATCGTCCACGGTGTTACGAATTCCAGTACTGCAGGAATACAGGAAACGGGCGACACGCCCAGTCCGCCGCGGCGGGAAAACGCGACGCCCGCGGGAATAATGAACAGACCGATAAAAAAACAAACATACCGGACACAGAGTTTTAAAACAGATGATTTGTGCATAACGGAACTAGTCTACACAGAAACGAGGAAAGGTCAACCGGGTACGCAGGCAACAGTTCAGAATGCGAGCATACCGAGAATACCGCTTTTTTCAGGATACCGCACGGTAAGTTCCGTTCTGCGCCCGATTTCAAAACAGGCGGGAGTAAACCCCGGAACGGTCGTACATCCGTAGAGCGCATACAGACTGTCCGGTTCAAGGCACGCTCCCTGCCACACGCCTGCAGGAATACAAAACTGGCGCACCTGACCATCCTTCTCTCTGCCTCCCATGACAATTTCCTTCGACGAACCGTCGGGAAAGAGCAGGTACAGCCGGAACGGATCACCTTCGTAAAAGCTCCATATCTCGTCGACGGAAAGCCTGTGAAAGCGGGAAAAACTGTCCGGCTCGCGGCAGTACAGTCCGTACATCATAGCCCATGCAGGAGCTGTTCCACCGGTAACGGAAGCGCGTTCCGCTTCGCAGAAATACGTGTGTTCCGGTTCGGACATCTGCATAGCGTAAAAACGGAGAATCGATTCAGCCCTCGTATTCATCAGCCACCTCGTTCACGTTTATCCACACGCCGCCGCGTTCCGCGCTCCGTCCGATACTTTCACAGACCATCGCAACGTGCGCCGCGCCGGCAAAGTCTGCAAGCACGCTGCTCTTCCTTTTTTCCGAAACGCATTCCCTCACTTCACGGAAACAGTCGGTAAAGGTCGTGCTGAAGCCGCCTCCGAAATCATCCTGCGTCACACACACGCCTCCGCCTTTCCGTCCTGTCCGCACTTCGTACGGACGGTCGCTGCACCATGAAAAGGAAACAGTATCGTATACGAGTTCAAAAGACACGTCGTTGCTCCTCCCGGGAGCTATCTCAGACAGCAGTACGTTCGCAACCGCGCCGCCGGTCATGCGGAACGTGAGCGAAGCGGCGTCTTCGTTATTAACAAGAATCTTTTCTCCGGGACCGCCGTCAGCGTACATGACGCCGTTCCTTAGAAAACGTTCCCGGTGCGGCCCGATAAAAACGGCGCAGACAGTTTCCACCCGCAGCCCCGTCGTAAATTCCATCAGATCAATGATGTGCGAGCCGATCTCGGAAACGGCGCGGAAACGGCTGTCCCCGCGTTCCGGGTCACATCGCCAGGAATAAGCGGCGGGCAGAACGTCGTATTCCTGAAAATAATGTCCGTACAGATACAGAAGTTTCCCCGTACCGTTTCGGTTTCCGTCACTGCGTATCTTCTGAACGGCGGGATAAAACCGGTTATTGAACACGACGGCGGAAACAAGTTCTTCATGGCGGGCGGCAAGACGTCCCAGCCCGGCTGCCTCTCCGGGATCAAGGGCCAGCGGTTTTTCGCACACGACGTGTATGCCCGTTTCCAGACAGAATTTCGCACTTTCATAGTGACACGAAGGAGGCGTACACACGTGCACGCATTCTATGCCGGAACACGTTTCCTGAGTCAGTTCCGCTGCATAACGGGGAATACCGAATTCAGCGGCGAACGACGCCGCTGACTGTTCCGTATGCCCGACGGCAAGCACGATGTCGTCCCCGCATTCGCGGAGCGCCTTTACGTGCGTACGAGCGATCAGTCCGGTTCCAATAATGGCAGTTTTCATATAAACCAGTATACCGCAGCCGGACAAAGAAAAACAGACGCGCACAGCATATGTAACCCCGTACCGCCGTCAGCTGTTTAAATTGCAAATCTTTTGCAAAAATGATACACTAACGCCTCTCTGCAGTCAGGGAGAAGGAAGTATATGGCTCACTCGACAACCGGTACAGCAGCGGAACACCGCGCGCACACAGCACTAAAAAAACTGCTGGCTGCCGCCGTCATATTTGCAGGTATCCCCGCCGCCGTTCACGCCCATCCGCACGTGTTCATTAAAAACAGCGTCCAGTTCGTATGGGACGACGCCGGCAGTCTGAAGGGAGCGTATCTGACCTGGGATTTCGACAGATTCTTCAGTTCGGACATAATAAAATGGCTCGACGCGGACCACGACGGAACGTTCAGCGACGCAGAAAGCGAACAAGTGTACAATCACGCGTTCATCAACCTTCGTCATTATTATTACTACACGTTCATCAGACAGGGAAAAAAACGTTCAAATCCTTCAGGTGTCACCCGGTTCAAAGCGACCCAGAAGGACGGAATCATGACGTACCGGTTTTACATAGACTTGTCCAAGTATTCAGGACACGATCTGTATCTGGCCGTGTACGACTACACGTATTTCTGCGACGTTGAATATCCCGCGGACTGCGTCACCTACTCGTGCCCCCCGAACGTAAAACCTGCCTGTAAAATCGTCGAAAACAAAGAGTATCCAGTGTATTACGATCCGCTGAGCCCCGCGACAGACACCAGAATTTATTACAAATGGGCACCCGGCCTTCAAACATATTATCCCATGGAGATGCATTTAACATGGTAACATCACACGCGCGCATGATTTTTCTCGCTGCGGCAGCGATCCTTTTTTTGTCGCCGCTGACGGCAAATCCGCTTCTGAGTTCCCCCCGGGACGCCACAGTTCCTTCAGACAGCGGACAGCAGGCTGCCCCCGGCAGCCCGGAAAACGGCGGAAAGACACAAAACGAACTGCTTCCGGTCCGCACCGGAACGCAGAACCGCACGATCACCCGATTCCAGGCGAAGCTCCAGGAAAAACTCGGCAATCTGCTGTACGCGTTCCGTCACGGAACGGCCGGAACAGGAACAGCCGCGCTCGTCCTGCTGATAGCGTTTCTCTACGGAACACTCCACGCCCTCGGCCCCGGCCACCGGAAAACGGTTGTTTTTTCCCTTTACGTTGCGCGAAAAGCACCGTGGTGGGAACCGGCGCTCACATCGCTCATACTTGCCCTCCTCCACGGATTCTCCGCGATCGTCTTTATGGAAATCATCAGCGGCATAGCAGGTTCCGTAGCAGCCGCAGCAGACCAGACCGCGATCGCAGCCGAAGGCTATTCCTTTCTCGTAATCATCATAGTCACGCTCTTTTTCATACTAAAAGAATCGGTTGAATTCATTAAAAGCGGCCACCATCACTGCCACTGCCACGGAAAAAACGACGGAAATTTCTCACACGTACTTCCGTTCCTTGTTTCCGGACTCTATCCCTGCCCCGGCGCGATCCTTATTCTTGCGTTCTGCTATTCACTCGGAATAAAAACGTTCGGTAACCTGTGTATCGCTGCAATGTCCCTGGGAATGGTTGTTCCTGTGTTAGCAGCAGCGTACCTCGCGTGGGGCGGCAGAGAGCGGCTGTTCAAGTCGCTGGGAAAAACGACGAAGCAGCGGAAAAGATTTCATTCAGCGTTGAAATGGCAGGATTCATCTTTCTGCTTGCCGCGTCACTGTATATAGCGTGGCCGTTCCTGTACAGTCTTTTTATCCCGAAGTAACCGGGAAAAACCGCTCTTTACGGTAAACGTCAAATCTTCCTCATCTGAAAAGAGAAACAGCAGTCCCTGATTCCGCCGACGGAAGCGGTACATATCCGGCTGGTCAAGCTGTATAGTAAAATAAAGAAAAGTGGCACATATCTATTTTTCCCCCATGTCATTCAATCTTCATTTTAAGACGACATACTATTTATTAACAATGCAGCTGTGTTCCACAACGAATGGATCAATACACAGTACCATAATTTATTGTTTTTCAGGAAAATAAAATTTATTACAAAAACGTATTTGTCAGTACAGCGTACATAAAGCATCCCGTATTCCACAGCGAATGAATACACACACAGTACCAGAGCTGGCTGTTACTGCGGAACCTGAACCGCACTAAAAACAGTCCTGCGAACAGTACAAAGCGCAGCAGAAAGTCAAAAGCCTGTCTATTTAGATGTATAAGACTTGTTAATGCTGAAAATATAATTATTATAACAGCTATTTTTTTAGTTGATACGTTTTTTACTATAAGGGAAAATACAATTTCCCTTCCTGTTATTTCTTCAAAAACAGGAGCAAGTACTATCATATACACTATACTTAGCAAAGAAAATAGGTTCCCCGATTTTAGCGGCGCGTTTCCCATTATCGCAGAAAACTGATTCAGCTTTCCAATATATTCCACATACGCTAGCATTGTGTTTTTTTTGAATAGTAAACAAAAAAACACAATGACCAGCAAACAAGCAGATCCCGGCAGCCATATCTTTTTTTCTCTTAGCAGCTCCAGATTATTCATTCTTTGCAAGCATCGGTATATAAAAAAACACGGATAAAACATGCCGAACAGGCAAATCCCGATCAACGGAAGCATATACGGACACAATGGAATAAAAATTACTACCTCGATAAGTCCTGCTGAAAGGGTTGCCGCAACAAACGTCCCTGTCAGTGAGCGTGTCCATGTTTTATATAACGCTGTCGATATACCTATATAAAGCATGATCACCGCATACAACACGCCATATATTCCATACGCTGTACCTGTCATTTTTTCTGCTCCTTGCGTTCAGGTACGAACTGAATATACAGTTCGTACCCGGGATTGATATTATTTATTGAATATCCTGACTGTTACTTTCCGCCGTGTCCGCCGGATGGTCTGCAACGTCACCCTCTGACCTTTACTTTGTCCCGGCGGGCCTTGTGATGTCTGATCGGCGGCTTCTTATGACTTATTTTTACCCAATATTTTCTGTAGTACACCACGAATTTTCTTTATAAGTTCAAAATTTGCTATATCCCGTTTTATTCGAGACATATAATCTACGCTGCTTCTGTTTTGTTCCAGCAGTCTGCACGGATGGATCACCGTCAGTCCTTACCGGACAGATTCGATAAGCCTTGTTCTTTTGCGTACAATTTTATGTATTTTTGGCGGGCCTTGTGATGTCTGATCGGCGGCTTCTTATGACTTATTTTTTACCCAATATTTTCTGTAGTACACCACGAATTTTCTTTATAAGTTCAAAATTTGCTATATCCCGTTTTATTCGAGACATATAA